>Ga0265338_10000983_pt1 | contig 48012 bp, 48 predicted proteins | sample 42126metaG_FD_193579 | JGI IMG/M metagenome (GOLD analysis project Ga0265338, IMG submission 193579) | Rhizosphere microbial communities from Carex aquatilis grown in University of Washington, Seatle, WA, United States - 4-21-26 metaG | ecosystem: Host-associated > Plants > Roots > Rhizosphere...
GAAAAGTGGTGCAAAATCTGTTACAGGGTTAGATGCTTCAAAAGAATTGTTAGCGAAAGCAAAAAAGAAGTATCCGGAGATTGATTTTCAGAATGGACTTTTTGAGAAGATGCCTTTTGAAAATGAGAAATTTGATTTTGTATTTTCGAAATATGCCATTATGACTTCGGCAGATCTTGAACCAATTTTTTCAGAAGCTAATCGAGTTTTAAAACCGCATGGCATATTTCTATTTCTAGTTACTCATCCAATACGACAATTTTATGAAAAAAAGAAAGCAAACAAAGATTATTTTAAGAAGGAAATAGTAGATTCAGTCTGCTTTGACGGAGCTCTGACATTCAAAGAACCAGCACATACTCTCAAAGAATATTTTTCACCTTTTATGTTTAATAATTTCAATCTTGATGCTTTTGATGAACAATTTGATCCTGCTGCGGAAAAGATAATTGATACGTATCCAGGGTTCATGATTCTTAAATGGGTAAAAAAATAGATAGTAAACTTAATTTCACATAAATATTATCCGAAAGGATATTATGCAACACCTTCAGATATCAATGCCTGAACGGAAACCTCTAGAGCCTTTGCAATAGAAGTGAGCGTTCCTATGGTTGGGTTTGCTGGTTTGCTCAGCTTCTCTAACTTCACTATGGTGTTGTACGAGACACCCGAAAGTCTCGCAAGACCTTCCTGCGATAGCTTCCTTTCCTGACGATACTGACGTATCGCTTGTCCAATTGTGTTTGTGTTCATATATGTTTAGTTTAGATGTAATAAGAAATACTAGTAAGGGAGTGAAATGTAACCATTTGGATACATTCAAATAATACTGGTATCAAGGGTCTGGTTTCTCTTTTTTAAGAAACTCTGGTATGTTTAAAGTGTAATCGTTGTCAGATTCGAGTACCGCAGTTCTAATGCTGATTACTAGGGCCCACAAAATTATATTTGACTTTATTTAATAGAGTGTTACTATATCGAAGTTGTTCATTTTAGTTTTAAGGAGAGGTAAGGATGCTTCAAAATAGTTCAGTGACGCTTACCAGCCCCAGAATCCCAGCGGATCTCGATGTCAATGATCCTCTGGTCAAGTTCGCTATCGAAGTGGGGCATGCCATCTTGACCGGGGAATCCATCTCGATTCCCCAAGAACTTCGCCCTGGTATTGACCCTAAAACTGGTCGTCGGCCCAAACAATACGAGGTGAAACATCGTTTGGTCCTGATCACAAGGAAGATCTGGGGATAAGCTATTCCAAGTCCTTAGGATTTTCAAGGTTGTACCTGTTAAGCCTATCCGGCTCAATACCGGATAGGCTTTTCTTTTTGCCACATTTTTATTTTCATGTAATATAAGTCTATGGAAAAAAGTTTATTGGAAGGATCAAAGAACATTCATTTTATAGGTATGGGCGGGATCGGTGTTTCGGCTATCGCAAGAATGATGCTTGCCGAAGGAAAACATGTTTCCGGTTCTGACATTGCACGATCAGAGATTACCGATGAGCTTCAAAAGCTCGGCGCCTCTTTTCAAGTAGGGCAGAGTGCAGATATGATACCAGGCAATACTGACCTCGTCATATATACTCCGGCTGTTGTCGTATATGACCCAAAACTTCTCGATATTCTTAAAGAGAAGAAGATCATGGCCCTTACATATCCGGAAGCTCTCCATGAAATTTCAAAGAATAAATATACGATCGCCGTTTCCGGAACGCATGGAAAGACGACAACGACGGCAATGATCGCACAAGTGATGCTTGATGCCGGGCTCGATCCGACAGTCATTGTCGGTTCATTTTTAAAAGATCAGAAGAGTAATTTTATTGCTGGAAAAAGCAAATATTTTATTGTTGAAGCATGCGAATATAGAAGGTCATTTTTGAATATCAAGCCGAAAATTGCCCTCATCACGAATATCGATAATGATCATCTGGATTATTATAAAGATATGGAGGATATACAAAACGCATTTAAAGAATTTATCACAGAGGTTCCAAAAGACGGTTTTGTCGTAACACACACAAAAGATAAGATGATCGCTCCTGTTTTAAAGAATATATCGGCTCAGATCATCGATTCAGAGAAGTTTATTGACGAGACACTCAAACTGAAAGCACCTGGAAAACATAATATTCAAAACGCATCTTTAGTCTTGGCAGTCGCTTCGATCCTTGGGATAGATGGGAAAAATGCCAAGAAGTCACTTGAAAATTTTGCTGGTACATGGAGGAGATTTGAATATAAAGGTACAACAAAAAAAGGGACGATAGTTTATGATGATTACGGACATCATCCGACAGAAGTAAAAGCGACCCTTTCAGGTGCGCGCGAGTTTTTTGGCACAAAGAAGATCGTTGTCGCATTTCAGCCCCATTTATATTCAAGAACAAAGTTATTGATCAATGATTTTGCGCATGCATTTGTTGATGCAGACGAAGTGCTTATTGCTCCCATCTATGCGGCGCGGGAAAAATTTGATCCGACGGTCAGCTCAAAGATACTTGCTGAAAAAATAAATGATCTGTTTGGGCAGGCAAGTGCAAAAGCGATCGATTTTCAATCCTTTGAAGAGATCGAAGGATATCTCAGAAAAAACTTGGAGAAAGATGATGTGCTCATAACTATGGGAGCCGGAGATATCTATAAGATCGGCGAGGATATTTTAAAATAGATCTGCTTGCAAATTTTTGCGAGATTTTCATTTTCGTGTACTATAAGCATATGTATAAATTCTACGTCATTGGAACCCCGATAGGGAATTTGGAAGACATCACATACAGAGCGGTGAGGATTTTAGGTGAAGTGGACATGGTGCTATGCGAAGATACAAGAGTCACCGCCAATCTTTTGAACAAGTATGGGATCAAAAAACCGACGATGAGCTATCATTCGCAAAGCAAACTTTCCAAGACAGATAAGATACTTGAAATGGTCGCAGAAGGAAAAACGCTCGCTTTGGTATCGGATGCCGGGACGCCAACTATTTCCGACCCTGGTTCAATGCTTGTATCAAAGATACGAGAAAGTTTTGACGATGTAGAAATAATCGCGATTCCCGGACCAAGTGCCCTTACATCAGCACTTTCCATTTCTGGACTTCCAGGATCGGAATTCACATTCCTTGGGTTTTTGCCGCATAAAAAGGGGAGGGAGACTTTGTTCAAAGAGATTGCTCTATCAGAACGAACAGTTGTTTTTTATGAATCACCGCACCGAATATTGAAGTCTCTTGAATCCCTCAAGAAATATGTCGGAGAAAGGAAAATCGTTATTGCGCGGGAAATTTCAAAGATATACGAACAGATCGTTTCTGGCACACCTCTTGAAGTTGAAAAGTATTTTCATGATAATGCGGATAAAGTTCGTGGGGAATTTGTTGTTATGGTGAGTACGAAATGATTTTTCCCCGAGGTGAGGAAGCAAAAGTCTTTGCTTCCGCAAGACCTTGAACATTTTGTACCCAAAATGTGAAAGGTGTACAGCTCCTGTAAGGAGAGAAATTTTTAAATTCTTAAGATATTTTCTCGGGGGAATTTATAAAGCAAGGGTTTATTTTTCTTCTAGAAAATGCTAAAATAGTGGCATGGTAAAAATTTCAACAATTTTTGGACTCGGTGTACTTGTGGCTCTCACACCATTTTTAGGATTTCCGATCGGTGGAAAGAACTTTATCTATATTGTTTCCGGCATCCTCATTGTCGTATTATCAGTTCTCATACGTAGAGAGCTCCATGAGGTGCTTAGACATCTTCACACTGAAAATGTGAGCACTGGAACATTTGTAGACAGCAAACCTGCGGAAACTGAATCCACACAATAAAAGCTCCTTATAAGGAGTTTTTATTTTATATAAAATAGCCATTCTTTTTCAAAAGTTAAATAAGTGTTATAATAATCGCAAATGGATCCCGTTAGAAGCTGCGATCGCTTGCAATAATGGGGGACCTTGAAAATATGGTCGGAAAAACTTTTACAAAAAATAATATTGTGGTTCGCGGGCTGATCGCGATCTGCTTCTAACGGGATGGATCCTGAAAGAATTACATATTTTGGGGAGACTGATTCACGCAATAAGCGGGTCAAATTTGGTATTAAGGCAAAAGACAGGACAAAACACGTCTATGTGATAGGTAAGACCGGTATGGGAAAGTCCACTCTCCTTGAGAATATGGCTATCCAGGACCTCAAAAACGGCGAAGGAATGGCATTTCTTGACCCACACGGTAAGACGGCGGAGCTTCTGCTTGAATATGTGCCAGCAGAGAGAATGCAGGACGTTGTCTATTTTGCCCCTTTTGATACTGAGTACCCGATCTCATTCAATGTTATGGAAGATGTCGGTCCGGACAAGCGTCACTTGGTAATCGCTGGTTTGATGAGCGCATTCAAAAAACTTTTCGGTGAAGAAAGTTTTTCTGATCGTATGCAATATATTTTGCAAAATACGATCCTTGCACTTCTTGAATATCCAGGGGCAACGATGCTTGGTATAAACAGAATGATCACAGACAAAGCATATCGGAACAAAGTTGTTGCAAATGTGACCGATATGTCAGTGAAAGCATATTGGACTCAAGAATATGCAAATTATACGGAACGTTTCGCTGCAGAAGCTATGCCTGCTATTCAAAACAAGATCGGACAATTTACTTCCAATCCGCTCATCCGTAATATCATCGGTCAGCCGAAATCAAGCTTTGATTTTCGTACAATAATGGACGAAGGGAAGATTATGATCATCAATCTCTCAAAAGGGAGAGTCGGTGAGGCGAATGCCAATCTGCTCGGGTCCATGCTCATCACAAAGATCTATTTGGCCGCAATGTCGCGTGCCGATAAATCCGAGAAAATGCTCAAAAATCTCCCGAATTTTTATCTGTATGTGGACGAATTCCAATCTTTTGCGAATGAATCTTTTGCGGACATCCTTTCCGAAGCGAGAAAATATAAATTAAATTTGACCGTTGCACACCAATATATTGAACAAATGTCCGAGGAAGTGCGCGGAGCGGTGTTTGGTAACGTCGGCACGATGATCACATTTCGTGTCGGTGCGTATGATGCCGAGGTGCTTGAAAAAGAATTTGCCCCGCAGTTCACTGCAGAGGATCTGGTCAATCTTGGAAAATATCAGATGTATTTGAAGCTTATGATCGATGAAGTAAGCTCAAGTCCTTTTTCAGCAACGGGATTGCCGCCATTTCCGGAACCGATCATTTCCTACAAAAAAGAGATCATTGAGAATTCGCGAAAACAATTTACAGTGCCAAAATTGGAAGTAGAGGACACCATACAAAAATGGCATGACGAAGGCAAGACTGCTCCAAAAGCTGCACCAACCCAGACAAGATCACAAAGTCCGCAAAGAGAGACTCCAAGAAGTTTTGATAATAAAGCACATACGCCAGCACCTATGATTGCTGTGAAAGAAAAACCTGCGATCGTGGCACAATCTCCAAAAGAAGTTAAGCCGGAAATAAAAAAACCTGCTGAAGAACATGTGCATATAACAGAGCCGGTACGTCCAATAATCGAGACAGAGATCGGCGGAGATTTTTTACCGCTTAAGGATTTTGCCAAAAAGACAACTCTTGCACCAAAGGAAGAAAAAAAGCCGGAAATGGTCCGTGATCCAAAACCTGTTTCTCATATTCAGAATAAATCAATGAGCAAAGAGAATCTTTCAGATCTTCGCTCGGCTCTCGCAGCAGTCATGAATAAAAAAACTTCAACTGTTGAAAAGCCAGAAACAAAAAATATTCCTAAACAACCAGAACCAAAGCCCAAGGAAAAGCTGGAGCACAAAAAAGAAGAGATAAAACCAACGCAATCGCATGATCTGAAAGAGATCCCTGAGCAGGATCTGAAGAATATATTTGAACTATAGATATGTGGTTTTTTGCCGATCTTTGTTTGATCATTCTGGCTTCAATCCTTGCTATTTGGGCAAAGGTAGAAAGCAGGAAAGAAAAAGACCGCCTCGATGAAAGCCAGCTTTCAGCCGATGACTTTGAGATTATAGAGGGAGATTGACCTATTCGTGCAGGACTTTTATCTTATTTTTCAGATACTTTCGAAATTCTTGGTCTTTGCGATACAAGAGATAGCTAAAAGCCAAGACCATGACTATCGTGAGCGTATAAGCCACATATGAGTTTACGTATGATTTTAACTCTCCGGCAATGATCATACCTATTCTCTGGTGAATGAGATATATAGGGTACGTGATGCCACCGATAACGATGACCAGATTATTGATCTTGTGCGGAAGTTTTCTTATGAGGAAGACAAAAAGTGGTACAAGGATGAACAATGCTGCATTGATGAATGTCACCCAAAAATGATCTATCGGTATAGGAACAAAATACGGCGGCAGGGATCGCTCATTTATGACTGTGGCAAAGATTGCCACACCTCCGGCAAAGATGATATCAAATATCCACGGACGGACTTTTTGATCGACTTGTTCAACGATAAGCGCAAGCATTCCGCCAAATATGAAATATGATGCATGTCGGACGATCAACAATTTACCAAGAATACCTTCGTCTATGTGTGCCAAATAAAAAAATAATACGATAACAAACCATGACCAGTAAAATATTCGTATCTTTGAAAATGGGAAGAAATGTGTGAACAACGCGATGAATCCATAGAAGAACAGTTCTATCGTCAAGGACCAATATACACCATCAACAAATGCTGTTACATTCAAAGCTTGTCCGAGCATGGTCATGCTCAAAAAGAAATTCTTTAGTGAGACATGATCATGGATGAGCACAGTCACAAGAAATGTCAGAATGCAAGTAAACCAAAAAAGAGGGAATAGCCTGACAAAACGGCTGGCGGTGAATTGCTTGATGGATTTTTCTTGGATGCTGAATGCAATGACAAATCCGCTGATAATGAAGAAAAGCTGCACGCCGAGATTCCCATATCGATAAAATGCGAGCGTACTTGAAATGCCTAAAAAATAATGGAAGGACATGACCCAGCAAACGGCAAAAAAACGCATGAGATCTATAGCTGGAAAATATTTTTTCATACCGTTTATTCTAATATGATTATATGTTATTATCAATATGCATTAGTGCATTCAGGCTATACTGGGCATTACGCAACACACAATCGCATGTTTTTCAGAAGATCAGGAAAGAAAAAAGCCATAATATACTTGCCCGGCTCAGTCGGTGACAATTTTATAATGCTTGCACTTGCACAGCAGCTCAAAGATGCCGATTTTGGCGATATCGCCATAATGTCGAATGTTGCCGCTCCTATATATAAAAAAATAACCAAATCGCTGGGTATTTCCGATGATGTCTTTAGTGCAAAAAGCATCTCATCTCTTATAAAGGCGTATATAAGTTCGTTTGTGAGGGATACTTATTTTGTATTCATTCTGACTCCGGATGCACCCCTCATATCATACATGTCCTTTGTATTTTATTTTTTCTCGCCGACAAAGATCGTCTATTGCTTGTACACAGATATACACAAAAAGCCAAAAGTTTTCGGAAGATGCATTCTTTGTACAGAACAGGATTCAGCGCAAGTATTATTTAAAAAGATATTCGACAGACTTTCTCTCAACGCGGAAAGCAAGCCAATGCATCTTAGTTTGCCGAAATTGATCGAAAGCAATTATTGTATTTTCCACACATATCCATCCCATATGGATGATAGGGTAGTTGAGAAAGAGGTCATCAAGAAAGGATTATCTGAGTATTATGCATCACATCCTGATATTTCGAAGCTTATCATCTGCACAGGTACCATGGGAGACAGATTGATCAATGAGAATTTTGATGATTATATTCCAAAGGGTTGTACCTACCTTGACCTCAGGGGAATGGATAATCTGTTCGGGTTCATGCACATGATCCATGATTGTGACCGATATTTCGGTGTTCATACTGGGCCGACGCAGATCGCCGCCATGTTCCAGAAAAAAGGGCTTATCTTTTTCAAACGATACAGGCCGTTCTTCGGCGTTGAATATAATAAGAATTTTGATATTCTATTGCTTGATAAGAAATAATTAATAGATGTAAATATAAAGTCATATGATAAACCTGAAAAAAATAGAAGAGATCTTCAAAAAAGCTTCCATAGATAAATACGAAGTTACTGACAAAGTTTCTGACGATTTAGACAGCCTTATTTCACAGCTGTTTTCAGTGAATCAATACATATGGTCTCTCGAGGATATTGTAAGGATAAAAGAGCTTGGATTTGAAAAGATCGCACAAACAAAATCAAACATAGATGTCCAAAATCAATTAAGGAACAATATTGTGCGAAAAATGGATGCGAAGATCGAGATCGAACTCGATAATTCAGATCTGAATGACATCAACAAATTCTATTCCGAAAGTCCAGCAATGATAATCGATCGATTATCGATCATGTTCATCAGGAGACTCGAGATAAGGAAGATCCTCGACATTCTTCCAGAAGGTGAGATAAAAGATGACTATCTGTCCAAGGAAAAACTTGTGAACGGGCAGATTGAACGACTAGGAGGTTTTTTGGACATATTCTTTTCAAGGATAAAGAGCAGAGAAGGCTATTTCAAGATCATGGAACCGATCAAGATATACAATGATGAGCGGGTAAAGCAGTATATAAAGAGCTTGAGCAATAAATGATCAACGAGCTTTTCGTTGTTTTATGATCTTTTTGTCTTTATGCACAAGATCGAGAATGCTGTCTTCGGATTGTCCCTCACCAAGACTTCACTCAATTTCATCATAACTTTCCAAAAAAAGTAGGATCTGTCTTCTACTTGCATATTCATGATCTTTTTTCCCAACCATTTGAGGCCGCCAAAACCAATGACATGAAAGCCATATCCTCTCATTTCCTCAGTGTTCCATCCTGATTTATGCACTTGGAATGGGTTATTAAAGTGTTCTCCTTGCGGAAAGAATCCTTCGGGCGTAAAGATCACAATCTTCTTTTTTGCTATTTTTTCCATTTTTTCCAAAAGTAACACACCGTCTTTCTTTTCAAGGTGTTCTATGAGATCGGTCAATAGAACGCAATCAAAGGAGTTTTCTGGGAATTTTTTGTCGATGTCCATTACATCCATCAAGAAATGCTCGTTGTGTATCCCAAGTTTTTTAGCCTCCTCGATGCTCGGTTCAAAAGCGTCTACGCCGACAGAGTAAAAATTCTTTGATATGGATGCAAATGGGGAATCACCTCCACAGCCAAGATCAAGGACGGTCTTACAGCCATCGAGGGATCTTTCCAATTGCGAATGGAACGAATAATACTCAAGGATATTCTTTAATAACGGTATTTTCTTGATCTTTTTAATGATAGGGTTTGTGGCCATGATAGATGGATTATTTTTATCTTTCTTGCGCGACATTCATAGTATATGTTTTAGATATTTTTATCAAGTTTCCTATATAAGACAATGTGTTGTGCCACCTTCGTATCTCAGATCAACAGAATCGTCCTAGCCAAAAAATAAGATAAAAGTGTCGGATGCACAATGATGTTTCTCTCATAACTTTCACGTACAAGTGAACAGAGTGTCAGAAATTTTTCTTTTCTTGATCTTTTTCGGAAATTCAAGCCTTCAAGATGATACCCAAAGGATAGGGTGCTGTTATGGTCATGATAGAAAAACTTTTTAATGGAGAGTGCTAATTCATAATAGAACAACCATTCTTCGGCTTGTTTTACTCGTTTGGAAAATCGGATATCTTTTATCTCTTTTGCATGTATGCAATGCGTCGCATCACCACGTATTTTTCTTGTGAGCAGATATTCAAATATATATGAATAGCGGGTATCAGTATGAGGTGCTTTTGTGAACGACACACCCTCATATGAAGCTCTGTTCGTCACGATCCATTTTTCCTGCGGGTGGTCTTCATGCACTTTTGATAATCTCTTTAAGGAATCTTTTGCAAGCGTATCATCATCATCGAGAAAAATGATCCAGTCATCATTTGTCGCCGAGGGGACTGCAATATCAAGAGCGCGATTGCGAGAGAAATTCACCCCACGATTTGCATCATTTTTTATATAGGTGATCTGTGGGTCATTTTTGACCTTTTCCTCGATTTTCCCATATGATTGGTCAGAAGGGGAATCATTCACAATGATCATATGCCAATTCGTATATGACTGGTCCATGACTGATTGTATTGCCGAAAGCAGGTTGTCGGGCCTTTTATATGTTGGAGTGATAATGGTGAATTTCATATGTTTTTTTGGATCATTCAAAACCAAAGATATTTTTCAATATTTTTTTTATACCAAGTCTTTCCACTATCTTTATCCCTGCAGCATGGATGCCTATCTTTTTGAAGAATTTATTGAGTGGGTGTCCCCAGGAATAGTTCCACATATGGACGGCGTAGGCTCCAGTTGGTGGATGCTTTGGATTAAATTTTTCGATATTCTTTGCAGAAAACGGATAAAATACATTTTTATCATAGATGGCGATGTTCTTATCTTCCAAAAAATTTTCCTGATATATCTTTGTAAGGACTCGGGGGACGGTCATTACAACTTCCGGATGGACATCATAAAATTCCTTGCACTTCAGTATATAGTCATTTTTTGCGGTCACTCCTATGATGCCGGCGCTTATATGATCGTCATCTTCTTTTCCAATGAAAAATTCATTGTTCAGGAACTTATCAAGCGATGCTAGTACGTACATATCGGTGTCGAGATAGATACCACCTTGGTCATATAAGACGTCGAACCGTGCATAATCGGCGACAAACGCCCACTTTTTTTGCTGATACATGGTATGGACAAAACTTTTTTCTTTCGTGATGGGATAATTCTCCTCGTTCCATTCGATGATCTCATAATCAGGGAGATTCTTTCTCCATGTTGCGATGCATGTCTGTATGACCTCGTTCTTTTCTCCTTTCCCAAACCAGCAATAATGTATTTTTTTTGGGATCATATCGTGTATATTTTATTTGCCGTAAAATTTCTTCAGTTCAAGAAGCTGCTCATCGATCGGTGGTAGGACCATGTCGGATTCCAAGCATTTATTCACGACTTCACCTGTCGAGTACGCCTCGACGGTGATATTGGTATGATGATATGTTTCCGCAACAAGCTTTACCAGATCATATTTATTGATTATTTTTTCAGTTCCATATTGATTGAGCACCGGTTGTCTTTCCCAGTTTTGAATCACTTGATCGCATATTTTTGCCCACTCAAGGGTGGTGACCCCATTCCAATAATGATTTGTATATCCTCTGATCTGTCCTTTTGACGAAAGCACCCATTCAAGAAGGGAGAATTTCTTTTCTGACAGTTCATGTCCGATGATCGATACTCTGATTATCCTCGTATTTGTGAATTTTTTTTCTATTTCCTCGGATATGAAAGATTTACTCTTACCATATTCATTAGTAGCATCTCGTACACTATTTTTTTTATATTTTTGCCCGAGAGGTAAGCTTCCCAGGAATTCGCTGTCAGTTGAAGGGTGTATGATCGGGCAGCCCAAAGATTCAAGGAAAATAGGCAGATCTATATTCAATTTCTTATATTTTTCAGGTTCCGCAGCATGTTTTTGTGGAATTGATCCGATGCAATTTATGATGAAATCAGCATGAACAGACAAGAGTTTCTTGTTGAATTCCGGTTGGCCCCATCTTTCCTCAACGCTTAGAATGCTGTATTTTTCAGGATATTGAGAAAAATACTTCACTATGGCATTGCCTAACATGCCCTTATGTCCTAGAACCAAAAGTGTGATCATATCTACGGCTTAAAATAATTGTATTTGGCTAAGATTGCATCAAGTTCTTCTTTTGACACACAATGATCATCAGAACTGAATCCTTTATTTTCTGGAAAGGTACTTTCATTGAAGACATCCCTGTAATGGATCAAATATGCATCCTCTTTTTTATCGTATCTAACTCTATTGACCTCATATGGAGAGATCATTTGCTCATGTTCTTTTTCTGATATTCGTGGAAGGCCTTTTTTCCACTTTAATCCGAATTTTTCCTCATAAATCTCAAAGAGATCTTTTATCTTATGTGATTTAAGATTTGGCACAATACTGTATCCGGTATAATTAGCTGCCATTTCTATAGCATCAATGGCTTGTTCTGGATCTATCATAAAACGAGTCATTTCTTCTGAATATAAAGTGAGGGGATAACCACTTTTAATAGAATCCCATATAAGAGGGATGACCGATCCGGTTGAATTCAGAACATTACCATAAATAACTGAAGACAATTTTGTGGTTTCTCGTTCTGCGTTTACAATGAATGCCTCTCCAGCAACAAATTTCATTGAACCGTATATGGTAGTTGCGCATCTACTTTTATCTGTAGATATGAATATTCCTGCTTTGAGTTTATTTTTTACAGCTGCTTTTCTGGAATTGAATGCCCCGTGTATGATTATTTGTAATGCTTCCTCTGTATTTTGATCCACTGCTTCTATCTGTTTCATTGATGCTGCAAAGATACCTACGGTATGTCCCCGAATACTTTCTTCCAGTAATTCATAATTTCTTATATCACCGATGATACAATTGATTTTTGGAAATTGCTTTTTCAAATAATAATGCTTTGATTCATCACGGCTGAAGATAGTTATCTCATTATCATCATAGAATCTTTTTACGAGACTTCTTCCCAAATATCCAGCACCGCCAGTTATAAATATTTTTTCATTTTTCATAATCGGAATTAATGATACACCAAAGTTTGTGATTGGTAAAGAACAGAAGAAGAGTCTTTAAAAATGACAATAAAATCAGTATTCGTGTTATTTTACATCATTAGTTAGTTAAGTATGGTTTCACCTAGTCTATAATTATATAGTTTGTTTAATTAGGATAAAAATATTGTTTTTTGATATACTAGCCATCAGTATGAAATCGGATAAACAATAGCTCAATATAGTTAAAGAAGATATTTCAATCAAAGTCTATAAAAAGAAAAAAAATAATGAAGACAACGCTTGGTCTATTTGGAATATTTGGTATTTGGATCACTATGGCTACTATGGCATTGAGTGAGCTCTTACCACTTTCCGGAATACAACTTACTCTTTTGCGAGGAACCTCCGGTTTATTGATAATTGGTGTTTTTGCTTTCTTAAAGAAAGGTATTATAAGCTTGCCAGACCGTAACACAATGAGACTGACTTTCTTTTTTGGAGTCGCAACTCTTGCATTGTTTCAAGGAATTAAGATATGGGGAGCAAATCTCAGTGCGATCCTTCTTGATCTTGCAGTTCTTGTTCCGATTATTTTGTCATTGAGGCGTAAGGAAAAAGTTGACAACGTTGTTATTATTGCGTTTGCAACAGCGATCTTAGGATCAACATTTGCTCTTAGAATATGGGATGTAAAGGACATTATTTTTTCAGGTCTCATATGGAGTCTTGTTGCAATGATTGCAAATGGGTATTTTATCGAATATGCAGGAAAAGCAAAACAGAGCGATCTTTGTAAAACATTTTGGATAAGTGTTGGGCTTGTAGTTATCGGGTCTTTTGGTTTCTATCAATTTCCGTTATTAACCTCTATACAGTGGAAGATAGCGATCTTAATTGGATTTGCAACAGGCCTTCTAAATTTTCTTTGTGTATTTGTGGCTTTTAAAAATTTGAAGGCTGTATGGGTAGGTGTGCTTGTTTTGGGTGTAACACCATCTATTATGATTTCTTCCTATTTCTTTTTGCACAAAAGTATGGGATCTGACCAACTTTTTGGTGTGGCAATAACACTTATTTCGATTGGTGTGCTTGGTAACTTTTTAAGAGCGGAACATAAGAATACATAGGTAGTTTCAATGATGGGAAACTATTTTTTATCTTTTGTGCTACAATTTCTACGTTATGTCGAAAAATTTTTTCAAGAGAGTGTTTCGTTTCATAAAGGTGAACGCGATCCAAAATCCGCGCTTTCTTTTGATATATGCGATCACCTATTTTCTTCCTGGATTTTCGTTTAACGTCTGTTTTTATGATGGGGAAGAAGTAAAAAAATTGATCGAGCAAGGCAAGTCCATCATCCGTTTTGGAGATGGGGAGATATATCTCATGAATGGCGGATCGCTCGGTGACCATACAAGATATGATCCACGTATGAGGAAGATATTTTTTGATATTATTAAAAAATATAGATCAGACTCACCATACGTTTTGGGAATCGCCGAATTTACACGCAAGACCAATCGCTATCTTCGAGAAAAGAAGATGCTTCATGTATGGCTGCCGATGAAAGTATATTATTTCCTCTATTTTTCGAAGAATACGCGTTATGCCGATGCACACGCTTTTTATTACAATGATTATTTTCCGCGTTTTATCGCGCCAGCTTTGGAGAACCGATACGTGATTTTTATTTCAAGAAAGAAAAATATAGAGACCCTCAAGGCGAATAAGGAATTTATTTCAAGACACGGTTCATATTTTATTGAAACACCTGATCATGATGCATACGATATGTATGATCAGATCGTAGAAAAAGCTGACCATATGCTCAAGACGCTTCCTCAAGATAAAAAACCGATCATTGTGGCGGCTTTTGGACCTGCCAGTAAGGTCTTTGCTTATGATTTTTCTCGCAAAGGAATACAGATTCTTGATATTGGGACCGGTATTGAGATCCTCTACAGTGATAAAAAGATCAACGTCATACTTCCGGAAAATTCGAAAAAATGATTATTTTTTCCGTTAGTAGTCTATTATTATCTATGATACTATCTTTTCATGTCTAAAATGAAGATCGCAAAAGTTACCGTAGTGACCATCATGTTCGGCAACAGATGGAAATTTCTTTCTCAAGTTGTTGCTGCTGTCATGAAAGATCCTCATGTCGCTACCCTTATCATTGTCGATAACGGCTCGGAGAATAAAACGCAGATCGAAGAGGGAACGAAAGAATATGGAAAAAGAATCGTCATTTTGCGACAAGAAAAAAATCTCGGTTCAGCCGGCGGTTTTGGCATCGGACTTGCACGCGCGCGAGAGACCGATTGCGATCATGTTTTGATCTTGGATGATGATTGTATTCCCGAGGACGGCGCAATCGATATGTTCCTCGACACCCTGAAGCTTTTCCGGGATCAAAAAGTTGTTTTGCTCGGGAACCGCTCCAACGTCCTTGCAAACAAAGAATATTTTTATAAACCGTCTCTCGCAAACGATGGCGTACGGGGAACTTTCTTTGAGATCTTCAGTTTCAGGAAATTTTTCTATTTTTTCAAACTTTTGATCCTTCGAAATGCGGGTGGCTATAAGCGTGGTCCATTCATTCCGATCATTCCGATCGAGAGCTTTATCTATGGGGGAGCATTCCTTCCCATTGAAGCGGTGCGTGAAGCGCCGCTCCCGGACGCATCATTATTTCTATATGGTGATGATATTGAATATTCCTGGAATGTCAAAAAGCTCGGTTATGGCACTTATCTATGTTCGTCACCGCATATCTCAGATATTGATTTTACTTTTGGCGCGAACAGCTCGCATATCTTCGGGCAATTTGATCCACAGACTGCGCCATTCCGAGTTTATTATCGGATGAGGAATATGGTGCGGCTTTCAATAAGGCATAGCAGACAAAATAAATTAGTACTTTTTATCAGTATTGTCGTGTGGGCTTTTGGTCTGCTTATTTTAGGATTGTCAAAACAAGGACCTACGAAGAATTTCTTTAAAAAGGCAAAGCTCATCATACAGGCGGTCTATGCCGGTTATTATCCAAACTCACCTATGGCAAAAGAGCTGGAAGGTTCATTTTTCAGCAAATAAACATTTCTTTATATAAAAAGGATCTTTCTAATCGTATTTTTCGAAGACATAGTTCTTATTGTCATACATGGTGCTTTTGAACACATTTCTTTTCTGTTTGACGATGAGCGGAACATACCAAAAGATCTTGAGCTTTTTCTGCATGCGGGCGATATTTTGGATCCTGTCGGCCGGATAGACAAGTTTTGTATTCACCGACAATAATTTTTGAGCACCTTCTTGTGTGACAAGATAACATCCCGCGAGATACATGGGCCTGTAAAATAAAGCAGGTTTTCCACGTTTATATTTTTTATAAAAGTTATCGCGCGCGCCTTCAAAAAGTGACATGGAGACGATCACTACAAATTTAATAGCATATAGGGGGATTTTCAGATAGAGCCATGGAGACTTGTTCTTAGAGAATTTTTCCGATAATAAAAATAGCCATAATTTGATGAATTTTAAACCTACCGAAGGATAATTGAAAGACAGATATTCCCACGTTGTTTCGTTTCTGGTGCGTTTTTCCAGCTCATGGTCCAATATCTTTTTAAAATCAGGCGGCAAACCGACATCATCCTCAAGAATGAGCGCATAGTCAAGTTTTTCCTCAACGATCTTTTCCAGTATCAGTCTATGGGATAGTGCGCATCCTTTCTCAACAGGAACGAGAGGCGAATCATTCAAGCGTTTTGACAGTTGCTCATCATAGATATCGTTGAAATTATGCGTCATGCCGTCTATTCCTTCCTGCACTGTAAAATCCATATCAAGATCTGTAAGTTGTTTGGACATGAACGCGAGCCGTTCAGGACTTTTTTTCATATTGATGAAGAAGGTTCTATATTTCATGATTCAGATCTTTATGTTGAGAGACTTTTTTAGTCAGCCTGGGGAACCTGTTGTTTCCAAAATATGTGCATTGCCTGCTTTCTTGTTTTTTTGAAAAAGAATAAAGTAAGTGGACCGAGCGTGTAGGAGATTAAGGTCGCATATGCCGAACCAACGATCCCGTATTTTGGGATCCAGATCAAATTTAACAATATGTTTATCACCATCGGTATGAAAGAGCGCACGATGAGTATTGTCCGATAATTCTCGGTGATCAAATAATTGTCCGTGAGCAATCCGAGAAATGTCCCGATGCATGCCCATACATATATTTGCAGGATTATGGCACCTCCTATGAATGCCTGTCCGTAGATCATTTTTATGATGAATGGGGCAAACAATGTCACTGGCAGTGCGATGATTATCGCGATCCCAAGCAACATAATTGATAGTTTGTTCAACCGAGCCAGATATAATTCTTCCGAGCTCTTTTTTGCATGTATGATGGCGGGAAAAAGGGAAGAGATTATGATCCCGGGTATGAAATACCAGACCTCCGCTATGTTGACTGCGGCGCCATAGATACCGACCGAGTGGGCATCCAGCATGCTTTTGATGAGGACTTGGTCGATTCTCGAATAAACGAGCATGAAAGCGCTCGTGAACATGAGCGGCCAGGAATCTTTCAATAGATTTTTTGCGATATGTTTATCGAATTTCCAATCAAGTATGCTTCCCTCGATCTTTTTTTCATATGCATACCAATAAAAAATTGCGTAGAGAACCGATTCCAACAGTAAAATAAAGGCAAGATAGATGACTCCTTTATGGAACACGATCACGAGTATTTTCAGTGAGTTCAAGATGAGTGTGACAATGACAGAGATGATCGCGAGATATTTATTTTTTATCCTTGCTTGGAACTCAAGACTGATTATCTGAAAAGTATTGAACAGGAACGTTCCGGAAAGTATCAAGATCAGGACTCTCGACACATCATCTTGGGCAAAAAATACGGCAGCGATGCATACGAGGATTATGGCAATAAGGCCTGCAATGAGTTTGATCGTGAGCGCCGAACCAAGATATTCTTTCTTCTTTTCCGGATATTTTATCAAGTCTCTGTACAAGATATTCTCAATACCGAGAGATGCAATAAAAGAGAATATTGCGACAAAGCTCACCGCGTAGCTCAATTGGCCATAGTTTTCCGGCCCAAGCTTCCTTACAATGAAGATGGTGGTCAAAAATGATATTCCCATGCACAATATCCTTGAGGCAAACGACCATCCGGTATTTTGGAAATATTTCTGAAAGCCTGCATGCGCCCATTTTTCCTTTATATAGTTCCAAGAAAATACGTACATAATTTTGTAGACAAATGTTAGCATTTTTTATATTAAAAACAAAACGCAGTCCCGATAGCTGTTTTTATCTTTTTTCATGTTATAATTGGAAGCCATTACTATTAATTCACGTTTTATCATGAATATAAAAAATATATCCAGGTATTTGATCTTAGCTGGTCTGTGGTCTCTGCTTCTCGTTCCATTCTATATCGCAAACACGATGTTCTTTCCCTACATCACCGGGAAAAACTTCGCGTTCAGAATAATCATCGAAATCGTTTTTGCCCTTTGGGTATATCTTGCATGCATCGATGTGAAATACAGGCCGAAACTTTCTTGGATCGTAAAAACTGTCGGGATCTTTGTCGTTATAATGGCCGTCGCCGATTTTTTCTCAGTCAATCCGATGAAAGCATTTTGGAGCAATTATGAAAGAATGGATGGATGGGTGACCCTCATACATATGTTCATGTATCTGCTTGTTTTCGGCTCAATGATGAAGACCGAGAAGATCTGGCTATGGTTCTTCAGATCGTCCGTTGCAATGAGCGTCATCATGGTCATATTTGCGATCAACGAATGGGTGACGACCGGTACTAATAGAGTATCGACAACGCTCGGTAATCCGATCTATGTCGCTGTTTATTTCCTCTTTAATTTTTTCTTCGCTCTTATCCTGCTTTACAAGGATGTCATCATCAAAAGTGCTGGTACAATGAGATCGGTTTTGAGCAAGTGGCTGACATACATATATGTGATAGCCGCACTTCTTTCGGCATACGGTATCTGGAGGACTTCTACAAGAGGTGTGATCCTTGGTCTGCTCGGAGGTCTCATCATCACATTTCTCACAATCGCTCTTTTTGAAAAGGAAAATAAATTGATGAGGAAATTTTCCACAGGAGGTCTTATCACGATAGCGATCGTCATCGGCGGATTTTTTGCACTCAAAGATACTCAATTTGTAAAAAATGATGTTACACTCGAACGATTTGCCGAGATATCATGGAACGATGTGAATGGTCAAGGTCAGGCGAGACAGCTTGTGTGGCCGATGGCGATAAAAGGTTTTTTTGAAAAGCCAATCTTAGGTTGGGGACAGGAAGGATTCAATTATGTGTTCAACAAGTACTATGATCCAAAAATGTACAATCAAGAGCAGTGGTTTGATCGAGCACATGATACACCGCTCGACATGCTTGTTGCTGGAGGTATTCTGGGACTTCTTTCATATCTTTCGATCTTCATTGCCGCACTCTATCTCATATGGAAGAGGAGAAATGTTCTCGGAGTCACTGATGCCGGACTTTTGGCCGGATTGCTTGCGGGATATTTCTTTCAGAATATCTTCGTATTCGATAATCTGACAAGCTATATGTTCTTCTTTATCGTGCTTGCATACATACATTCTCGGGATACTGAAAGTGTCGATGTTGTCGCACCGACAAAAAATAGTCCAAATCAAAAAAAGGATATGAGTGGGGAAATAGCGGATTATATAGTAATGCCACTCCTTATCATTGTCCTATCTGTATCGATCTGGTACGTGAATATGAGACCGATCAATGCCAACCTTACCTTGATACAAGCAATGCAGGGATATCAAGAAGGGCCATCAAAAAATCTTGAGTATTTCAAAAATGCGCTCTCATATAATTCTTTTGGAGATCCGGAGATCCGTGAACAGTTGATCACCATTGCCTCACGGGTTGCTCCGATGACGAATGTCGACGCTACTCTTAGACAAGATTTTGTGAATTATGCATATCAGCAAATGACGCAGCAATTGCAAGAGACTCCGAATGATGCCAGATATCAATTATTTACGGGAACATTCCTGAATAATATCAATCAGTATCAAGCAGCATTGCCATATTTGCAAAAAGCCATTGAACTTTCTCCCGCAAAACAAACAATGATGTTCGAGCTTCAGAAGGCATATTCGTATACAGGACAGTATGATCAGGCACTTGCCCTTGCTAAGAAAGCATACGAACTTGAGCCAGATTTTATTGATGCGAAATACAATTATATTGCTGCAGCCATATTGAATAACAATGACACACTTGTGGCGCAATTGTGGGGAAATGCGACAAGTACGACAAACGCTTCCATTCTTCAAGCATACTTGATCAAGGCTTCTGTGTTCTTACAAAAAGGAGATAAACAGTCAGCGATCGCTCAAGTGCAAAAGGATATCAGTATCGATCCGGCATTCAAAGATCAAGGAAATTCGATCATACAGCAGATAAATAGCGGTACTTTAAAATAAATTAAGAATCTGGCAAAAATACCCCTAGGCTCCACCTCGGGGGAAACCCCGAGGTGAGGAAGCAAAAGTCTTTGCTTCCGCAAGACCTTGAACGTTTTGTACTCAAAAGGTGAAAGGTGTACTGCGCCTGTAAGGCGGTACTTCGGGGTTTTTTGCGAATTGCCCGAGCCATTTTTTTTGTTTTATGCTATGATAATTCTCATGTTTTTAAGCAAGATATTTGGTGATAGACATGCAAAATACGTCAAAACATTGAACCCGATCGTGGAAACCATCGGTTCTTTTGAAGCTGATCTCATAAAACTGAGCGACGAGCAATTAAAAGGAAAAACGATAGAATTCAAGTCACGAATTGAAAAAGGTGAAAGCCTCGATGATATATTACCGGAGGCATTTGCCACTGTACGTGAAGCAGCAAAAAGAACGCTCGGGCAAAGACATTTTGATGTTCAACTTATCGGCGGGATTATTTTGCATAGAGGAAATATTTCAGAAATGAAGACTGGAGAGGGAAAAACGCTTGTTGCAACATTGCCCGTGTATCTCAATGCATTATCAGGAAAGGGAGTTCATATCATCACGGTCAACGATTATCTTTCACGAAGAGACGCGGTGTGGATGGGACAAATATACAATGCACTCGGACTTTCAGTTGGAATTTTAAATCACGAATCTTCATATCTCTATGATCCGGCTCACACAGAATTGGATAAAGAAAGGGATGAGCTCGGATCTTTCAAGGTCGTTCATGAATTTTTGAGGCCATGCACAAGAAAAGAATCGTATCGTGCTGATATCACGTATGGTACGAACAATGAATTCGGTTTTGATTATCTGCGCGATAATATTGAATACAATATAAACGATCTGCGCCAAAGAGAATATAATTTTGCGGTCGTTGACGAGGTAGACTCGATCTTGATCGACGAGGCGAGAACCCCGCTTATTATTTCTGCGCCGACAGCAGACTCAGAAAGTTTTTATGATACATTCACGAAAATTGTCAGGAATTTTGTCAAAGACGAGGATTTTACCGTGGATGAAAAGCACAAAGCAATCCAGCTGACCGATTCTGGAATAAATAAAGCCGAAAAAGCTCTTGGTGTTGAAAATATTTACACACAAGGCGGAATAAAATACGTGCATCATTTGGAAACTGCTGTTCGTGCCAAAGCGATTTTCGAACTCAACAAAGATTATGTCGTTAAAGACGGCGAGGTGGTCATTGTCGATGAATTTACGGGAAGGTTTCAGCCCGGCAGAAGATGGTCAGAAGGACTCCACCAGGCAATTGAATCAAAAGAAGGCGTCAAAGTGCAGAAAGAATCGAGAACTTTTGCATCGATCACGTTCCAGAATTATTTCAGAATGTACAAAAAACTTGCCGGTATGACGGGTACGGCATTTACGTCATCGGAAGAGTTTTTCAAGGTCTATCATATGGACACGATCCCAGTGCCGACAAACAAGCCCATCGCGAGAGAAGATTTCAATGACCTTATTTTTCAGACCGAGAACGGAAAGTTCAAAGCACTCGCAAAGATGGTCAAAGAAAAAAGCAAAGCTGGACAGCCAGTACTTATTGGTACTGTCTCAATTGAAAAAAACGAAGTTCTCTCGGAATTTTTGAAAAAGGAAGGAGTGGAGCATAAACTTTTGAATGCAAAGAATCATGAAAAAGAGGGAGAAATTGTCGCCCAAGCAGGTAAGCTTGGCGCGGTGACTGTTGCCACAAACATGGCAGGCAGAGGTGTGGACATCAAGCTTGGTGGAGTGCCATTTGACCAAAAAGAATATGAAAAAGTGAAAGAACTCGGCGGACTTTGCGTATATGGTACGGAAAGGCATGATGCCCGAAGGATCGACAATCAGCTCAGAGGTCGCGCTGGCAGACAAGGTGATCCAGGAGAGACAAGATTTTTTGTCTCCCTTGAAGATTCACTTATGAGAATTTTTGCAAGCGATACCGTCAAGAAAATGATGCAAAGGTTCAATATTCCCGAAGATGAACCGATAGAGAATTCTTTGATCACACGGTCTCTTGAAAGTGCTCAGACAAAGATAGAGGGATTTAATTTTGATACAAGAAAGCATGTTTTGGAATATGATGATGTTTTGAATTTCCAAAGAAAGACGATCTATGAAAGACGAAGAAAAGTTCTTCTCGGCGACATGAATTCCATAAAAGAAAAACTCACCGAAATCGCTGTTGATGAAAATTCACAAAAGATCATTGCAGATAAGATAACCGTACTTGGCGAGGAAGAATTTTACAGGATTGTGAGAATCACTATGCTTCAGGCAATAGATATGTTTTGGGTTGATCATCTTGAAATGATGGATTATTTGAGAGGCTCAGTAAACTTGCGCGCTTACGGTCAGCGGGATCCGCTTGTAGAATATAAAAAAGAGGGACTAAGATTATTCAAAAATATGCAGGAGGCTGTGGATGTCCAAGTGTTGAACATTTTGCCGCATATGGGTGTCGGCGCAATGCAAATGGAAGAAGCCAAGCTCAAAGAAGCTCAAAAGCATATGAAAGCAGCCGGAGCGGAAGGAAAAACTGATAATCATGTGGTAGTTTCATCAAAAAAAGACGAAGTTGGAAGAAATGATCCATGTACGTGTGGTTCAGGTAAAAAATATAAGAAGTGCTGTGGAAAATAATAATCCTGAAAAAGAAATAGGAAAATCAAACGAAAATCTACAAGAAAAGTCAGATTTTGAACCTGCAAATAAAAAAGAATCAAATTTAGCATTTATTTTTTTTCATAAATTGGGAGAGAAACTTTCAATGGCTTGGGATTTAAATTCACGGATTAAAATACTCCGGAGCGGAGAAAGAGCAGGTTTTATGATAGATGGTAAGATTTCTCAATTAAGCAAGGAATTACAATCAGAGAATATCGAGGATATAATAAAAGACAAAATAGAACAGATTAACGCGAGTAAACAATTATTTAGAGATTTTCTTGAAATGATTATTGATGGAAGACAACCTATTCCAGTGAGTTCATCTCTTACCGTGGAAAAAGTGAAAGAAGCTTATGAAAAAAGTGATTTTGATTGGACGAATCAGCTTGAATTGAAAAAATTTAATGATTGGTTTTCTAATTAGAGATAAATATGAAAAAAATAGGCAAAAAAGCTATTGAACATCTTCATCACTTTCACTGTGCATATTGCAAAAAATGGTGGAGCATAGGTGATGCGCCGAAAAGCAAAGAAAAATGGTGGTGCCCATGGTGCGGGAAGGAAAACAAGTTCAAGTCTGATAAATAATAAAATCATGGCCGAAGAAATTGAAACAAAAATACTGAATATTGATGAGGAAAAGCTTGAGAAAAAACTCTCTGAAATTGGCGCCAAAAGGATCGGCGAGGTATTTTTTAGATCGACCTCATTTGATTTTCCTGGTTTTCCTCTTGATAAAGATATGTCATGGGTTCGCCTTCGCGATGATGGCAAAAAAATAACTCTGGCATATAAAAAACGTCTTGGTGTTACTGGAGTAAAAGGACAGAATGATACCGGAATGGAGGAAATAGAGATTGAGGTCAATAATTATGAGAATACCGGGGCAATTTTGAAAAAAGTTGGCATGATGGAGAAATTTTCTCAAGAAAAGAAACGTACGACTTGGAAAAAGGGAAGTATGACATATGACATTGATACTTGGCCTCGCCTAAATACTTATTTGGAAGTTGAAGGAGAAAATTGGAAAGATGTTGATAATGCAGTTTTGGAATTAGGATTTACATTGGATGATAAAGTAATATGTTCAGCCACACAGATATATGAAATGAATGGAATGAATGACAAGGACTACATTGTCATGAATTTTGACAAATGGGTCAAAAGGGACGGAACTATTTGTTAACTATTTTTTACTAAAATAAAGGGCCACCTGTTCTGGCAGCCCTTGTTTTGTGGAGAGGTGTTTTGTTATTTAATTTTCCATTCTGCGTCCCCGCCGTGACCGCCGAGGAAAATGACTTGCTCATACACGGAGCCAAGCGTTTGAGCAACGCCGTTCACATTGAGACCGAGCTTTTCGGCAATCGCTCGTGTGGTGGCTTTTCCTCCGAGTTCGCGTAATGCATCTAAGACCAACCTTTTTCTTGTGGTCATTTTCTCTGCCATTTCTCACCCCGTTTTTAGTACTGTTCCTGATTTTGATAGTAACAAACCATTCATAAAAGTAAAGTAACAAATAAAAAGCCCTCGGCTCCGGAAGGGAGCTGAGGGCAGGTTGGAAAATGGCTACGTTGCCATTTTCATGACATGGATCCATTCGATCTTTTTGCACAAACGGCACCGGAAGAGTTCCTTGACGATGACACCCTCTTTGGTACCGATCGTATCCGGACCGAATCTTTCTTCGTCCCACGTCACGATCTCAGGTTGATGCTGATCATCAGGACATACTTGCGGGCTACCTGGTGGTGGAAAGACCGTCTCGAAACCAATATATTCCCGTTGTTTTACCAAGGGAAATTTTTTTACTTGCGCGACATTTCCCAACAAACTTAAATCGTTAGACATAAATCAAAGCCTCCAATCGAAAGTTTGGACGGACATAATAGCATATACGGACATATTGGTCAATAAGTTGCTTTTAAGTCAGGGTCATGTGATTTTGGCAAAAACCCTAGTGGGTGTATAATCAGCGTGTTATTAATCAATGAATATATGGTAGTAAAAGCTATAGTCAGATATTTCGATCGTCTTGAAGACAGAGTAAGAGCCAGATTGAGCCATAGATCCATACTCTATGCGGTTATTGGTGGAACAGGCACTGTTATTTTTTGGCGGGGGATTTGGCATACATCTGATATCTTGATGGCGAAAGGCGGTTTCTGGGGCTGGTTCTTCTATGAACCGATCACACTCATCTGGTCCTCGATTCTTCTGCTCGCGACCGGACTTTTTGTCTCAAATTTCATCGGAGAGCGAATTATCATTTCAGGATTGAAACAAGAGAAGAAAGAATCGGATAAGACAGAGGATGAAGTGAGCAAAGAAGAAGATGAGATAAAAAATGTCAGGACAAAAATAAATCAAATATCAAAAGATATCGAAGAAATAAAAAATGTTATCTCTGCTACGAAAAAAAATTAAAGTTGCCGTTCACTCCGGAAAATTTCATCCCGATGATGTTTGCGCAGTGGCAATCCTGTCTTTGTGCTTGAAAAGACCAATACAGGTGTTCAGGACGCGGGATCCAAAAGTATGGGCAGACATGGATTATGTATTTGATGTCGGCGGGGAATATGACCCAAAAGTGAATATATTTGACCATCATCAGGAAGGCTGGAACATGAAAAGGGAAAATGGCATCACGTATTCTTCCGCGGGACTTGCATGGAAGCATTTTGGCGAACAGATCACGGGTTCGCATGACATTGCGCAAAAGATCGACGAGAAGATCATTCAACCGATAGATGCTGAGGACAATGGGATAGAATTGCACAAGAATAATTTTGAAGATGTATCGGCGTATACCTTTGGCGACTATTTGTTCGCATTCAATCCGACATGGATGGAGGAAAAAGAGGATTCGCTCAAAGGATTCATGACCGCTGTTCATGAAGCAAAAAAGATGTTCGAGAGGGAGATAAAGCGCGCAAAAGACAATATCACTGCAATAGATTTTGTGAAAGATATCTATGAAAAAACTGAGGATAAGAGGATCATTATTTTAGATACAGATTATTCATGGAGAAAGACCTTGATGAATTATCCTGAACCACTTTTTGTCATTAGTCCAAGACCGGATAATGGCACGTGGGCTGTTGCCACGGTGGACAAACTCCATGGTTCTAAATTTGAAAGAAAAATGCTTTTTCCAGAAAGTTGGGCAGGGAAGAGAGACGATGAATTTGCAAAGATAACTGGAGTAGCTGATGCGACATTTTGTCACAACGGAAGATTTATTGCTGGGGCGAGATCAAAAGAAGGAGCGATCGCACTCGCAAAGCTTGCGCTAAAATAGAAAAACCCCGAGGCTCCACCTCGGGTTTTATTTTTTCCGTATCAAAAAACCCCGAGGTGGAGCCTCGGGGTTTGTGGACTTTATTGGTTTTTTCCATTAGACTGAGCTTTATGGCATTTGTAGACGAACTCAAAATACATATCAAAGCAGGGGATGGCGGCAATGGCGTTGTCCGTTGGAGGCATGAAAAAGGCATAGAATTTGCCGGTCCTGCAGGGGGAAATGGCGGAAAGGGTGGCGATGTATATTTGCGCGCTATTAGGGATATTTCCATACTTTCTCGATATCAAAACACAAAAGAACTTGCTGCAGAAAATGGCCAAGCCGGTATGAAAAAAAGCATGCATGGGAAAAATGGCGAGGATTTGATCATTGATCTGCCGATCGGATCTGTCGTGACCAATCTTGAAACGAGGGAAAAATTCAACCTGATCAATGATGGCGAAAAAATAAAAATATTAAATGCCGGAAAAGGTGGTCTCGGGAATGAATATTTTAAGTCTGCTACGCATCAGTCGCCGGTAAACCAGACTGACGGCAAACACGGGGAAGAAGCCGATTTTGATATCGAGCTCGAGCTTGTTGCAGACGCCGGACTGATTGGTCTTCCAAACGCTGGGAAGTCATCGCTTATCAATGTTCTGACAAATTCAAAATCAAAGATCGGCGCGTATCAATTTACAACACTTGAACCGTCGCTCGGCGATATGCACGGATACATTCTGGCGGACATTCCGGGACTTATTGAAGGTGCTTCAGAAGGTAGGGGACTCGGGCATAAATTTCTGAGACATATTAAGAGAACAAAAATGTTGCTCCACTGCCTTTCTCTGGAAAATGAAGACATGGTAAAAGCATATAAGGTTATTAGAAATGAGCTCAAAGAATATAGCGAGGAGCTTGCAGAGAAGAAAGAAGTGGTGATCATTACAAAAACAGATTTAGTGGATGAAAAGACACTTCTAAAAGCTGTTGCGAAAATCAAAAAATCAAATAAAGATGTTTTGACAGTGACTATTTTGGATGATGATTCAACAAAAAAACTCAAAGACGATCTTATAAAGATGTTTCGAAAGATTGAGAAATAAAAAAAGACGGCCCCCGAAGAAGCCGTCTTTTTTGTTCACCCATGGTTTTTCAGACGTTTGGGGCACCTACTTTCCAAATGAAGAGAGCGATTGCAAGTAGTCCCGAGTGCAGTATCTCAACAGGATTACTTGAACTCATCGCAACAAAAAGACTTATTACCCCTATGAAAACTCGCATGACTACCTCCAAGATCGATCAGATGGATTTTTTTAAATTCATCTTTCAACAAATTCTTTTTTATATTGACAAATTATTACAATTTTGTCAACTATATAAAAACCCCTTAAAATAAGGTATTATCTAACTTTATGGCGACCGAAATGCAAAACAAATACAAAACGACTATCGGGCTTGAAATTCATGCTGAGCTCAAAACAAAAACAAAGATGTTTTGTTCGTGCAAGAATGATCCGGATGAAAAAAGACCAAATATAAATATTTGCCCGGTTTGCACTGCTCAGCCGGGGACTTTGCCGGTACTCAACAAAGCGGCGATAAGCCATGTGATAAGAGTCGGTCTTGCTTGTGGTTCAAATATCGCTGGTTTTACCGAGTGGGACAGAAAGAATTATTTCTATCCAGATATTCCAAAAGGCTATCAGATTTCTCAGTACAAATATCCATTAGTTTCAAGCGGTTTTATAAACGGCATTGAACTTACAAGAATTCATTTGGAAGAAGATACGGCGCGATCAACTCACGATAAGGGAGATTTTTCACTTGTGGATTTCAATCGCGGAGGCGTGGCTCTTATGGAGCTTGTGACTGAGCCAGTGATCCATGATGCAAAGACTGCAGCGAATTTTGCAAAAGAGCTCCAGTTGCTTTTGCAATATCTTGGTGCGGGGGATGCAAATATGGAAAAGGGGGAGATGCGTGTTGAGGCAAATATTTCTGTGAGCAGTGAAGACGGTGTCCTTGGTACAAAAGTGGAAGTAAAAAATCTTAATTCTTTCAGGACAGTGGAGAAAGCAATCGAATATGAAATAGAAAGACATATTGAGACGATCGAGAGCGGTGGAAAGATAGTTCAGGAAACGCGCGGTTGGGATGAGAGCAAACAGAAGACATTTTCACAAAGACTGAAAGAAAGCTCTCATGACTATAGATATTTTCCGGACCCAGATCTACCAAAAATGATGGTGCCTGAAATTTTTGACTTGGAAAAAATGAAAAAAGAATTGCCGGAGCTTCCATGGCAGAGAAGAGAAAAGTATTTGAAGTTTGGAATAAAAAGCGAGGATGCAGAAAGCTTCATAGGAAATATTGAGCTTGGAGACTTTTTTGAAAAAGTTATCGCAGATTTTAAGGGCGACAAAGAGCTTGTAAAGTCTGCATCAAATTATATTTCATCTGACTTAGTTGGTTTGATGATGAATCCCGATGAACCCCGAGGCTCCACCTCGGGGGTGAAATACCCGAGCGATAAGAGTTTTGCTGAGATCATAAAAATGTTCAAAGCCGGAGAACTTTCTTCACGCGGAGCAAAGGATCTTATAGCGAGAATTTTAAAGGAAGATATTGATCCACGAAAAATTGCCGAGAAAGAAGGTTTGATACAAAAGAGCGATGAAGGGGAATTAAAAACAATCATTGAAAAATTAGTCATAGAAAATCCAAAAGTTGTCGCTGACTATAAAGCTGGAAAAGAAGCCTCACTTCAGTTTTTGCTTGGACAAGTGATGAAAATAACAAAAGGCTCTGCAAATCCGCAGATAATAAAGAAAGTACTATTATCAGTGCTTGGCTAGATTTGGAAAACCCTGAGGTGGAGCCTAGGGGAGTACCCCGAGGCTCCACCTAGGGGTTTAAGAGAGATTTTTGTCTTGACTTTTTATACATAAAACTTTAGTCTCTTTACAGGTGTTGAAATCCAGATTTTCATTGGAGGAAGAGATGAAGATGAAAAGACAGATTGAAAAGCGTATCAAAGAATTACAAAAGAAAAGAAATGACAGCCGTAATTACCAGGAGCGTGATTTCTTTAAATTGGAAATCGATGCTCTTAAATGGGTCTTGGGTATTAAGACAAATAGGCGACTTTGGTCTCATCGTCCAGGAGCAGGAGGAGGACTTCCTTTTTGATGAAGATAAAAAATAAGGTCGTTCCCGCTGGGAATGGCCTTTTTGTTTTCATTATTTTTTAATGGTATAATTTTCTATATGAAACATCCTAAAAATCTTGGCGTTGTGAGCCACAAACCAAAAATTTATATTGGTACGGACCATGCCGGATATGAAATGAAAAATAAACTCATTCCATTTATAAAAAGTCTTGGATATGAAGTTGTAGATTGCGGTGCATATATAAATGATCCAAAAGATGATGATCCGAATTTTGTTTCTGCCGTGGCGAGAGCTGTTGCTTTAAATCCAGAACATATCAAGGGAATTATTCTTGGCGGTTCAGGACAAGGCGAGGCAATTGTGGCGAACAGGTTTCCAAATGTTCGTGCGATTGTTTTTTATGGCAAACCGGGAATATTTTCTAAGCTTGATGTTATACGTTTAGGACGCGAGCACAATGACTCCAATGTTCTTTCTCTTGGCGCAAGATTTTTGAGCATGAGAAGTGCAGAAAAAGCAGTAAAAAGCTGGCTTGAAATTCCTTTTTCAAAAGCAGAAAGACACATTCGCAGGATCAAGGAAACAGAAGCGATTTCTAGAAGTGTAAAAAATAATATGGAATTTAAATAATATGGTAGACATTATTCCCGCAATCATTCCAGAATCTTTTGAAGATCTGCAAGACAAAATGTCACAAGTCAAAGGGCTTGCTCCTGTTGTGCAAATTGATGTTTGCGATGGTAAATTTGTGCCGTCAAAATGCTGGCCGTATATAAATGATGATGGAGAGTTTCAAAACATTCTCAAAGAGGATGATGGTTTTCCGTTTTGGCAAGATATGGATTTTGAAGCGGATCTCATGATAGAGAATCCAGAAAACGGTGGAGCGGAGGATTTTATAAAAGCTGGTGCAAAAAGGATCATTCTGCATATTGAGTCATCAGAAAATATGTTGGATTTTGTAAAAAAACTCAGAAAAGAATACGGATATTTTGGCGATTCTGCGGTAACCGTGGAAATAGGAATCGGGATCAATGTGAATACTCCGAATAAAGTTTTAGACGAGTATTTTAAAATTGACGAAGAAAGCAGAACTCTTGCAGATTTTGTGCAGTTCATGGGTATTGAAAAGATCGGTTATCAAGGACAAGAATTTGATGAAAAGGTTTTGGATAAGATATCCGATCTGAGGAAAAAGTATCCGGATGTGGCGATAAGCATCGATGGCGGTGTGAGCTTTGATAACGCAGGAGACCTGAAGGAAGCAGGTGTCACAAGGATTATTTCTGGTTCAGCTTTATATGATAGTGAGAATATCAAGGAGGCGATAGAGGAGATGAAAGAAATTTAAAAATAATTATGAAAACATTACGACAATATATACAGGAAGCGGGGGAGAAAGGCGTGGCAATCGGTCATTTTAATATTTCAAATCTGGAGATGCTCCACGGAATTTTTAATGCAGCAAAAAAACTTAATTTGCCGGTAATCATCGGTACAGCTGAAGGAGAGAGAGATTTTATTGGTACGAAGCAAGCGGCAGCTCTCGTAAAAAGCATTCGCGAAGAATATGATTATCCTATATTTATAAATGGCGATCACACGCATTCATTTGAAAGTGCAAAAGAATGCATTGATGCGGGATATGATTCTTTCATCATTGATGGTTCCGCAATATCTTTTGAAGATAATATACAACTTACAAAACAATGTGTTGAATATGCGAGAGGTGTGAACCCAGAAATTATTGTTGAAGGGGAAATAGGTTTTATCGGTGGTTCTTCAAAAGTTTTGGACGAGCTTCCAGAAGGAGTGAATATTACCGAAGAATTTTTGACCAAGCCCGATGAAGCAAAAAGATTTATATTAGAGACTGGCGTGGATATGCTTGCCCCTGCCGTCGGAAATATTCACGGTATGCTTAAAAGCGGTAAAGAGCCAGCGCTAAATATTAAAGTGGTGAAAAATTTGCGCGAAGCTATTGGTAATACACCAATGGTATTGCACGGTGCCTCTGGAAATACAAAAGAAGATATTCAGGCGGCAATCAAGGCTGGCATGAATGAAGTTCATGTTAGCACTGAGATACGCGTTGCATTCCGTAAAGCACTTGAAGATGAGCTCAAAGCAAAACCAGACGAAGTCGCGCCATATAAATACATGGACAATGACATTCTCGCAGTAGAAAAACTCGTAGAAGAAAAATTGAGAATATTTAATTTTATATAATAAATCGTGCGTAGATATTTATTAACTTTTTGTTATAATTGACATAGGCGCACACAACACAACAGGTTAAAGGAGACTGGCATGAAGATATTGCTCGGGTTGATCGCTTTAGGGATCAGTCTATATTATGTGATCATCCCTTGGTCGAGATCAAAACGTTTTCCAAAAGGGTCTCAAGACTATCATTTTTTACGTGCCATTGTTGGAAACGCGATGATCCTCGGGATCTACGTTCCTCTATGGGCTTTCACCGGATTTGACATTAGATCAACTCAAACGACCATGCATATGCTTATTATCCAGATTTTTTTAACTCTACCACTTTTCATCATTACGTCTTTCAGTCTCTACCATGCCGTTCAAGGCATAAGGAGACAGTTGAAACACTTACCCTGAGATATTGTGGATGTTCAGGCCCCTGCAAAGTTGCGGGGGCTTTTTTATTTGATTTATTATTGTATTTATGTATAATGTTGTTTCTATGATTACATTGGATGTAGAAAAGAGAGACCTGAAATCACCTTTGGGTGAGATGAGAAAGTCCGGCAAGATACCGGCGGTTTTTTACGGTAAAAAAGAAGCTTCCACTCCTATCGTGCTTTCTTTTGCAATTTTTGACAAAGTTCTTGAAGATGCCGGAGAATCAACGATTCTTCACCTCAAAGGCACGGGCATTGACGTAGATGTTTTGATCCATGATGTTGATCGCGACCCCGTTACAGACAAACCACGACACGTAGACTTTTATGCCATCGAAAAAGACAAGAAGCTCGAAGTGAAGATTCCTCTTGAATTTATCGGCGTTTCTCCTGCGGTCAAAGACCTCGGTGCAGTGCTTGTCAAAGTCATGCATGAAGTCGAAGTCGAAGCATTGCCAAAAGACTTGCCACATAAGCTTGTCATTGATATTTCTGCGCTTGCTACATTTGAGAGCGTTATTAAAGCAAAGGATATTCCATTGCCAGCAGGCGTTTCAATAAAAGTAAAACCAGAAGAGATCGTTGCATCAGTCTATGAACCAAAAGAAGAAGTAGAAGCGGCGCCAGTTGATCTTTTAGCCATAGAGGTTGTAAAGAAAGGTAAAGAAGCCAAGGAAGGGGAAGCGGGTGCAGAAACGGCAGAAGCTCCGAAAAAAGAAGAGAAGAAGGAGGAAAAGAAAAAATAGTGAAATATCAAAAGCGGCGCCCTTCGGGCGCCGCTTTTGATTTTCTGAGACGATCGGAAAGTATATCCTGACGGAAAATACAAAAAATGTTAAAATATCCCTGAGAGTATTTGAGTGCTCTTGTGTTATGTCCAAAAAAACAATAATTTTTTCCGTGATCTTTTTTCTGTTCCCATACATGCATCTTTTGGCGCAAACTGCCGGCACCCTGACCAATTTGTCGGGCACGTATCAACAAGCACTTCAATCACAATTGAACCAGATAGAAACTGAGATAAAGCAACAGGAAGATATCCTTCAAGCTCAGCAGTCCAGATCCGATTCACTTTCAAAAGAGATTGCTACACTCAATGCAACAGTCAAGGAATATCAGCTTGAAATACAGGAAAGAAATATTTCCATAAAAGAGCTAACTGATGAAATAAATCAAAAACAGCAAACTATAAATGATCTTTCTGGACAATTTGATACCGAAAATCAATCACTCGCAGCAATTTTAAAAAAGACGAACCAGCAAGATTCTTATTCCCTTGTTGAATTTGTCTTGTCAGATGGCGACTTGGCGCGATTTTTCAGCGATATCAATAATTTCAAATCCATCAAGCTTGCACTGCAGAGCTCGTTCAGCCAGATCACTGATACAAAGACAAAGACAGCTGAACAAAAAGCTGCGCTTGAAAGTCAAAAAGATGATGAAACATCACTACAAAATCTGCAAAAACTTCAACAGCAGAGGATACAGCAAGAAAAAGATCAAGAAAATGAGATCTTGAATGCATCAAAAGGTCTTGAGGCAAATTATACAGAGATCATCAAAGAAAAAGCTATGAGCGCTTCAGAAATACGCAGTCAACTGTTTTCGCTTCAAGGATCAACTGCAATACCATTTGATAAGGCAGTGCAATATGCGACAGAAGTGGGGCAGAAAATCGGTATTCGTCCCGCGTTTCTTCTTGGGGTAATTGCTGAGGAGTCAAATCTTGGAGAAAATGTCGGTACTGGCAGCTGGCTTATCGATATGAAAGCGCCGAGAGATACCGAGCCATTTTTGGCAATTACAAAGAATTTAGGCTTGGATCCCGATCAACAACCAGTTTCAAAAAAGGCATGGTATGGATATGGTGGAGCAATGGGTCCTGCTCAAATCATTCCATCCACATGGGTGCTCTATGGCGGTTATAACAAAGACGGAAATGGCAGTTGGGTCTACAATGCATCTGATGACACGATACGACAATCGCTTGGCGAACAAAAACCATCAAACCCATGGGACCCAACAGACGCATTTACCGCTTCAGCGATCATTTTGAGGGATAATGGAGCAGACGCTGGTACCAAGAAGGCTGAGCGTCTTGCGGCTTTGCGTTATTTGGCCGGGAGGGCAAACGCGACAAAAAAAGCATATGCATTCTACGGGGATGATGTTATGGCTCTTGCAGCAAAGTATCAGGATCAGATCAATATTCTTTTGGCGGTAAAATAATAAAAGTGACAAACTATTTCATCCAGCATAATATGTCATGACCGAAAAACTTGCTTTTTCCTCCCATTTTTGTTATTGTATTTTCCTATGAAAAAAGACATACATCCAAAGTATTTCGATAAAGCAAAGACCACATGTGTCTGTGGCGCTACTTATGATTTTGGCTCAACAAAGCCGGAAATACACGTTGAAATCTGTGCAAACTGCCACCCTGTCTATACAGGCAATGAGAAAGTTCTCGATACCGCAGGAAGAGTTGAGAAGTTTAGAGCAAGAAAAGAAGCAGGAGCAAGCAAAGCAAAAAAATCTGCAAAATAGCTGCATCACTCGAAAAATCCGCGCTTTTCCAGTGCGGATTTTTCATTTCAATCAAAAAATAGCATGAATGATCTACTTGAAGAATTTAGAAAGAACAAAAAAACGGCATTTCTCGCCGAGGAGTATGCACGCCTTGAAAATGAGGAAGAATCCATAAAAAAAATGACGGAAAAAGATCCGAGCATGCTTTCTCTTGCCGAAGAAGAGTTAAAAAATATCACGTCTCAAAAAGAGCAATTATTCGCACAAATGAAAAGTATTGTTTCTGCAGGTGAGGAGGAAGAAAAATTTCCAAATGAAGCGATCATGGAAATTCGTGCTGGCGTTGGCGGGGAAGAAGCAGCTATTTTTGCCGAGGATCTATCAAAGATGTATAAGCGTTTTTGTGAGCTCAAAGGCTGGTCATTCAGTGTGGTGAATGAATCAAAATCATCTCTTGGCGGATATAAAGAAGCATCTTTTGAGATACGAGGAAAAGAAGTCTATAAGGAGTTACGATTTGAGACCGGTGTTCATAGAGTGCAGAGAGTGCCTGAGACAGAAAAATCTGGCAGAGTGCATACTTCTACCGCGTCAGTCGCCGTATTGCCGATACGAAAGAAATCAAAAATAGAGATCAAACCGGCAGATCTACAAATGGAATTTTCACGATCTGGAGGTGCTGGCGGACAGAATGTAAACAAAGTTGAAACAGCGGTTAGGATTGTTCACTTACCGACAGGTATTGATGTTCGTTCAACATCAGAGAGAAGCCAATTAAAAAATCGCGAAAAGGCGATGTCTATTTTGATCGCGAAACTTGAGCTCAAAAAAGAAGAGGAAGACTTTAAAAAATTTGCCGGAGAAAGAAAAGATCAGATAGGTACTGCCGACAGGTCTGAAAAGATCAGGACATACAATATTTTGCAAGATAGGGTCACCGATCATCGCGTCAAGCATTCTTGGTACAATATTGAAAATATCATGACTGGCGACGGGCTTGCGAATATTGTCGACTACGTTGTAAAAGCGGAAGGGAAGCCGCAGTCTGGCGATTCTGAAGCTGATGCCGATTAATCAAAAAACGACCACTATCTCCTTGATATTTTTAGATATTCTGCTATACTGCCTTAACTTATGTCAGCAGATGTAAAAACAAAAGACAGCGAAATTATCGGAGCGATGTTTACGGCAGGCGCTCATTTTGGTTATCAAAAATCAAGAAGAAACGCTTCAATCACCCCGTATATCTTTGGAGTAAAGAATAAAGTTGAGATCATTGACCTTGAACAAACCGTAAAAATGCTTGATCAGGCAAAAAGCTTTATAGAAGGTATTGCCAAGCTCGGCAAACAGGTTCTTTTTGTCGGCGGCAAGAATGAAGCTCGAGATCTTGTGAAATTAAGCGCAATGTCCGTGGACATGCCATACGTTGCCGGAAGATGGATCGGAGGAACTTTGACCAATGCACCTGAGATCAAAAAAAGAATTGCCAAATTCGAAGATCTCCAGAAGCAAAAAGAAAAAGGCGAGCTTGCAAAGTATACCAAAAAAGAAAGACTCCTTATCGACAGAGAGATCGCCAATCTTGACACAATGTTCTCAGGGATCGTATCAATGAAAGAACTTCCAAAAGCCCTTTTTGTCATTGACCCAAGAAAGGAATTTATTGCAGTCGCCGAGGCGAAAAAGATGGGTGTGCCAGTTGTTGCGGTGCTCAACACCGATTGTGATATCAAGGATATTGATTATCCGATCATTGCAAATGATGCTTCTGTCTCGAGCATTGCACTTTTTACGGCAGAGATTGCCAAGGCATATAAGGCGGGAAAATCTGCGAAAGTATAGTATAATAGTGCTCGTGCGTCGCATTTTTATTTTATGAATTTTTTAGTGGCGAATTTTTTAATTTTTTATTTTTAAATCTATGACGGTATCAATGGACCAGATCAAAGAATTGCGAGAAAAAACTGGAATCTCGATCATGCAGTGCAGAAAGGCCCTTGAAGATGCGAAGGGTGATATGGAAAAAGCCACCATTCTTTTGCAGAAAAAGGGTGCTGAGACAGCTGCAAAAAAAGCAGAGCGAGTCTTGAAGTCAGGAAGGATCACCTCATATATACATGGTCTTGGCAGTGTTGGAGTACTTGTGGAACTTTGCAGTGAATCAGACTTTGTCTCAAAGAATGAAGATTTTCAAAAACTTGCCTATGATATTGCAATGCAGATAGCTGCGACAAATCCGCTCTATATTAAAAAAGACGATGTGCCCCTTGAAGAGAGAACAAAGGTAACCGATGCATTTTTGGATGAGGTCAAGGATAAACCGGAAGCTATGAGAGAGAAAATACTTGCTGGCAAGCTCGACGCATTCTTCAAAGAGAAAATATTGCTTGAACAGGATTTCATAAAAGATCCCTCATTTACGATCAATAACCTCATTGAAAGCGCAATACAAAAGTTCGGTGAAAAGATAGAGATCGGAAAATTTGTCAGGTTCAGCACGATGAAGTAAGGTAAACATACGAATATACGAATTATGCGAATGATACGAATGGCAACGAACAAAAACACATCATGGCAATAATTTTATTTTACACATCGCTCATTCTCATTGTCGCTATGATAACGATAAAGTATTTTGGCGTGTCTCCCTTTACTCACAAGGCGATTTCCAGCATCGTGTCCGAACAAGAGAAAAAAATACACCAGATCGCTGCAGATGGAAAAGAGCTTGCTTCAAAGATACAATTCAAAAATTTTCATAGGCTTGTTGTTGCTGTTGCAAGTTTTATAAAAAAAGAGAGTATTTATCTCAAACGCAGATTTGACAGTCAACAGCCAAAATTTTTCCTCAAGCAGCAAAAACTTGATGGAACGCACAAAAACTCAGTTTCTTTTTTTCTGAGAAGTGTGTCGGAACACAAGAATTCTTTGAAGAAAAAGGATTTGTAATTTTCATTTTTTTCTGCTAAATTAGCTTGGCTGGTTTTTCGAAAATGAAATAATAAGCCATGTTAGCTGTCTTGGCAGATAACAAAAGGAGTAAGTTTGATAATGAAATGAATAAATTACCTTAGGTGTCTTGGCAGATGACAAAAGGGGTAAGTTTGATAATAAAATAATAAGCCACCTTAGCTCAGTTGGTAGAGCAACGCTTTTGTAAAGCGAAGGTCCCCAGTTCAAGTCTGGGAGGTGGCTCCAGGATCAAAGGCTGGTAAAACCAGCTTTTTGTTTTAAAATAACACTATGGATTTCAAAAACAGCATTTATTATAAGGTTGGCAAAGCCTCTGATCTTTCAGGAAAAGACCGAGTGATCTATCGTTTTTTTGAGATTCTTCCCGGGCTTCTCGCATGGCTTACTATAGGCGGTATTTTTTTCTTTTCTTTCTATAAACCATTCTATTGTGCGGTCTTCATCATTCTTTTTGACATCTATTGGATCCTGAAGGTTTTTTATCTCTCAATGTATCTCAGACAAAATTGGAAAAAGACAAAGCATAATATGTCTGTGGATTGGAAGGACAAGCTTGCTAATTTGAAATATGACAGGATCTATCACATGGTTATTTTGCCGTTCTATCATGAATCATGGGAGGTGGTGAAAGACAGCTTGGATTCTTTGTTTCACTCTGAATATGATAAGCAGAAGTTCATTATCGTCATTGCAGGCGAGGAAAAGAATAAAATTCACTGTTTGGAAGTGATCGAAAAGGTACAGAAAGAATTTTCCGGGAAATTCGGATATCTTTTTTGTACATTGCATCCTGAAAATATTCCTGGAGAAATGCCAGGCAAAGGTTCCAATATCTCATATGCTGCCGAGGAGGCCCGAAAAGAGGTTTTGAATAAGAACAATATCAAGTATGAAGATACTTTAGTTTCAGCATTCGATATTGATACAGTCGCATATCCGCAGTACTTTGAATGTTTGACATGGAATTTTTTGACAACGGAGGATCCATTCAAGTCCTCATTTCAGCCGGTACCAGTCTTTAACAATAATATTTGGCAGTCACCGGCGCTTTCCCGTGTCGTCGCCTTTTCCGCAACTTTTTGGCAAATGATACAACAAGAAAGAGTCGATCGTTTGGTCACTTTTTCTTCCCACTCAGTATGTTTTAAGACATTATATGAAGCAGATTACTGGCAGAAAAATATGGTCTCTGAGGACTCACGAATTTTTTGGAATTCATATCTTGCGCATAATGGCGATTACAAAGTCGTTCCGCTCTGCTTTCCCGTATCAATGGATGCAAACCTTGCACCGACATTTTGGCAGACGGCAAAAAATGTCTATAAACAGCAGAGGCGATGGGCGTACGGTGTTGAGAATGGTCCGTATGCACTTATGGGCTTCTTGAAGAACGAAAAAATTCCAAGGGCAAAAAAATGGAAATTCAGCTTTATTTTGCTTGAAGGGTTTTGGTCTCTTTCCACAAATCCGATCATCATCTTTTTTCTGGGCTGGCTTCCCGTTGTCCTTGGCGGCAGGGAATTCAATAGAACTGTTCTATCATACAATCTTCCTTTTATCACAAAAATACTGATGACAATCTCGATGATGGGTATTTTTCTTTGCGTGACCATTTCAATGGGTTTTATTCCCAAGGCTCCGGAAGGATCAGGAAAATTGAACAAACTTGCTATGATCATCCAGTGGATAATGATACCGGTAACTGTTATACTTTTTGGAGCAATTCCTGGTCTCGATGCTCAGACGCGTCTTATGTTCGGAAAATATATGGGTTTTTGGGTCACCCCAAAACATAGAAAACAATAATCATGGTCATCATTAAAAAACAAATAAAGATCATCATATTCTTTTTGGTCTTTATCATTATATCTCCGATCATTTTGCTCTATGCAAACGGTGATATCCTTGGTAATGGTTGGAATATCCTTCCGACAGGCGGTATTTATGTGACAGGAGCTCCAATAGGTTCTTCGATATTCTTGAACACCAAGCAGAAAGACGTCACCAGTTTTTTCGGACGTAATTTTTTGATCAAAAGTCTTAAACCTGGTAGTTACGAGGTTTCCGTTAAAAAAGACAATTATAACTCATGGACCGAAAAGATCTCAGTTTCCAATAATCTTGTCACTGATGCCAGTGTTTTCATGCTTCCAACAAAAATAGGACAAAGGGACATACCAAAATATCTCATGACGGAAAAAAAGAATGGAACATCTACCACGACAACAAAAACAAAGAACCAGGAATATTCTGACATATCACTTCTATTCTCAAGTACATCAACAATAGCCATAAAACAGATTTTTTCCACTTCGAGTGTCGATCTGAAGAGCAATCTTGGCACCGAATATTCCCCGATCATGTTTGATAAGCTTGGTCTCTGGCAGAAGAGCGGAAAGATATTCGTGAAATGGTTTGGAGACGAAGATTCATCTCCGGACTATCTATGCGATCAATCTGAATGCACAAATACGTTTCTCACGTATGATAATGGAAGTGTCCCGACGAGAATAGGTTTTTTGCCCGGACATAATAACGTTGTCATCATTGCTTCCGGAAATAAGATATTTGCCATTCAAACGCAAAACTATTCCAGTAAAATTCCTCAGATTATTTACCAAGGAACATATCCTGATTTTAGGATAAATAATGGCAACTTGTATCTTAAAGATAATGGCGTTTTATCTGAAATCATCATCTAAATTCTTTTGATTTTTAGCCAATTTTCGCTATAATCAGTGGATGCAAGAGGTTGCCAAAAAACCAGCTCATATACACCCAATCACCCGTGTGATAGACGATATCAACAGGATATTCTTTGAAATGGGTTTTACTTTGGTAGATGGTCCGGAACTTGAGACTGAATACTATAATTTTGATGCACTGAATGTTCCCAAAGACCATCCGGCAAGGGATATGCAGGATACTTTTTGGATTAAACCAAGTAAAAATGATAACGGGATAAAAAATTTATTGATGAGGACTCACACAAGTCCGGTACAGATCCACTTCATGGAAAATAACAAGCCACCTTTTAAGATTATCTGTCCAGGCAGAGTTTTCAGGAATGAAGCAACTGACGCACGGCATGAAGCGATGTTCCATCAATTTGAAGGACTTCTTGTCGGCAAGGATGTTTCTTTGGTGGATCTCAAATCGACCATAAATACTTTTTTTGATAAATTTTTGAAGAGAGATGTCGATGTGCGATTCAGACCGAGTTATTTCCCTTTTGTTGAACCGGGTGTTGAAGTTGATGTCACATGTTTCAAATGTAAAGGCAAAGGGAAGTGCCAACTGTGTGGAAGTACTGGCTGGCTTGAGCTCGGCGGGGCAGGAATGGTACATCCAAAGGTTTTAAATGGTGTCGGAATAAATCCAAATGAATGGCGAGGTTTTGCTTTTGGTGTCGGAGTGGATAGGCTTGCAATGCTCAAGTATGAAATAGATGATATCAGACTTCTATATTCCGGAGATCTGAGGTTAGTAAATCAATTTTAATATGAAAGTATCTTATAACTGGCTCAATGAATATCTGAAGGGTAAGGCACCGAAGGTGGAAAAGGCGGTGGAACTTTTGGATATGCACTCGATGGAAGTGGAAGGAACTGAAACTGTCGGAAAGGATTTTGTTTTAGATGCCAAAGCTACGCCAAATCTTAACCACAGCTGTCTGTGTCATAGAGGCATTGCGAGGGAATTGGGAACGATTGCGGGCATAAAAATAGAAAAATATTCCAGAGATTTTAAAGATTTTAAAATTTTAGAAACTTCCAAAAGACTTTCTGTTGAAATCACCGATCCAAAGCCATGCAGAAGATATATCGGCAGGATCATTGAAAATGTGAAAGTCGGCCTGTCGCCAGAATGGCTGAGGACAAAACTTGAGACTTTGGGACAAAGATCCATCAATAATATCGTTGATGCCACGAACTTTGTGATGCTTGAGATCGGCCAGCCAATGCATGCATTTGATGCAGATAAGCTTGGCTCAAAAGACATTAAAATTGTCATTCAAAATGCAAAAACAGGAGACAAGATAACAACGCTTGATAAAAAGGAGATTGCACTTGATGAAAACATCCTTCTCATCACTGATGGCGTGAATCCTCTTGCCATTGCCGGTATCAAAGGTGGCATATATGCTGAACTTGATCCCAATACAAAGAATATCATTCTTGAATCGGCAAACTTCGATCCAATTTTAATACGAAAAACCGCTCAGAAAGTAAAGATCCAAACAGATGCTTCAAAGAGATACGAGAACGATCTTACGCCGGAGTTATGCGGTGAAGCGATGGATATTTTGACAAAGCTCATTGTGGAAATTGCCGGTACGTCTGATACAAAAGTTGGAGAAACTACAGATAATTATCCAAGAAAATCGAATCCATACAAACTTGGCATCTCTGCCAAAGAGGCAAGTAATATCATCGGCGTAAAGATCTCCGATAAAGATATCGAGAAGATCTTTGATAGATTTGAATTCGAATGGGAAAAAATAAAACCGATAGATGCCGTCTTAAAACTCGCGCCCACATTTGTCGGTGTTCCATATAAAAATGGAGCAAGTATCTCATATGATGCGCCAAAGTTTTTTGACTGCTCATCTTTTGTGAGCTATGTATTTGTACATGCTGGTGTTCAGATCCCGAGAATGTCTGTTGATCAATATGTGTGGGGAAAGAAAATAGATAAAAAAGATATAAAAGCCGGAGATGTTATATTTTCAAACACCGGGGATCTTAAAAGGAAAATAGACCATGTAAGTATTGAATTTTTGCCTGGAACAGAGGTAAAGGAGGGAATCGACCATTGTGGAATATATCTTGGTGATGGAAAAATAATCCACAGTTCAGAATCAAAAAATGGCCTTGTTATTGAAGACTTAAATGCAAGCGATAAATTCAAAAATATTATAGGCTATAGAAGAATGTCCGATAATGAGGAAAGATTTGTCGTTACCGCCCCAAGCGAAAGACTTGATCTTCGGATCAAGGAGGATCTAGCTGAAGAGATCGGAAGGATATATGGTTATGATAAGCTCAAAGATAGGGATATTCCCGATTCGGCAGAAAAGCCAAAAACAGACAAAGTCTTTGCTTACAAAGAAAAAATAAGAAACACATTGTACGCAGAGGGATTTTCTGAGGTTATGAACTATTCTTTTGTAGATAAAGGCGATGTAGAGCTTGCGAATCCTCAGTCTCCGGAAAAAAGGTTTCTGAGAAGCAACCTTACCGATGGTATTAAAAGATCACTCGAATTCAACGCTCGATATTCAGAGCTTATAGATATGCCGCAGATCAAAATATTTGAATTTGGCCATATTTTCAGCTCAAAAGGGGAAAGTGAGAATTTTGCCATTGGCATCCAAAATCCAACCGGAGTGAAAAAACCAAAGGAAAAGGACGTTTTAGATTTTGTCTTGAAAAAACTTTCAGAAACATTGGATCTTACATTAAATAAGATCAATAAAGATGAAAATATAGCCGAGTTTTCTATTTCAGAAATGATAAGGGATCTCTCGGATATTTCCGTTTATGATATTCCACAAGATGATGGACAAGACATTAAATTCAAGAAGATTTCACAATATCCATTTATGATCCGTGATATCGCAGTATTCACTCCAGAAGGAACAAAATCTGAAAAAGTCTTTAGTATCATAAAAAGTGAAATGACGGATCTTGCGATAAAAACAAGGCTTTTTGATGAGTTTACCAAAACATTTGAGGATGGCTCAAAGAAAAACTCTTATGCGTACAGGATCATTTTCCAGTCTTATGAGAGAACTCTTTCAGATGAGGAAGTGAATGAAATAATGGAAAAAATAACCAAGAAAATGAATTCTAATAGTGGTTGGCAAGTAAGATAATATATGAAAAAAATTCTAGATGTGCCATTCGTTTCTCAATATGAGATCTCGAGAGACCAGGATGGTCTTGGTCGTGCATGCGGTATCGCATGTGTCCAAATGATAATTGGTTATATAGGTCAAGAAAAAATAAGCATGAAAGAACTTTCTGACGAGGCAAAAATGATACAAGGCGGATATCTTGATGGTATCGGCTGGACTGATATGGGAATCACGGCGCTTCTTCGCAATCATAATATCAGTTGTTACTCTGAGGAATTCAGGAGCGTTTTTAATGATATTGAAAATAAAAAAGTGCTTCCAAGTCCGTACGAAACTGGACACATAGAAAGGGGAATATTAAAAATTGTGCAAGAAATAGAAAATAATAAACCCATTATTATTTCAGGAATAAAGAATTGGAATGAAAAAAGCAAACCGCATAAAATGGTTGTTGTCGGTTTTGAAAAAGAAGGGAATATGATCACCGGCTTTTATTATCATGACTCGCACGACGAGAGCAAAGATGGCAAAAACAATTTTATTGATATAGGAAATTTTCGCACTTATTGGCGAAAGTTCGCAATATTTTTGGATTTAGAATAAAAAATAAAGCACCGGGTCCGAAGTGGACGCACGGTGCTGTTTGAAGAATTATTTCTTGTTAGACCCTCTTCCCAATTGGGATATCCTTTTCCTCGCCATATCTTGTATGGTCTTGAGGTCTTGTTTTTGGGGACTGAAGATCGTTTCCACGATATCATTCAGCACCTCTTCAACTTGAGCCGGTTCTTTCCCGAATTCCTTTGCAAGGATGATCACGAATCCTGGCATGACCATCCTCCTCCCCACACTTCCTCCCTGATGTTTTTGTGAGGATGAGATCGCGTGGACTGAAAGGACGAAATCCGCTAACCGGGTGGATTCCGAATTTTCTTGTCCAAAGAAGCCCAAAACTCTTTTTAATGTCAAAACATCGGTCATACACAAGCCCTACCTTTCGTATGGATTGCTGTGTTTGGGATTATAACACAATATAAAAAATAATGCAAGCTTTTTATTGTCTTTTTCACTTTCCTTATATTCTCAAAATGCTATAATTAGAGCTATAAAAGCGATAAGCTGTTTTAATTTATGTCCAAAGAAAAAGAGGTAAAAAAGGTCAAAAATGAGGAAAGGTATGACGCCAGTTCCATTCAGGTTCTGGAGGGTCTAGAGCCCGTCAGAAAGCGTCCTGGCATGTATATTGGTACTACAGGACCAGACGGTTTACAGCACCTTATTACCGAAATTTTTGACAACTCCAGAGACGAAGCGATGGGTGGTTTTTGCGATCACATTGAAGTTGTCCTTTTGCCGGGAAATAGGGTTAGAGTCACCGACAACGGCAGAGGTATTCCGGTAGATATTCAAAAACAAACAAAAGTTTCCGCACTCGAGACGATCATGACTGTTCTTCATGCCGGAGGAAAATTTGGCGGAGAGGGAACAGGATATAAAGTTTCTGGCGGACTTCACGGTGTCGGTGCATCTGTCGTGAATGCTCTTTCCATATATATGAAAGTCGTTGTTCACAAAGACGGCGGCATCTATTATCAGGAATATTCAAAAGGAAAGATAAAAACTCAAGTCAAAAAGATCGGTAAGACCGACAAGCATGGTACGATCACTACTTTTGAACCAGATCCAGAAATTTTCAAAGAGGGAGTTATCTTTGATTTCAACAAAGTTGTTTCTCATATGAGAAAGCAAGCGTACCTTGTGAAAGGTTTGAGGATCACTGCCATTGATGCGCGCGAGAGTGTGGAGAAAATTGACGACAAAGAAGTATTTTATTTTTCAGAGCTTGGTCTTGAAGTGCCATCGCAATCATTTTATTTTGAAGGAGGACTTTTGTCTCTTGTAAAATTTCATAACCAATCCCAAAAACCGATCCATAAAAATGTTTTCTATGTTGAGAAGAAAGCGGCCGGAGTCGAGTCTGTAGAAGTTTCTTTGCAATATGTTGATGATATCTCTTCGAGGATCATGGCATTTGCCAACAACATCGATAACCCGGAAGGCGGCACTCATGTGACCGGTTTCAAAACATCTTTGACGAGAACGCTCAACAATTATGCACGAAAGAATAATATCGTAAAAGAAAGCGAGGATAATTTTACCGGAGATGATGTGCTCGAGGGTTTGACCGCTGTGGTTTCCGTAAAGATCCGGGAGATCCAATTTGAAGGACAGACAAAAGCAAAGCTTGGTTCTGTTGAGGCACGAGGCGCCGTGGAAGAGGTCTTTGGTGAGGCATTTGCGGCGTTCCTAGAGGAAAATCCAGATGATGCGAGAGCTATTGTTTCTAAGGTCATTTTGGCTCTCAGAGCGAGAAAAGCGGCCAAAGCGGCCAAAGACTCGATCCTTCGAAAAGGTGCTCTTGAGGGTATGACGCTTCCTGGAAAGCTTGCAGATTGTCAGAGCAAAGACGCATCAGAATCTGAGCTGTTCATTGTGGAGGGAGATTCTGCAGGAGGTACGGCAAAGATGGGACGAGACAGAAAGACTCAGGCCATTCTTCCGCTTCGAGGAAAAATTTTGAATATTGAAAGAGCCCGTCTTGATAAGATGCTTGATTCAGAACAGATCAAAAATCTTGTAGTTGCGCTCGGTGCGGCGATCGGCGATACATTTGATATCGAGAAGCTCAGATATCATAAAGTGATCATTGCGACTGATGCCGACGTGGACGGCGCACATATTCGCACGCTTTTACTGACATTATTCTACAGATATTTCAGACCACTTATTGATGGAGGACATATTTGTATTGCCCAGCCACCACTCTATAAAATAAAACTTGGCAAAGAAATAAATTATTTCTATACCGAAGAAGAGAAAGTAGCATACTTTAAAAAATCAAAGATCTCTGATACTGAAGTTTCCGAAGTTGAATCAGTGGAGGAAAATCAAGAAGCTGAAGTGGAAACTGAAAACAAGAAATCACCAAAACTTTCTGTCCAGCGATATAAAGGTCTTGGAGAAATGAACGCTGAAGAGCTTTGGGAAACTACCATGGATCCTACCAAGAGAATGATGAAAAGAGTCACTGTGGAAAATGCACAGGAGGCTGACAAGATATTTGATATGCTCATGGGTACCGATGTTCCCGCACGAAAGGCATTTATCCAGTCGAATGCGAAGCTTGCGAATATCGACATATAACAAACACTAAACAAAAAGGCGACCCGCTTTGCGGGCCGCCTTTTTGTTTAGATAGTTATCTTCTTAATTAGTAAACAAGCACGCTGCACTGCTTGGTGACTGACTGCCCGTTTGAGGTAATAGTCACATTTGCAAGTTTTGTACCTGAAGTGAAGTAGGTATGGGTTACTGCGTTATTTGTTGCGGTCAAACCATCGCTTCCATTCCAGTTATATGAGAAGTAACCGTTTCCTCCGCTTGCAGTGACGTACCATGTGACTGGGTTGCCAGGATATGTGCTTTGTACGCTTGCATAACAGTTGGCATTTATATTTACCCATGTGTAGGTTGTACCGTAGTTTGTGGAATAATTGTAATTTGTATTGTAATAACCAGTATTGTAGCTTGCACCTGTTATATTGAAGGGAACTGTGATCGAATTATTTGTTTTGTTCGATTCAATGATCAAGTTCATGGGATCAGCTGTTATATATCCAATATTTACTCCCTGAGAGACCGGGCTGTTATAGCTTGCGGTAAAGACCATCGTATCTCCTGGTCGTATTGATTGCTGGTACCCTGAGTCATAGTTCGGGGTTGTTTGCGAAGGCATGGTCAATCTGAGCGTCCATGGTCCTGAAACATTTGTACCGACATTCTTAACTGCAAATTTTATACCGATGGTATCATTGATGCCTGCATACGGTGTCTGGACGAATTGTCCTGAAGAATCAATAACACCAGTTCCGATCAACGTTATCGCTAAATCTGGCAATCCAGAATAATTTGTTGCGACAGCAGAAGAGTTATACGTGGTGTGCGCAGTATTTGCTGAGTATGTATTTGATCCTGATTGGTTTGTCTGAGCTTGTGACGCAGCAGGATTTGTATTCTGTTGTGAATTTGCTGCGGTTGAGGTAGCAGGAACAAATGTAGATGAGAGGGTAGTAGCTACATAGCTTGATCCACTTGAAAAGATAGCAGGGATCAATTTAAAAGGTATCCAGATGAAAAGCGCGATCACAAGGATTATACCAGCGGTTATTGCTGCTGTTATAAAGTGATGTTTTACAGTCACTGGCTGTTGTATTTGTATTGTTTGTGGTGTTGTTTTCTCAGGCATGATAATATTGATTAAATTGCTAATGTATTGACGTTTTTGGATTATACACTACTTGACTTTTAATGTCAAGCTGATATCATGGGACGCATACAGAAACCAAAAATATGCAGGAAAACAAGGCTCAAAACAAAATAGGTATCAAAGGGCTTATCTGGAAGCACAAATTCCATTTTTTTATTGATGTCATCATAGTGTTCCTTATCACATTCTCAGTTTTATATCTTTTTGGTCTCGTACCAAACGAATTCAACACTACGATCGGTAGATTCCCGGATACAGAGTCTGTTGGTAATCAAAAAGGTGAACTTCCACTCACTTTAACAGCG
>Ga0265338_10000984_pt1 | contig 48011 bp, 41 predicted proteins | sample 42126metaG_FD_193579 | JGI IMG/M metagenome (GOLD analysis project Ga0265338, IMG submission 193579) | Rhizosphere microbial communities from Carex aquatilis grown in University of Washington, Seatle, WA, United States - 4-21-26 metaG | ecosystem: Host-associated > Plants > Roots > Rhizosphere...
AGCTCGGCCGACCGCGTGTCGATCGGCCGCTCCCGACGGATCCAGTCGACGAACGCCGGGGGGAAGCGGTCGACGTAGGGCTCCAGTCGCTCCCGGAACGTCGGCAAGGTCTCCGGATCCGGCGCGTCCGGCATCGCGTACTGGTGCTCCGGGCCGGGCTCGGCCACGTGGAACGACGCGGAGAGATTGAAGATCGCGCGGCCGTGCTGGATCGCGACGACCCGCCGGGTGGTGAAGCTGCGCCCGTCGCGGATCCGGTCGACGTCGAAGATGATCGGGATCCGCGGGTCGCCCGGCCGGAGAAAATACGCGTGCAGCGAGTGCACCTGACCCTGGTCGACGGTGCGCCCGGCCGCGATCAGCGCCTGGCCGGCGACCTGCCCGCCGAACACCCGCTGGCGGTCCTCGTCGGGGCTCAGTCCCCGGAACAGGTTCACCTCGAGTTGCTCGAGCTCCAAGAGGTCGATCAGGTCGTCGAGCGCCGCTCCCATAGTCAGCGGAGGTTATCCATGCCCCCGAGCACGCACGACCTACCCGAAGAAGACTGCTGCGGTGTCGAAGAGTCGTTGGTCGACGGTCTTGAGCTCGGCGACGCCCGCCTCGAGCGGCACCCGGATCACGTCGGTGCCGCGCAGCGCGACCATCACGTCGAAGTCACGCTCGTGGACGGCGTCGATCGCCTCCACACCGAAGCGGGTCGCGATCACGCGGTCGTAGGCCGTCGGGCTGCCGCCCCGGAGCAGGTGACCGAGCTGCGTCATGCGCGCCTCGTATCCCGTTCGCTGCTCGATCTCGTGCTGCAGCCGGCTGCCGATGCCGCCCAGCCTCACGTGCCCGAAGTCGTCGACCGCGCCGGTCTGGAGCTCCATCGTGCCCTCGACGGGCGTGGCTCCCTCTGCCACGACGAGGATCGAGAAGTTCGCGCCGCGCTCGTGACGATGCGTGATCTTCCGGCAGATCTCCTCGATGTCGAAGGGCTTCTCCGGTACCAGGATCATGTCGGCGCCGCCGGCGAGGCCGGAGTAGGTCGCGATCCAACCGGCGTGGCGACCCATGACCTCGACGACCATCACCCGGTCGTGGCTCTCGGCGGTCGTGTGCAGCCGGTCGATCGCGTCAGTCGCGATCTGCACGGCGGTGTGGAAGCCGAACGTGAAGTCGGTCGCGGAGAGGTCGTTGTCGATCGTCTTCGGCACGCCGACCACCTGCATGCCCTCACCCGCCAACTTGTGCGCGACTCCGAGGGTGTCCTCCCCGCCAATCGCGATGATCGCGTCGACGCCGTCGCGGTCCAAGGTGGCCATGACGCGCGCGGGCCCGTCGTCGGTCTTGTACGGATTCGTGCGCGACGTCCCGAGAATGGTGCCTCCACGCGGGAGCAAGCCGCGGACGGAGTCGAGGGTGAGCGGCACCGACTCGCCTTCGACCAGGCCGCGCCAACCGTGCCGATAGCCGACGATGTCGTGCTCGAACTCGGCGGCGCCCTTGCGAACCACGGCGCGGATGACCGCGTTGAGGCCCGGGCAGTCGCCACCACCGGTGAGCATGCCGATACGCATCAGAAATGCCTCCCTATCGCTGCGTGAAGCATCTCGACTCCCCTATCCTCCGCCGCGCGCCCGCCAAATGGTCGGATGCTGAGGTGTCGTGACCACCCGAGGACCTTCGATGGAAGACGAGGCCGGCGCCGAGCCCGCCACTGATCCGGATTCCGAAACCGTACCGGCACCCGGGTCGATCGATTCCACGATCGTCGAAGGCGCCGACCTCGGACCCGAGAACCGGCACCTGAGACGGCTGCGCAAGTTGATGGGGCGCACCTCGGCGTACCCCGGTCCGATCACGGCGATCACCAGGTGCTGGGTCTCGCGCGACAGCGGCGCGCACATCTTCGCCGCCCGCTTCCTCGACTTCGCAGTGCTCACTCCCGAACACCTCGTGCTGTGCTCGACCGGCTTCTTCACGCGTCGCCCGCTCCGGCGAGTGTTTCGCGAGCCGCTGAACCGGCTCGTGGTCGTGGAACGAGGCCCCGAGCCGATCCGAGCGCTTCGCGTCCTCGGCGACTTCAGCCATCCGCTCCTCTTCGAGATGCGCAACACCTCCGACGGCATCGACTTCGCACGCGAGCTGCTCGAGCGAACGCGGCCGGATCCTCGCCGCCGGGAACTGCCGGGAAGCGAACCCGCGTCATGACCTGCGTCATCGCGATCGACGCCGGCACCACGGGTGTCCGCGCCTTCGCGGTCGACGCGCGAGCTCGGCCCCGCGTCCGCGCGTACCGCGAGTTCCCGCAGCACTTCCCGCAGCCGGGTTGGGTCGAGCACGACCCCGACGACATTCTCCGGGTGACGGTCGAGACGCTCGGCGAGGTCGCAGCCGAGCTCGCCGCCGCGGGCGAGCGCGTCGCGGCGATCGGGATCACCAACCAGCGCGAGACCGTCGTGGTGTGGGACCGCCGGACGGGCCGGCCGCTCCATCGCGCGATCGTGTGGCAGGACCGTCGCACCGCCCCGCGCTGCGACGAGCTGCGCGCCGCCGGTCACGAACCCATGATCCGCCGCGCGACCGGCTTGGTCCTCGACCCGTACTTCTCGGCGACGAAGCTCTCGTGGTTGCTGCGCGAAGGCGGGGTCCGGGCCGACGCCAACCTGGCGTTCGGCACCGTCGACACGTGGATCCTGTGGAATCTCACCGGCGGCGTCGGCGGCGGTGTGCACGCGACCGACCCGTCGAACGCGAGCCGCACGATGCTCTACGACATCGGCAACCGCGCGTGGTCGAGCGACCTGGCGGCGCTGTTCGAGATCCCGATGTCGTGCCTGCCGGCGGTGCGTCCTTCGAGCGGGCGATTCGGCGTGACCCGCGCCGACGCGGCCGGCGGTCTCGCCGTGCCGGTGAGCGGCATCGCCGGCGATCAGCAGGCGGCGTTGTTCGGGCAGGCGTGCGTCGAGCCCGGCATGACCAAGAACACGTACGGGACCGGGTCGTTCGTGCTCACCAACGTCGGTCCCGACCTGCCCGACCCGGTCGACGGCCTGCTCACGACCGTCGCGTGGTCACTCGGCGCCGACGTCACCTACGCGATGGAAGGCGCGATCTTCGTGACCGGCGCCGCGATCCAGTGGCTCCGCGACGGCCTCGGCGTGATCGCCGAAGCCGCGGAGATCGGACCGCTCGCCGAGTCGGTCGCCGACAACGGCGGGGTCTCCCTCGTGCCTGCCTTCACGGGTCTCGGATCGCCGTGGTGGGACGCGTACGCGCGCGGCACGATCGTCGGGATCACGCGCGGCACGAATCGCGGGCATCTGGCGCGCGCAGTCGTGGAGTCGATGGCATTCCAGACCGCCGACGTCGTCGACGCGATCAGCCGGGCCAGCGGCACGCCTCCCGCCGAGATGCGCGTCGACGGTGGTGCGTCGGTGATGAACCTCCTGTGCCAGTTCCAGGCCGACCTGCTCGGTGTGCCCGTGCGGCGCGCGGCGGTGCAGGAGACGACGGCACTGGGCGCGGCCTTCCTGGCCGGGATCGCCGAAGACGTGTGGGACTCCCCCGCGACGGTGAACGCCACCTGGCAGGCCGACGCGTCGTTCGACCCCGGTATGGAGCCCGCCGACCGCGAGGCGCGGATCTCCGTGTGGCACCGCGCCCTCGAACGCTCCCGGGCCTGGGCGCACGAAGCGGGCTGATTCGATTGCGGCTGCGACCTCCGGCCCTCGATCGGCCGTGAGGCTTCGGCCGACGATCCGGGCCTCCGGATCTGCGCCTGGTTAGGAAGCCGCCGACTCCGGCGTGCGGATGTCGTCGAAGGAGGCGACGCGCGCGACGTCGGTCGGGATGTCCTCGGCCTTGCGCGTCGCGTAGGTGTCGACGTACTCGTAGCCCGACAGCTCGCCGATCTCGAACATCACCTCGTCGGTGAGCTCGCGCAGGGCGAGGCGCTCCGACTCGTAGTCGCCGTAGCGACCGGGGTCGAGCGGCTCGCCGAAACGAACTGTCACCTGCCGGAACAGCCGCGGCATGCGCCGGTCGACCGGCTGCACGTCGTCGGTTCCGATCAGCCCGACGGGCACGATCGGTGTCGCCGTGCGCAGCGACAGCCGGGCGACGCCCGTGTGGCCGCGGTGCAGGAAGCCGTCACGGGTGCGCGTGCCCTCGGGGTAGATGGCGAACACACCACCCCCGCGCAGCACGTCGGTGGCCGACGCGAGCGCGCGCTCGCTCGCGCTCCCGCCCTCGCGGCGAATCGGGATCTGGCCGACGCCGCGGAAGAACCACGCGGTCTTCGGGTCGTCGAAGTACTCGGCTTTGGCCACGAACGTCACCCGGCGGCGCAGCACCAGCGGCAGGAAGATCGAGTCGAGGAACGACCGGTGGTTCGAGGCGAGGATCACCGGCCCGCGAGCCGGCACGTTCTCGCGCCCCTCGACCTTCACGCGGAAGCACACCCGCAGGATCGGGGTGAGGACTCCCTTGACCACCCAATACAGCAATCGCGCTCCCCGGTTGCGAGGAGGCGAGCGTACGCCGACGGCGCACGAGTTTGGAAGTGTGACGAAGGGTGCGGCTCAGGCCACGCGCTGCGCCGGCTCGCCGGATCCGGCGGCCTGCTGACCGGTGGCCTCGGCCGGCAAGGCGGCGTCGAGGCGCACCGCCAACGCGTCGATCTCGGCGAGCAGCCGATCGTGCTCTTTTTGCATTTTGGAGGCGTTGTCGACCGCTCGTTGCGAGCTGAGGTCGTACCGCAAGGCACTCCAGGAGCGGGCGAATCTGGTTTGCATCCGGACCTCCATCGGCGCCGAGCCGAAAATCCTTGAGCCGAGAATCCTGAGTGGCATTTGCAGTGTCGTCCGCCGATGTGGCGGGGAGATGCCCACGAGGTCACATACGTGGAAACGGTGATCGACAGTCGTGTTACGCGGGTCTCTGAGCGATCTGTCATTGACCGTCCGGTCAAGTCGCCGGATAACCTCGTTGGGGCCGGGTGCATTCCCGGCCGAGAGCGGGAACCAAAAGGCCCGAGCGGCCGAGAGCGGGAACCAAAAGGCCCGAGCGGCCGAGAGCGGGAACCATGCGCAGCAAGCTCACGCCTCGGGGTCAAGAGCGACGAGAGCAGCTGATCGCGTGCGCGGCGAAGCTCTTCGCCGAACGGGGATACCACCCCACGTCGGTCGCCGACATCGTGGCCGCGCTCGGCGTCGGCAAGGGCGTGTTCTACTGGTACTTCGCGTCGAAGGACGAGCTCCTCACCGAGCTGCTCAAGGCCTCCAACCACGAGCTCCGCAAGCGTCAGCAGCAGGCCATCGGCGACGAGGCCGACCCGCTGCGCCGCATCGAGCTGGGGATGCGCGCCACGCTCGCGTGGTTCCACGAGCACCGCGACTACTTCGCGATCATCCAGTTCGCGGCGACCGACGAGACGTTCGCGCCCGTGCTCGCCCGCAACCGGGAGATCTCGATCGCCGACACGATCCGCCATCTCAAGGACGGCATCGTCGAGGGCACGATCCGCGACGGCGACCCGGAGATGCTCGCCCAGGCGATCCACGGAGTGGTGGCCGAGCTCACCCGGGCGTACGTGCTCGAGCGGGACGAACCCGTCGACCACGTCGCCGACCTCGCCGTCGCCTTCTGCCTCCAAGGCCTCCGCGGCTAGCGAGCCCCTAACCCAGTTTGGTGAGGCCGCGGCGCATGTGCCGCACGGCCTGTTGGATCCGTTGCTCGTTCTCCACGAGCGCGAACCGGATGAAGCCCTCGCCGCCGGGGCCGAAGCCCGATCCGGGTGAGATCGCGACCTTGGCCTCGTTCATGCACAGGGTCGCGAACTCGAGGCTGGTCAGCTCGGCGTAGGGCTCGGGGATCCGGGCCCACACGAACATGGTTCCCTTGGGTCGCTCGATCTGCCAGCCGATGCGCGAGAGACCGTCGATCAGCGCGTCGCGCCGGCCGCGGTAGATCTCGTTGACTTCCTTCGGGAAGTCGGGCGCCTCGTTCATCGCGACTGTGGCCGCGATCTGGATCGGTTGGAACGTGCCGTAGTCGAGGTACGACTTGAGCTTGGCCAGCGCGGCGACGATCTCGGAATTGCCGAGCAGGAAGCCCATACGCCAGCCGGCCATCGAGAACGACTTCGTGAGCGTGTAGAGCTCGACCGCGACTTCTTTCGCGCCGGGGACCTGCAGGATCGACGGAGGCTTGTACCCGTCGAAGCCGAGGTCGGCGTACGCGAAGTCGTGCACCACGACGATCCCCCGCTCGCGCGCGAACGCGACGAGCCGCTCCATGAACGCGTAGTCGACACACGCGGTGGTCGGGTTGTGCGGGAACGACGTGACGATCACCCGCGGGCGCGGCCACGCCTCTTCGTAGGCGGTGTGCAGGTTGGAGAAGAAGTCTTGCTCGGGCCCCATGCGCACGTAGTGCACCGCGGCGCCCGCGAGGATCGGCCCCCAGATGTGGATGGGGTACGACGGGCTCGGCACGAGCGCGGTGTCGCCGGGCCCCACGAGGGTGAGCATGAGGTGGGAGAAGCCCTCTTTGGCGCCGATCGTCGAGCACACCTCGGTCTCGAAGTCGAGGTCGACGCCGAACGTGCGCTGATAGAGGTCGGCCACGGCCATGCGCAGCTTGGGGATGCCCTTGCTCGTCGAGTAGCGGTGATTGCGCGGGTTGCGCACCGCCTCGGCGAGCTTCTCGACGGCCACCTGCGGCGACGGCACGTCGGGATTCCCGAACGCGAGGTCGATCACGTCGTCGCCGCCCCGCCGGAACTGGATCTTCAGCGCGTCGATCTCGGCGAACGCATACGGCGGCAACGCGTTGATCCGGCGGAACTCCATAACCGCAGGATAGCGACGCGCTCTGCGGGGCCGAAGCACTTTCCCACGCGATCCGGGCCTACCCTGCGGGACCCGTGGAGACCTACGCGCCGATTCCCGAGGAGACGCTGCACCGGGCGCCCCACGCGCTCGCCGTCGCCGGCCGGGTGGTACGCGTGGTGGTGTTGCTCATCGTCGTCGCGCTGGTGCTGCGATTCGCGTTCGAGGGACCGCCGCCCGACTTCCGCGACTTCGGCAGCGTCCGAACGCAGGTCGGCACCGCCGAGGTCGTGTGCGGCGGGGACGCCTACTTCGGTTGCGGCGACGCCACCTCGCTCGTGTTCCCGTCGTGCAACCTGACCGCCGCCTGGCGTGCGTACTTCGGGATGCCCGACAGTCGACAACCAAGCGCGGGCCCGCTCGACGCGGCGGTGCGCCGGCTCACCGGAATGCGCCCGCCGTTCGGGAAGACGTGGAATGTCACCTGCTTCGCCGGGTATCCGCTCGGGACCAAGGTGGCAAAGCTCGAACCGATCTGAGCCCGAATCCGGATTGACTACGGTGGCGTGATGCCCGCACCCAAGGCGGTGCTGCTGGACGTCGGCGGCATCTTCCACCTCCCGGATCACGGTCGCATCATCGACGCGTTCGCGCGTGCAGACGTGAGCGTCTCGGCCGACGTGCTCGACCGCGCGCACTACGCCGGCGCCGCCCAGTTCACCGTCGACTACGAAGGCGAGCTCGACTGGAAGGGTCGGTGGCACTCGTATCTCGAGGCGTACATCACGGCGTCGGGAGTCGGCGACGATCCGAGCGTGCGCGAGGAGGTGCACGTCCACCTCGACAACGAGTTCGCGGCCGGGCCGCTGTGGGCGCGCATCATCCCTGGCTCCGTCGACGGCCTGCGCGCGCTCGTCGGCACGGGAGTCCACGTCGCCATCGTGTCGAACGCCGACGGTTCCGTCGCGCAGCGCCTCGCCGAGCAAGAGGTGCTCCAGGTCGGTCCGGGGCTCGGCGTCGAGGTCGCGTGCGTGATCGACTCCGGCGCGGTCGGCGTCAGCAAGCCCGACCCCCGGATCTTCCATCTCGCGCTCGACGCGATCGGTGTCGAGGCCGGCGACGCGTGGTACCTCGGCGACATGCCGGGCATCGACGTGGTGGGGGCGCGTGCCGCGGGCCTGTGGCCGATCGTGATGGATCCCTTCGGCATGCAAGTGGGCGCCGACTACGCCCGGGTCACCTCATTGGCCGAGGTGGCGACCATGGTCACCGCGCGCTGATCTCCTGCAGCAGATCGGCGACGAGATCCGGGCGACTCAGGAACGGCGAGTGACTCGTGTGCCAGTCGATCGAGGTGCCGATGCGCGCCGCGTTCGACCGCTGCAGCGCGGTGGTGAGCCCGCGGTCGTCGGTGCACACCACGTACGTCGCCGGCTTCTCGCGCCACGCCGCCGCAGTCACCTTGCCTTGCAACGCGGTGAGCGACTGCGGGCGCAGCCGATCGATGGCGGCGAGGGAAATCTCCGGTTCGCAGTCGTGGTAGAACGCCTCGGCCGCGAGCTCGGGATCGAGGGTCAGCACGCCGTCGGCGACGCGGATCGCGTCGTTGAGCACGGACCCGACCTCGCCGCCCGCGAGGTCGTTCTCCCCCGCCGACTCGCCCGCTTCCAGCGCGAACGCGCTGACGTACACGAGGTGCTCCACCGCGGGATGCGTACCCGCCTCGCTGATCACCGCGCCACCGTAGGAGTGACCGACGAGGACCGCCGGGTCGGTGAGTGAGTCGAGCGCGTCGCGCACACATGCCACATCGTCGTGCAGGGTCGCCGTGGGCGACGACACCGACGGCAGGTCGACCGCCACCGACCTCACTCCGGCCGCGTCGAGGCGAGGGATCACGTCTTCCCAGCACCACGCACCGTGCCACGCGCCGTGTACGAGGACGACAACCTTGCTCATGACAACGCTCCCATACGGCGATTCCTAGCAGACGGTGCCCTAGCCTTCCACGGTGGCCCAAGGCGTCGATTCCGATCCAACGACACCCGCGGGCGATGACGATGACGACGGCGCGGGCACTCGCCCGACGTTGCTGACCCGGCTGCTCCGGGCACGCGACCAGCCCCGCAGCCCGTGGTTGATGATCGTCGCGGTCGCGCTCTTCGTCGTGTTCACGATCGTCGCGTTCCGGCACCTGCCGCACATCGACAAACCGCTGCGCTGGGAGCTCATCCTCGTGGCCGGGCTCGTCGTCGTGCCGATCATCACCGTGCTCAACGCGCTCGAGTTCCGCCTCATGGCGCACTTCGCCAACCACCATCCCCCGATCCTCGAGATCCTCCAGGTCACCATCCTCGGGTCGGCTGCGAATCTGCTGCCGGTTCCGGGCGCGGTCGTGGTGCGGCTCGCGAACCTGCGCAAGGCGGGCGTGCGCGTCACCCGGGGTCTGAACCTCACCGCGATCATCGGCCTCACCTGGGTCGGCGCCGCGTGCGCGCTCGGCGGGCTCGCCGAGCTCTGGTCGCACCTCGGGTTCGCGCTCGTGGCGCTGGGGGTCGGCGTCGCCCTCCTCGGCTTCGCGATCGCGTTGCTGGCGCGGGTGCTCGACCGCGGCGACCGGATCGCCGGTGCGCTCGAGCTGCTCGCCATCGAAGGCGGGTTCGTGTTGATGCAGGCGTTCCGGCTCTTCCTCATCGCGTCCGCCTTGCGCTTCAACGTCTCCTACGCGCAGTCGACCACGCTCGTGATCGCCGCAGTGAGCGCGGCTGCGATCGGCTTCCTGCCCGCCGGGCTCGGAGCTCGGGAGGCGATCGCGGCCGCGCTCTCGCCGATCGTCGGGTTTCCCGCGGCGGTCGGGCTCGTGATCACCGCGGTCGACCGCATCGTCAACCTCGTGGTGCTCTTGGTGTTCGCCGGCATCATCACGCTCGCGACCCGACGTCAAGGCCAGGCGCAGACCGAGAGCTCGTAGCCGAGTTACAGCGACTCGCCGCGGAAGCCCAGTCCGCGGAGTCGGCCGCGCGTGTCGAGCACGAGGCGGGCGTGGTCGACGATGTCGTCGTAGGGCAGCTCACCGTGGTCGACACACAACACGACGAGGTCGGCCGCTTCGAGCTCCTCGACGGAGCAGGCGGCGCGCGCGATCGGCGGGCCGAGCGGCACGTCGTCGGGAACGAGCGGGTCGTGGGCGCGCACGTCGGCGCCCAGCTCGACCAGTCGTTCTGCGATGCGCATCGAGGGCGCGCCGCGCCAGTCGCTCGTGCCGGCCTTGTACGCGAGCCCGAGCAGCAGGATGCGGGCGCCGTTCACCGACCGCTGCTGGTCGTTGAGCATCGACACGACCCGCGCGACCACGTAGTCGGGCATGCCGCGATTCACTTCGTTGGCGAGCTCGACGAATCGGAACCGCTGCCCGATCTGGCGCTCGACGCGCCACGCGAGGTATGCCGGGTCGACCGGGAGGCAGTGACCGCCGACGCCCGGCCCGGGCGTGAAGCGCATGAACCCGTACGGCTTCGTGGCCGCGGCGTCGATCGCCGACCAGATGTCGACGTCGAGGCTGCGCGCGAACATCGCGAGCTCGTTGACGAGCGCGATGTTGACATGCCGGAAGGTGTTCTCGAGCAACTTCACGAGCTCCGCTTCGCCCGTGGATCCTACGGGCACGATCTTGTCGACCAGCGATCCGTAGAACGCTTCCACCACCGCGAGCGACGCGGCGTCGAGACCCGACACGACCTTCGCCGTGTTCACGAACGTCCACTCGCTGTTGCCGGGGTCGATGCGCTCCGGCGAGTACCCGAGGAAGAAATCACCGTCGGCCGCTCGTAACCCGCTCTCCTCGAGGATCGGTCGCAACAGCTCGTCGGTCGTGCCGGGATAGGTCGTCGACTCCAACACGACGAGTGCGCCCGGCTGCAGCCGGGCTGCGAGATCGCGAGCGGCGGCTTCGATGAACGAGAGGTCGGGGATGTTCTCGCGCAACGGCGTCTGCACCGTGATCACCGCGACGTCGAAGTCACGCAGATCGTGGGGGTCGTGCGTCGGCAGGTAGCCGGCACCGAGCGCGGCCGCGAGACGCTCGTCGGACACGTCCTCGACGTAGGAGCGACCCGCGGCGAGCGCATCGACCCGACCGGGAGCGACGTCGTAGCCGACCACGGCGAATCCGACTTCGGCCGCGCGCATCGCGACCGGCAACCCGACGTATCCCTGACCGACCACCACGACCTTCGCGCGGCGCTCGTCGATCTTGGCGATCAGCTCGGCGACGCGGCTCGCGGGATCGGGCATCGGCCCCATTCTCTCATAGCAATTCGGCCCTCGATGCCGCCGCGGCGAGGACGGCCGCGAACCGCGCCGGCTCGGTCACCGGCGGGATGTGGCCGCCGTCGAGGCGAACCACGGTCGGCACGCACGGCAGGCGGGCGATCATCTCCTCCTGCATCGCCGGCGGGATCGGACGGTCACGCTCGTTGAGCACGTAGGTGACCGGCACGCGCGCGACGGCGGCCCAGTCGACCGGTTGGAAGTAGTGGTTCACGGTGTCGGTGACGCTGCGCACCGGGTCGACGACGAACGCCAACGTCTCGTCGTCGAGCGGGTCGCCGCCGTAGGTGCGCCGGAACGACTCCGGATCGGGCGGCGGCGCGGGCAGGGTGATCACTGTTCCCTGGCGCCGGGCTTCGTCGACCGCGAGCACGAGGCCGTCGCGGTGCGCCGGTCTCATGCAGTCGAGCCCGCACCCGCCGACGGGCGGGACGAGGCCCGCGCTCAGCACGATCCCGGCCGCTCGGGCGCCGAGGCCGTGGACGACACCCGGAACGACGAGGCCGCCCGAGGAGTGCGCGACGACGATCATCGGCCCGTCGAGGTCGGCGGGGCGCACGTCGCCGAGCACCGACGCGACCTCGTCGGCAACCGTCAACGTCGCGAAGTCGGCGGCCTTGCCGTTGCGGCCGGGAAGGTCGACCGCGAGCGCGGGCCGGTCGAGATGCGGCAGGAGCCGATCCCAGAACCGAGCGGTCGAGCCGCCTCCGTGGATCAGGAGAAACGTCATGGGCGGATGCGATCACTCGCGGGGTTCACGCGCAACACGCGCAACATTGGTATTGCGGAGCACCAGCACTTCACGGGGCTTGAGCTTTCTTTACCCGAAGTTGTCCGGGCGTCCGGGACGATACACAGAGCGGCTCGGTACGCTCCATCGTTCGCGAGTGGGGGTTGTGAATGTTGCGGGGAGTCCGGCGGTTTCGCCAGGGCGTCGTTGTAGTCGCGGCCGTGTTGATCGTCGGCACGTCGGTCCCGCTCGCGCTCGGTGCGGCCGGCGGTGCGCGCGCCGCGGCTCGCCCGTTCGGCGCGGCGACGCCGAGCCTCGATCACTTCGAGTGTTACACCGCGGCCGCGACCACGACGTCGGCATTGCACGCCTCGTTCAAGGCGACCCCGCCCGCGCTGATGTTGAAGAACCGCTTCGGCCTGGGCGGGTTCAAGGTCTCGGTGGGCAAGGTCCGGATGCAGTGCAGCCCGGCCCAGCAGACCGTGCTCGCGACCGGTCACGCCGTGACCAGCGCGATCTCGAATGCGAACGCGCGCCTCGTGTGCTGGGCCGTCGCGTCGAAGGCGCTGAAGCTGCCGCCGACCCTGAGCGTGCAGAACCAGTTCGGCACCGCCGTCCTGAAGCCGACCGCCGCCCGTTCGTTCTGCCTGCCGTCGTGGAGGAACGGAACGAAGCCGCTCCAGTTCCCGTCGACGACCGCACCGTCGAACCTCGACGCGTACGCGTGCTACTCCGTCGTGCATCCTGCCGGCACGTCGTCGTTCAAGCTGCCGGCATCGGTATCGCTGAAAGATCAGTTCGGCTCGGCCAGGACCAAGGTCGGCGGCCCCAACATCGTGTGCCTGCCGACGATCCGGAGCTCCGGCGCGGGCTGGACCAAGGCGGTGAACGCGACCAACTACTCGGTGTGCTTCGCATTGCCGGCCCAGGCGGCCGCGACGCGCACCGCGTACGACAAGAACCAGTTCGGTACCGGCGCGGTCAAGGTGTCGAAGGACACCGAGCTCTGCGTCCCGTCGGTCAAGTCGGCGATCGTGACCCCGACCACCACGACCCCGACCACCACACCTCGTACCGGCGCGCACTGGACGCCGTCGTCGGCCGCGCCGATCTCGTGGTACTGGCAGCTCCAAGGCACGGTGAACACCTCGGAGCCCGCGCAGGTCTACGACGTCGACGGCTTCGACACGTCGGCGGCGACGGTGTCGGCGCTGCACGCGCAGGGCAAGAAAGTGATCTGCTACATCGACTTCGGGACCTCCGAGAACTTCCGCTCCGACTTCGGTTCGTTCCCGGCGTCGGTGCAGGGCGACACCAACGGATGGCCCGGGGAGAAGTGGCTCGACATCCGCCAGCTCGGCGTGCTCGAGCCGATCATGACCGCGCGCATGCAGATGTGCGTGCAGAAGGGCTTCGACGCCCTCGAGCCCGACAACATCGACGGCTACACCAACTCGACCGGCTTCCCGTTGAGCGGACAGGACCAGCTCACCTACAACACGTGGATCGCGACCGAGGCGCACAACCTCGGACTCTCGGTCGGCTTGAAGAACGACGTCGACCAGACGACGGATCTCGAGCCGTACTTCGACTGGGCGCTCGACGAGCAGTGCAACGAGTTCAGCGAGTGCGGAACCGAGCACGTGTTCACCAGCGCCGGCAAAGCGGTCTTCAACGCCGAGTACTCCGGGGGTTCGTCGTTCTGCACATCCGACGTCGCCGACCACATCAACGGCGTCTTGTTCAACCTCGACCTCGACGGGTCGACGTATCAGCCGTGCAGCGGGAGCTGGTAGGGCGCTACGGCAGGCCCTTGACGACGAGCGGCAGGGCCGAGTCCTTCGTCTGGGTGCCGGCACCCAACTCTCCGAAGCGATTGCCGCCCCAACATCTCCCCGCGCCGCTCGTGAGCAACGCGCACGCCGAGCCGTAGCCGGCCCACACCGAGACCGCACCGGCGAGACCCTTCACCTTGACCGGTGTCGAGTTGTCGAAGTCCTTGCCGTTCCCCAGCTCGCCGCCGAAGCCGCCGCCCCAGCACATGGCGGTCCCGCCGGCGAGCGCGGAACACGCGAAGCCACCCCCGACCGAGATCGTGCGCGCACCCGAAACGACCTTGACCCTCACCGGCGTCGACGAACCGCCGTCGGACTTCGTGCCGTTCCCGAGCTGTCCGACGATGTTGTCGCCCCAGCACATGACGTTCCCGTTGCGCAGCAGCGCACACGTGGAGCCATTACCGCTGGAGATCGAGGTCGCGCCCGTGAGCCCCTTCACGGCGACCGGTACGAGCGAGCTCTTGTGGGATCCGTTGCCCAAAACACCGAGCTCGTCGCCGCCCCAGCAGCGGCCGGTGCCGTCCTTCAGGATCGCGCACGAGAAGTCCGCGCCCGTCGACACCGACACCGCGTTCGTGATCCCCTTCACCGCGACCGGCACCGACGAGTTGGCGGTCACGCCGTTGCCGAGCTCGCCGTCGCCTCCCTTTCCCCAACACTCGATCGCACCCGTCTTCAGCACTGCGCACGTGTGCAACTGGGTCGAGACCGACACCGCGTTCGTGATGCCCTTCACCAGGCCGGGAGCCGACGAGCTTGCCGGCCCGCGGCCCAACTCACCCTCGGAGTCGTCGCCCCAACATGTGATCTGGCCGCTCGAGAGCACCACGCACGCGGCGAGGGCCAGTGCGAGCGACTTCGCGTTCGCGATCCCCGCCACGGTTACCGGGATCGTGGAGAGGCCGCGCTTGGCGGTGCCGAGCGTGCCGCGCTGATTGCTCCCCCAGCACTTGACCGTCCCGTTCCCGAGGAGCGCGCACCCATCCATTGTCCCCGCCGGGATCGCGGGCTTCGCGACCGGCGCGGCGGCGACTCGCGGCGAGCCGGCTGCCGGCCCGGCGGCGCCCCCGACGGCCACGGCCGTGGCCAACAGCACTGCCGCCAGAGCTCGCCTCATCGCCCAAACCCCTCGGACACATCGTCCAGGGCGGGCCGCTCCGTGTCAACGGGCACCGCGCTACGTTTCGGCCATGAGAACCGCGATTGTCACGGGAACCTCGACCGGAATCGGATATGCGACGGCACTCCGGCTGGCGCGTGAAGGTTGCCGGGTCTACGCGACGGTTCGGTCGGAGGCCTCGGGCGCCGCACTTGCCGACGCGGCCGGCGACCTGCCGCTGTCCCTGCTGGTCCTCGACGTCGACGACGACGCTTCCGTCGCCAACGGAATCGCATCGGTGATCGCGGCCGAAGGCAGCATCGACATCCTGGTCAACAACGCCGGGATCGCCATCGGCGACTCGATCGAGCGCACGCCGCTCGACCTTTTCCAATCTGTGATGAACACCAACACGTGGGGCACCCTGCGCTGCATTCAGGCCGTGCTACCCACGATGCGCGAGCAGCGCAGCGGTTGCATCGTGAACGTCACGTCCATCGCGGGGCGGGTGGCCGCGCCCGGGCAAGGCGCGTACGCGGCCTCGAAGTGGGCGGCCGAGGCGATCAGCGAGATCCTGGCCGCCGAGACCGCCCCGTTCGGCATCCGAGTCGCGATCATCGAACCGGGCGTGGTCGTCACCCCGATCTTCGACAAGGCGATGGAACGCCCGCTCGACACCGAGTCACCGTATTTCGAGTGGACGTTCCGCACGTCGAGGCTCCTGCTCGCGGGCCTGGCCGACGGCTCGACCCCGGAGCAGACCGCCGACGTTATCTGGCAGGCGATCTCGACCGACTCGCCCACACTGCGCTACCGCGTCGGCCCCGACGCGGAGGCCCTGGCCGCGCACCGCCCCGCGCTCACCGACGAGGAATGGATCACCGGGGCGGTGATCGCCGACGACGAGCAGTGGCGGGCGAACATGAAAGTGTGGGCCGCCACCGACGTCCCCGCTTCGGGCTGAACGCTCAGGCGCCGAAGAACTCGACGAGCACCGGCGCGAGCACGTCGTCGGCGGCGCCGTGGTCCTGGCCGGCGAGGAACCGCAAGTGCGCGTCGGGCACGACGTCGGCGACGGCGCGCACGGTGTGGTGGAACCATTCCGGGCTGTTGCCGCCCCCGATCACCAAGGTCGGCACGTCGATGCCGGCGAGGCGGCCCGCCGGTATCTCGAAGCTCTGGCCGCACAACGTGATGTCGTAGGCGAGCGTGTGCGCGAGCGCGGTCATGCCCGACCAGTCGGGGCTGCCTTCCATCATCGCCACGACCTCGGGCGGGACCCCCACCGCCTCGGTCAGGAACCGCGTGGCCGCATCGGCGCGCCGACCTTCGGACACGAGCGCGGCCAGCCGCCCGGCGAGATCCGCACCCGGCCGCGGCCGGCTGTCGTCGACGATGTACGGCGGTTCGTACGCCACGAGCTTCGCCATCGGAACACCGCGCGCCGCGGCCTCGAGCGCCAGGATCGCGCCCGACGAGTGACCGAAGACGAACGGCGAGCCGCCGGCCGCGGCGGCCACTGCGGCGAGATCCTCGATCTCGCGTTCGGCGGCGTAGGGCGCGGTGTCGCCGCTCGCGCCGCGGCCGCGCCGGTCGTACTCGTACACGGTGAACTCCGGCGCGAGCACCTTGGCGATCGAGTTGGTGGTCTGCCGATCGCAGAACGCGCCGACGACCATGACCAGGGCCGGGCCGTTCCCGGTCGTGTCGTACGCGATCGTCGTCCCGTCGGCGGAAGTGACTGTGTCCATCGGATCTCCTCCTCGAGCGCCTGCGGGTAGGACCGATCGTGCGGCCGCGACTCATCGGCGCGGCGACGGCCTTCTCCGTCAGGCGTCGTCGCCGCCCTCCGCCAGACCGGCGAGCGCCGTCTCCTTGGCCCAGCGATAGTCGGGCTTGCCCGAGGGCGAACGCTGCGTCTCCGGCACGAACACCACCGCGCGCGGGACCTTGTATCCGGCGAGGTGTTGGCGGCAGTGCTCCTGGAGCTCGGCGAGCGACGGCGGTTGCCCGGACCGTTCGTGCCGCAGCTCCACGACCGCAGTGACCTGGGAGCCGAAGCGATCGTTGGGCGTGCCGATCACGGTCGCGTCGAACACCGCGGGGTGGCGCTTGAGCGCCTTCTCCACTTCCTCGGGGAAGATCTTCTCGCCGCCCGAGTTGATCGAGACCGACCCCCGCCCGTACACCGCGACCGAACCGTCGGCGTCGATCGACGCCATGTCACCGGGAATCGCGTAGCGGACCCCGTTGACGACGGGGAAGGTGGCAGCCGTCTTCTTCTCGTCCTTGTAGTAGCCGAGAGGAATGTGGCCGCTGGTGGCGAGCATCCCGATACGCCCGTCGCCCGGTTGGCAGAGCGTGCCGTCGTCGGCGATCACGACGTTCGTGGCGTCCATGTCGAAACGAGGCGCACCGTCGGGTCCGGTGCCGATGAGCCGCCCCTGCCCTCCGGTCTCCGACGCACCGAAGCCGTCGTGCACGAAGGTGCGCGGGAGCAGGCGCGCGAGGTCGTCCTTGACCGAGGGCGAGAGGATGGCGCCGCCCGAACCGTAGACGAGCAACGACGACAGGTCGAACGCATCGGGGCCACGCGCATCGAGGAGATCCACGATCGGCCGCGCGTACGCGTCGCCGATCGTCATGAGCAGACTGACGCGCTCCTCACCGATGACGCGCAGCGCGAACTCGGGATCGAATCCGACGTCGCGGATCAGCACGCTGAACGAGCCCCCGAGGATCGCGGAGAACGCGAGCCAGAACCCGCCGCCGTGCATGAGTGGACACAGCGTCAAGGTCCCGGGGAGTGGCGTGCCCTTGCGCGCGCGCTCGGCGACGTCGTCGAGGTCCTGCACCGGCTCGATACCCAACAACGCGTTCCCGTCGCCGCCGATGGCCGACATGTAGATGTCTTCCTGGCGCCACATGACACCCTTCGGCATGCCGGTGGTGCCGCCGGTCCAGAGCCCGTAACGATCGTCGGGTGACCGATCGCCGACGGCGGGCGCGGTGTCGGGCTGCTCCGCCAGCATCCGCTCGTAGCGATCGTCGGCGACCACGACCGGGCACTGCCACTCGAGCGTCGCGGCGGCGCGGGCAGCTCGTTCTTCGAGATCGGGCTCGGTGAACACCACTTTCAGGTCGGCGTTCTCGAAGAGATAGATCAGCTCCTCGTCGACGTAGCGGAAGTTCACGTTCACCGGCACCGCGCGTAGCTTGTACGCCGCGAGGGTGACCTCGATGTACTGGTTGCCGTCGTAGAGATGGCAGCCGACGTGGTCGCCTTCGCCGATCCCGAGCGCGACCAGCGCGTGGGCGAGTCGGTTGACCCGGGCGTCGAGCTCGGCGAACGAGTACCGGATCTCGTCGTGACCGTCGCCCGTACGCACCACGAGCGCCGGCTGGTCGGGCACGGTCGCCACGACCGTCTCGAAGATGTCTGCGATGTTCAGTCCGCTCATCGACCCGTCCCCCGTCGCGGTGATCGCAGCGTATCGACACGCACGACCCGGGAGTCGGAGCCGTCAACCGTGCGGTGCGCTCCCGAACACTGGTGGCGTCGCGATCCCACCGAGTGCCGACTCCACCGCCGTGACGAGTCGCATCAGCCGGAGGTCGGAGCACCGCGGCATCGTGAACTGCAGCGCGATCGGCAGCGACTCGCCGGCTTCGGCGCAATCGGGCCGCACGGAACCACCGCCGCCGGTGCCCGCACGAGGTTGAACGGGAGCGTGTAGTCGCTCGCCCACCCCGGGCCGTAGGGGCTCGGTTCGCCGACCCGCGGCGGCACCGTCGCCATCGCCGGTGTCACCAGCACATCGGCGCGCTCGAAGATCGCCGCCAGCGCGAGATTCGCGCGGTGCGCGCCGTGCTCGGCGTCGACGATCTGCGCGGCCGTCACCGATTCGCCGAAGCGGGCGATGAACTGCGCCGCGGGAAGGAAGCGGCCGTCCCACGGCATCGGATCGAGCGAAGCCGTGCGGAGTGATCCCGCCGCCGCGCGTGCGATCCAGGCGCGCACCGGCAACTCCTCGAACACCGAGTCGACCGTCTCGACGACGGAAGCGCCGTGCCCTTCGATCACGGCGAGGGCCTGCTCACACGCGGTCACCATCGCGGCATCGGGCTTCGCGATCCCGAGCGTCGGAGACCAGACGATGCGCGCACCCGCGAGCGTCGCGTGCGCCGCGGCATCGCCGAACGAACCTTGGAGATCGAACGACGTGAGGTCGCGCCGCGAGAACCCGCTGACGACATCCAGCGCGTACGCGATCTCGGCGAACGTGCGCGCCATCGGGCCGCGTGTCGAGAACAGCCCCCACGTGGGCCACTCGGGGTCGCCGTTGGGGACGACGCCGTGAGTGGGCTTGAACCCCGAGATCCCGCACACGGCCGACGGGATGCGGATCGAGCCGCCGCCGTCGGATCCGGTGCACAGCGGCACCATCCCCGACGCGACCGCCGCGGCCGATCCGCCCGACGAGCCACCGCTCGTGCGATCGAGCGCCCAGGGATTGCGCGTCGCGCCGAACACGAGATTGTCGGTCTCGGCGTGGAAGCCGTAGGCAGGAGTGTTGGTCTTGCCCAGCACGATCGCGCCCGCAGCCCGCAACCGCGCGACCTCCACCGAGTCGTTCGCGGCGACCTCGCGCGAACGACGCGCCGGATCACCACAGGTCGTGACGAACCCTCGAGCGTCCTCGAGATCCTTCACACCGATCGGCACCCCGGCCAACGCGCCGACCGGCTCGCCGGCCTGCAAACGCCGTTCCAGTGCGACCGCCTGCGCTCGCGCACCGTCGGCATCGAGCGCAACGAAGCAGTTGAGCGTGTCGTTCAGATCGCCGATGCGCGCGAGTGCCCGCTCGACGACATCAGTCGGCGCGAGCTCGCCGCTCCGCACCGCCGCTGCCGTCTGCATGACCGTGTCGAGCATCGACCGTGACCGTAGCTTCGATCGCGGGGGCCCGGTCGACGTAACCGCCGGCGACCACCACCCGGTATCGCGCGTCGAGCTGAGCCCAGAGCAGGTCGACGGTCTCCGGCAGCGAGGCGATCTCGGTCACGCGCCGGATCGTGCGCGCCACCTCGACCGCGTCGCCGTCGCCCTCGTAGGTGCTGAGCACGAAGCCGGCACCGGGCTCGATCACGACGCGTTGCACGACGCGGTTGTCGACGAGGCCGTCTCTCCAGACCGTTCCGATCCACGTGCCGTCGGCGGAGCACACCGCCGCGATCCGCGGCGTGTGGATCGGCGGGTCGGGCTCGGGCACGAGGTCGTCGTACACGCGGTCGAGCGACTCCCCGTGATCGAGCCGACCGGCGATGTCCGACACGTGGGCGCCGTTGCCCACGACCACGTACGGTCCGTTCGCCTGTACGCACGCGTAGTGACGCAGCTCGTCGGGTGGTGCGTCGGCGTCGAGCGGCTCGACCATCAGCGCCGGGCCGACGATCCTCAACGATCGGCGGCGCGAAGCCGGGCTCCGGCCCGTGACGAAGTAGACCCAGAAGGCTCGCCCGTCGGCGTCCGTGCCGACCACCACTCCGCGGCCCGGGTACGGGGAAAGGTGGAAGTCGGGGGCCATCACGTCAACCTAAGCCAGCGCCGGCGCGAGCCGGCTTCGAGTGCGACAATGGCGGCCGCCGCTCGCGAAAGGGATCATGACGTGGACTCGACCGTGGTCGCGATCCCCGCGTACTTCGGGACGATGGGTGCGGAATACCTGTGGCTGCGACAACACGCGGCCGAGCGGGGCCCGACGCCGGCCGACTACGAGCGGCGCGACACGATCACGAGCCTCGCGATGGGCACCGGGAGCCTCCTCGCGCCGCTCGTGGCGCCGAAGCTGCTCGGACCGATCACTCCCGGCAAGGGCAGATACGGCAAGGCGTTGATCGCAACCGCGGCCGCGGCCGCCGCGGCGACCACCGTCGCCGACCTCGTGGTGCGGCGCGACGCGAACCACCACGACCGGCCTTCACGCAAGGCGCGCCGGCGCGCCGGCGTGGCCCGGCAGGTCGCACGCGTCGGCGGCGTGGTTGCGGTCGTGACCGGCGGCATCGCGATCACCTCGACGCTCGCATCGCGCGCGACCGCCAACCGCATGTGGAGCCGCCGGATCGGGCGCGACCTCGGTCGCGGGCCGGCGGCGCTCGCCGCGGCGACTCTGGGCTGGGACTTCATCTACTACTGGAACCACCGGTTCATGCACGAGAGCCGCTACATGTGGGCCATCCACGTGGTGCACCACTCGAGCGAGCGGTACAACCTCTCGACCGCGCTCCGCCAACCCGTGGCCGACGCGCTGGGTACGTTCGTGCCGTACGGCCTGCTCGCCCTGCTCGGCGTACAGCCCGATCTCATCGCGCAGGCGCGCGGCATCAACCTGCTGTACCAGTACTGGATCCACACCGACACCGTCCGCACTCTCGGACCGTTCGAGCAGGTCCTGAACACGCCCTCACATCACCGGGTGCACCACGGCAGCAACCACCAATATCTCGATCGCAACCACGGGAGCATCCTGATCACCTGGGACCGGCTGTTCGGCACGTACGAAAAGGAAGCCGAGCCCGTCGTGTACGGCCTGACCAAGAATCTCGACACGTTCAATCCGGCGCGCGTCGCCGGCCACGAGCACTTCGACATGCTGCGCGACGTCAGCCGCTCCACGAGCTGGCGCGAGCGGCTCTCGTTCGTGTTCCGCGGTCCGGGCTGGGCGTACCGGCGGCACGCCGAACAAGCCGCCGGTTAGTTACGACACGCGGTCGAGCGCGACCTCGTCGCCCACCTGCACCGTCCCGGGTGTCGTCACCGCGGCGTAGGCACCGACGCACGACCACGTGCCGAGGCCCGGGATCTCGACCCGGTTGTGGCGCGTGAGCGCGCGCAGCACGGCGTTGTCGCGCGGAAGGTCACCCTGCGCGAGCGTCGTCATGATGCAGCGCATCGTCGGGAGCAACACCGACGCGGTGAGCACACCGCCGAACCGCGCGCTCGCACCACTCCAATCGTTCTCGGCGAACGGCTCGCACGCGGCGTCGATCACGATGTTGGGACGGTATCGCTCGACCGCGAACCGGCTCGCGGGCTCCAACGCACCGAGCCGCTGCAACGTGGCATTCGTCAGCACGTGCAGCGCGGCGACGTCGAAGAACGTGCCCGGCGGTGACGCCAGGGCGAGCGCCATGTCGGTGAGCGTCCCTTCGGACTCGTCGCCCGCTACGGCGGTCCGGGCCCGGAAGTCGGCCGGCATGACGCCGTCGATCTCCGGCCACACCGCGAGGTACGCGTTTCCCTCGGGCGCGACGGCGGTCAACTTGACCGGGCGACCGAACACTGCCGACAAACGCTCGTCGACGCTCGGGTCTTCGGTCCCGGTCTCACCTCCGTCGGGCAGCGTGATCGACACCGGTGGGAGTGGCGCGTCCGCTCGCGGAGTTCCGACGTACCGCGCGTCGCACCGCAGGAGCACGCTCCACAGCCGCGGATGCTTCGCGCTCGCGACCTTGCCCGTCGCCCCGTCGACGACCGCATAGGCCCGGTCGCCCAGGAGTCCGGTGTCGGCGACGTCGGAGCCCTCGATCCGCTCACCCCGCATCGACTTGACGGGATACCGCCACAACTCGGCGACGGTGGCCGGATGCTCATCGATCATGTCCGTGGTCCTCGCTCTCGGCCCGAACGTGCGCCAAATGTTGCACGAATCGCTTCCCTCTCCTGCATCCCGTAACTACCGTTCCGTGTATGGGGAGCCGATTCGCGAGATGTCTGGCGGGCGCAGTCTTGTGCCTTTCGTTGCTCCCCGGCGCGATCACACCGGCCGGCGCGGCCCCCAAGTCGTGCAAACCCGGCCCCGGCGCCGACCTCTCGAAGTGCAACCTCACCAACGCCAAGCTCACCGGCGCCAACCTGAGGGTCGCGAACCTCACCAGCGCGATCCTCACCGGCGCCAACCTCACCGGCGCCAACCTCACCGGCGCGGTCATGTCGAAGGCCACAGTGACCAACACGAAGCTCACCAACGCCACGCTCACCAGCGTGGTGTCGGGCAAGCTCGTGGGCACACCGGCGACGCTGCCAACGAGCTGGCGGCTCGTCAAGGGCTATCTCGCCGGGCCCGGCGCCAACCTGAAGGGCGCCGGTCTCAACGGCGCCCAACTCAGCGGCACCAATCTCACCCGTGCGAACCTCACCAGCGCGGCGCTCACCGGAGCCGACCTCACCAACACGACGCTCAACCGCGTCACGTTGAGCGGGGCGACCATGACCAACTCGAAGCTCAGTGGTGTCGCATCGGGCGGCATCCTCGGGACGCCCGCGCAGCTGCCCGTGAGCTGGCGGCTCATCAGCGGCTACCTCATCGGAACCAACGCGAACCTCACCAAGGCCGTGCTCACCGGCGCGAACCTGACCGGCGTCACGCTGGGAGGCGCGAACCTGACGGGCGCGACGCTCACCGGCGTCATCTCGGGCGGGATCGTCGGCACGCCTGTGCAGCTGCCGACGAATTGGCGGCTCGTGAAGCAATACCTCGTCGGCCCGGGCGCCAACCTCAAGAACGCGCACCTGGGGTCGGCCAACCTCGCGGGCACCAACCTCACCAAGACCGTCCTCGCCGGCGCCGTCCTGACCGGCGCCAGCTCGGGCGGGATCGGCGGCACCCCGGCCTCACTGCCGACGGGCTGGCGGCTCGTGAAGGGCTATCTCGTCGGCCCCGCCGCCAATCTCAACGGGGCGAGCCTCTCGGGCGCCGCCCTCGGAGCCGCGAACCTCACCGGCGCCAACCTGACCGGCGCCGACCTCACCAGCGCGAACCTGAACACGGCCAAGCTCCAAGCCGCGAATCTCACCGGCACGGCGCTCGCGGGCGCCAGCCTCACCGGGGTGACCTCGGGCTCGGTCACCGGCGCGCCGGCCTCGCTGCCGGGGGCGTGGCAGCTGGTGAGCGGCTACCTCGTGGGTCCTGCGGCCAACCTCAACGGCGCCAACCTCAACGGCGTGAGCCTCGACGGGAGCAACCTCTCGGCGGTGAACTTCACGAGCGCCAACCTCGCCGGCACGAGCCTCGTCAACGTGAACTTCACGGCCACCAACTTGAGCAGCGCCGATCTCTCCAATGCCAATCTGACCGGCGCGGCGCTGCTCAACGCCGGCATCAACGCCGCGACCCTCACCGGCGCCACGCTCACCGGAGTCTCCTCGGGCGGCCTCATCGGGTCACCGGCGGTGTTGCCGGCGAGCTGGCGCGTCGCGAACGGCTACCTCGTGGGTCCGGGCGCGGACCTTCACGGCGCCGACCTCCACGCCACCAATCTCCACGCCGCGACACTCGACGGCGCCAACCTCAACGGCGCCGACCTCACCAACGCCCTGCTCAACAACGCGAGCATCGACGGCACCGTCCTCACCGGCGCCACCCTGACCGGCGCCACTTCGGGCGGGATCACCGGGACACCCGCCTCCCTCCCGGCCGGCTGGCAGCTCGTGAGCGGCTACTTCATCGGTCCGGGCGCGAACCTCGTAGCGGCGAGCCTCGTGAACGCTCCCCTGGCCGGCGCCAACCTCGCGGGCTCGACGCTGAACTCGGCCGACCTCACCAACGCCACGCTGAACACCGCCAACCTCGCCAACGCCGACCTCACCAGCGCGAATCTCACCGGCGCCGACCTCAACGCGGCGACGCTCACCGGCGCGACGCTCGCCAACGTCACCTGGAGCGGCACGACCTGTCCCGACGGGACCAACAGCGACGCCGACGGCAACACCTGCGCGAGCAACCTCTGAGCGAGCTCCGGGCCGTCAGCTGCGCCCGGGAATGGCGGGCTGCGTCGGAACCGTCAACACGGCACTGCACGTCGGCCCGTGTTGGAGGACCTGCACCGACCCGAACACGTTGTTCGAGACCGTCGCACCGCAAACGTTGGTCAGCTCCACGCCCGGCAACTTGCCCGACACCGGCTGCTTGTTCCCGGTCACGAGCAGACCGTCGACGTTGATGAAGCGGATCGGACGTTGGGTCGAGTTCATGTCGCTCGTGTTGTTGGTGACGATCCAGTCCTTGCGGCGCTGACCGGCCAGCGGTACGACGTCGATCGACATCACGTGCTGGTGCAGCCGGTTGCCCGTGACGACGATGTCGCTGACGGGCCCCTTGCCGTGCGAGGCGATGAAGAACAAGCGGCCCGCACCGATCGTGTTGTTCAAGATGAACGCGTCGGTGACGCTCTGATTCGGACCGTTCGGCTCGAGGTCGATCGTGCCGCGCCGGGTGTCGACGAAGCTGTTGCGCTCGATGACCACGCCGTTGGCGGCCACGAGCGAGATGCCCTGCCGGCCGTTGCGTGCGAACTTCGAGTCGTGGATCCACACGTTCGTCGGCGTCTCGTCCACGTACCGGGCGACGTACACGAAGTCGCCGTACGTGTCGGTGACGGTCACGTGGCTCAGCTCGATGTCGCTGGTTCCCTCGATCCGGAAGCCGTGCTGCTTCTCGTACTTCGGGTTGTACGCCTTGTCGCTCACGCCCGCGTAGGGATTGGCGCCCTTCACGATCATGTTGCGGAAGATGATCCCGCTGCCGTCGGAGATCCACCACTGCGACCGCTCGAGCGTGCCGGTGGTGGTCGCGAAGATCGTTGCGTTCTGGCCGTCGAACGTGAGGTCGTTCTTGTCGGTGACGAAGAGCGTCCCCTCGACGCGGTAACGGCCGTTCTTGTGGAACCGGATCAGCCGGTTGTTGTCGACGTTGTCGATGAACGACTGCAGCGCGTTGGTGACGTCGGTCTTACCGGTGGAGTCGATGTAGCTCGGTACGAACACGATCGGCTGCGACACGAGCACGGCCCGGCCGGCCGGCGCGGACCGTTCGGCGGCCTGCGCCTCGAAACCGCTCGGTGCGGTGCCGCAGGCCGCGGTCGCCACGAGCAACGCCGCCAACACCCAGGCCTGCCTCCGGAACCGCCGTACGCGAGGCACCGGCCACCACCCCCCCTCCGTCCGCCGCGAGCGCCAGTACTCCCACGCTGCCCGCCGCGAACTCCGCGATTCAACACTATCCGTCCGAATCAGGCCACGCACCATGGGCATGTCGGCTCGTTCGAGTAGTCGTTCGCGCCGGCGCGAGGAAACGCAGAACCCGAGTTCTTGACCGGCCGCTTACATCAGGCGCTCGGTCCGGCCGGCCGTGCGGGCCCGAGCGAGCCGGCTGATCGCGGGGGTCGGGCGAATGCCTGCGTGGCAGGATGGGTCGATGACCGACGACCGCAACATCGTGATCATCGGCGCCGGGCCGGCCGGCCTCACCGCCGCGTACGTCTTGAGCAAGCGCGGCGTACCGAGCACGGTGCTCGAGTCCGACACCGTCGTGGGCGGGATCAGCCGCACGGCAACCGCCGACGGCTGGCGCTTCGACATCGGCGGCCACCGTTTCTTCACGAAGGTGCAGCCGGTGGAGGATCTCTGGTTCGAGATCCTCGGCGCCGAGAATTTCCTGAAGCGGCCGCGCCTCAGCCGCGTCTACTACCGGGGCAAGTTCTACGACTACCCGATCTCGGCGATGAACGTGCTGAGGAACATCGGGCCCATCGAAGCGCTGCGCTGCGTCGGCTCGTACCTCTGGGCGCGAGTGCATCCGCCGAAGGACAAGTCGACGCTCGAAGGCTTCGTCGTCTCGCGGTTCGGGTGGCGCCTTTACGGGCACTTCTTCAAGACCCAGAGCGAGAAGGTCTGGGGCGTGCCGTGCACGGAGATCCAGGCCGACTGGGGCGCCCAGCGCATCAAGAACCTCTCGCTCTTCCGAGCTGTGTGGGAGGCGCTCAAGCCCAAGTGGCTGCGCGCCCGGGCCTCGAAGTCGAAGCAGGTCACGAGCCTGATCGAAGAGTTCAACTACCCCAAGTACGGGCCCGGGATGATGTGGGAGCGCTGCGCCGAGCTCGTCGCCGCGTCGGGCACCAAGATCACGTTCGACGCGATGGTGACGAAGGTCGAGCACCGCGACGGCTCGGCCTACGCGGTGACGGCGATCACGGGCGGGGCCGAGACCCGCTACGAGTGCACCGACGTGATCTCGTCGATGCCGATCGGAGCGCTCCTGCGCGCGATGGACCCCCCGCCGCCCGCCGCCGTCATCGCGGCCGCCGACGCGCTCCGCTACCGCGACTTCATCACCGTCGCGCTCGTCGTGCCGGAGTCGGCCGGGTTCCCCGACAACTGGATCTACATCAACGACAAGTCGGTCGAGGTCGGCCGTATCCAGAACTTCGGCCGGTGGTCGCCGTACATGGTCAAGGACGGGCGTACGTGCCTCGGCCTCGAGTTCTTCGTGAACGAAGGCGACCACATGTGGACGAAGGACGACACCGACCTGATCGAGCAAGGCAAGCGCGAGCTGCACGAGATCGGGCTCCTCGACGACCCTTCGGTGGTCGAGGCCGGGTTCGTCGTGCGGATGCCGAAGGCCTACCCGATGTACGACGCGGCCTACAAGGACAACGTCGAGCGGCTCGCGCGTTGGATCGCGGACCACACGCCCAACGTGCACCCGGTCGGAAGAAACGGCATGCACCGATACAACAACCAGGACCACTCGATGCTCACGGCGATGCTCTCGGTCGAGAACATCTTCGGCGCCCACCACGACGTGTGGAACGTGAACGTCGAGGAGGAGTACCACGAGGAGAAGGTCGCGGCGCCACCGCACCCGAACCAGTGACGGCCCGTCGTCGGGTACCGTCATCGGCGTGACGCCGGAAGAGATCGCCGACCTCGCGCACTTGCGCCGGGCGCGAGACCTCATGGACCGCGAGTACGCGCAGCCCCTCGACGTCCCGGCCATGGCGCGGGTCGCGCTCATGTCACCCGCACACTTCTCGCGCCGGTTCCGTGCGGCCTACGGCGAGACCCCCTACTCCTATCTCATGACGCGACGCATCGAGCGCGCCAAGGCGCTCCTGCGTCAGGGCATGTCGGTCACCGACACGTGCGTGTCCGTCGGCTGCACGTCGCTCGGCTCGTTCAGCTCGCGTTTCACCGAGATCGTCGGTACCACGCCGTCGCAGTACCGGGCGCGCGACCACCGCGACCTCGAGGTCGTGCCCTCGTGCGTGAGCATGGTCGCGACGCGGCCGCGGCGCACTCCGATCACGGTCTGAGCCCAAAGCCCGCCCGAGGGCGCGGCACCGAGCAGGATCGGAGAAGCATTCGACGCGTCGTGCTCCTACTGTTCGGGCATGACAGTCACCGTCTCCGCCATGTTCATCCCCGTCCACGACCCCGACGCCGCGCTGGGCTTCTACCGCGACGCGCTCGGCCTCGAGGTCCGTACCGATGTCGCCTCCGAAGGCTTCCGATGGGTCACCGTCGGCGCACCGGGGCAGGACCTCGACATCGTCCTGTTCCAGCCGCACGGCGGCCGGTCACAGGCCGAGGGCGACGCCCTGTTGTCACTCGTGACGCAGGGCTCCCTGCAGGCCGCGATCTTCCGCTCCGACGACCTCGACACCACGTTCGAGAAGGTCCGGGCCTCGGGCGCGGAGGTGCTCCAGGAGCCGGCGTCGCAACCCTGGGGCGCTCGCGACTGCGCGTTCCGCGACCCCTCGGGCAACCTGGTGCGCATCGCGCAAGCCTGACGCCCGGCCGCCCGGACGCCGCCCATACTGTCGGCCCGAGGTGCGTCAGGCCCGAGCGACAGATGGAGCGACGTTGAGCAAGGCCACGAACACGCGCACGCAGCCGCCCTCGCTGCGTTCGGCCGACAGCCACGATCTGATCCGGGTGCACGGCGCGCGCGTGAACAACCTCAAGGACGTCAGCATCGAGCTCCCGAAGCGCCGGCTGACCGTCTTCACCGGCGTCTCCGGCTCGGGCAAGAGCTCGCTCGTGTTCGGCACGATCGCCGCGGAATCGCAGCGACTGATCAACGAGACCTACAGCGCCTTCGTGCAGGGCTTCATGCCGACGCTCGCGCGTCCCGACGTCGACGTGCTCGACGGGCTGACGACCGCGATCATCGTCGACCAGGAGCGAATCGGCTCCAACCCCCGCTCCACCGTCGGCACCGTCACCGACGCGAACGCGATGTTGCGGATCCTCTTCAGCCGGCTCGGGAAGCCGCACATCGGATCGCCCCAGGCGTACGCGTTCAACGTCGCCTCGGTGCGGGCGAGCGGCGCCATCACCGTCGAGCGCGGCGCCCGCAAGACGGTGAAGGCGACCTTCACCCGCACCGGCGGCATGTGCCCGCGCTGCGAAGGCATGGGCGCGGTCACCGACTTCGATCGCGCCGCGTTGTACGACGACACCAAGTCGCTCAACGAAGGGGCGCTCACGATCCCCGGCTACAGCATGGACGGCTGGTACGGCCGCATCTTTTTGGGGTGCGGCTACTTCGACCCCGACAAGCCAATCCGCAAGTACACCAAGAAAGAGCTCGACGACCTGCTCTACAAGGAGCCCACCCGGATCAAGGTCGACGGCATCAACCTCACGTACGAGGGCCTGATCCCGAAGATCCAGAAGTCGATGCTCTCCAAGGACGTCGACGCGCTGCAGCCGCACATCCGCGCGTTCGTCGAGCGGGCGGTGACGTTCAGCACCTGTCCCGAGTGCGGCGGCACCCGGCTCAGCGAGGCGGCTCGGTCGTCGAAGATCAAGAAGACCAACATCGCCGACGCGTGCGCGATGGAGATCCGCGACCTCGCCGGGTGGGTGGCCGGTCTCGACGAGCCGTCGATCGCGCCGCTGCTCGCCGCACTGCAGCAGACCCTCCGGTCGTTCGTGGACATCGGGCTCGGCTACCTCTCGCTCGACCGGTCGTCGGGCACGCTCTCGGGCGGCGAGGCGCAGCGCGTCAAGATGATCCGCCACCTCGGGTCGTCGCTCACCGATGTCACCTACGTGTTCGACGAACCGACCGTCGGCCTGCACCCGCACGACATCCAGCGGATGAACGAGCTGCTGCTGCAGCTGCGCGACAAGGGCAACACGGTGCTGGTCGTCGAGCACAAGCCGGAGACGATCGCGATCGCCGACCATGCCGTCGATCTCGGGCCCGGCGCCGGCACCGAGGGCGGCGAAGTGGTGTTCGAAGGGACGGTCGACGCGCTGCGGGCGGCCGGAACGCTCACCGGGCGCCACCTCGACGACCGCGCCGCCCTGAAGCCCGCGGTGCGCGTGCCCTCGGGCGTGCTCGAGGTGCGGGGCGCCCGCCTCCACAACCTGCACGACGTCGACGTCGACATTCCGCTCGGCGTGCTGGTGGTGGTGACCGGTGTGGCCGGGTCGGGAAAGAGCTCACTGCTGCACGGCTCGGTGTCGGGACGCGACGGCGTGGTGTCGGTCGACCAGACCCCGATCCGTGGCTCGCGGCGCAGCAACCCGGCGACCTACACCGGACTGCTCGAACCGATCCGCAAGGCGTTCGCGAAGGCCAACAACGTGAAGCCGGCGCTGTTCAGCGCGAACTCCGAGGGTGCGTGCCCCAACTGCAACGGCGCGGGGGTCATCTACACCGACCTCGCGATGATGGCGGGCATCGCCACGGTCTGCGAGGAGTGCGAGGGGAAGCGGTTCCAGGCCGACGTGTTGAAGTACAAGCTCGCCGGCAAGAACATCAGCGACGTGCTCGGGATGTCGGTGACCGAGGCCGAGGAGTTCTTCGGCGCGGGCAAGGCGGAGACGCCGGCCGCGCACAAGATCCTCGCCCGGCTCGTCGACGTCGGCCTCGACTACCTGAGCCTGGGCCAGCCACTCCCCACGCTGTCGGGCGGCGAGCGGCAGCGGCTGAAGCTGGCCACCAACATGGCCGACAAGGGCGACGTCTACGTGCTCGACGAACCGACCACAGGCCTGCACCTGGCCAACATCGAGCAGTTGCTCGGTCTCCTCGACCGCTTGGTCGACTCCGGGAAGTCGGTGATCGTCATCGCGCACCACCAGGCGGTCATGGCGCACGCCGACTGGATCATCGACCTCGGTCCCGGCGCGGGCCACGACGGCGGCCGGATCGTGTTCGAGGGCACACCCGCCGACCTCGTCGCCGCCCGCGCCACCCTCACCGGCGAGCACCTCGCGACCTACGTGGGGAAATAGTCGGGCGGGCGTCCCGCAGGACGCATTTCACGCTCGCCCCGGACCACCTTCCGTGAGAACACCTCACGCGGCGGTTCCGCGGAACCGTTCGCGCGTCACACGCGGTCACGTGGACCCAGCGTCATGTCGGCTCGGGCTTGCCTCCGACCAAACACTTTCGGGCGGTTCGGCGTGTCTGGTCAAGTGCGTCAGGCTGGTATCCGATGATCGACCGTCGTCCGTCTTGGGATAGACGCCAACATCAATACGGGCTATTCGCGCCGGCTTGCTCGCTCTTCGTCATGTGTCCACTGATCGTTGCTTGCAGCGGATCGTCGGCGCACTCGATCGGCCGGTCATCGGCGCGACACCCGACGACGATGGCCTCAACTCCGAAATCTGGTTCGGTCTCACCTCTCGGTGCAACCTCGCGAGCGACCGTTCCTGCGCTCGGACACGCCGCCGTCATAGGCGCCCGGCCCTACTTACAGCAGTTCATTCCGACATCGACCACGACGTGGTGGGCCGTTGTCTCCGACCGAACCGGCAACGACGAGTGGCTCGTACGAACGTCCGACAGCGGCCATCACTGGACGCGACGCTCACCCACGCCCGGACAGATCTCTCCGGACGTCCTCAACGCCACCACGGCATGGGTAACCAGCCTGACCGGTGAGAAGGCACTGTTCCGCACTACCGACGGCGGACAGAACTGGCAGCGCCTCGGGCATCTCCCCGCCGCGTGTGACACACAGTTCATCGACCGGCAACACGGCTGGTGCGTGCACATCGGAGCCGCGTCCGGGTCCGAGAGCGTCACCCTCTGGCGCACCTACAGCGGAGGAACCGCCTGGACGCTGGCGTCTCGAACGCCCGCAGGCGATGAAGAAGGAACACCGGGCGCACTCCCGTTCGGCTGCGACAAGTCCGTCACGTTCACCTCGCCAACGGTGGGATGGGCACCGTTCTTCTGCAACGGCGGCACCCCCGACCTCTACAAGACGACCGACGCCGGAGCCACCTGGCACCCAACCACCGCGCCACCACTCCCACCCGGCATCTCGACCAACGGTGGAGCCGGATACAGCAACCTCGTTGCCGACGGACCACACCTCGCCGTCGTCGCCAGCCTGCCGCAACGCGCAACCGCCATCGATACCAGCAACGACGGCGGACAGCACTGGACCATGCATGCCGTCCCGAACCTCCAACAAGAATGGGGCATACAACTGCTCGACCCGACCCGCTGGCGGCTCACCGACTCCCTCAACACGGTCATCCAAAGCACCGACGACGCCGGTAGACACTGGCGCACACAACCCTTGCCCAAACATTCGCAAGGCGCGCAGTCACTCACACTTACGTTCCTCGCACCTCGCCTCGCGTGGTGGGTCCCGTTCGATCCCAACGGCGGCCCGATTTGGTGGACCACCGGCGGGAGCGTCTGGCGACCCGTCACAATCGACCTCGACTAGGTCCCGCTACGGCGCCGGACAACCGTTCCCGGCTCGGTTGGTTCGTCTCGAGCTGCGCCACGAGCGCGGCCACGAGCCGGCCGACGACGCCCCGGCGGTGGCGAGGTAACGCGCTCGGCGCAACCATGATCATCTCGCAGCGCGCGCCTCCCCGCTCCGCGCCGACCGTCGCGGCGGTGCACCGCCAACTGCGTCATTCGAGATATCCGGATTCTTCTTTGTTCTTCGGGGTTTTCGGGACGTTCGCTGTCTCACCCCCTCTGTATTGTCCGTCACATGTTCACGTCGTTCGCGACCGCACGCGATGCCCTCGAAAGCGTCGCCCGCGACTTCGACCCGTCGGCATTGACCGGCGACGACGCGCGCCGCGCGGTCGACGAGCTCGGCGTGATCCGACGTCTCACTGACGCCATGCTTGCGAAGGCCGCGAAGCGCGTGTCGGAGCGGACCGCACGGTCGGAACCGAACGCCGCCGCCTCCGTCGCTCGCAGGCTGGGCGTGACGCCCGGCGAGGTGCACGCCGCGATCGAGACCGCCGCGCGACTCGAACAGCTCCCCGCCACCGACGCCGCCGGCCGAGCCGGCCGGCTGTCACCGGCCCAGGCAAAGATGATTGCGGAGGCCGCGTCGAAGAACCCCGACGCCGAACCCGAGTTGTTGGCCGCCGCGGAGCTCGGGCTCGTGCCGTTGCGCGACGCGTGCATCGCGGCGCGGGCGCAAGTGGAAGACCCCGCTGCGCGCCGGAAACGACACCACCGCGCACGCGAGTTGCGAATGTGGACCGACCCCGACGGCATGGTCGCCGGCCGGTTCCGGCTCACCCCGGAGACCGGCGCCCAAGTCAAAGCGAAGATCGACGCCGAGGTACAGCGCACGTTCCGGGCCCGCAAAGGCGGCGAGCACGAACCCCACAACGCCTACGCCGCCGACGCACTCGCCGCGTTCGTGCTGCATCCCACCGAGCCCGGCGCCAAGCACGACCCGAACGCGACCGTGCACATCGTCATCGACCACGGCGCCCTCGTGCGCGGCGGCGCGGCCGACGGCGAAGTCTGCGAGATCCCTGGCGTCGGGCCCGTCGACGTCAACTGGGTCCGCGAGCTGCTCGGCACCGCATTCCTCACCGCGATCATCAAACGCGGCAAAGACATCATGACCGTGGCGCACCTCGGCCGGCACGTGCCCGCCGAGATCCAGACCGCACTCATCGTCAGCGGCCGCGAGTGCGACATCGAAGGCTGCTACCAGCGCGGCTACCTCGAACGCGATCACGACCACGACTACGCCAAAGGCGGACCCACCGCCTACTGGAACATGGGATGGTTCTGCTCCGGCGACCACCGCCGCAAGACCGCAGGCTGGACCCTCGGCCCCCGCAACCCCAAGACCGGCAAACGCCCACTCACCCGACCGCTCCGGACATGAACATCAACGGTCGCCAGTGCCGTAGCTGTGGCTCTGCCTCAGCCGGCGCCGACCTCGTAGGGCTCGGCGTAGAACTGGCTGTTTTCTCAAGCGCGTTCAAGGCGTACCAACGCGATCGTTGCATATGTTCTGACCTGCGGTGCTGCAACGCGTGGTGTCGCGCAGTGGGCTCGCGTACACCCCGTGTCAGCACGTCTCGGCACCAAAATGGCACCACGAGATCGCGCGACTCGACGCGCGCGCACCACTAGACGACGTTTGCGCGCGGTCTCCGACACGCGGCAAATTCGTCGATCGTGTGACGCTCCGCGCACGCAATGTCGCGATCGTCAGCACCAAGAGCCGATAACGAAACCGCGTCCCAGATCGGGGATACCCCAATGGGGTGCTGCGGCGGGCGCTCTTGGACACGCCGAGTGCTTGGGCAGCCGTGTTCGTGGCGTGTGCGAGATGGCTCAGATTGAGACGAACAGGAGCGGGAGTTGGTGGTTGGTTGCCGGTCGCCGCGGTCGAAGACGCGTCGTTTCAACGATCGGTGCGGGCGCTGGCGAGTTGTTGTTGGGCGCGCAGGCGTCGGGTCAGCTCATCGCTCGGTATTGCGTGGGCGAAGAGATAGCCCTGTGCGTAACGGCAACCGAGTTCGCGGAGTAGCTCAACCTGGTCGGTTGTCTCGACGCCTTCGGCGACGACGTCGAGTCCCAGCTCATGGCTGAGTGTGAGGACGCTACGAACGATGGCGGCGGCAGCACCGCCGCTCGAGAGTTCGCGCACGAACGAGCGGTCGATCTTTACGCGGTCGATGGGCAGCGAGTGGAGAAGCGTGAGTGAGGAGTGCCCGGTGCCGAAGTCATCAAGCGCGATCTTGATTCCAAGGCGTCGCGCGACCGCGAGTTCCTGGGCTGCCCCGGCGAGGTCGGCAAGGATTGCGGTCTCGGTGATCTCGATGCCTATCGAGGCCGGGTCGCAACCAGTGCGCTCTAGGAGGCCGGTAAGGCGCTCTGTCGGTTTGCCGCGTGCGAGCTGACCGGCGGAGACGTTGCACCATATGCGGAACGTGTCGTCGATACCCGAGCCCATGAGGTCCGCGCGTAGCTCGACGGCGCTCGTGATGACTCGGTCATCGATCGCGAACACGAGCCCAACATCCTCGGCAAGTGGCATGAAGTGCCTCGCGTCGATGACGCCTCGGGTTGGATGGATCCAACGCGCGAGGGCTTCAGCACCGAGGATGCGCCCATTTTCGAGATCTACTTCCGGTTGGAACCAGGCCGTGATCTGCTCGTCGGCGAGCGCTTGGCGCAGATCTTGTTCGTCGTGAAGGCGGCGCTGAATCGCCGAGCCCAAGTCGACGTCATAAGTCTCGACGCGGTTGCGCCCTGCCTGCTTGGCTCGATACAGCGCGGCGTCCGCGTTTGAAAGGAGCGCCTCGGCGCTGTCGGCCGCATCGATGTTCGTCGCGATCCCGATGCTCGCCGAGACGCGGTGGCGACGGCCTGCGAACTCGAACGGTTCCGCGAAGGAGGCGAGCACCCGCCCGGCGATCAAGACGGCCTCCGCGCTGTCGCTCAGGCGGTCAAGGAGCATCGTGAACTCGTCACCGCCGAGGCGCGCAAGAAGGTCTTGATTTCGCATCACGGATCGGACACGAGCCGCTACTTCGATGAGCAACTCGTCGCCAGCTCCGTGCCCGAGCGAGTCGTTGACGAACTTGAAGTGATCGAGGTCGAAGTACAAGACGCCGATGAGCGTCTGGTCGCGACGAGCTGCTGCGATCGCACGCTCGAGTTGCTCCACGAACGCGCCGCGGTTCGCAAGACCAGTCAGGTCGTCCCGCATCGCCTGCTCGCGTAGACGTGCGTTCGTCTCTTCGTTACGCTCGCGTAACTGCAGCTCGCTCATAACGAGTGTGTGGACCTCGTTGTGCATCGTGGTCATCAAGACGAAATAGATGGGGATCGCGAGGCCGAAGAGCCGACTTGCCCGATCGCTGGAGGCCGCAAAGGCGATTGTGGTCGCACCGAGGAGCGGCACCTGGCAGGCGTAGAAGTAGAGGCGACGCGCTGCGGTGCCCACGGTATAGCTGGCCGAAGTAGCACACGCGAACAGAAGGCACACCGACCGCAAGTCGGCATGACGCGCGTTCGGTAGAGCGATCACTGCGAGGGAACCCCACGCCAGCCCGAGGAGGCACGCGCTGCACGGTCCCTGCCAGTAGCGGTCGATCAGCTCGCCCCGCCGACGCCGTTGGAGATACCACCCGCTCGTCGAAAACATCACGACGTCGGCAACCCACACGAACGCCATGAAGGCCAAGCGATGCGAGAGGGGTACCGAAGTGCCGAGGATCAACGCGAGCAGCGACGACGCCGGAAGCCCCACGAGCGCACTACGCCGGAGCGCGCGGTTCACCTGGTCGGCGCTGGCCTGCCGCACCTCGATGCTAAGCGAATTTCGATCCACCTCTCCATGTCGACCAGTCGGACGAACGCCTGTAGGCGGCGCGACCCAACTCGAGCAAAGTCCCCGAGTTCACGATCGGCCCGGCGCGGGCCGATCCCGAACGCCGCGCTGCGGCATTCGCGATCGGCGACATCGATCACTGGGGGCTAGCAGCCGCGAGCGTGGCAGTACGGCACATAGGTGACGCGCTTTCGGGACTTGCTGGCGGTTTATTGGGAGCGCCAGTGTGCCGGTGCGGTTGCGCCGTGTTTCCTCGGGGATTCTCAACCGTTCAAGGGGTGACCGAACACGCGACCAGCCTCGGGTGCCTTGAGAGTTCTTCGGAAACAGCGACAACGCGTACCTCGAGAGTCGAGGGAGCGTTCTTGGGTGGTCTTAGTCTTGTGTCCAAGAATGCTCGCCTCGACGGTGCGGCGGGCGGACGTCACCGAATACGTTGGCTCCTAGCCTTCCGTTCAGCGCGTCTCGAGCGACGTCAGAGAGGCGACGATTGTTGTTGCGGGCATAGTTTCGGAGTCGCGTGAAGGCTTCGTCCACGTCGACGGCGGCGCGTCCGACGATCATGCCTTTGGCTTGTTCGATCACAACGCGACTCGTGAGCGCCTTGTTGAGTTGCTCGGCCACGATCTTGGCTTCGAGGTTGGCCTGGTGTTGCAGGATCGCGATCGTTGCGATGTCAGCCAGCGCCTGAGCGGCGATGATGTCTGGGTCGGTGAGATCACCGGGATTGGCTCCGAACAGGTTCAATGCGCCGATGACCGAGTCCCGCAAACGCAACGGGAGCGCAGTCGCAGATCGAAAGCCCGTCTCGAGCGCCTTGGGTGCGAAGCGAGGCCAGCGACCGCGCGCCGCGGAGAGGTCCTGGTTCGCGATGGGGGTGCCAGAGCGAATGCAGTCGAGACACGGTCCTTCCTCGGTCTGTAGCTCGAACAACTCGATGATTCGCATCGTTTCGCTCGATGCCGCGACAACCCGCAAGTCATTTTGGGCTCCGCGCACCACGACTCCTGCCGCGAACACGTCGAGCATTTCCACACATCGGTCAGACAACAAGGTCAACAAATCGATGACGTCGAAGTCGTCGACGAGTGAATCGGCGAGCTCAACCAGCGTGCGCATGAACAGCGTGTCGTTCCGCATTGCAGACCTCCGTCTCGAACCTTTACGAGCGCGCCCGTCCAGGGTTGACGAGTGGTGCGGGCCTGCCGAGGAGGTGTCCCTGGCCGTAATCGACGCCGTACTTTCGAAGGAGCGCGAGTGTGTCCTCGTCTTCGATGCCCTCAGCGATGGTGTCGTAACCGAAACCCCGCGCAAGGTGGACGATCGACTTCACGATGTGTTGGTTCGCGGGGTTCGTTGTCAGGGACCGCACGAACTCGATGTCGATCTTGAGTGATCGCAGGGGAAGTCTCTTGAGATAGGTGAAGCTCGCAAAGCCGGTGCCGAAGTCGTCGAGACTGAGTCCGCAGCCGATGTCGGCAAGTCCCTGCGCGAAGATCTCCCCGGCGTGGACATCTTGCATCAGGGCAGTCTCGGTGATCTCGACCACAAGGTTGGCTGGGTCGGCACCGGAGTCACGGAGCTCCCGCTCGATCAAGGGCAGGACATAGTGGATCGACTGGGCTGAGAGGTTGACCTCCACCCGGTGTCCTCGTGCGGCAAAGTGGATGGCCTGAGTGATGACCCAACGGTCGATTTCGCCGATCATCCCGAACCGCTCGGCGATGGGTATGAAGCTTCCCGGAAGAATGATCTCACCACGACGCCGCCCGATCATCCGGACCAGGAGCTCTTCGCTTGCATCGCCGCCTTGGAGCGGGACGATCGGCTGCGAGTACAAGATAAGTCGGTCTTCGTCGAGCGCTTCCCGGATTCGACCGACCCAGGCGAGCGCGGCGAGCTCGCGCTGGACCCGTTCTTCGGCCGCTCGTTCCTCGCTCGTATCGCGAAAGACGACGACAACGCCGACAACTGTCGAATCGTCGACCAGCGGCGCGGCCGAATAGGCGACCGGCACGATGGTTCCGTCCTTACGAGTGAAGACGTCGCCGGTGACGCGGATCGTGCGGCCCTGCGATCGAACCTTCAGAAGCTCGCATTCGCTCTCGGGGTTCGGCGAGCCGTCAGCATGCTGGTTGTGAACCACGGAGTGCATCGAGCTGCCGAGCAGCTCCGCCTCAGTCCAGCCCAGGATCTCGGCGCCCGACGCGTTCAGGAACGTTAGACAGCCTTCGGCATCCAGCGTGAAGAGGCCCTCGGCCATGTTGTCCACGATGGTGGTCCGGAGCGCCTCGGCCTGCCTGCGCTCGGTGGTGTCGACCGCAACGATCCCGATCCCGATGATCTCGTCATCACTGCGCACTGGGTAGTAGCTCGCGAGCCAGTGGTGGGCGGTTGCCGGGTCGCCGACGGCCGGCCCGTTCAGTTCGATGTTGATGACGCTCGTTCCCGTCTCGAGCACGCCTCGAAAGACCGGTTCGAGCTGGGACCAGAGCTCCGGGACCACGTCTGCCACTCGCCGGCCGAGTTGGCTCTCGATCGCCGTGCCGTTGACGCTGGCGAGCGCCGCATTCAGGCTTACGACCCGCAGGTCGCGATCGACGAAGCCGAAGCCGACCGGCGACGCCGAATGGAGCGTCTCGAGCAGCGCGAGGTTCTCGGCCGCCTCACGATGAGCGTGCTCCAAGCTCTGCGCCAGTTGGTGCTGATCCTCGGTGTCGATGGCAGTGCCGATCCACGTGACGGTGTGATGTCGCCGCGACGCACCAGCCCGAACATCAGTCCGTTTTCGTGCGTCACGCGCAAGCAACAGCCTGTCGAGGACGACCAGGTGCTGTCATCACCGAAGTGTGTGGTTCGCATCGGGCCGACTAGGTGAAGTCGGCACCCGATCGGGTGAGACCGTTCAGAGAAGTCCCTCGCGCACGGCTCGGATCGCAGCCTCGACCCGGTTGCGAACGCCGAGCTTGCGGAAGATCTCCTGGAGATGCGTCTTCACGGTGTTCTCGCTCAGCTGAACGCGGTTCGCGATCTCACGGTTTGAACACCCCTCGCTGACAAGCGCCAGGATCTCGCGCTGGCCATCAGTGAGGGCGCCGAGAACCTTGCCGGAATCAGCAGACCCTGACCCTGTCGGTTCGCGTTCCGGGTCCAACGGCGCGAACTCAGGGCGCCCGCGGCTCTGGCCCAAGCGGGGTCCTGACGTCGCGAGGTCTACGACCGAGACGAGTCCCTTGATCATCTGACGTTGCTGTTCATACAGGCGCGCGTTGTCGATCGCCACGGCGACCTGGTTCGCGAAGGTCGATAGCAAACGCTCGTCGTCGCGGTCGTACCCACCGGGCTTGTTTGCCGCACCGAGTACACCGATCAACGTCGCGCCGACCCGGAGCGGAACGCCGATGAACGCGCGCACCGGCGGATGGCCGGCGGGTTGTCCCACGCTCAACGGGTCGTTCTCGGCGTCATTCGAAATGTACGGTCGATCCTCGAGCAAAACGATCCCGAACACACTCGGCCGCACGGACATAAAGCGGTTCCGCTCCACGAAACCCGGGGTCGTGGGCTCGAAGCCCTTGATCGCGGCGACCAACAAGTTCTCGCCGCTCTCATCGAGGAGCCCGATAAACCCGAACTCCGAACTGGTCAGCTCGAGGCAGTAAGCCAACGCTCGATCTTGGACGTCCGCCAACTCGCGAACCGACGCGATCTCAGTCGAGATGGAGAGCAACGAGTCGAGTTGCTCTCCGAAGGCCTGCGACCTGTCCATCAGAGATCCAGCCGGTTTCGCAGAAGTGAAAGAACGACGTATCAGGCTCCGGCCAAGACCAGCCTATGACCATGACGGCGGAAGCCGACCGCTTCCCACCTGGACGGTCGTGCATCCCCGAAGGACGCGCCACGGGTATCACCCAACGCCGGGACCGGGACGATCGCGATCACGGGACGCTAACAACCGCGAGCGCCACCTGCCGGCACATCGGTGACAGCCGCGTTGGCGCCGTCAGCGCGTTATTGGGCACGCTCGACAGCTCGGCGAGGGGTCAGTCGAGTTGTTGGAGTGCTGCGGTGGCGCGCCGGTCGACGGTTGCGTACCCGTTGGCGGCGGCGGCTTCGTGCGCAGTGGTGAGAAGTGCCCGCGCCCGTTTGATGTCGCCGACTTCACCGCGCTCGGCGAGCATGTTTCCCCAGAGGAGGTTGGTGCAGGCGGCGAAGAACTTGGCGTCAAATCGTTCGTTGAACGCGGCCGCCTGTGCGAAATATGCGTTGGCTTCTTCGTAGCGGCCGAGGACGGTGGCGAGACCGCCGAGGTAGTAGCTGACCGGGCAGCTCGCCGTCGCGGCCCCCGCCGTTGCCAACAGACTGGCGTACGGTGCGAGCTGGTCGAATATCCGCCCGGCATATTGCGGGTCTCGACAGGCGATGGTGGCTTCCGCGTAGTTGATCATTCCGGCGAGCCAAAGCTGATCGAGCGGAAGGTCGAAACCGGACGCCGCGAACTGCTCCAGGATGAGTCGTGCCTCGTCGGTGCGGTCCGCGTCTGCGTGGGCCATCGCGAGCACACCGGCCAACAATGCCGGTGCAAGGTCGGGTGTGTCGGCCGCCATCTGTTCGATGACCGGGGTCAACTCGCCCACGGTTCCGCGCATCCAACTGATGGTGATGAGCTGCCCGCCGAACTGGACGTACGCGTCGGCTACTCCGTTGTCCGTGCCGAGCTGGAGTGCTTCGGCGGCAAAGTGTTCGGCCTCATCGGCGTCTCCCGCGATCTGCGCGCGCATGGAACCGCTGAACAGATGACCCCAGCGCATCAACGGCTGGTCAAGTTGATTCGCCAACAACAACTCGTTGATCTCGAGGCAGCGGTCGTACTCGTCGAGGTCTCCCGCCTGGGACGCGATCAGTGCTCGCCACGCGGCCGCCCAATAGAGCAGCACGGGGTCGCCGAGCCGGTCGGCGCGAGCTAGGGCGTCGGCCGTCCGGGCCAACGATTGTTCGAGCAGCGGCGGCACGTTGAGCGGAATCGCGACATTGTTGAGGACCCGCACGATGACCGCGTCGACGCCGCAAGCTTCGGCGATGGCGAGCGCTTCGTCGGCGAGGGCCTGGCGGCGATCGAGCGGGCTGCCGTGGGAGAGCTCTGTGCACAAGATCGAGAGCACGAGCGCCCGGTCGGAGTGATCAGTGGGGAGACGCTCGAGTGCCATCTCCAAGATCTCGACCTTGTCGGCGTCGATGGCACCAACCGCCGTGAAGAATCCGCGGTCGTTGGCCAGGGCGGCAGCCACGAGCCGTTCGGTGTCGCCGAGGTCGGCCGCCCGCCGGGCCGCGCCGATAAGCGTGTCCCGAAACACTGGATCGCCGGCCTGGCGTTGCGCGGTGCCGAGCCCGATCGCCAAGTCGAGCCCGAGGGTTGGATCGTGGTCGTCTTGGGCGTAGAGCTCGAGGGCCTGGGAGTAGTAGCGCAGCGCATCGGCGGGAGCGAGGGCACTGAGGGCCGCGTCGCCGGCTTGGCGGGAGTAGTCGATGGCCTTGGCCAGGTCGATGGGTTGGGTGGCGCAGAACCAGTGCCGGGCCAGCTCACCGACGCGTGCGCCGGGACGATCACCGCAGAGGGCTTCGAGGGCCTCGCCGACTTGTCGATGTGCACGCGCTCGACGGTTGGGCCCGAGGTCTTCGTAGAGGGTGCGTTGAATGAGCGCGTGGGCGAAGTTGTAACGGCCCGTGTCGGCCACCTCGCGCACCAGGGACACCGCGATCGCCGCGTCGAGCATGTCGAGAAGGTCATCTTCCGAGGTCTTCGTTGCCCGGGCCAGAACATCGAGGTCGAAGTCGCGGCCGATCACGGCTGCGACCGAGAGGACGCGCTCGGCCTCTTGTCCGAGGCGCCCGACCCGCGCACCGATCACTTCGCGGACGCTGTCGGGCAGCGCGGTTCCGTCGAGGGAGTCGTGCGCGACCCAACGCCCGTTCGCGTCTTGGGCGATCGCACCGGTCTCGGTCAGATGCCGCAGCACTTCGCTGACGAAGAACGGATTGCCGTCGGTCTCGCGATACACCGCGTGGGCCAACCCGATCGCCGCGTCGTCGAGGGTGTGACCGGCGGCCGCCTCCATGAGCGAGACCACGTCGGTGTCGTCGAGCCCGGACAGCTCGACGCGGCCAACACCCTGTTGGCGGCGCAGGGCCGCCAACGTCTCCAAGAACGGATGCGAGCGCGACAACTCGCTATCCCGATAGGTCCCGAGCACGAGGAGCCGCATCGACTGATCCGCCGCCACGACGTGACGCAACAATTGCAGGCTCGCCTTGTCCGCCCACTGCAAGTCATCGAGCACCAACACGACCGGCTGGTGTCGTGACAGCTCGACCAACAAGCCCACCACCGCCGAGAACAGCAAGAAGCGCTCGGTGTCGGTATCCGTCGCAGTTGACGGCGGAAGGTTCAGAATCCTGCTCGCCAGCGCGGGCACCAACCGGACCAGCTCCGACCCGTGCACCTCGACGTGTGCGGCGAGGTCTTCTTCGGGAGCGTGCATGACATAGTGGCCGATCGCCTCGGCGAACAGCTGGTACGGCGTGGCGAGATCTTCTTCGCAGTGCCCGAACAACACGCACGCGCCCGTGTCGAAGGCCGCGCGCGCAGTCTCGGCGACCACCGTTGTCTTGCCGAGCCCGGCCTCGCCCGAGACGATCAGCATTTCGCGTCCGTCGCCCGCGACGACCCGCTTGAACGCGTCAGCCATCGTCGCGGTCTCGGTCTCGCGGCCGATCACACCCACCACGGGACGCACGCTCAAGCGGCCCGGCAACGGCACTGCATTCGTCGCGTTCCCGCCGAGGGGCTCCCAGCGCACCGCGACCGTGTCGACCGGATCGGGCAGTCCCTTCAACTCCAACGGCCCGACGCTGACGCACTCGTGTTTGCTGCGCCGACCCGCCATGGCCCGCACGACGTCCGCCGCGAGGATCTGACCAGCGTCGCACCTCGCGCAGAGTCGAGCGGCCTCGATCACCGGATCGCCGAAGTAGTCGTCGTCTTCTGCCGTGACTTCGCCGCCGCTCAGCCCGACGCGCAAACCGACCGAAATTTCACGGGCGCGGTTGTCGCGTTCGATGCCCTGCTGCATCCCGACCGCGCACGACAACGCCGCCGACGTCGAGGCGAACACAACCATGAGCCCGTCACCCAGGTTCTTCACCTCGGAGCCGCCCGCCTCCGCGACCGCCTGGCGCAAGATCGAGAAATGCTCACGCCGCAACTCGTCGGCCGCGTCCGGTGCCAGGCTCGACGCCAACACAGTCGAACCCACCATGTCGGTGAACAACACCGCCACGTTCTCAGTCGTCAACGAAGCACCACTCCCGCCGGCACCCCCCAACCGTAAGCCGCGCGGCCCACCGCCCGCACAGTGCTCCGACGAAGGGCACTCCTCGAACAACCTCGAGGGGCGTCACCGACCGGCACAGGGGGCGTCCGCGAACCGGCGGCTGCTTTGACGTCCGGCGCATGGTGTGGTGAGGATCTTTATGTGGAGGGCTTTGCTGTCGGGGCGATGCGTGAGGCGGCGGTCGCGGCGACTGGTCTCGACTATTTCGGCGACGAGTGGACTGCCGATCGGTCGCACACGACGAGGTGCGATATACCAACCCCATGATCGATATCGCGGATCAGATCGCCCATGTGCTTCGTCATCCCGATGAGGCAGTCACGGCCGAAACGATCTACCGCTCCCATCACGGCGGGGTGTTCGTATCCGCCGGCACGACCGAGCACTTCCACGTCGAGTACCAGCGATACCTCGGCTACGCCGGACAGCAGCTGGCGCGAGGCGTGCTCGGCGACTGCGAAGCGGACTTCTTGCAGCTGACCGATTGGTTTGGTGGCCTCGTTCCACAACATCTTCCGTTCCGAGTATCGATCGTCCGTGGTTCGTTCGGCGCGTTCCACGACACCTGCGCTGACACCCATCTTCACTGCGCCGCGTTCGATGGCCACAACGCCGAACTGGTCGAAATGCTCAACATGGCCGAAGCCGTCGAGGTGTTCTCCGCCGGACAGAACGCGGGATGGGACTGCAGCGCCAGCAACGGTGAGGGCCTGTCGCGCGTCCTCGCCACCGCGTTGCACCCCACCCAACTCGACGGATTCGCAACGGCCGGCGATTGGCTCAACTCACCACGCAAGAACTTCGTCGACCACAACGACCAGACCGACCGCAACCCAACCTCGACCGGCTGCGCAGCCCTCTTCCTCAACTACCTACATCACCAGCTCGGGCACACCTGGACGACGATCGTTGCACACGGCCGACCGACCCTCGCCGCCACTTACCACGCGCTTCAGAACAGCGACGACGGCTGGGAACGATTTTCGACACTCCTCGCCGCGCACTACCCACCCGGCCGATACGCACACGTAACAACCGACAACGTCTTCCCACTCTGACATTCCGGCCACCCGAATCGACCAAAGATGTCCCCGAACACGCTCGGACTCGCCGCGGGTATCCCGGCAAAGGTGATCTCGGAACGAGTCGGCCACGCCAAGGTCAGCATCACGCTCGACCTCTACAGCCACGTCGTCCCCGGGATGCAAGAAGAGGCCGCCGCCAAGCTCGAGGCGCTCCTCTTGGGCTGAGCCCTCCGGTTACGGGATCAGCAGGAACGAGCCGATTCAGGCTGTTGTCGTGTCAACTAGGTCCCGCTATGGAGCCAGACAATCGTTCCCGCTTCGGGCTGATTCGTCTCGACTTGCGCCGCTAGCGCGGCTACGAGCCGACCGACGACACCGCGCCGGTGGCGAGGAAACGCTCTCGGCGCAACGAGGATCATTCCGCAGTGTGCGCGTGCCTGCTCCGCTCGCCACTGCAACTCCACGGCAACGAAGTCGGCGATGTTCTCCGTGACGATGCAGCGTTCGTCGAGCTGCGCGAACACGAAGAGCTGCTCATCGTGCAGGCCGCGCAACTCGGGTTCTTCCTGCGCGGCAATCGCATCGAGACCGCGTCGCCGCAGTCCTTCGGCGATCGCGGACGAGAACATCTCGTCGAGAAGCAGCTTCACCCGTACAGGCGTTGACGAACCTCACCGGCACGCTGTGTCGCGCTCGCCGCAGCTTCGTTCATCTCGACGCGTTCGTCGATCTCGTCCGGGAACGACGCGTAGTAACTCTCGGCGGTCCGCACCTGTGCTTCGGTGACATTGAGCCACTTTGCCGCTCGCCGCACCGCCTCAGCCGCGCCGCCCTCCGCAAAGTCGCGCAGGAGGACGACGATCTCCCAGACGTCGGGGCCGGCCGCCAGACCGGCGCGCCTACCCGTGGGTCCGTCTCGAAACACGACGCCGGGATGCTCGGCCATACGGATTCCCTCGTCCACCAGCCGGACGACCAAGCCCGAGGTCGCTTCGCCAGTTCCCGCGCCGTTCCGGCGCAGCCGACGCGCGACTTCATCGGGAAAGCGAACCGAGATCGGAGTACTCACGCGCTACATTGTAGCGCGCTTTCGGTCGCCAGATCGCCGCGCTTTTTTCGCGCGCTTGGCACCACGACGGCACCACGGCTGTGAGATCGCGGCCGCTTAGCGCGCGCCTCAAGCCTCCGACCAGGGCTTTTACCTCAGCCAGCGCCGACCTCGTAGGGCTCGGCGTAGAACTGGCTGTACCACTTGCGAAACTTCATGATCGGGCCGTCGGTGTCGGCGAGCGCGGGGGTGGGCAGGAATCGCTTGTGCTCCCAGATGGGCTGATCTTCCTGCACCTGCTTGTTGATCTCCTTCACGAACGCGGCCGCGACCGTGGAGGTGAGCTTCTCGTCGTCGAACTTGCGAACGATGAAGTTGAACCGAACCTGCGTGGTCTCGTCGTCGATCGGGGTGGTCGTCGCGATGTTGATCGCGTCGACGATGCCGCTGAACCAGACCTTGGAGAAGCCGGGGCCGTAGTTGTACACGTCGATCCGGCCGTGGGTGACGCCGCGCGGCGTCACGTACGACTGCTTCGAGAGCATCACCGAGCACGGGCCGTCAGTGTCGTAGCTCTCCATCTCGGCGACGTCGTCGGTGCCGTGCACGTACTGGAAGTGCGCGGGATCCGCTCCGTTCTCCGACATCTCCTGCGGCACGGTGCGGATCACGTAGGACGACGAGTAGAAGTCGCTCCACGCGGGATCGCCGATCTCCTCGATCACCGGGATCTCCCACTTCGGAGCTTCGTCGTGCGGGTGGTACCACGCGAGCACGAAGCCGTTGCGGACGATCGTCGGGTAGGTGCGCAGCCGCGCCTTGCGATTCGTGCGCTGGCTGTAGGGGATGTTCGTGCACGCGCCGGCGCCGTCGAAGCGCCAGCCGTGGAACGGGCACTGCAGCTCGTCGTCGCGGACCGTGCCGCCGAACGCGAGATGCGCGCCGAGGTGGGGGCAGAACGCGTCCTGAAGGTGGTAGTCGCCGGTCGTGTCGCGCCAGAGCACCAGCTCCCGGCTCCAGTAGTTGAGCGCGGTCACCTCGCCGGGCTCGAGGTCGCCGGGGAACGCGACCTGGAACCAACCGAAGGGTGTGGGGAACGGAAAGCGGCTCGATGCCATTCCCGGGATTTTAGAACACGTTTCAAAAAGGTCAATCCGAGCCCGCGAGCGGGCCGCCGGCAACCCCGCGACCCGTAGTGTGCCGACCCATGGCGACCCTCCGGATAGGAATTCTCGGCGCGGCGCGCATCGCACCGTCGGCAGTGATCAAGCCCGCTCAAAACGTCGGCGAGGCGGTGGTCGGGGCGGTCGCGGCCCGGGATCGCAGCCGCGCCGATGCCTTCGCGTCGAAGCACGGCATCCCGAAGGTCCACGACAGCTACGCCGCGCTGATCGCCGACCCCGAGCTCGACGCCATCTACAACCCGCTCCCCAACGGCCTGCACGCCGAGTGGACGATCGCCGCGCTCGAGGCGGGCAAGCATGTGCTGTGCGAGAAGCCGTTCACGGCGAACACGAATGAGGCCGAAGCCGTCGCCGCGGTGGCCTCCCGCACGGGGCTCGTCGTGATGGAGGCGTTCCACTACCGCTATCACCCGTTGGCGAAGCGGATGCGCGAGATCGTCGATTCCGACGAGCTCGGCGAGGTCCGGCGGATCGAGACCGCGTTGTGCTTCCCGCTCCCGAAGTTCTCCGACATCCGTTATCAGTACGACCTCGCCGGCGGGGCGACCATGGACGTCGGCACGTACACGGTGCACATGGCGCGCCTGCTCGGCCGGGAAGAGCCCGAAGTCGTCTCCGCGGTCGCGAAACTGCGCACCCCCGACGTGGATCGAGCCATGCGCGCCGAGCTCAAGTTCCCCAGTGGTCACACCGCTCGCATCACCTGCTCGATGTGGTCGTCGTGGCTGATCCAGACGTACGCGCGCGTCATCGGCGAGCGCGGAGAGCTCCACGTGATCAATCCCACCTCACCGCAACTCTGGCATCGCATGCGCGTGAAGTCGGCTGGCAGCGCGCGCTCGGAGAAGTTCCCGCGCAAGCCCACCTACGAGTACCAACTCGAAGCGTTCTGCGCGGCCGTGCTCCGCGGCGAGCCGACGTTCACGCCGCCGTCCGACTCCATCGCAAACATGCGCGTGCTCGACGCGATCTACGTCGCCGCGGGGATGAAGCCACGCGGCACCTGACTACGCTTCTGGCGTAGTGGACGGGTCTGTTGTGGGTGATGGTGGTGGGGCGGGGTCGGTGTATCGGCCGCAGTTGGATGGGTTGCGTGCGGTTGCGGTGTACCTGGTGGTGT
>Ga0265338_10000985_pt1 | contig 48005 bp, 33 predicted proteins | sample 42126metaG_FD_193579 | JGI IMG/M metagenome (GOLD analysis project Ga0265338, IMG submission 193579) | Rhizosphere microbial communities from Carex aquatilis grown in University of Washington, Seatle, WA, United States - 4-21-26 metaG | ecosystem: Host-associated > Plants > Roots > Rhizosphere...
CTGTTCCGATGAATTGGCGTGCCACCGTAGTTTTTCCACTGCCAGTGGTTCCCACCATTCGCACGCGCGCATAGCCTTCTCCGGGTCCCGGCAAAGGGATGATCTCATCCCGCAGTGCCCATGGGTCTCTGGCTTCGGGAAAAAGATCGTCGTAAAATGCCGAAACGACGATTTGGCAGAACATAGTTTCCGCTCGACTTTTCGCTTGTGGATTCCAAAAGCTGGTATCAGAAAGCAGTTGATTCATCTCCGTTAGAAGCTCTTCAGCTTTATCCTTGTCTTTTGTCCCCAATCCACGCCTGACACGAACCGGCGTTTCGTCAGGATTTTTGCGCAGAGGATGCCGGAAGATCATGCACCAACCGCTCCGTCCTTGTTCACCGCTCAATGTAGCTTTGTATTTTGTTTCGCTCATAATAATTTTATGTTCCACGTTGTTCCGATAGTCGTAAACCACCCCTGCTGCCATGTCAATAAATTATTGGAACAACGCGGAACACAATATATAAGCAATTTATGTGTAATAACTTATAGTTATAAAAAATATTGTTTATACCCCACTTTACGGCCTACATACATGGTATGTAGGGGCTGACACCCGTCACCATTGACTTCCACGGCTTAACCGCCGCACCACTGGCTCCCAACGTGTCGTCGGCTACCGCCCGACTTTCTGCTTTCTCCCTGCGGGCTATCCGGGTGCTGGCCAACTAGCCGTTGTCCTTTACCAAAAAGCAGAAAGTCGGCCAATATCCGCCGACACGTTGGGGACTGGTTTTAGGATAAGGGCTATCGCCCAACGACCGGAACACGCTACCGCGACCGATTCGCCCGAAGGCGGAGGACGACGGGTGGACGGGTTTCACTGCCAAACTCGTCAAGACACTACTTTTTGACTGACCGAGGGAGAAAGCACCGCCCGCCTGGGCGGTTTTTTATTTCAGCCGCGCCGACTGGCGCGTCAATTTTTCGGGCTGCTGTTATTATGGCAACCTCGTTCGGATTCCAGAACCAGCCGCCATTATCCCGCAGGCGTGCGCCCAGCACTACTGCCAGCGGCAAACCACCGGCAAGATCACCCACAACCCGGATTTTCCGGCGGCAGGGGTGGCGGCTGATTCTGGCACCATGAATGACCACGACATCACAATCGGCGAGCGTCACGGCTGGGGCGATTCCCAGCCTTTTGGCATTGCCGCGATTGACGAGCGGCAGCACATCTACATCATCGGCAAAACCGGATCAGGGAAAACGACGTTGCTCCGCAATCTGATTTTGCAACACATCGCTCTTGGTCACGGCGTCGGCGTCATTGACCCGCACGGTGACTTGGCCGAGGAACTACTGAATCACATTCCGCCGTCGCGGGCGGATCATCTGGTGTATTTCAATCCAAGTGACTTGGAATTCCCAATCGGATTGAACGTCATCGGCAATGTGACGCCGGATGGCCGTCATCTGGTCGCTTCCGGCATTGTGGCGGCGTTCAAGGGCATCTGGCGGGATTCCTGGGGACCGAGACTGGAATATATTCTCTACAATGCCGTGTCTGCATTGCTGGAATGCCGCAACCAAACGCTTTTGGGCGTGAACCGCCTTTTGATTGATGACGAGTATCGAGCAAAAATAATCCGACAGGTCAAAGACCCATTCATCCGGGCATTTTGGGCGGAAGAATATGCGAACTATGACGAGCGGTTCAAACGCGAGGCGATTGCGCCGATTCAAAACAAACTTGGGCAGTTCCTTTTGAATCCAGTGATTCGTAACATTTTAGGGCAGATCAAAAAGAAGGCGGATATTCCCTTCGTGATGGACAACGGGCGATTGTTCATCGCCAATCTGTCCAAAGGCCAGCTTGGACATGACAAGGCGAATCTGCTTGGTTCCCTGCTTGTGACGCAGTTCCAGCTTGGCGCAATGGCGCGGGCAAACCGGCCCGAATCCGAACGCCGCGATTTTTATCTGTTCATTGACGAGTTCCAGAATTTTTCCACGGATGCTTTTGCGTCAATTCTGGCGGAAGCTCGCAAATACCGTTTGGCTCTAACACTTTCGCATCAATACATTGACCAGCTTTCGTTGCCGGTGCGACAGGCGGTGTTTGGCAATGTCGGAACGCTCATTGCATTTCGCATCGGCTACACGGACGCCGAGGTGATGGAAAAAGAATTCGGCAAAACATTCACAGCCACCACCCTTGCCGATCTTGCCAGGTATGAAGCCGTCGTGAAGTTGCTCGTGGACAGTTCCAACCTTGAACCGTTTCGGGCGAAGATGCTGCCGCCGCTGGAAAACCGCATTGGCCGGAAAGAAAAACTGATTGCGCTGTCGCGCGAACGGTTCGCCACACCGCGCGGATTGATTGAGGACAAACTGAAGCGGTGGATGGCCGGGGCCAAATTGCCGGAGGACAAGTAATTGATATGCCAATTCTGGCAAGTCTGCCCACCTACATCGTTTTCCTCACTCGCGGCAATCTGCAAGGATGCCAAACAAACGATCTCCCCGTTTCAAACGAGCTTCCACAGTTGCCCCGATCCAGCTTACAGAACGCGACCGTGAGATTATCCGGCTTGTTCATCGCCACCGATATTTACGCTCGCATCAGATTGTCGCCTTGCTTGCTGCTAGCCCGCAACAGGTGTTGCGGCGGCTTAAATCGCTCTACCATCACGGATATTTGACCCGGCCACGCGCACAGCTTGAATACTACCAGCGCGGCGGCGCCCGCCCGATGGTCTATGGTTTGAGCAGCAAAGGCGGAAAACTTTTGGAGCAAGAGCTTGGCATCACCGTTTCGGGAAACGAAAATGATGACGGGGTTGGCCGGATGTTTCTTGAACACGCCATTCTTGTTTCCGACGTGATGGTGTCCATTGAACTTGCTTGCCGCAAATCAGGTGACGTTCGATTGCTTTACGAAGACCAGCTCGCGCTTCAATCAAAACAGAATCAATTCCAGTGGCGGGTAAAAGTCTACGACCATGGCGTGACGCTTGGCGTCATTCCCGATCGTGTGTTCGTATTGGAATACGCGAATCATGCCGGGCAGATGCAGCGGGTGTATTTCTTTCTTGAGGCCGACCGGGGAACCATGCCGGTTGTGCGGAGCGGATTATCACAGACATCGTTTTATCGGAAACTTCTTGCCTACGAAGCGACGTGGACCCAGAAAGTCCACCAGCGGAAACTTGGAATCCATCGTTTCCGCGTGCTGACCGTCACCACGAATGCCATGCGCGTCACATCGCTCCTTGAAGCCTGCTCACGTTTGAAGCGTGGTCACGGGTTGTTTCTTTTTGCCGACCGGACGGTTTTGGAAAAAGACCCGTTCTCCCCCGTCTGGCAGTGCGGCAAATCAGCCAAGATTTCGCCGCTCCTTGAGTAGCCCGAAGCAGATGCTCTTTTCCCAAAGAAGATTATGCGAGCCGCTTTAACTATTGCTCGTCTTTGTATTGCTTAACCAACTGACTGAATACTTTATGAAAGGCTACTGCTTTTTCTATCATCCAATCGAAAAGGAGGCTGATATTTTTTTCATCATCTAAATCAGCATCCTCTTTTCTCTGAACAATACGACAAGCCTTTTTTGCTTCGATCCATTCCAATTTTCCGCCTAACTGATCTTCAATCGCTTTCTGCTGGTTTTTCAAAAACTCAAAAAGGGGCTTGTTGTTATTGATATAAAGTTCGCAACCTATCAGGTTCTCTCGTGTGTTTATGGTCAAGCCAAGATGCGCCTCGGAGCTTCCAATCGTTATGTTATACCAATGCTGAGGTGATGGCGTCTGTCTAAACAGAGTTATTTTCTTGTCCAAAGCATAAGATTTCAGCTTTGTCCAATAGTCCAACTTCTGCAACTCCGTCTTTCCTAAATCTTTATCTGAAACGTGTTTAACAACTTTTGCCCATTCATTTGGTCTGCAAATGACTTGAAACTTCGGGGCTGGCGCAGAGTCATTTATTTTCCAAACTTCGAGCTTCACACCAAAAAACAACACATCTTCGCCTGTCTTCTCATTCAACCAATCAATCCCACTTCGATGTTCTTCTGAAATATCCTTAAATATCCAAATGACAATACCCGCGTCATGTCCTGCGGCGTAAGTAATTATTTTTCCGAGATGATCATGGTTGGTATTCTCCAACTGATTTTCTATTATAATTTTTCGGCCAGTTCCTTCTTCTTCAGCCAAAATATCAAGACTGTATCTACCTACGCCCGCTTCCTTTTCAAGGAGCTTTATTGATATGCCAACTTCGTCTGATAATAATGAAAGGTTTTCTTCTTCAGCAAGCCAGGTTGAAAAATCATATTCTTCATTTTTCCATATTTCTCTTAAATCTGCCCTGCTTAATTTCCCCAATTTGTTATTCATGGTGATAGCCATTACTTTACAAGAGACATGCCAGTTCTGGCAAGGTTGCCCACCTACTTGACTTCCCCGCCGGAAGATAGGATTCGATTTGGATTCGGTTCGACTTCGCGAGCCGCGTCAGTTCTTCATAAACAAATAACCACAGGAGCATTATGCCTAAATCAAAGTTCGTTGACTTCAAAGCCGTAAAAGCGGTCGTCACCATGGAGCAGGTTCTTGAACACTACGGCCTCTTGGAAAAGTTCAAGCGGGGCGCAGACAGTTTGAGCGGCCCCTGTCCGATCCACAAAGGCAGCAACCCGACACAGTTCCGTGTCAGCATCAGCAAAAACATCTGGAATTGTTTCAGCGAGTGCAAGCACGGCGGCAACACTCTCGACTTCATCGCCCGGATGGACGACGTGAGCATTCATGCGGCGGCGTTGAAAGCCATTGAATGGTTTCACCTCGACCCCGAAGCCATGTCAGTGAATGGAGACGAGGAAACTCCGGGTGACGCTCCAAAGAGCGACACGACACCAGAACCAGCACCGAAAAAGCCCGCCCCGGCAGCGGAGAAGAGCGCACCCAACACGCCCTTGAAATTCCGCTTGGACAAGTTGGAGCGCAGTCACCCGTATCTCGCCGAGCGCGGCCTCACACTCGAAACCATCGTGGATTTTGGCGTCGGCTTTTGCGCCAAAGGCATGATGGCCGACCGGATTGCCATTCCGATTCAAAACGCGGAAGGCAAAGTCGTCGCCTACGCAGGCCGCTTCCCCGGCGAACCGCCCGACGAAGACACGCCGAAATACAAGCTGCCCCAGGGATTCCGCAAATCGCAGGAGTTGTTCAACATTGATCGCGCCATCAAAGAACCTGCGGACAAACCGCTTGTTATTGTTGAAGGCTTTTTTGGTTGCATGAAGCTGCATCAGTTCGGTTGTCGCAAGGTAGTTGCGCTCATGGGCAGCACCATGTCAGCCGCGCAGGAGGAGTTGATTCGTCGGCACACCGACCGCACCAGCCAGGTCATCGTCATGTTGGACGAGGACGAAGCGGGACGAATGGGGTGCGAGGACATTGCCGTTCGTCTGGCGAAGTTTGTCTTCGTGACGGTTCACACCTTCGACAAGGCCGGGCAGCAGCCGGAGAACATGACCGCCGAGGAAGTGAAGCAAATACTTGGAGGGGCATCGTGAGCGCGACCGTAATTCCGTCTGCCAAGTTTCGGCTTGGCAAAATCGTGTCCACGCCAAACGCGCTCGCACACCTGTCCCAAGACGACATCCTGCTTGGCATTCAACGGCATCAAGCCGGAGATTGGGGCGACGTTCACGACAGCGCGGCAAACGAACGTGCGCTCATCGAAGGCACACGGCTTTGGTCAGTCTATCGCACCGCGAATGGCACAAAGTTCTGGCTCATCACCGAGGCCGACCGAAGCGTGACCACAGTTCTATTGCCGGAAGACTACTGAACACGAGAGCGATCCGTCCGGGTCGCTCTTTTTTGTACCTGCCAGTTCTGGCAAGTCTGCCCACCTACATCAAATTTCACCCGTGTCATACGCTTCAAAGTGGCAGTTCCTTTCAAACAAACAGCCACAGGAGCATCACATGAAAAATCCAACGTATGACCGAATCACCGACCGAATCACCGCCTTGTTAGAACAAGGCACAGTCCCATGGCAGAAGCCGTGGAAGGCGCGAACCGGCTTGCCCCGGAACTTCGTCAGTAAAAATCCGTATCGTGGTATCAATGTTTTTTTGTTGCTTGCCATGATGTATGAATCACCATTTTGGCTCACGTTCCGTCAGGTGTCACAGCTTGGCGGAAGCGTCCGCAAGGGCGAGAAGGCGTGTCCCGTCGTCTTTTGGAAACAGACGACCAATGAAGACAAGAAATCCGGCGAGCAGAAGAAAAAGTATCTGCTTCGCTTTTACCACGTCTTCAATGTCAGCCAATGCGACGGACTGAAAATCGGCACCGAGCCGGTGCAGGAAAATGTCATAGCCAAGCCGGAGGATATTATAGCTGGTATGCCGCAGCCACCGCTTATGAAGCACGGCATGACCCACGCCTACTACTCCCCACACGAGGATTGCGTCGGCTTGCCGCCACGCGAACGGTTCGAGCGGACGGAGGATTATTATTCCACCGTCTTCCACGAGCTTGTTCATTCGACCGGCCACGAAAAGCGGTTGAAACGATCCACCCTCGCAGAAAAATCTGGTTTCGGTTCCAATCCCTACTGCAAGGAAGAATTGATCGCCGAAATGGGCGCGGCGTTTCTATGCGGGCTGGCCGAGATTGGCGAGCGGACGATTGAAAATTCCGCCGCGTATCTCAAAGGCTGGCTTGAGCAGTTGCGCCAGGACAAGACGCTCATTGTGCAGGCGGCGGCGCAGGCGCAAAAGGCGGCAGACTTCATTCTGGGCAGGACGGAAAGCGAGGTTGAGGCATGAAAATCATCCACCCCCATGAGTTCAAAGTCATGTCGCTACGCGAATGTATGGTGCCGAGTGAAATGTTGGTGTGCGAGACGCCGCAACAGGTGGTTGATTACTGGCGGTTGCACATTGCCAGCACACCGCACTTCAATCCTGAATGTGAGTGCATGGTCGTGTTGATGTTAAACACCCGCCGCCGCGTAAAGGGACATCAGTTCATTTCCATCGGCACGATGGACACCATCCTTGTGCATCCGCGTGAAGTGTTCCGTTGCGCTATCGTCGCAGCGGCAGCAGCCATTGCGTTGATACATAACCATCCAAGCGGTGAGCCACAACCGTCTGAAGCCGACATCAAAGTGACCCGCGATTTAATCCGTGCCGGTCAACTTCTGAAAATCGAAGTGATTGATCATGTCATCATCGGACACCCTGCCCATTCATCACTTCGAGAGCTAGGTTATTTTTATAGCTAAAAAACAACCCCGACCATTTTTGGCCGGGGCTTTTTGTAGATCAATTTTGGCGACGTGATTTTATCTTCGCGCTTGCTTATTGAGCAATGGCTTGCTGAATCCGTTCCGTTACCATCGGCACACCGTTCGTCAATTGCGCTTGCAGCGCATCCGTCATCTGGATTCTGCTTGGATTGATCGGAGTGTAGTTAGCATGGTCGGGAGTCGCCGTGTGCAGCAATGCGCCGAGGCTAAAGGGAATATCTGTCTTGGCCTTGTATTCCATGACCTTGAAATAAATTTGGGTCTCATCATCCTTCGCCTGTCCACAGACAATAATGCACTGCCGACGGCCGGTCGTTGTCCCGGCACCTAGAAATCCCGGTATTTCGTAAGCCGCTTCAATCACGGAAGTTTCCGGCTGTGGCGATTTTATTCCAGTGATTTGAAAGGAAGGCCGACCGGATTTCAAAGCCAGGGCAATCGCCGCTCCAACCGTGTTGTAAGGCTTGCTGGTTTTTAATTCGTGTTCATCGAACAAATCGGCATCAGCATAATTTTTCAGGGTATCATTGAAAACTTGCCGGGGCCGATTGAGCCGTTCGACTCTTTCCCGCTCCAATTGTTCCGGTTCATGTTTCTTAAATTCCTCCCGCAACCCCTTGATTTCCTCATTGTCCGGCAATGATTGCAAAGCCAGGGTCAGTTCCTTGTCGCCACCAACATAATCCCCCTGCTTCCCCAACGCCTGCGCGTGTTGGAGTTTGCCCAACCCGGTTGCTTCACGCAGCAGGGTTGTGGCTTCGGGATCTCCGGGGCGGGCTGCGAGAGCATCCCCCGCCGCCGTCAATGCGTGGTCGTAATCCACAGCGGCCATATACTGGCGGGCGGAATTTAATGCGTGCAGATACGTTTCGCTGGTCAAATTGGTGCGGACATAAACCGTCTGATCGGCCTCGACATTCAGTGATAATTGCAACGATTGATAGCCATTTCGTTGGAGGGCAAAGGTATATTTGCCCGTCTGTATTTCACGCAAGGTGAGCGGCGTTTCTCCGCAATCATGGCCGTTGTCTGTTACGACCGTCACCCCGGCAGGCGACGTTTCAAAGGCGACTGCCCCATACCGAAAATCAATTTGCGCATCAGTCGTGGTATCAGCTTTTACTGTCAGTGTGTCATTGCGTTGATGGCCATGATGGAAGGAGACCAGCTTGTAATCCCCTGCTGGCAACCCGCTGACTGTCGTTGGCAATGCTCCGTCAGACACCAAGGGTCCTTCCGCATATTGCAATTGAAAGGTAGCGTCGGGCTGGTTGCAGCCCAATTTCAGTCCGCCAAAATGCGGCGCGATGGCGCAGTTTGCCGTCTGGCTGGCAAAGACATTGGCCGCATAGGTTTTCGTCCAGTGGGGATATCCGGCTTCGATTTCGTAAACGTCGGTTGGAACCAATTGCGACAAGCCGGAACTGTTGGTCAATGTTACCGACCATTCCGGCCCGCGAATCACCAGCCAGTCAGCCGGGGGATCGGCGCTCACGGAGAGCGTTCCCATTGACCGCTTCAAATCAATCGTGCCGAGGTTGTGTTCCCCATACCAGATGAAAAAATTCGTCGAAAAAGTTTCCCCTTTGGGATGCGTGATGGCGAATGTGTGGTTGCCGAGTGAAATTTTTTGTCCACTGACTACAGGTTCTCCGTCGAAGGTGGTTGCTGTGCGATAAAGCGGTTGGCCTTGCATTGTCACCGTGAAATCAAGGCGGGTTGTTTCCATCAATCGTTGATGCGTGCGAATCCCATAAAGCACCAGAACCAGAATGAGCCACCAAAGCAAAGGGCGCAGGACATGCTTTTTTGGTTTGGCCGATTTTTCCATATCGTAATTGCCGAAAGCCGGACAGCCGTTTCAGATTGCCAACAATTTCTTCTGACCCCATGATGATGCTCGCAGCAACTTTGACTATGGCTACACCCGAACTCAAGACCAAAAAGGCCGAGATATTGCGCGCTTGGTTCGATTTCATCTTCGGGTTTGAAAATAAGAAAGGCGACCTTCTCGGTCACTGGATTGCGTTCCACGATAATTTCAATTTTCCACCACAGGATTTTTTCGATGCCATTGAAAAGGAATTGCAAGCCCGCAAAATTCCCGGCATGGAAATTTCCCGTGAAGAATTCGCCGAGGGCGGGATGCTTTCCGACAAACGAATTTATCTGCGCCTGTTTCGCGAGCGTCTGGCGTTATACACCTGTGCCGCGCCGTTTGGCACCGGCTATTTCTTTTCCTGCCGCACCGTATATGTCCCGGCACTGGTTCGCCTTTGGCATATTGTCGCGGCAATGGTTTTCTTCGGTGTTGTCGGCGGCCTTTTGATAAAACCGCTTGGGATCACGTTTGCAGCCGTTGCGATGGTCGCTCTCATGTTTGCGCTGGCCGCAGTCCTGGGGAACGCCGCGATGTCCGACCTCGACACCCTGTTGCTCAAAATTCCAGTAGTAGCGACCATTTACGAAGACTGGTTTCGGGCGGACACTTATTTCCGTCAGGATACGCGGTTGATCTATTTGCAGCAAATTCCCGCGTTTATTCAGGAGCTTGCCGAGGACATCACGGCGAAGAAGGGGGCCAGACTGGAGCAGCAGTACCAGTTGCCGCCGATTTTGGGCGACCTTTACAAGCGGGTGCCACCGCGCAAACCAGAACCGGAAAAATAGGCCGTGAGATATGCCAACGGCTCACGAACAATTCTCAGAACAATTTCGTCGTTGGGAGTTGCGCGGGCGCGGCTGGCAAGTATTTGACGAGCCGGTGCATCCCGAACCGCCCTTCGTTCCCTTTACTCATCATCATTTGCTGGAAACGCCAGCGGTTGACAATGGACGCAGACCAACATTTTTAAGTTCACTTTACCGCAAATTGACCAGCCCACCACAGGAAGCACCGCCGATTGAACCCGAATCAGAGGAAGAACCAGAACCGCAATCACTCGTTCGAGAAGAACTGATTGAATTTCAGGCATCATTACCGGACAAGCTCGACATCTCAAAAGAAGCGTTCGAGCAGTTCCTTTTGAATCTTTCTCTGTGCCGCGAGCCGATTGCATTTGAATTGCTTGGCACTCACAAAAAAATCACCGCGCATTTTGCCGCCGCTGCCGACGACGCACCCTTGCTCCACCGCCAGTTGCAGGCGTATTTCCCCGAAGCCGTATTTGTCCCGCAAGAAGGCACGTTGAAGCAGGCATGGAATACGTCCACGGGCGATGAAGTGCTGGCGGTTGAATTCGGCTTGGCGCATGAATTCATGTTGCCGCTCGCCAGCGGCAAAATTGATCCTTTCATCGGCATCGTGGGAGCTTTGGCTGAATTGCACCCTGGCGAACTTGGATTGTTTCAAGTTTTGTTCCAGTCCGCAGACGAACCATGGCCAGAAAGTATCGTGCGCTCCGTCACCCATGCGGACGGCAAACCGTTTTTCGTTGATTCGCCGGAACTGGCGGGCGCGGCGGAAAATAAAGTTGCCCGCCCGTTGTTTGCCGCCGTGGTTCGCATTTTGGTTTGTGCCGGAGAACGTGAACGCATGTTGCAACTGGCACGCGATCTAGGCGGTTCACTGCGCGTGTTCAACCATCCCAACGGTAATAAACTCATCCCGCTCACAAACGCGGACTACCCTGCTGAAAACCACATCGAGGACGTGTTGCAGCGGCAATCCCGCCGCAGTGGAATGATTTTGAACAGCGACGAATTGATCGGCTTTGTGCATTTGCCATCCAGCGCCGTGCGTTCGCCAGTGTTTCAGCGGCAGACGACGAAAACAAAAGCCGCCCCAATGATTGCCCGCAATGGAAATGGCTTGTTGATTGGAAACAACGACCACGCCAGCACAACAGTTGAAGTCAGGTTGTCCCCCGAACAGCGCACCAGGCATTGCCACATCATCGGCGCAAGTGGCACAGGAAAATCCACACTGCTTTTCAACCTGATAAAAAATGACATAGAAAAGGGCGAGGGCATCGCCGTTCTCGACCCGCACGGCGATTTGATTGACCGAATTCTTGGCATCATTCCGGAATCCCGGATCAATGACGTGGTTTTGGTTGACCCATCCGACAGCGAGTATTCCATTGGATTTAATATCCTCTCCGCGCACAGCGACCTTGAGAAAAACCTTTTGGCCTCTGACTTGGTTTCCGTGTTCCAACGGCTTTCATCATCATGGGGCGACCAGATGAATAGCGTGTTTCAAAACGCCATTCTTGCGTTTCTGGAAAATGACCAGCGCGGGACAATCGCCGACTTGAGGCGATTTCTGATTGAACCATCGTTTCGGAATGAATTTCTGAAATCAGTGAAAGACCCGGAGATTGTATATTATTGGCAGAAAAGTTTTCCACACCTGTCCGGCAACAAGTCCATCGGCTCGATTTTGACGAGGCTCGATACATTCCTTGCCCAAAAGCCCATTCGTTACATGGTGTCACAGCCGAAGAACCGGCTGGACTTCGCAGATATCATGGACAGCGGTAAAATCTTTCTGGCGAAATTGCCGGAGGGATTGTTAGGACGGGAAAATTCGCATTTACTTGGCTCGTTGCTCGTTTCCAAGTTTCAGCAAACTGCCATGAGCCGACAGGCGCAGCAGATCATGGAGCGGCGGGACTTTTGGTTATACATAGACGAGTTTGCCAATTTCATCACGCCGAGCATGGCGGAGATTTTGAGCGGGGCGCGGAAATATCGCATCGGCCTGACGCTCGCCCATCACGAGTTGCACCAGTTGCAGCGCAATCCCGAAGTGGCAAGCGCCGTCATGTCGCATCCTTATACGCGCATCGTGTTTCGCGTTGGTGACGATGACGCCAAAAAGTTGGCCGAGGGGTTTTCGTATTTCGAGGCGAAAGATTTGCGGAACCTGGAGGCCGGGCAAGCCGTCGCCCGCGTTGAACGCAGCGACTACGATTTTAATTTGAGTGTGCCGTTGCCCGCAGAACAGGACAAAAGCGCAGCAGCCGCACGGCGGCAGGAAGTCATCACGGCTTCGAGAAAAGAATATGCCACGACACGAGCGGACGTGGAGGCGATGCTGGCGAAATCACGGGCAACGCCACCCGCCAACGATCCGCCACCAACTTCCCCACCAAACAAGCCAGTTGAACCCAAGCCACCCGCTGCCCCGACACCCGCACCAGTAATTGCAAAACCACCCCCTGCAAATGTGCAGGTTCCGAAAGTGGAAATGCCACCGCCCTACTCCGATATTGTTAAATCGGCACCGGCACCAGTTGTTGAAATCCAAGAGCCGCCGCGCGAGCAAGCGCAAGGCCGAGGCGGGCCAGAACATCAGGCGATCCAAAAGCGAATCAAGGACGAAGCGGAAAAACTTGGTTTCCGCAGCATCATTGAAAAGCCCGTTTTAGAAGGCCAAGCCAGTATAGACGTATGGCTAGAACGAAACAGCATCGTCATTGCGTGCGAAGTTTCCTTCACCAACACGGAAGATAATGAATCCAGCAAAATCATAAAATGTTTGAAGGGCGGAATTCCGAAGTTTGTAATGATTTGCACGGACGGGAAAAAGTTGAGGAAGATCGCGGCGGCAATTTCCGGCAGTCTTGATTCTGAATTGGCGGCGCGGGTTGAGTATTTTCAGCCCGACACATTCATTGAATATCTGAAAACGCTGCCGGTTGAACCGCCAAAGAAATCAGAGAAAATCCGCCGGGGCTATAAAGTCAAACACTCGCAATCATCCGGTTCAACAGAAGAACAGATGGCAAAAGAAGAAGCCGCCATTCGAGCCATCGCAGAATCCATGCAGCAGAAAAAGAAACAGTGATTATTTTTCTTCCAACAAATAAACGGGGCCTCTGACTTTGAATTTTGAATACGCTTCTATCATCCGAATCCGCAATTTGACCAGACTTTGATCGGGCGTTTCTTCCGCATTGAAAATGGATGTTTGCGACACTTTCATATCCCGCGCGGCTTGGGCGCGTGTCGTGCTTGCCTGCCTGCGGAATAATTTAGCGTGCACGGCCAAATCATTTTCATTCATGGTCGCTATTTTCGACATGATGAAAACCTACCAAATATATGCAATATGACTACACTTTTTTCTTGCGAGGCCGTTACGTTTTCGGGTATGAAGTAGTATATGAAGGAAAATCATGTCTTGAAAAAGCGTGTCGGCATCTGGATTCGGGTTTCCACCGAAGATCAGGCCAAGGGCGAAAGCCCGCAACATCACGAGCAACGCGCCCGCGAATACGCCAAGTTCAACGAATGGTCAGTGGTTGAGGTGTATGACTTGGCCGGTGTGTCCGGCAAAACCGTCATGGAAAACGCCGAGGCCAAACGGATGATTTCCGACATCAAACGCGGCCACATCACCGGCCTCATCTTTTCCAAGCTCGCCCGCCTTGCCCGAAACACCAAGGAGCTTTTGGAATTTGCCGATTTGTTCCGCCAGCACAGCGTAGACATGATTTCCTTGCAGGAGAAAATTGACACATCATCGCCTGCCGGACGCCTTTTCTACACCATGATCGCGGCAATGGCGCAGTGGGAACGGGAGGAAATTGCCGACCGCGTGAAGGCTTCGATAAAAATCAGGGCAAAACTTGGCAAGAGTTTGGGGGGCGCAGCCCCTTTCGGCTATCAGTGGAAAGACAATAAATTGATCGTGCATCCCGTCGAAGCACCCGTCCGCAAGCTCATGTATGAGTTTTTTGCCAAGAATAAACGCATGAAAGGCGTCGCGCGTCTTCTTAATCAGTCTGGCTACCGCACCAGAAACGGCAGCAAGTTCAGTGACACGACGGTATTGAGGCTGCTCCAGGACACGACGGCAAAGGGGTTGTATCGCTCAAATCACACCTACCGGGACGGCAAAGGCAAACTCCTTCCCAAGCCAGAAGCCGAATGGGTTTTCAGCCCCGTAGAGCCGATTGTGTCCGAAGCCTTATGGAAAGAGTGCAACGATGCCATGGACGCGCGGAAGGCAAATAGGCCGCTTGGCCCGAAGCCCGTCCATTTGTTCGCCGGACTTCTCTACTGCGGTTGCGGCCAAAGAATGTATGTCTTTTCCCGCTCCCCAAAATATGTCTGCCCGGAGTGCCGGAACAAAATCACCATCGAGGATATTGATGGAGTTTTCCACGACGAGTTGCATGATTTCTTTGTGTCCCAGGATAAAATCAAAGGGCATCTAGCGAACGCGAACCAGAACCTTACCGACAAGAAAAACCGGCTTGAGGCGCACAACCACCAAATTGAAAAAGTTCACACCGAAATGCGCAAAACATACCAGCTTTACCAAGCAGACCAGATTACCCCCGAAGGCTTTGGAAAGGTTTACAAGCCGCTTGAAGAACAAGATCGCGCACTGACCGCCGAACTCCCCAAACTGCAAGCCGAGGTTGACGCTATCGAAATGCGCCAGATTTCCGCCGAAGAAGTGTTCGCGGAGGCGACCGGCCTACACCGGAAGTGGCCTAATTTCGGCCAAGAGGAAAAGCGGAGAATCATCGAAAGTATCGTTGAGAAGATAACGCTTTCAGAGGACACAATTGATATAACATGGTCGTACTTACCATCTTCTGAAGAACTCACAAAAAGGCAACGAAACCTGTTGGATTCATCGCGGCCACGAGCATGAATTGGCTCGGAAAAGTCATCGTACCCGCCGCGCGCGAGATGGTCACCTTGCCCTCTTCGAGCGGTTGCCGCATCGTCTCGAGCACGCTGCGTTTGAACTCGGGCAATTCATCGAGGAACAACACGCCGTTGTGCGCCAGCGAAATCTCGCCGGGCGTGGGATTGATATTGCCGCCGAGCAACCCCGCGTCGCTCGCCGTGTGATGCGGCGTGCGGAACGGACGGCGCGTGATCAAGGCCTGCCCCGCGTGGAGCAGCCCCACGATGCTGTGAATCTTCGTCGTCTCCAGCGCTTCGGCCAGCGTGAGCGGCGGCAGGATGGTCGGCAGCCGTTTCGCCAGCATGGATTTTCCCGTGCCCGGCGGACCGATGAGCAGGATGTTGTGACCGCCCGCCGCCGCGATCTCCATCGCGCGCTTCACGGTCTCCTGCCCTTTCACCTCCGCAAAATCCAGATCATCCTCCAGCGGCTCGTCGAACAATTTGGTCACATCCACGCGCGTCGGGGAAATTTTTATCTCGCCCTCCAGAAAACTGGCGGCCTCGCGCAGATTTTGCACCGGGATGACCTGCAACCCGGCGACCACTGCTGCTTCCGCCGCATTCTCTACCGGAACGAGGACGCCCACCTTGCCATCCGCCTTCGCGCGCAAGGCGATCGGCAACACGCCTTTGCACGAACGCACGGCGCCGGTCAGCGCGAGCTCGCCGACGATGACAAAATTATCGAGTTGGTCCGTCTCCACCTGTTCGCTGGCGGCGAGCATGCCGATGGCGATGGGCAGGTCGAAGCTCGGGCCTTCTTTTTTGACGTCGGCGGGCGCGAGATTGATGGTGGTGCGCCCCATGGGAAATTTGAAACCGGAATTGGCCAGCGCGGTGGACACGCGGTCGCGCGATTCTTTTACGGCTGCGTCTGGCAAACCTACGATAACAACATCGGTGTCGCCCCAGCCGGCGTTGATCTCGACTTCGATGGGATAGGCCTCAATGCCATTGACGGCGGAGGAGCAGACGCAGGACAACATGGGTGGAAGTGTCGTGGAATAGCGCGCCTGAACGCAACCGGTTTTTATGGGAACGTGTCCCGCGGGAAGATTCCTGCGGTTCCCTATTTATCGTCCGACCCGCCGGTGTAACGGGCGCTGGTACCTTTGACCGGATCTTTGGCGGGGGCTTTATCGGTGTGGCTGTCTTTTCCATTGGACGAGACCGTCATGCGAAAATTCCGGGGTTCACGCACGAACGGAATCTTCCCGCCGAAATACAACTGATGGACAACGAACGTCACTATCAATCCAGCCGCCAGCGCACCGGCACGGACCAGTGTGCGCGTGCGTGGCACCACCATGCGCAAAGGTGTGGCCGGCTTGCCCTCGTCCATGGTCTCCTCGACCGGTTCCGTTTGCGCCGGTTGTTCGCACGACTTGGCCAGGGTAAAAAGCTTCGCCCAGTCAACGTTCCTGTCGTTCAGGAAGGTGAGTTTGTACAGGTGCGATTCACAGCCCTCCCGCGCACAGCGGCTTTGCCGCAACCGCACGATGCGATTGCCTTCGAGGTCCAGCGGCGCATGGGCCAACAACGACAACTCACTGCCGGTCAACACGATTTTGCAGGTGAGGCATTGCGCCGACAGCGCCTGGCGCATCGCTTTTCCCGTACTGGCGGACTGCTCGCCCAATTGGTTCACCGCACGGAACAGGCTGTTGACCGTTTGTTCCATCTGGCGGATGGATTCGGTCCGTTCCTGATAAATGCCCTTTGTCTTTTCCATAATCTGCGGATCAATCGCTCACTGTTTTAGGTTGGTACCACACCCAATCTTTCGTCTCTTCAAACGGATAAAAAGGGTCGGTCTGGAGCGACCTCGAAAAATTCAGGAACTGTGCGTGGCCATCCACGAACGCAATCGTGGAAAAGAACAGCGACGGGGCCAGACCCGGATCTTCAAAAGACGTCCGGCCCCGGTTATGATGCCATTGGTACCACGTGGGTGGGAACATCCCCTGGCTGCATACCTGCGGGCTCGCCGGTGGTTCATAGAACAAAATGAACTTGTCCGGGTTGACCACCGCCTCAAAACCGCGGCCAAAGATGGACCCGCTATCGGGCTTGCGCGTGGGGGGAAGCGCCAGGCCAGCCGGCGGTGTGCCATCATTCATTTCATAACTGAACCCCCGGGTTTCCCAGCACGACGGCAGCAAGGTCGTTTCCGGATGGGTATGGCAATGCTCGCTGATCTTGCCTTTGTCCATGGGACAACGGAACACTTCGGACATCGATAAATAAAAATGGAGGGCACGATCCACCGCCATGCCGTGCCGTTCGATCAGGCATTCATTCACGGGATCCTGTCCACCCTCCACATAGGCATACTTGAGGTCGTTCTCATCCCAGAAGATCTGCGTGCCCATCCCGATCTGCCGCACATTGTTAACGCATTGCGTATCTTTGCCACGGTCCTTGGCGTGGCTCAAGGCCGGCAACAACATGCTCGCGAGGATACTGATGATGGCGATGACCATCATGAGTTCGATCAAGGTGAATGCATCCGGGGATGGCGAACGCCTGTCTTGTGCCCAATCGGCGTGATGAATGTTCATCATATTCATATGGACATACTCGGAAGAAAACGGACAATTCTTTCGTCCATAGTGCTTCCAGGCGTTCCCTCCCTGCCCGCCCCTAAACCCGACAAAGTATTTAAACGTCTTTCCGATTATTTCCCCGGCTTTCCCCGTCTTATGGGAAGCCCAATCCGGCAGGGAAAGTGATTCTCTGAAACACTAGTACCAACCATTTTTTTGAGTCAACCCATTCCAGATGGACGGATGCCACGGAAGAATAATCAAGGGCCTAAACCCTAAACCTGAACAAGTTACCGCCGACCAACCAGGCGGAAGTAAGAAGACTTAACGTTTTTTGTTTTTCATCCCAACGGAAAAAGGTTGGCCTGAGTATTCAACCATATTCATTTTAAGAAAGGGCCATGCACATTGACGACGGAGGAGCAGACGCAGGACACCATGGCGAAAAGATAGGCAGATGAGTGAATTCAAGGCAATGGAAAGAGGGGGAGCGGGAATTTTAACGCAGAGACCGTTGTATCACTAAATTCATCGGCTGCAATTTAAAGTTATACAATCCTGTCTTCCGTCAAAAAACTTTGGCGGACGAATACGACACAAAACTTGAAAAGCTAAAGGCCGATCTCACCAAGCAGAATTTTCGGTCGTCACTAAGCTTTAAGCAGACATTGGAAGTCGTTACTGATTCTCCTTCGCAGGCTATGGAGGACGGGGCAGGCGGTGGGAAGCGATACCACTGCCCACTGCCGCGTAAATTCGGGCTTTGATCTGGGGACTGGAAAGTCCCCGGAACCCGCAGATTGGAAAATCTGCGCTACCGAATCGGGGAAGCCGAAAACAGAAACGGCGTGCAGAGGACTGCACGCCCTGCTAATTCAGGCCGATTCAAACCGATTCAGGGGAGTTTAGATGGTCCTCAATCGTCGTCGTCTTTGACGTGACCGAAGACGAAGGCGGCGTGGGTGGGGGCGGGCATGTCGCTGTGGGTGCCGCGAACGGCGCGCCAGACCATTTCGTTGAGCAGCAAATCATCCACGGCGTCTTCTTGGGCCAAGTTCAATCCCTTGAAATCGGCTCCCCAGGCGGTCGCGGGATTTTTCAGGGTCTTGTCCACGTTGACGTTGAGGGCCTGGTAGGGGGTCAGGTCGGGAATGGATTTGAAGGTGTTGAACATGGGCGGGGCGGCGGCATCGAACTGGGACATGGGTTGGAGGCCGAGGATCAATTCGATCGTGCGTAACATGCTGCTGGTGGAATACATGGTGGAATCCACGGTGGCGCGTTTGGTGTAAGGGCTGATGACGAGGGCGACGGTGCGATGGGCGTCCACGTGGTCGGGTCCGTTCTGCGCGTCGTCTTCCACGACGAAGATGGCGGTCTGCGGCCAGAACTGCGAATGGCTGACGGCGTCGACGAGGCGGCCCAGGGCGAGGTCGTTGTCAGCGACATAGACGGTGGGCGTCCCGAATCCTTTGGTGGAACCGTGGGTGTGGTCGGCGGGCAGGCGGATGATCTGGAGCCGGGGCATATCGCCGGCCGCTTCGTAGTTCGTGAGGTCGGCGAGGTAACGGTCGGCGCGGTAAGCATCGGGATATTTCAGGTCAAACCCGCGATACCATTCATCGAAGTGATCTTTGAGGGCTTTGACATTGGTGTACATCGGTTCGTTGGTGGTTTTGCCATTGTTGACGAACTCGCCGTAACTCCGATAGCTCACGCCGGCGGCGAGCGCGCGGTCCCACAAGTATCCGCCCGCCGGACTGGCGATGGGAAAAGTTCCTTCGGCCGGGTAGGTAAATTTGCCGCTCTTGTTGTGGTTATAATTCATGGGCCACATTTTTTCCACGAAGTCGCTGGAGTAGGCGCCCATGCTCCATTCATGGCCCTGCGCGCTGATCTCGGCCTCGGCGTAAAAATTATCGAGCAACACGAATTGGCGGGCCAACTGGTGATGATTGGGCGTGACGGATTCCGGAAAGAGGCAGAGCGACGGTTCGCCATTGCCCTGGGGAAGATCGCCGAAGACCTGGTCGTAAGTGCGGTTCTCCTTGATGATGTAGAGAACGTATTTGATGGGACTGACGCCGCCGGGCGATTGCGGGATGGGGCTGTCTTTGGGCTGCGGCGCGGTGACGCTGGCCTCGGCATTGAGGGGGCTGCAACGATAGGCGTCCGCCGTCCACGCGGGCAGATTTTGTTGAAGATGTTTCAGGCTGATGATGCTTAGGGTGCCACGAAACAATCGCGCAATATATTCGACGGTGGGGTCCCGGGACTCGTGAAGGCCGGGCACGGGCCCGAGCGGGTTGGCTTTGGGGATGATGCCTTTGCGATTGGCGACGAGGAGATGTTTGCCATCGGGCGTGACCCGGACGGAAGCGGGATACCAGCCGACGGGAATGAATCCGAGCGAACGGCTCTGGCCGGGTTTGCTGACATCGAAGACGGCCACGACATTGATATTGGCATTGGCGATGAACAACAATTGGTCGTCCGGCGAAAGCGTGAGGCTGTTCGGCGTGGAACCGGGCGGCGACTGCGGATAAAGCGCGGCCCAGATGTTTTCGATGGTCTTGCCAGTATCTGCATCGATGACGGTGACGGTGTTTTGATTGGCATTGGCCACGAACAGAAATTTGCCCGAGCGTGTGAGAGCCATTTCACAGGGATGCTCCTGGGTGGGCCAACGCGCCAAAACCTGGTTTGATTTCAAGTCCACCACGGCGACAGAAGCCTGCGCCCAGAGGCTCACGTACAGGTGATTGCGCTTTTCGTCCAACACACAGGTGTACGGAAAGGGCGCGTTGGGCTCCGATTTGTAGTGTGCCGGTGGGTTTTTCCCGTCAGCTGTGTTGTCAGGATCGTCGGTAGAAGCCGTTTTATCCGGACCGATCTCGAAGGTGTTCGACGCCAAAATGATATCGGAAACTTTTTGCGCACCGGTCAGATCGACGAGGCTGACGCCCGGGCCCCAGACGTTGGCGGCAAAGAGACGCTGACCTTTTTGGTCGATAGTAAGCCCAGCCGGGACGCCGCGCTGTTTGGGATCGCGCAACTTGATCTCATGATGATCGGACAGAAGGCCGTCCAGAAAAGTGAACGCGTGGATGACTTCATCGCCGGCACCACTGCAATACAACTGCCGGCCGTCTTTTGAAAATTGGAGGCCGTAGAAGGTTTCGTGCAGGTTCGTCCGCGACGAGATCTTTTGGGTGTCGAGGTCCACGATGATGAGCTCGTGCTGGCTGTAGCCGGAATGCAGGATGGCGGCAAAATGTCCGCCGGGATGCACGGCGATGTTGACGGGGTCATCGCCCAGTTCGACCTGTTCGCCCACGGGCCGGAGCGACCACAGGTTGGGCAGCAGCACCGAGCCATCGGCTTGTTTGCCGGGCAATCCCGCGCGTACCGTCGGAGATTGGATGGGCGAATTTTTATCCGGCGTAGTGCAGCCGTTGATGGCCAGCAGCCCGGCCATGGTCAGAACGAAAACTAAATTACGCATATCGATATTGATGCAGGACTGCCGCGAACGTTATTGATTACTTCCGTCAGGACGAGGCGAAGTGTAATGGCAAAGACGGCCTTGTAAATCCTGTCACCGCAAAACTTTCCAGATTGTCACATTCGGAGCCTGCTTCAAGTGAAGAACCTGCATAGCCACAAATTGTGTCCGGCGAAAGATGGACTTTGCCCCGTCCGGTTATTAAGAATAGTGGGCATGAATCCCCTGCGCTTCTGGAAAAAAGCCCTTTCGATGGTTCCAACGGGTTTAGCCACTTTCGCCGCCCTGGCCGTTTGCGCTGAATCGACCAACTCCACGGCCGTGCTGCAGATCAAAGCCGACCAGGTCACCGCCCACGTCAGTCCCATCCTGTATGGCTTGATGACGGAGGAGATCAATTATGCGTATGACGGCGGGCTTTACGCCGAACTCATCCGCAACCGCACTTTCAAGGAGAGTGTGACGAATGTATACATCCCACATTGGACGGTCGTGCAGACCGGCAATAGCAACGCCGCCATCTCGCTCGATACCAATCAACCGGTGAATGACGCGCTGACAATCAGTTTGAAACTGGAGATCGCGAAAGCCAGCAGGAATCAACCCGCCGGAATCGCGAACGATGGTTTTTGGGGGATTCCCTTGAAGCCGCAAACGACCTATCACGCATCATTCTATGCAAAAGCCGCCAAAGGATTTTCCGGCCCGGTGACGGTCGCTTTGGTCGGGAATGCGAACGGAACAATTTTTGCCAGCGCAAAGGTCCGGCACCTCACCGACACCTGGCAAAAATATGAAGTCACATTGACCACCGATAAAGTTCCAGCTTCCAAGGACAATCACTTTGCCATCACGGCAGAAAATTCCGGCACAGTCTGGTTCAGTTTTGTTTCCCTTTTTCCGCCGACCTACAAAAATCGCGCCAATGGAAATCGTGACGACATCATGCAGTTGCTCGCGGACATGAAACCGTCGTTCCTCCGCTTTCCCGGCGGCAATTATCTGGAGGGCGACACCATTGAGACGCGGTTCAACTGGAAAAATACGCTCGGCGATATATCCAAGCGACCCGGTCACAACAACGACGCCTGGCATTATTGGTCTTCCGACGGCATGGGACTATTGGATTTTATGCACTGGTGCGAAGATTTGAACATGCAACCGGTGCTCGCGGTGTACGCTGGTTACTCGCTCCGCCAGCAACACATCAATCCCGGCACCGACCTTGAGCCTTATGTGCAGGACGCACTCGACGAGATCGAATATCTCACCGGCGGCACGAGCACGACGTGGGGCGCGCGCCGTGCTCAAGACGGTCATCCCGTGCCGTTCAAATTACAATATGTCGAGATCGGCAATGAGGACCAGTTTGACCGCTCGGGAACCTACGGGGCGCGCTTCGCGCAATTCTATGACGCCATTAAGGCCAAAAATCCGCAATTACAACTCATCGCCACCACGCGTGTGACCAACCGCGAACCGGATGTCGTTGACGAGCATTACTATCGCGCCGCGCCGCACGACATGGAATCGCACGGCAACGACTATGACTCGCGCCCACGCAAAGGCCCGAAGGTGTTCGTCGGCGAATGGGCCACGCGCATCGGTTCGCCCACGCCCAATATCTCCGGCGCGCTCGGTGATGCCGCGTGGATGGTCGGCATGGAACGCAACTCCGACCTCGTCATCATGTCCTGCTACGCGCCTCTGTTCGTCAACGTCAGCGACCTGACCAACGCTGATCGCGTCGCGCGCTCCATGCAATGGCCTACGGACCTCATCGGTTACGATGCGCTGAGCAGCTACGGCTCGCCTGGTTATTACGCCCAGAAGATGTTCAACCTCAACCACGGCGACGACGTCCTCGCGGTCACTTCCTCAAACGTTCCGATGATGGATTGGCAGCCGCCCGCCCGCCGCCGCAACGGCGTGGAACAACCCGCACCGCCGCTGCAACATATCCCAACGCTGTTCTTTAACGCCACGCGTGACAGTAAAACCGGCATCATCTTTATGAAAGTGGTCAACACAGCGGCTGCCCCGCAAACCGTCCAGTTTGAGATCAGTGGCACTTCCAGCATTATGACCAAAGGCGCGGGCGTCCTCATGAGGGCCGATAAGCCGGATGACACCAATTCCATCAATGACCCGACGAAGGTTGTGCCAACGCCTATCGAGTTGGATGGCCTGGGCGAGAATTTCGCTCGTGAGTTTCCGCCTTATTCCATCACGGTGTTCCGTGTAATGGCAAAATGAGCATTTTTTGAGTGTTTCCACCCGGAACTGTGTAATACTTGCGACAGGTGAAACTATTACTATGAAAATGATTAAACTCTTTGGAATATTGGCTGTTTTCAGCGCATTTGCCGCCCTCCAGACCGCTTCCGCCGCTGGCACGAACGCTGTGGTTAAACCGTATCCGTTGGACCATTGCATCGTTTCCGGCGACAAAATCGGTGAAATGGGCAAACCCTACGTCACAAACTACAACGGGCAGGAAATCAAATTCTGCTGCCCGGACTGCGTGAAAGATTTCAACAAGGACCCGCAGGGCTATCTCAAAAAGATTGATGCAGCGGCCAAAAAGTGACATTGGATTGCCAATAAACGGTTAGTCAAAACCGCCCCACCCGTCGAGACTGACATCGTGAAGAAACTGGCAGCCATTATTTTTTCCTTCGCGCTGGTCGCCGCGCAAGTGTTCGCCGTAGCGAACATTGCGCCCGCCGCCGTCATGGCGAAAAAAAGCTGCTGCGCATGTGGTGCTAAATGTTGCGCGGGTAAAACCAGTTCCTCACCGGAAAAAATTCCCGCTGTCCCTGCTCCTACTTCGACGCTGAAAAATCTTCCGGCGATCTCCGGACAGACCATCGTTTCACTTTCACTGAACGACCCAACAGCCTTTGCGCCCGCTGGCTCCGCTTCCCTTTTTGTTTCCATCCGTACCGTCCCATTTTTCACGCGGGACTGCGCGTTTCTTATCTGAAGAAAATCGATTCCGGGCACGTGGTGTGCCTCGCGTGGACGAACTGATCCCACCAGCACACCCGGACGCGATGTTTTCTAACGGTTGCCACGATCCACATCCGTCCGATTTCAAGCAGCAATTCCGGTCGAGGCAACGACAAATAGATTTATGAAAAAGATTTTGATCGCCGTCATCCTTTTCGCCGCCTGGTGCGGCTGGAGAGCTCCCGCATCGTTCGCGGACACCAATACGCCACCGGGCACCGCCGAAAACGCCAGGCAGTTGTACACCTGCGGCATGCATCCGCAGGTCATCCAGGACCATCCCGGCAACTGCCCCATTTGCGGCATGAAATTGACGCCCATGGCGAGATCGTCCCTCAACTCCAGCACCATTACCATTGACCCCGGCACCTCCCAGAAGATGAACCTGCGCACCGACCTCGTCACCCGTGGCCCGGTGCGGCGCACGTTCCGCACATTCGGCGAAATCGACTTCGACGAGACACACCTGACCGATGTCACCACCAAATTCGGGGGATGGATCGAGAAACTCTATGCTGATACCAGCGGCACGCAGGTGCATCGCGGCGACCCATTGTTCGAGCTGTACTCGCCGGAGTTTTTTGACGCGCAGATCAGCTTCATCGCCGCCATGAACCAGGCGACCACGATGCCCAGTTCCACCGCCATCCTCAAAGCGGCGGCGCGCACCAATCTGTTTTTGCTCGGCGTTCCGCCTGACCAGATCACTGACCTGGAAAAAACGCGCAAGACCACGCGCACGTTCACGGTGACCGCGCCACAAGACGGGTTCCTCGTGGAAAAAGAGGCCGTGCTTGGACAAAAGGTGGAAGCCGGCATGAAGCTTTACCGCATCGCCGATCTCGGGCTCGTCTGGGTGCAGGCACAGATCTATGAACAGGACATTCCCTTCGTGCAACTCGGCCAGGAAGCCGAGGTCAGCCTCTCCTACATGCCGGACCGCAAGTTTCGCGGGCGCGTCACTTACGTCTATCCGACCGTGGATGAGCGTACGCGCACCGTGAAAGTGCGGATGGAATTTCATAACCCCGGTTATCTGCTCAAACCCGGCATGTTCGCCACCGTGGAATTGACGGCCGAACTCGCGCCGGACGCCGTGCTCGTTCCGGATTCTGCCGTGTTGCGCAGCGGCGAGAAGAACACCGTGTTCGTCGCGCTCGACGGCGGAAAATTTGAGCCCCGCGTCGTCGCGCTGGGTCCTCGCAGCGATAACGATACTTATCAGGTGTTGAGCGGCTTGAACGAGGGCGAACGCGTCGTGACCTCCGGCCAGTTCATGCTGGATTCCGAAAGCCAGTTGCGCGAGGCCATCCAAAAGATGATGAATCCCAACGCGGCGACTCCTACGCTCGCGACCACTCCCATGACCACAAACGCCATCGCCGCGTTCCCGGATAGCACCAACTCCATCTACATCTGTCCGATGCCGGAGCATGTTTCCATCCGCTACGATCATCCCGGCAAATGTCCGCTCTGCGGCATGACGCTTGTGCCGGTCAGCGAAGCGATGCTCGCGAAGGTGCAACCCGGCGGCAGGATTCTCTATTACACCTGCCCCATGACCGATGATTGTCCCACGCCGAATCACGGCCTCGTACACATGGACAAGCCCGGCAAATGCCCTGTGTGCGGAATGACCCTGGTCCCGGTGATGGACAACTCCAGTGCCGCACAAACAATGACAAATGCAGTAATGTCGCTCCCGGACACGCTTTACACCTGCCCCATGCCATCTCACGCCGACGTAGTCTCCGATAAACCGGGCGATTGTCCCAAATGCGGCATGGCACTCGTCCCCACCACGACGGTCGCGCATGGGAAGATCGCCGAAGAAAACTGGCGCAAGCAACATCCGGTTGAAAACCAGCCCTGATCCAGCGTTATGCTCACCCGCATCATAGATTTTTCGCTGAAGAACAAATTTATTGTTCTACTGGCGACGCTGGCGCTGTTCATCGGCGGCATCTTCGCCGTCCGCAATATCCCGCTGGATGCCATTCCCGACCTCTCGGACGTACAGGTCATCATCTACACCGAATGGCCAGGCCAGGCGCCGCAGATCGTGCAGGACCAGGTCACCTATCCGCTCACGACCAAGATGCTCTCCGTGCCGAAGTCGAAGGTTGTGCGCGGCTATTCGTTCTACGGCTTCAGTTTTGTTTACGTCATTTTCGAGGACGGCACCGACCCGTATTGGGCACGCAGCCGGGTGCTCGAATATCTCAGCAGTATCAGCGGGCAACTCCCGAAAGGTGTGAATCCCACACTGGGTCCCGACGCCACTGGAGTCGGCTGGGCGTTCATGTATTCGCTCAATTCAACCAACCGCAGCCTCGCCGAACTCCGCTCGATACAGGATTGGTATCTCAAATATCAGTTGGCGTCCGTCGAAGGCGTGGCCGAAGTCGCGAGCGTCGGCGGGTTCGTGAAGCAATATCAGGTCACGGTTGACCCCACCAAACTCCGCGCTTATGGCATTTCCATCTCGGATGTCGAGATGGCCATTCAGCGAAGCAATGGCGAGGTCGGCGGACGTTCCATCGAGATGGGTGAGAAAGAATTTATCCTGCGTGTGCGCGGTTACGTGGAGAACCTGGATGACCTGCGCAAAATTGCTATTAGTTCCGGCGCGAACGGCGTGCCCATCCTGCTCGACCAGGTCGCGAACATCCAATTTGGCCCCGATATGCGACGCGGTATCGCGGAACTCAACGGCGAGGGGGAAACCGTCGGCGGCGTAGTCGTCGTCCGTTACGGCGCGAATGCGCGGCAGGTTATCACCGATACGAAAAAGAAACTGGACCAGGCGATGCGCGCCCTGCCTTCGGATGTGAAAGTTTCCGTGGCGTACGACCGCAGCGCGTTGATCGGACGCGCCGTCAAAACACTCCAGGAAAAACTAATCGAAGAAAGCATCGTGGTGGCACTCGTTTGCCTCGTGTTCCTCATGCATCTGCGGAGCGCCCTGGTCGCCATCATCATCCTGCCGCTCGCAGTGTTGGCTTCCATGCTCGTGATGTATGGACAGGGTCTCAGTTCCAACATCATGTCACTGGGCGGCATCGCCATCGCCATCGGCGCGATGGTGGACGCCGTCATCATCATGATCGAGAACGCGCACAAGCATCTCGAACACGAAGCTGGAAAAAGACCGCACTGGCATATCATCCGCGATGCCGCGGTAGAGGTTGGGCCCACTTTGTTTTATTCACTGCTCGTCATCACGGTGTCGTTCATTCCTGTATTCACCTTGCAGGCGCAAGAAGGCCGCATGTTCAAACCGCTCGCGTTCACCAAGACCTATTCGATGGCTGCGGCGGCGTTGCTTTCCATCACCCTCGCGCCTGTGCTGATGGGCTTTTTCATCCGTGGAAAAATCCCGAAAGAGGAAAAAAATCCCATCAACCGTTTCCTCATCTGGTTCTACAACCCGGTGATAGATCTGGTCATCCGCTGGCGCAAAACGCTCATCACGCTCGCCATCATCAGCGTGGTCTGGGTCTTTTTTCCCTGGAACAAACTGGTAGCGACGCAACTGCCTGACGGCCCGGGGAAAACATTCGCGGCCGGGCTGGGCAAATACTTTCCCTACCAGAATCTCGGTTCGGAATTCATGCCGCCATTGAATGAGGGTGATTTGCTTTACATGCCCACGACCTTCCCCGGCATCGGCCCCACCAAAGCCCGCGAAATCCTTCAACAAACAGACAAGATCATCAAATCGTTCCCCGAAGTTAATAACGTCTTCGGCAAGGTGGGGCGTGCGGAAACTGCCACTGACCCCGCACCCATGGACATGATTGAGACCACCATCATGTTGAACGATGAGAAAGACTGGCCAGCCGTGGACATCCACGACATGCAAGGCCACGTCATCGCCCATCGGCCCCGTACACAGGACGAACTGGTGGATGACCTGAACAATTCCATCCAGTTCCCCGGCCTTAACAACGCCTGGACGATGCCCATCAAGACGCGCATCGATATGCTCGCCACCGGCATCAAGACACCCGTCGGCATCAAGGTCGCGGGTCCCGACCTTGTCGAATTGGAACGTATCGCATCCGAGATCGAGGCCGTCGTGAAAACTGTTCCGGGCACGATGAGCGCGTATGCCGAACGTGTCATGGGCGGCAACTTCATCGAATTCCACATCAACCGTGACGAGATCGCGCGTTACGGTTTGCGCGTCGCCGATGTGCAGGACGTGCTGGAGGTTGCGCTCGGCGGAATGCCGCTCACGACGACTGTGGAAGGGTTGCAGCGGTATTCCATCAACTTGCGTTACGACCGCGATTTTCGTGAGAACCTCGAATCCCTCCGCGAAATCATTGTGCCGACTCCCGGCGGCGCACAGGTTCCACTGGGTCAACTGGCCGATATCAAGATCGTTCGCGGACCGATGGGCATCAAAAGCGAAGGGGCGGTGCCGAATGCGTGGATCTATGTGGACGTCAAAGGCGTGGACATCGGCACTTATGTGCAGATGGCGCAACACGCGGTGGACGACGCCATCGCGAAGGGCACCGTCAAAGTGCCGCAGGGTTACAACGTTCTGTGGAGCGGCCAGTTTGAATACATGATGCGCGCCCAACAGCGCTTGATGATCGTCGTGCCGCTCACGTTGCTCATCATCATTCTCATCATTTATCTGAACACCAAATCGCTGGTGAAGACGGCCATCGTTCTAACCGCCGTGCCCTTCTCGCTGGTCGGCGCATTCTGGGCACTGCACATCCTCGGTTATAACTTGAGCGTCGCCGTGTGGGTGGGTCTCATCGCACTTGCAGGATTGGATGCCGAAACCGGCGTGGTGATGTTGCTCTATCTCGACCTCGCCTTCGAACAATGGAAGCGCGAAGGCCGCATGAAAACCCTGACCGACTTGCGCGATGCCATCTATGAAGGTGCCGTGAAGCGCGTGCGGCCAAAAGCCATGACCGCCGCGGTTATCATCGCAGGTTTGCTACCCATCATGTGGAGCCACGGTGCGGGTGCGGATGTGATGAAACGCATCGCCACTCCCATGATCGGCGGCGTCATCACTTCAACGCTCATGGAATTGCTCATCTATCCGGCGATCTTCTACATTTGGCGGGCGCGGAAGATTCGCAAACAACTTTAACGAACCACAAGATTAGTTGGCCGTTAGACGGGTTGCCTCATCCGGTAAAAACCCCCAGTGTCTCGACAATTAGAAGAAACCAACCAATCCCCTCTATGATGGGGCGGCGACCTGCCCCATACCAAACGCACACGACCGGCACGATTGACCCAACAATCCAAAGGAAAATCCAGAAGCGCGGCATCCACGCAAGTTCAGGGCCGACAATCGCCAAGATCAACAATCCTAGAAATGCGGACAAGCTGCGCCTCGCCCAAAGTAACCGCCGACTAGGCGGCGTAGGTGGCGGCTGAAAAGGTTTAAGCGTCTCGTTTGCATCAACCAATGGATGTTGGTCGAGAGAACAAGCCGATGCTTCATCAGGATATTCCTTTCCACACCATATGCATTTTTTCATACAGGCGCGAACGGTTGGAACATCGTATTTATTTATACTCAGCCCCGCAGTGGGGACAGGGTGGCGAACCGGAGAAAACAGGACGCTCGTAAATCGTTCGTCCGCACGCACTGCAAAAACCTATCCGGCGTAGGGTCAGCAGGGAAACGAGCAGGATCATGGGAATGGCCAGGAACAGGATCTGGGTGTGCCCGGCGCTGGTATATTGGATAAAGCTGCCGAAAAGGATAGCTGCGGTAATCACGAAGATGGGAAAAATCCTGCGTTTCAGCGCCGCGTTGCGGTTGAAGTGGAAAAAAAGAAAACCAGCGGCGCTGAGCGCGATCCAAAAGACTGCAAAGGCGGCAAACACCTTTTCTGGCCTGGCCGGATCAACCGGTCCGGGAATTTGCGCAAACATTGGCGGATTATGACGGCCTGGCTCAACGGCGACCAGCGGAAACGATTGATTGTGTCCTAATTTGCCTTCGTAATCAGTCCTGCTAACGCAGGAGAAACCCCTTTGGCTTCCCAAGCCCCACGAGTTAGTGGCCCACAAGTGATGTTCGCTTCGCGAATTGTGGTCCCGCGGCTGCGCCGCACCCTCTCCCACTACGTGGGCGAGGGCATAGCGGCAAATTAGGACACTGCCGACAGATTTCATTTCTTGCCAGAACGGGAATCACAATCGAAAATCATCCTTGGGTTTATTCCGATGAGCCGCGATCTCAAAACAAAGAACAGTGCTGCGCCTTTCACCGAGGCGGAGGCGTGGCGGGATGTGGGCGGCGGCTGGCAGCCGCTCTTCGGGAGCTTTCGCGGCGCGGGCTACAGCATCGAGTGGCATGACTTCTTCGCGAAACGCGAATTCGATTGGGCGGCCAGCTTTCATCCGGGTTGCGTTGAGTTATGCCTGAACCTCGACGGCCATGGTTATGTGGAGAGCGACGGGCAACGCACTGAGTTCACCCCGAATACCGCCGGTTTTTATCATCGCAAAGAGCAGCCGCTGAACGCGAAGCGCATCGGGAACGAACAGCATCAATTTCTCACGGTCGAATTTTCCTGTCCGTTCCTGGCGAAACATCTTGCCGGCACGGAGGCGGTGCTGCATCCCGTCGTGCGCGCGGCCATCGAGAATTGCCCGTGCGACCATGTCGCCGGGTCCACGGTGCGCCTGGGCGCGGCGCAACAACAACTTATCTCGACCCTGCGCCAGCCGCCGGTGTACGCGACGGCGCAACCGTTGTGGTATCAATGCAAGGCGTTGGAACTGGCCGTCACGTTCCTCCTGCAACCGCCGTCGGAAAAGGAGATGTTCTGCTCGCGGCAACAACGCTTGGCGCAGGAGCGCGTGGAACAGGTCGTCTTTTTGTTGAAACAAAATCTGGCCGAACCGCCGTCACTGGAAGAACTGGGGAAAAAGATAGGTTGCAGTCATTTTTATCTGAGCCGCATCTTTTCCACGCAGACCGGCCAGACCATCACGCAATACCTCCGTCAATTGCGCATGGACAAGGCGGCGGAACTGTTGCGCGGCGGTGAGCACAATGTCACGGAAGTCGCATTGGAGGTCGGTTATTCGAGCCTCAGCCATTTCAGCGCCGCATTCCATGAGACCTTCGGCTGCTGTCCTGGACTTTATCCGATGGCCACCATCACGCAAAAACCGGCCGTGCCGCATCCGCAGAATTCTTCGCGCAAATAACGGCAGCATTTAAATTTGCCTTCTTGATCAGTCCCGCTGGCGCGGGAGACAGCCCTCACCCGCCTCGCTATCGCTCCGCACCCTCTCCCGCAAGCGGAGAGAGGGCATAGCGGCAAATTAATGCCACTCGATCATTTCATCGGCTGCATGGTCATCGGGTCGCGCAAGGGCAACTCGGTGATCTTCCCCAGATCGGACAATTTCACCGGATGGCTTGGATAACCCAGCATGATGTCCTCTTTGTTTCCCACGACCAGGATCACCAGCTTGTCCGGCAACAGATATTTTTTCGCGACGCGCAAAACATCATCGGCGGTCACGGCCTGGATGCGCGAGCGCAATTCCGCCCAGAAGTGAGGGTCGCGAGCGTAACGGCCCATGAATTCATCATGGGCAAAGATACTGGCGGTCGCCGATTTTGTGGCGAAGGTTTGCGGGAAACGATTGATGAAGGCGCGCTTGGCATCGTTCAATTCCGTCTCTTTGACCGTATTGGTCGTCATCTTCACGATCTCTTCGAGAACGATGGAGGATGCGTAGGGCACCGTGCGGGATTTGGATTGAAAACCGGCCGTGAACGTCAGTGGATAGTAAGTGCCGCCCGGAAAATAAGAATGCGCATCGTAGGCCAAACCTTCATCCGAACGCACACGGCTCATGATGTGTGAGGTGAACCCGCCACCGCCCAGGATATCGTTCATTAGGATGACCGCGTAATAATCCGGATTATAACGCAGGATGCCGGGCAGGATGAAAGACACGCGGCCCTGGTCCACATCCGGCTTGTTCACCAGATAAATGCCCGGCGCGGCAAAAACTGTGTTGGTGGGGATCGGCGGCGGAGTTTTTTGCGGACGCTCGTGCCAGGCAGTGACCGGCGCGGTGCGACGCGAGAACAATTGCTCCAACCGGGCGATCATCTCATCGCGATCGAAATCGCCGCTGACGGCCACGACGAAATTGGAAGGCGCAAACCATTGATAATGAAATTGCGCAATGTCCTCGCTGCTGATGGAAGCGATGGAATTAGACGTGGAATAATGGTTTGCCCAAAAATTTTCGCCATATGCCAGGAAATCGGCCTCGCGATCCTCAATGCCGGCGGAGTTGTCATTGCGTTGTTCCATATCCTGCAGGATCTGCAGTTTGCGCAAGGCGATCTTGTCTGCCTGGAAACGGGGCTCGAAGAGCACGTCGTGCAGGAGGCTGAATCCTTCGTCCGTGTCCTTGGAAAGCAGGTTGAGGCTCACCGTGCCTTCGGTTTCGCCGATGGAAGCGTCGAGTTCAGCGCCCAGGAAGGCGACCCGTTCCTCAAGTTGTTCGGCGGTGTTGGTTCCCGCTCCGCCGTGCCGCAGCAGCCAGCCCGTCAGCTCGGCCAGGCCTTCTTTGCCGACGGGTTCGAGGTACTGTCCCACGCGGACATAAATGAGGATGTTCACGAGCGGCAACTGTTTATCCGGCACCACGTAGGCCACGGGGCCTGACTTGAGTTGCACACGAAAACTTTCCGGCGCGGGCGGCTCATACTTGAAGGGCGGAAACACTATTTTTTCCGGCCGGTCAGGAATCGCGTCCGCCGCACGGGTGATAGACAAGGAAACGAACCCGACCGCCGCCGCCATGCATATCGTTCGTAGAAATTTCATTGGGCCTCCTTGTCTTTAGCGGGGGTGGCCAAAGCTTTGCGCGTGAACGTGGCCACCGCGCGGTTTTCTTTGGTGAAATATTCATTGGCCACCCGGCGTACGTCCGCCGCCGTCACCGCCTGGATCTTCGGGCCAAAATTGTTGATTTCATGCCAGTCGCCATCACCATCGTTTACCAGCAGGTTCATCAGGATGGACATATTGGAATCGAGCCGGCGGTATTGGTCCGCGGCGAAATTATTTTTCACCTTCTGCAATTCCTCCGGCGGAACGTCCTCCGTTTTCAGTTTGTCAATCGCGTCATAGACACCCTGCTCCACTTCTCCCGGGGTGTGGCCGTCGCTCGCTTCACCGCCGGCATTGAAATCACCCGCCCATTTCAACGAATCCTGCCGGGCAAAAACATCGCTCGCCACTCCGCTGCCGAGCACAAGATTTTTGTAAAGCCTGCCGGTGCGCGTGGAAAGGATCTGCGAAAGGATCTCCAGCGCATACGAGTCCTTGTGACCGAACGGGACCGTATGCCAGTAGATATCCACCTGCGGGTTGGTGTCCGCCTCGCCGTTGAGCCGCTTTTCACCGGGCTGCTTCATCTCGAGCGTGTTGACATCGGGAACCGCATTGGTGCCGGGCGGAATGCGCCCGAAATATTTCTCCACCAGCGCCTCGGCCTGGTCCGGCACAAAATCACCGACCAAAACCACCGTCACATTTTGCGGTGCGTAGTAAGTGGCAAAAAACTGATCCGCCTGTTTTTTGGATATCGCCGGGATGTCCGACGGCCAGCCAAGGGTCGGCCAGCTATACGGCATGGATTCCCAGAACATGGCGTTGAAGGCTTCCTCCAAGAGGCCGGTGGGCGGCGAATCGGTGCGCATGCGGCGCTCCTCAAAGACCACGTCACGTTCGGAATAAAATTCGCGGCGCACGGAATGATACAGGCGCTCCGATTCCATCCAGCACCACAGTTCCAGCTTGTTTGCCGGCACCGAGCAAAAATAGACCGTCATGTCCGGCGACGTCCAGGCATTCATCCCCGTGGCGCCCGCCGAACGATAGATGCGGTCAAATTCGTTTTTGGCCAGGACCTTTCGCTCGTCATCGACGAGTTGCTGGAACTGTTTCTGCAATTCCTTGTAATGCGGCGTCCAGTTTTCCGGCTTGAGCAGGTCATCGATGTCCCCGTGGCGGAGCATCACGCGCATTTTGGCCTCCTCGGCCCGCATCTCATCCCGCACCTTTTCCTGCTCAGCGAGGATTTCCTGGTCTTTGGCATAATCCGTCGTACCGATGGTCGTGGTGCCCTTGAACATCATGTGCTCGAACAGGTGCGCAATGCCGGTGCTGCCGGGCTTCTCATTGGAGCTGCCCACATGCGCCACAAAACCACCAGCGACGGCTGGTTCATCATGACGTTCCACCAGCAACACGCGCATTCCGTTGGTGAGCGTTTTTTCAACGACCGGCACGTCCTGCGCGAGCAGAGACATAGCCGTCATGAACACGGGGAAGAAAACCCATTTGCGAAATATCATATGCATACGCTGATCCGTTTTGGTCAGACAAAGTTATGCCAAGCCCGTTCAACTACAATCAAAACCCGTTGCAAAAAATGTTGTGGTTTCCCCGGGAAAGGCTATTTTGGCGGAAAATATGAAGAAATCCTTTCAAACTGGAATATTTGCCATCGTAACGGCCCTCGCGCTGGTTGTGGGAAAGACCGCCCATGCGCAGATGCCCGGCATGGATGCTGCGATGATGAAATTGTTCGGCGACAATAAATCATTCACCACCGATGCCGATATGGCCATGAATGCCACCAACGGAACGCAATTGCTGGGCATGCCGATGAACATCTCGCAGTTGAATGGCCAGTCGCGCACCGAAGTGGATATGAGCCAGGCGAAGGGAGCCATGCTGCCGCCCGAAGCGATCCAGCAGATGAAGATGATGAATATGACCAAAATCATCAGCATCATCAAACCGGACACCAAAACGATGCTCATGATCTACCCCGGGATGACCGCCTACGTCGAAGCGCCCGTCCCCAAGGAACAGGCTGACGCGCTCGCCAAAGACCCGAATATCGTAAAAGCCAAGCTCGGGACTGAGACCTTGAATGGCCATCCGTGCGTGAAGTACAAAGTCATCGTCACTTCAACGACCGGGCAAAAATCGGAATTCACCTTGTGGGCGGCAACGGATCTGAATGAGTTCCCCGTGCGCCTGGAATCGACGGTTCCGCAAGGCAAAATCACCATTAACTACAAGAACACGAAACTGGAAAAACCCGATGCGAAGACTTTTGAAGCGCCTGCCGGTTATACCAAGTACGCCTCCCAGGAAGAATTCCAGGCTGCCATGATGCAGAAGATGATGGGCGGCGCCACTGCACCGAAGTGAGATATATTTCCCTTTCACATTGATTTGCGATGCGGCGGTTGCAAAACCGCCGCTTTGCTTTATCGTCCGTTAACAAGGGGACCCGAACACCATGCGTATCATCAATCTCAATCCCGACACCAATATTGGTGCCAGCGCGTGGTTTGTGGACATCGAAGGCCACCGCCTGCTGATGGATGCCGGCACGCATCCCAAATTGGAGGGCCGCTCCAGCCTGCCCCTCTATAGCGTGGTCGAAAACGAGGAGGTGGATGCCGTCGCCATTTCGCATTGCCATCACGACCACATCGGCTCGCTGCCGGTCGCGCTGCGCTATTTTCCCAAGGCGCATGTGCTGATGACCGAACTCAGTTATTTCATCATCGAACGCGTCCTGCACAATTCCGTCAACGTGATGACGCGCCAGCGTGAGGAATGCGGCATTCCGGAATACCCGCTTTACACGCATGACGAAGTGGACGACCTCGCACCGCTGTTCCAGGGTTTCAAATACAACCGGGAGATAGACTGGGCCGCCTATTCCAAAACGCGCGCAGGATTCCTGTCGCCCACGATCGAATTTTTCGATGCCGGCCACACGCTCGGTTCAGCCGGCATGCTTGTGCGCGGCAAAAAGGAAACCCTGTTTTACACCGGCGACGTTTGTTTCCACGACCAGACCATCCTGCGCGCGGCGCGTTTCGAAGGTGTGAAGGCGGATGTGCTCATCATGGAAACCACGCGGGGCAATCGCGCGGTGGCGCCGGGCTTTACCCGCGAGTCAGAGATCGAGCGGTTGACGGTAGCCATCCAAAAAACGCTGGAACGGCATGGCTCGGTGCTGATCCCGTCCTTTGCGCTGGGTCGCACGCAGGAAATTCTCGCCATGCTGGCGCTCCTGATGGGACAGGGAAAAATCCGCAAGCAACCGGTCTATATCGGCGGGCTGGGCCGTGTGTTCACAGAGATCTACGACCTGCAATCCACCCGCACGCATCGCCAGTTACCCACCCTGCAGCTCAACGAAGCGCTGAATCTCATCGTGCTGGATGCCAAGAAAGCCGATGCGATGAAGCTCACGGGTGGGCGTATCTTTGTTTTGACCGCCGGCATGATGAGTGAACATACGGCGGCGCACGACCTTGCCCTGCGGATGTTGCCGGATGAACGCAACGCCATCATGTTTGTGGGCTATGCCGATCCTGATACGCCCGGAGGCCGGCTCAAAGCCGCCAAGCCCGGCGAAACATTTTTGATGAGCGCTGATGCGGGAGAGGTCACACGGAATTGTGACGTGCATGATTTTGACCTGACCGCCCACGCCAACCGCGAAAATCTTTTTGATTTTATCGCGCAGGTCGAACCCCGGGTCATCCTGTTGGGCCACGGCGATGATGATTCGCGGCAATCGTTTGAGGGAAAAATCCGCGAGAAATATCCCAAGATAAAGATCATCCAACCGCAACCGGGCAAAGCGGTGGAGGTTTAATTCGGCGGTGTCCCGATTTGCCTTCTTGATCAGTCCCGCTCACGCGGGAGAAACCCCTCACCCGCCTCGCTGTCGCTCCGCACCCTCTCCCATTTTATGGGCGAGGGCATAGCGGCAAATCAGCAGACGGCTTAAAACTCGTTCAGCGGCAATTCGTTCTCCTCATCGGCGGGTACCCCGGTCGGCGCGGGTTCCATGCCCGCTTCGCGGACCTGTACGATGGCCGGACGCAGCATCTGTCCTTGATAGGTGTAACCGACCCCGAGCGTGTCCGTGATGACGGCACCGGCGGCCGGCACTTTGGCATCAACCGTTTGATGACGCAGCGGATCGAAGATTTCATCCGGCGCAGCCAGGTACGGCATCAGGCCAATCCGGCGGGCGGCATCGCGACAGGCATTGACGAATTGGGAGACCTGCTCGGCCAGTTTGGGATTTCCCGAACGCATCGCGGAGGCATGCAACGAAAAGATATTATCAAAAACGCGCACGATAACCTGCAATGACTCGCCTTCCACGCGGCGCAACTTCTCTGTTTCCAGCCGGAGGGTAGCTTTCTCGGTGTCGTTGGCCCTGGTCATGAACTCGGTAAATTCCTTCGCCTCGACCGCCATGCGATCGGCGATCTGTTTGGCAGCGACGTTCGTTTTTTCCGCGCTATCGTTCACGGTCTGCCATTGGGCGGTCGCGTCGGCGATGCGTTTGGCCACGATCTCGATATTCTCGACCTGCGCCACCACTGATGTGAGCGCTTCGGTTTCCGCCAGCTTTGTAGCGGCCCGATAATCCAGGACGAACGGCCAGGCGCCAAAAGCGGCACCCACCATCACACAGGCTGCTGCAGCAATCATCTGTTCCGTGTTCAATGGTCCGGTAGCCTGGCAAAAGATGAAAACGGCCAAGGCCAGCAATACCGCATCGGCCACGAAGAACGGCCATTTGCTGATTTTTGGAACGGACAATTCACGCATCCCATAAGATTAATTGAAACGGCACGCATAATTCAAGCAGATGCGCGGATTGGTGCTTTCCTAATTTGCCTTCCTAGTCAGTCCGGCTTGCGCCGGAGATAACCCTTTGGCTTCCCAAGCCCCACCAGTTAGGTGCCCACGAAAGCTGTTCGCTTCGCGAACTGTGGTCCCGCGGCTGCGCCGCACCCTCTCCCGCAAGCGGAGAGAGGGCATAGCGGCAAATTAGCACTCGCACGCGGAGTTACCGTTGAATATTGGGCGGAGCGCGATTACTTTGGTTCGTCATGCTTGCAGACCGTCAATACATGCGCGAACCGTCGTACCGGCCACAGTTGTCGCTCACGGTGATCCTGCTCATCATCAACGTGGTGGTCTTCATCGTCGAATGTGCCGCCTACGGCGTGGCGCCGGGGATGGGTTTGGTCCCCAAATTTCACGATCCGGACTGGTTCGCGCTCAGCCTTTACGGTTTAAAGCATGGTTATGTCTGGCAGTTGATTACGTTCCAGTTCATGCACGCCGGCTTGCTTCACCTGGCGTTGAATGGCTGGGCCTTGTTCGTGTTCGGGAGGGTGATGGAGGATACACTCGGCAAAGCCCGCTTTTTGACGCTGTATCTCGCCTGCGGAATTTTTGGCGGGCTATTGCAGGAATTCGCTGCCCTGATCTTTACAAATTACTTTAGCGTCTTTGGCGTGCCCGTCGTGGGCGCTTCGGCAGGCATCCTGGGGATTGTGGCTGCGTTTGCGATGCTGTACCCAGAACAAGAATTACGCGTGTTCCTTTTCTTCGTCATTCCCATAAAGCTGCGCGCGAAGCATTTGCTCTTCATCAGCCTGGGATTAGCTGCACTGGGAATCTCCTTACCCAACACCATTTTCGGCGGACCCGTCGCGCATGCGGCACACATGGGTGGCATCCTGATGGGCCTGTTTTTCATCCAATACCTGATGCATTGGAATCTCAGTTGGCCGTGGAAACGCCGCGGACCCCGCCGGTCAGCGCGGGACTTGGTCAATGTTCCTGCCACGAAGCATTCGTTGTGGAAACGCAATGAACCGGCGCCGTATGAATCCTCCACCACGGAATTCATGAGTCGTGAGGTGGACCCCATCCTCGACAAGATTTCCGCCCATGGCATCCAGAGCCTCACTGCGGAGGAACGCAAGATCCTCGAAGCCGCGCGGAACAAGGTGGGAAAGCGTTGATTTGGGGCGGTTGCCTATGGCTGCCGCCCGGTTATTTTCCAATCCCTGACCCGTTGACCGGCATACAGTTCCATGCAATTTTCTTTTTAGTTCGAGTTTTGGACAGGAGACGGCCGCAAAGTGAGGTGTCTGACCCGATTCACGCGATCGGCAATGGGGTGAATACCCCATCTCCGGCCGGTGACTTATTGTCTAAACTGAACGAGTGAAAATGAAAAAAGAACTTTTGAAACAGCCCGAGAAGAAACACCGCACTGCGGAAGCGGCGTTGAAGATCTCGGAGATGCGCTATCGCCGGCTGTTTGAGACGGCGCAGGACGGAATCCTCATCCTCAATGCGGAGAGCGGGAAGATCGATGATGTGAACCCGTTCCTCACCAAGATGCTGGGCTATTCACGGGAGCAGATGCTGGGTCATAAACTGTGGGACATCGTGCCTTTCAAAGACGTGGAAAAGACGAAGGCTGATTTCAGGGACCTGCAAAGCGAATCCTATATCCGCTATGAGGACGTACCGTTGGAAACCAAAGACGGCCGGCCCATCAACGTGGAATTTGTCAGTAACGTCTATCACGTCAACGGCGACAAGGTCATCCAATGTAATATCCGTGACATCACCATACGCCGCCAGACCGAGGTAAGGCTCAAGGAATATAACCGTAAATTTCAGACGCTTTCCCGCCGCCTGGTGGAGGCGCAGGAGTCCGAACGCCGGAGCATCGCCCGCGAACTTCATGACGAGATCGGCCAGGCCCTCGTCCTGATGCAGTTCAACCTGCAGGCCATGTTGCAGATGCCCGGCACGGTGAAGCTTAAGCCGCGCCTGGACCAAACCCTCGCCGTCATCGACCGGTTGATGGAGCAGGTGCAGGATATCTCGCTGAATTTGCGCCCATCCATCCTCGACGATCTTGGCCTGGAGCCGGCGTTGCATTGGTACACGCAGCGGCAGGCAGCTCTCCTCGGGTTGAAGATCACGTTCCAGGTAGATCCGCTGGAACATCGTTTGGATGCGGTGATCGAGACCGAGTGTTTTCGTATCGCGCAGGAGGCTTTGACGAATGTCGTACGCCATGCAAAAGCCGGGGCCGTGACCGTTGAGTTGCACATCCGGGAGGGGAAGCTTCATCTGCGCGTGCGCGATGATGGGATCGGATTTAATGTCGCCCCCGCTCACGAAAAAGCCCTGCATGGGGCCAGCCTGGGCCTGTTGAGTATGGAAGAACGAGCGGTACTGGCGGGCGGCATGCTGGAGTTCAAATCCAAACCGGGAAAAGGAACTGAAGTCCACGCCTGGTTCCCCTTGAAATGGCAGACGCAGGCGCTTAGGTCCAAAGCGGCATGAACCGACCCATCAAGCCCATTCGCGTGATATTGGCCGATGACCACACGCTCGTGCGCGCCGGCATCCGCGCGTTACTGGAAAAAATTCCCGGCGTGGAAGTCGTGGGCGAAGCCGATGATGGCCGCGAAGTAATGACGCTGGTCAAGCTGCACCACCCGGATCTGGTTTTGATGGATATCAGCATGCCCCGGCTGAACGGCCTGGAAGCGTCCGCCCGTATCGCCAAGGAATTTCCCGCCGTGCGGGTCATCATCCTCTCCATGCATAGCAACGAGGAATATTATTGGCGCGCCCTGCAGGCGGGCGCCGCCGGCTACCTGCTCAAAAAAGCGGCCACGGCTGAACTGGAAGCCGCTTTGCACCGGGTGGTCCAGGGGGAAATCTTTCTAAGCCGGGAGATTTCCGCGCGGCTGCTCAAAAAAATGCCCGTGAATGGCATCGCCGGACGGAAAAGTCCGTTGGAAAAATTGACCGACCGCCAGCGTGAAGTGCTCCAGTTGATCGCGGAAGGCCAGAACACCAAAAGCATCGCCGAACTGCTGAAGGTCAGCCCCAAGACGGTCGAATATCACCGCATGAAGTTGATGACTGGATTGAACATGTATGACATTCCGGGTCTGGTGCGTTTCGCGCTGCGGAGCGGACTGGTTTCACACGAAGGCTGACCCGCTGCCTTCATCTCAACTGTACCAGCCGGTAAAAGCGTGCGGTCGGCAGGCCGCCGGTCTGTGTGCCGTCGTCAGTGAAGGAAAAATTACCGTTGGCCGAAGTGATAATGTTGGGCAACGTCGTCCAGGTGGTCGTCGGAACCGTGGGCGCCCATTGCACCTGGAATTGCGAGCCGGTGGCCGCGCTCCACTGGAACGACATGCCGTTGCCGGTGCGGGTGAAACTGCCGATCGTCGGGCGTGTTATCGTCGTCACGGGCGCGATCGTGCCATAGGATTTGATGACGACTTCGTCCACCCAGCCATCGAAATTCCCGATCTCCAACGCCACGCTGCCCGTGCCGGACCAATTGGCGAGGTCGGAGCTGGGCACGTTGGTGGTCACGACGCCATTTACGCTGACGGAGTAATTGGTGGCCGTCAGGGTGAGGCGCAGATGTTGCCATTGACCGTATTGGAAATTGTTGGTGATGGACGCAGCGTTGGCGATGATGTTCGCGCCGCCCACGACATAGGGAGTGGTGGCCCACATGTTCTGGATGGAGGACAATTGAGAATTCCAGGAACGGGTCAGCGCCATGAGGTTCGCGTTGCCGCGCCCGTAGGCGGTGAGATTGTTGATATACAACATCGCTTCCACGGAGATGGCGGTGGTGTGACCCGCGAGGAACACGTTGGTATTGGGGAGCGTCAGATAAACCTTGTCGCCCAGGTCGGTGACGCGCACGCAAGCACCGTTGGGACGATTGCTCCACGTGAATGAGTTGGTGTCAAAAGAGGCGTAGCCCATAAGGCTTACGGCCGACAGATGGCCCATGGCATCGGCCTTGGTCAGGTCGAGGTTGTACCACGCGAGGACGTTGGTATCAGAGGCGAGCGGGGTGGACTGGTAATTCTCGATAACATTGGTCACGACCTGGGCGGCGAAGAAATTGGTGAGGGCAAAAACGCGGCGGCCATCGGGCAGTTGCGCTTCCATCTCCAGCCATTGCACGCCGGCGCATTTGGGCGTGAAGGTGAAAGTGGAACCGATGGACGGCTGCTGGCTGCGGGCTTCCCAGACGATGCGCGCCTTGCTGAGGTCAAGGCCGGGGATGATGGGATAAACAGTGATTGGCTGGCCGATGGGAGTGGCTTGCGCAGGAATGGCACCCACCGTACCCACTTGCGCCCGCCAGGTCTGGGTCTTGACCGAACTGGAGGCCATCAACATCGCCGCCGCTGCGAGCGATTTGGCCTGTTGATAGGTGGAAAATTCCGTCGTGGTGTTGAAAGTATCACTCCAGCGATCGTAATAGGGATAGGGGCCGCTGCTTGAGTTGTCTGACGGAAACGTCGCGGCGTTCAGCTCGCTGCCATAATTCTGCAGCCAGTCAAAGTTCGCCTGGATGTTGCCCAGCGGGATGCCGGAGGGCGGCAGGGTGCGATAATCATTCTGCGCGTATTGATCCACGATCTCGCGCTGACGTTTCCAGCCCAGACCAGTGACGAACGACTGGTTCAACGGGTTACAGCCCAGCTCGTAGTTGTAATTTTTAAGGATGACATCCAGATAGTCCGGCTTGGGTTCCAGTTGATACGCGGTTGCCAGGTCAAAGGTCTGTTCACCGGAGAAATACCAACCTGCATTACGCGGACCTTTATTTTGATCTGAGAAGCTCGAACCGTAGGCCATCCTGGCGGAATAATTCATCGCGTTGGTAGCGGCGAAACGGACTTCGCCTTCACAAGCGGCCAGATAAGCGGCGTTCAGTTTGTTGGTTGCTAGCCGGCCGGTACGGGCGGCAAAAGCGTAATCGCGGAAGGCGCAGCCGTAACCGCCATACATGCTCCACCAGCTCCATTGCCGGTAATTGGCATTGTTGGGATTGGGCGTGTTGGCGCGGAGATCGTTATCGTAGACCGGGTCCCCTGTGGCGGCATAGAGCGCAGCAGCGGCCCAGGCGACTTCATCAGCATCGCCGAAGGTATCACCGTAGAAAGTAACTTTTTGATAGGCACCTGTGCGTCCGTATTTGGCGAAAGCATTGGTAAGGAACTGCCAGCCCAGGATGGCCTTTTGGAGATAAATGGCGGCTGTCTGTGGATAGGCGGCTTTGAACGTGGGCGACGAAGCCATTTCCGCCAAAGCGGCTACCGACGACGCAGTCGCCGAAGTGCTCTTCGGGAAAACCACCTGTGCGTCACCGTGGTCAGGTAATACATTTAATTCATACGGCCGGTTAATGGGATAAACGAGGAAATAGAATCCGCCATCGGCATCCTGCATCTTGGCTAAAAAGTCAGACTCCCATTTGGCTTCCTGCATCACGTCGCTAATACCGTCGCCGCTCTCGGGGATGCCGAGGTTATCGAGGTCTTTGACCCCGGGCATCGCGTCCACGGTAAAAATGAGAAAATGGATGAGCAGGGTCACATCGATGGTGTACTTGCTGTAATCGCCGGCATCGAAATGGCCACCACTGACGTCCACCATACCCTGATTGACGAACGGAAAGTGACTGGCTGCAATGTTGGTCATCTGGCCGCCGGAGGTCTGACTCAAGGTATAGTTAACGAAAGCGTTGGTGACCGGGATCTGCGCTGGAGCGATATGGTCGGGGTCATGGGTAAAGCGGGTGAAGGGGAACACGTTGTTGGTGCCGGAACGTTGATGATACATGCCCAACTCGTAAGTGCGAGCGATGGTGGCGGCGACACCATCATCGATCAAAAACGGGAACGAAGCGCCCAATCCGGGAATAACCAGCTTGTATTCGCCCGGAGTCTGGAAAGCACTGAAGTCCGCTTCCAACACTTTTTGATAAGGTGTCGGCGTGTAAGTGTAACCGACATCAGGACGAAGCGTGAGATTTCCCGAGAACACTGTTGCGCCGGAGGTGGCATCCACGATCGAGAACCCGCCGGAGGCGGCGATGGGCATTTCGCCGAGGCTGCCGAGGTAATAACCGATCATGGCCTTCTTGGGCAGGGTGGGCATGTAACCGACCTGGTTCACGTGGATGGCCGGGCTGTAGCGCAACGGGTCGGCAGTAGCGGTGAAAACGTTGGTGGTCCACAAGGTGGCATCGGGATTTTGCACGGATACACTCGCACCAGTCGCAATGGCAGAGGAGAGTTGCAGATAGAGAGAACTGCTGACGCGCAGGTCGCGGGTGTTCAACGGGGCATAAAGCGCGCGGCGCTTAAAGCCAACACCCGAGACGCTGATAGGCTGGCCATCGGCCGTGACAGCGAACTGGATCGGGAGCGGGGCAAGCAATATTCCACTGATATTGATGAAATTCCATTGGGAAAGCGGGGCCGGATCAGGCTGTTTTACTTGAACTAACGTTAGTTCCAGAAGGGTAGGCGACAGAATGCGTAATTGAGTGGTGCCATCGGTGGGCATGGCGAGGAAATTTTCAGGCGAAGTGACCGCCCCGAGTGCCAGTGTGCTTCCGAACGCCAAAATCACGAGCCGGCCCGCAAGTTTTTTGCATAGGATTGCGGCGGTTCTGCTCCCCAAACGAGGATTGGCTGGCACAATAGGGCATGTGCCCGAGGTTGATCGCAACGGGTGCATAACCATTCATCGGTCTGGTCAGGCCTTGTCGCGACTAGAGTGTTCCTTGGCCCTCCTAGGAGAATCCTAGGGAATAATTTTGAATACTTAACGCTCTCTTAATGAAGGACCGGATTCTGTCCGAATGGAAAAAGAAAGCATCGAGAAATTAAACCCTTCTGCCATTTCCAGTGGCTTTCCCAGCCCGCCAAACGATAAAACTCTGCGCAATAAAACATTTGCCGCCCTCGTCGGGCATCGCTACAACTCTCGCGATGATTACGCGTTATTCCCGGCCGGAAATGCGGGCGATTTGGACGGATGAAAACAAACTCCGCATCTGGCTGCAGATCGAACTCCTCGCGAGCGAAGCGCTCGTGAAGGAAGGGATCGTGCCCGCCAAAGATTTCGCGAAGATCAAACGCGGCTGCGATGGCTGGTTCGCCGACCTGCCCGGCCTCGTTGCGCGCCAGCGTGAACTGGAAAAAACCCTGAACCACGACGTCATCGGGTTCACCACGGCCGTCGCCGAAAAGATCAATGACGACGCCAGTCGGTGGTTCCATTTCGGGCTCACCAGCAGCGACGTGGGCGATACCTGTTACGGTGTGCAGATGGTGCAATCGGCGGACATTCTCATCGCCGACGTGAAGGCCGCGCGGACGGCCATCGCCAAACGCGCGAAGGAACACAAGTTTACGCCCTGCATCGGGCGCAGCCACGGCATCCATGCCGAACCCACCACGTTCGGCCTCAAGCTCGCGCTGATGCATGATGAATTTGGCCGCGCCCTGGAACGGCTGGAACGCATCCGCAAAGTGGTCGGTGTGGGAAAAGTTTCCGGGGCGGTGGGCACGAGCGCGCATCTCTCGCCGCGCGTCGAGGCGTACGTGTGCAAAAAGCTTGGCCTGCGTCCCGCGCCCATCGCCACGCAGGTGGTGCAGCGCGATATCCATGCGGATTTTCAGACGACCATGGCGCTCATCGGCGCAAGCATCGAGCGCTGGGCGGTGGAGTTTCGCCATCTGCAACGCACGGAAGTGCTGGAAGCCGAGGAACCGTTCACCAAGGGCCAGAAAGGTTCCAGCGCCATGCCACATAAGCGCAATCCCATCACGTGGGAACGCCTCACCGGCCTCGCGCGTGTGTTGCGCGGGAACGCTGTCGCTGCGCTGGAAAACGTGGCCCTGTGGCACGAGCGCGATATCTCGCACTCATCGGTAGAGCGCATCATATTCCCGGATTCCTGCACGTTGCTGGATTACATGTTCGGCCTGCTCACTCGGCTGATGGATGGCATGAACGTTTATCCCGAGAACATGAAGCGCAATCTCGGCCTCTCGCTGGGCATGTGGAATTCGCAGACGGTGCTGCTTGCGCTTATCCGCAAAGGCCTCACGCGCGAAGCCGCCTACAAACTGGTGCAGGACGCCGCGATGAAGACGTGGGATGTCAAACATGACGGGCGCGACGATGCGGATTTTCTCATGGTGCTCAAGACCGACCCGAATGTTTCCAAGCATTTCAAGCCCGGTGAGCTGGAAAAACTGTGCTCGCTCGATTTCCATTTCAAGGAAGTGAATAGCCGGTTCAAAAAATTAGGACTTTAACCACGGATGGACACGAATAAACACGGATGGGGAATTTTAACAGGAGAGAACGGAGAGGGGTAACCACGGAACACTCGGAACTGCACGAAAGAGGATTTTGAACAGAAGGAAACGAAGGGCGCGAAGGAAGCAAAGATATAACAGGCACTCCGATTGTCAGATCTAACCCCTTTTCTTTTCGACCTCCTTTTTAGTTGAACTCGTATTTTTTACCTTCAAGTTCGACAAATGTTTTAACTCCACCTCTGATTAATTCCCAACCCAAATTAAAAGGCCGTGATACCCCCTCGGGCGAGAAAGCGATTATTACCTCAATGCCCTCGTAGAAACATAACAGCGTAGGCGCTACGCGCCAACGCTGGGCTGAATGATTTAATCCCTTTGGGATGTCGGAATGCGAATCAGAGCCTCCTCACGTCGGCTCCTACAAGATAAGTTTTTGTAGCACGTTTTTAGGTTTTGGAGGTTTTTTTGGCTTTTTTCCGTTTCTTTGTGACTGTGCGGCAGTGATTTAGGTGGATTTCAATGGCGGGTAAAAAAAGTGACCGACTTCGCGACGGTCGCGATTACAGGGTGGGAAAGGGGTGGTAAAATGCCGATTGCCGATTGCCGATTGGCGATTGGAAATCAGCGCCGACTGACGTCGGCGACTACGAAAACAGTAAAGGGCCAGGGCTCGACGGAGTCTCGCCCCACTCCCGACAGGTCGGGATTTCGTCCCGCATTTGCGGGACTCAACATAAAATAAAACCACAAAAAATATGAACAGAAGAAGTAAAATCGCGCATTTGGACAAAAATATCCGTGATGACCTCAACCAAAAACTCGAAGAGGGCGAGCCGGGCAATCAAATCGTTGATTGGCTGAACAGCCAGGAAGAAGTCCAGTCCATGCTCCGCTGCCAGTTCAAGGGCAACCCGATCACCGAGCAAAACCTGTCTGACTGGCGCAATAGCGGTTTTCTGGAATGGCAGCGCGCGCAGGAGTCCTGGGCCTGGATGCAGCAACTGGGTGATGAAGCGGATGAAATGAAGGAGCGCGGCTTTGGCGCCAAGATCAGCGGTTGGTTTGGCATCCTGATGTCGGCCCAGATGACCAGCACGGCCCGCGAACTGATCGAGCAGGAAACCGACCCGGCCAAACGCTGGGAACGGCTGTGCAACGTTTACAAGCAGGTCTCCCGGCTGCGCCGCGATGATTTGGCCGCGTCCCGCATGCGGATCCGGCAGGAAAAGTGGTTGCAGGAAATCCAGAAATTGATGCACGCCGGTCATACCCACGAATGGGACCTGTCTGAGGAGGATTCAGCCGAACGCTTTCGTCGCACGCCCAGCCCCGAAGACCTGTATACGCCACCGGTGCCCAAACAATCACGGAAGCGCAAAAAGACGAAAAATCCAGAGTCATCGTAGAAAATTGGGTTTGAATCGTGGAAAATCGTGTTTCCCATCGTGCCATATTTCCTAAGGAATCGTGCATTATCGTGCATAATCGTGGCAAAAATAAGGAATCCCTTTTTCAAGGTTCGGGAGTTACCGTGGCTTGGAGAACAAAATGGGAATCTCTACCAACGAGTCGGAATTTGGTTTTCGTGCTTATTCGTGGTTATTCGTGGTTATTCGTGGTTATTCGTGCCAATAAAAATTTCTACGGGAGAATACGGAGGATTGGAAATTCCCGTAGCGTCTCCGTGCCGTTGGCGCCAGTTCACTTTTTGGCTCATGATAAAATGTAAACCCATACCTAACCGCCCAACTATCGGCGTGACTGCCAGACACACCTTTGGCATCGTCTCGGGCTGCGATCCATGAAATCAGAACAGACTTTATTTGAAGTGCAGGAGTTCGAGCGGTTGCTCACCAAACCGAATAGCGATGCGACTGGCCTGGCGGGCTTTTTC
>Ga0265338_10000986_pt1 | contig 47980 bp, 44 predicted proteins | sample 42126metaG_FD_193579 | JGI IMG/M metagenome (GOLD analysis project Ga0265338, IMG submission 193579) | Rhizosphere microbial communities from Carex aquatilis grown in University of Washington, Seatle, WA, United States - 4-21-26 metaG | ecosystem: Host-associated > Plants > Roots > Rhizosphere...
CCTGGTAACCACGGGCCTGGTAACCACGGGCCAGGTGACCGCGGGCACGGGAGGCGCGCCCGGCAGGGGTACCGCCGTCCGGCTCGGCGTGCCCGGCCAGCACAACGCGCTGAACGCCGCCGCCGCGTTCGCCGTCGCGGTCGAGCTCGGCATCGAGCCCGCGCGGGCGGCGAGCGCCCTGGCCAGTTACCGGGGCGCCGCGCGGCGGCTTGAGCCCAAGGGCGAGGCGGGCGGCGTCCGGGTGCTCGACAGCTACGCGCACCACCCGACCGAGCTCGCCGCCGACCTCCGCGCCGCGCGCGAGGTCGCGGGCGGCGCCGGCCGGGTAATCGCCGTCTTCCAGCCCCACCTGTACAGCAGGACCCGCATCTTCGCCGCCGCGTTCGGCGCCGCGCTCGGCCTGGCGGACGAGGCCGTGGTCCTCGACGTCTACGCGGCGCGCGAGGACCCTGAGCCCGGGGTGACCGGCCGCCTCGTCGCTGACGCGGTACCCGGCGGCGCGCACTACGTCGCGGACTTCGCGGACGTACCCAAGGCCGTCGCCGCGCTGGCCGCGCCCGGTGACCTGGTGCTCACCATGGGCGCGGGCGACATCACCCTGATGGGCCCGCTGGTTCTCGCCGAGATAGCCGGGCTTGGGCAGGCAGGACCGGGCGCCTGATGAGCGAAGCGCCGCCGCCCGCGCCCTCAGGCACGGCCTCCGCGGCCGAGCCGGGCGGACGCGCGCCCGGCGGCCCCCTGCCCGGCGGCCCCTTGCCCGGCGGCACAGTGCCCGGGCGCCGGCGCCGCCCGCGGTCCCGCTGGCGTGCGGCCTTCTTCGTGCTCGCCGGGCTCGCGATCGTGGCCGGGTCTGGCTGGGCGCTGCTCGGCAACCGCGTGCTCGTCGTGCGGTCGGTCACCGTTACGGGAACCCACCTACTCTCGCCCGGGCAGGTCATCGTCGCGGCGGATGTGCCGCCAGGCACGCCGCTGCTGCGGGTCGATGCCGGCGCGGTGACCCGCCGGGTCGAGGCGATTCCCCAGGTGGCATCCGCAACCGTGACGAAGGACTGGCCGGATCGCCTGGCCATCGCCGTCACCGAGCGCGTTCCCGTCATGGCGGTGCGGATGGCGGGCGGCGGCTACGACCTGGTGGACCAGGCGGGCGTGATCGTGCGCTGGGCCAAGGCGCAGCCCGCCGGGCTCCCGCTGCTCCAGACCTCGCTGCCGGGCGCCGCGCTGCGCGGCAGCGCCGAGGTCGCGTCGGCCGCCGGCGTGCTCGCCGAGCTCAGCCCCTGGCTGGCGGGGCAGGTGACGGCGGTGCGGGCGACCCCGGCGGCGCCGGGAACCGAGCAGGTGACGCTCGACCTGCGGGACGGGAAGACGGTCCAGTGGGGCAGCACGGGCGACGCCGCGCAGAAGAACCGGGAACTCGCCATCCTGCTGCCGGGCTCCGCGCACCAGGTCGACGTGAGCGTCCCTGGAAGCGCCGTCACCCGGTTAGGGCGTGAGCGCGCGCGGATTTTCGCTGATATACGGCACGACACGCGCGCGGCCGGCCGCGTGGCGAGTTGACCACGCTGCCTCACCACCCTACTGTCCCTATCAATCGTAGGGAAGATAAAACTCTAAATCTCAACCTGAAGGTGAAACCTGACGCCCTTCTGAGTTGCGTTCCGCAATTCCAGGTTGGCGTCGGCCGGGGCGAAATTCCCGTCGAATAAAAGCCCGGACAAGGCCGGCTCAGACGGGCGTCAGGCGGCAGCCGGAGGGCCGGGACCGGGCACGGCGCGAAACCGCCGGACCGGACAGGTAGCAGCGAGCGGAAAGGTACCCTCCTCGTGGCAGCACCGCAGAACTATCTGGCGGTCATCAAGGTCGTCGGAATCGGCGGGGGCGGCGTTAACGCCGTCAATCGCATGATCGAAGAGGGACTCAGGGGCGTCGAGTTCATCGCGATTAACACCGACGCGCAGGCCTTGCTGATGAGCGACGCGGACGTCAAGCTCGACGTCGGGCGGGAACTGACCCGGGGTCTCGGCGCCGGGGCGAACCCGGACGTCGGCGAGCGGGCCGCGGAGGACCACCGCGAGGAGATCGAGGAGGTGCTCAAGGGCGCCGACATGGTCTTCGTCACCGCGGGCGAGGGCGGCGGCACCGGCACCGGCGGGGCCCCCGTGGTAGCGAACGTCGCCCGTTCCCTCGGCGCGCTCACCATCGGCGTGGTGACCCGCCCGTTCGGCTTCGAGGGCAAGCGCCGCGCGGTCCAGGCGGAGACCGGGATCGAGCGGCTGCGCGCCGAGGTCGACACGCTGATCGTGATACCCAACGACCGGCTGCTGTCCATCTCGGACCGGTCCGTCTCCGTCCTCGACGCGTTCAAGGCGGCCGACCAGGTGCTGCTTTCCGGTGTCCAGGGCATCACGGACCTGATCACCACGCCCGGCCTGATCAACCTTGACTTCGCGGACGTGAAGTCCGTCATGTCCGGCGCCGGGTCCGCGCTGATGGGCATCGGCTCCTCGCGCGGTGACGACCGGGCGGTGGCCGCCGCGGAGATGGCGATCTCCTCGCCGCTCCTTGAGGCGTCCATCGACGGCGCGCACGGCGTGCTGCTGTCCATTCAGGGCGGCTCAGACCTCGGGCTCTTCGAGATCAACGAGGCGGCACAGCTCGTCGCCAACTCCGCCGCGGTCGACGCCAACATCATCTTCGGCGCGGTGATCGACGACGCGCTCGGTGACGAGGTGCGGGTGACGGTGATCGCCGCCGGGTTTGACGAGCAGCACCCGGGCCGCGCGGCCATGCCGGCCAGTGTCCCGCTGCTCGGGAGCCGGACGGCCAGCGCGACGGGCGGCGGGTCGGCACCGGGCTACCCGGCGGCATCCGCAACGGGGGGAGGCTCCGCCTCGTCCGCCACGGGAAACGGGCACGGCGGGTCGAACAGCGCGCAGCCCGCCTCCGCCAGCACGGCCTGGGGCGGCAACGGAGGCACGGCGAACGGCGCCGCCCAGAGCGCGAGCGGGCCGGCGGCAAGCGGACCGCAGGACCCGGCCGGCGGCCCGAACGGCTCGGCGACGCCTAGCCAGCCGGCCAACTGGGCCACTTCGCCCCCTTCCTTCGTCGGCCAGGGGGGCACCGCGGCCGGCCCTGGTGCAGGCGCCGCGGGCGGCGGGACGGGCCAGGCCGCCGAGGCGCCCGCCAAGCTCGGGGCGGACGGCTCCTCGGGATACGTGCCCGCCCCGGTCTCGTTCGTCTCGCCCGACGAGGACGAGGAGCACGGCGCCAGGCCTGGCTACGACGGCTACTCGCGCGAGGCGCGGGACTCCGGCGGCGACGCCGGGACCGGGTGGAAGGACTCCGGGCGCGCGGCCAAGCAGGACAAGGTCTTCGACGTGAATGCGGGCCGCCGCCGTCCCGTGGTCTTCGAAGAGGAAGACGACCTGGACGTCCCCGACTTCCTCAAGTGAGTCCCTCCGCTGACCAGCGGAGTTCCGAGCTCGCGGACCGCCTCGCCGCCGTCAGGGCGCGGATCGGCGCGGCGTGCGCGGCGGCGGGCCGGGACCCGGCGGAGATCACGCTCATCGCGGTCACAAAGACGTACCCTGCTTCCGATGTGCTGGCCCTGGCCAGTCTTGGCGTGACCGACTTCGGTGAGAACCGGGACCAGGAGGCCGCGCCGAAGGCGGGCGAGGTGGCCGCGGCGTTTGCCGCCGCCGGGATGGCCGCGCCGCCCGTCACCGACGGGCCAGCGAGCGCGGGCAGGCCGGTCACCTGGCACTTCATCGGTCAGCTGCAAACCAACAAGGCGCACAGCGTCGCCGGGTACGCCGATGTCGTGCATTCGGTGGACCGGACTCGCCTTGTCCGTGCGCTGGGCGCCGCGGCCGCGACCATGCCGCCGGGCCGCAACGTCGCCGGCACCGCCCTCACCTGCCTGGTCCAGGTGAGCCTGGACGCGGACCCGTCCCGCGGCGGCGTTCCGGCCGACCGGGTCCTGGAGATCGCCAAGGCGATCGAGGCAGAGCCCTGGCTCGCCCTGGGCGGGCTGATGGCGGTCGCGCCGCTCGATGCCGACCCTGTGCGCGCGTTCGCGCCGCTCCGGGGCCTGTCGGCCGTCGTCCGCTCGGTCAATCCCGCCGCCACGGTCATCTCCGCGGGGATGAGCGGCGACCTCGAGCCCGCCGTCGCGGCCGGTGCGACACACTTGAGAATTGGTACGGCGTTGCTCGGCAACAGAACGCCGCCCGTCCGGTAATGTCCGTCGCGTAAGGCATTTGCAAGCAGTTCGGTACGCGGCGACGCGTGTCTCTGGCGCGACGGAGGACTGAAGGATGGCCAGCGCGATGCGCAAGATGGCGGTCTACCTTGGCCTCGTGGAGGACGATCGTCGGTATCAGGATGGTTACGAAGCGTACGACGAGTACGACGAGTACGACGAGACCGCCGTCGTGATGGAGGCGGTGCCGGCTCGGGCCGACTACGCTGGCTACGTGACGGAGCACCCGCTTGAGCAGGCTCCGCCCCGGCAGGTCGAGCTCGCCCGGATCACGACACTTCATCCCCGCACTTACAATGAAGCCCGGACCATCGGTGAGCACTTCCGCGAAGGCACCCCGGTGATCATGAACCTGACCGAGATGGTCGACAGCGACGCCAGGCGCCTCGTCGACTTCGCGGCGGGGCTGATCTTCGGACTGCGCGGGTCCATCGACAAGGTGACGAACAAGGTCTTCCTGCTCTCCCCGGCGAACGTCGAGGTGACCGCGGAGGACAAGGCGCGCATCGCCGAGCGCGGCTTCTTCAACCAGAGCTAGCGGGCGGCAGGCGGGCCCGGGGCGTTCCCCGGGTGACGATGACGGGTGTTGCGATGGAGATCCTCAAGGTCGTACTTACCTACGTACTGACCCTGTACCTAGCCGTCCTCTTCGGGTGCATGATCCTGTCCTGGATCAACATGTTCGTCCGGCCGTGGTACCCGCCGCGCTTCGTCAAACTGGTCGCTGAGACGATTTTCACGCTCACTGACCCGCCACTGAAATTCCTACGTCGCCACATCCCGGCCCTCTCACTCGGTACAGTAAGACTGGACCTGAGCTTCATGGTCCTGTTCATCGTGGTACTGATTTTGCTGAGGGTGGCTGTGCCGCGACTTTGAACCATGTACCGTGCTGATCAGGTACGGTGCTGAGGAACAACGGTGCTTCAGGAAACACGGTGCTTACAAAGAACACGGTGCTGGGGAACGCAGCCAAGCGCGCCGAGGAGACAAGATGCCGCTGACGCCCGCGGATGTGCGGAACAAGCAGTTCAGTACGACCAGGCTCAGGCCCGGCTACGACGAGGAAGAGGTTGACGCCTTCCTCGACGAGGTTGAGGCTGAACTTGACCGCTTGATTCAGGAGAACGAGGAACTTCGGTCGAAGCTGGCCGAGGTCCTGCGCGGCGGAGGCAAGCCCGCCATGGCGCTGAGCTCACCGCTGTCCGACCCCAAGTCGGACATGATGATGCCCGAGCCGCCCATGGAGCAGCCGATGAGGCGCCATGACCCCATGATGGACCGGCCCTACCAGGTCGAGGACAACATGGACACGGCGGCCCGCGTGCTCTCGCTCGCCCAGCAGACCGCCGACCAGGCCATCGCCGACGCCCGCCGCGAGGCGGACGAGACGCTCGGCCGGGCCCGTCGCGAGGCCGACGAGGTGCTCACCAAGGCCCGCCGCCAGGCGGAGCAGATCACTGGTGACGCCCGGGCGCGCGCGGAGTCCCTTGAGCGCGACGCTCAGGAGCGGCACCGCCAGGCGATGGGTTCGCTGGTGACGCAGCGCGAGGAGCTTGAGCGCCGGGTCGACGACCTGCGGGCGTTCGAGCGCGAGTACCGCAGCAGGCTCAAGGCTTACCTGGAGGGCCAGCTACGCGACCTCGAGGCCGGCGTTACCGACAGCGGCCAGTTCCCCGCCATGCCCCCGGCGGGTCCGCCCGCTCCACCGCAGCTCCCGGCTGGTCTCGGCCAGCCCGCGCTGCGCGGCGGTCAGGCGGGCCAGGCGCCCACGGCGGCCCAGTACGCGATGCCCGAGCACGTCGGCGGTTTCCGGCCCGACGGTCGCTGACCGCGGGTAGGCAGCATTTCGGCGCTCGCCCGGGACACGAGGAGATGGCCAGGTGATCCGGTTTAGCGCCGCGCTCGTCGCTGTCGCCATCGGGGTGCTCATTGGCGGCATTGCGACCAGCAAGCTGCTGCTCGTCTACATCGCGATCGTGGTGAGTGCCGTCGCGCTGCTGGCACTTGCCATCGGGGTGGTGGTCAAGCGCGAGGAGCTTTTCGGGGAGGGACAGGGGCTCGTGCCAGCTGGTGCGGGTGCGGCCCCTGTGCGGCCGGCCCGCACCGGGGAAAGTCTGGATCAGCCCAGGCCGATGGCATCTGTCCCGCCGTCGGCCCCGTTCCAGGGGCCGGCGGCGGGTTACGGCTCTCCTTTCGACGGCACCGTCCAGGCCGCGCCGCCTGTGACCGCGGCGCCGCCGCCCGCAGCCGCGAAGCCGGCCGCGCCGCGCCAGGCACCGGACGGGCGGGGCCGGGACCGGGTCGCGGACCCGGCGCCGCCGTGGCAAGCCCAGCCGACCCGCGACCCGTGGTCATCATCGCTCTTGCCTGGCAGCACCACCGCCGCCCCCGCACCTGACTGGATGCCAGGCGGCCGGGGCACGAGCGACCCCGTCGGCCAGGCCGAGGCAACCGCGCCGTCCCCGTCGTTGACGGCGTCCCCTGAGCCGTCCCCGCCGTCCGGGCCGTCCAGTGCCGGACCGGATCCCGCGTCGCCGAACTGGTTCGCCCCGCGGGCCCGGTCGGCCGATGCCGCCCCGTCCGCCCCGCAAGCGCCAGCGGGCCCGCCTGCGGCCGAGGAGGACGAGGACTGGCCGGCCCGCTACTCCTGGCTGGACGACAAGGCAGGCGAGAACCCCGACGAGATTGACCAGGGCGGCGCTCCCACGGCAGAAACGGCGGTCCCGGTGGCGGCGGGCACCGGGCCGGAACCCGGACCAGGCGAGCCGGGACCCGGGGACGCCAAGTCCGTGTCCGCGGGCCCGCCGCCCGAGTCCGCCGTGCCGCCGCCCGAGTCCGCCGAGCTGGGCACCGGGCCGGCCGAGCCGCAGGCGGAGCCCGCCGCCAGCGAGCCCCCGTCCGCGGATGACCAGGACCCGGAGCCGGCGGACGACCTGGTCGCCGTGCTGCCCGGCGTGCCCAGGTACCACCAGCCGGACTGCGTCCTCATCCGCTTCTTGCCCGAGAGCGACGTTCAGCGGCTGCCGGCCGCCCAGGCGAAGGCCGACGGCTGCACCCCCTGCGCCGCCTGCCAGCCGGTCGAGTAAACCCGGGCCGGGGATAACAGCAGAAAAGCACGGCCCGCGGCTCAGCCGGCGACGGCAAGCCAGAAACGCAGGCCAAGCCCGGCGTCCGCGTACCCGTGCCACGGCCCGGACCCGCCAGCCTCCCTGGACGCGCCAGCCTTGCTGGACACACCAGCCTCTAGGCCGCCGTTCCCCCCTGAGGCGGTGCCGTCGCCCGCCTCGGGATCACCGGGGCCGAAGGACACCGCGAGGACCTCGCCCGCGATCAGCGGGGCATGCTCGGCGAGCGTCACCGCCATCTCCTCGTCCCGGGCCGCCCAGCGCACCCAGATCCGGTCGGCGACGTCGAGCCCGCTGGACTTACGGGCCTCCTGGATCAACCGGACCACCTCGCGGGCGCGGCCCTCGGCGCGCAGCTCTCCGGTCAACGTGAGGTCGAGCGCGACGGTCTCGCCCGCCAGCGAGGCCACCCCCCAGCCCGCGAGCGGCGTCTGCGTGACCACGAGGTCGGCGGCGGTCAGCGTCACCGTGCCCACCGACGGGACCCGCACGGACACCGACCCGTCCCCGGCCGTCGCGTGCGCGAGCGCTCTGGGATCGGCGGCCCTGATGGCAGCGGCGACCGCCTGGGTCGATGAGCCGAACCGGCGGCCAAGGGACCGGAACTCCGGCTTGACCGCATAGTGGACCAGGTCGCCGCTAGCCGCGTCGAGCGAGTCGACCGCGTGCACGTTCAGCTCGTCCGCGATGAGGTCCCGCAGCTCACCGGGGAGCGCGGCGAACCCGGCCGCGCCGGCGAGCGCCCGGGCCAGCGGCTGCCTGGTGCGCACCGACGCCGCGGAGCGCGCCGACCGGCCAAGTTCCACCAGCCGCCGGGTCAGTGCCATCTGAGCCGACAACGCCTCGTCGATCAGCGCCTCGTCGCAGGCGGGCCACGCGGCGAGGTGCACCGACGCTGGGGCGTCCGCGGTCCGCAGCACGCCCCACAGGTAATCGGAAAGGAACGGCGCGACCGGCGCGAGCATGCCCGTCACCGCCGCCAGCGCCTCATGCAGCGTCGCGAACGCCGCTGCCCCGCCGGGGGATTCCCAGGGCCCGGCCCAGAACCGGCGGCGCGACCGCCGCACGTACCAGTTGGACAGGTCGTCGATGAGCCCGGCGAGCCGCCGCCCGGCGGCGGCCGAGTCGAACGCCTCAAGGCTGGCCGTCACGTCCCTGACGCACGCGTGCACCTCGGACAGCAGCCACCGGTCGAGCAGCGGCCGCGAGCCTGGGGCCGGCGCGAGAGCAGCCGCCTCCGGCGTCCACGCTCTACCAGCCGAATCGGGGCCCGCCGAGCCGGGGCCGGCGCTCACCGCGCCAGCGGCGTTCGCGTAAAGCACCAGGAACGACGCGGTGTTCCAGTAGGTGAGCAGCACCTTCCGCACGATCTCGTCGAGCGCGTCGGGCCCGATCCGCCGCTGCCCCCACGGCGACCCGGAGACGGCGAAGAACCAGCGAACCGCGTCGGCGCCGTGCGAGTCCATCAGCCCCATCGGCTCGATGACGTTGCCGAGGTGCTTGGACATCTTCCTGCCCGCCTCGTCCGTGACGAGCCCGAGGCAGACCACGTTCTCGTACGCGGACCGCCCGAATACCAGGGTTCCCACGGCCATCAGCGAGTAGAACCAGCCCCGCGTCTGGTCGATGGCCTCGCAGATGAACTGCGCCGGGTAAGCCGACTCGAACGTGGCCAGGTTCCGCAGCGGCGCGCCCCACTGCGCGAACGGCATCGACCCGGAGTCGAACCAGGCGTCGATCACCTCGGGCACGCGGGCGGCCGCCTGACCGCACTCCGGGCACGGGAACGTCACCTCGTCCACGAACGGCCGGTGCGGGTCAAGCCCGGACAGGTCCTCATCCGCCAGCCCGCCGAGCTCGGCAAGCGACCCGACGCAGGTCACGTGCGCCGAGGGGCACTCCCACACCGGCAGCGGCGTGCCCCAGTACCTGGTGCGGGACAGCGCCCAGTCGACGTTGTTGCGCAGCCACTCGCCGTACCGGCCGTGCTTGATCGTGGGCGGCTGCCAGTTGGTCTTCTCGTTCTCCGCGAGCAGCGAGTCCTTGACCGCGGTGGTCCGCACGTACCAGGACGGCAGCGCGTAGTACAGCAGCGCGGTGCCGCACCGCCAGCAGTGCGGGTAGCTGTGCACGTGCGCGGCGGAGCGGAACAGCAGGCCGCGCTCGGCCAGGTCCGCGATGAGCGGCCCGTCCGCGTCCTTGAAGAACAGCCCGCCGACCAGCGGCAGTCCTTCCTCGAAGTGCCCGTCCGCGCGCACCGGGTTCACCACGGGCAGCCCGGCGGTGCGGATCGCCGCCAGGTCGTCGGCGCCGAAGGCGGGCGCCAGGTGAACGAGCCCGGTCCCGTCGTCGGTGGTCACGAAGCCGCCGCTCACCACCCGGTGCGCGCCGGGAATATCGAGGATCCCGAACGGAGGCGCGTACGACGCGCCGAGCAGCTCGCTGCCCCGCAGCGTGGTGAGCACGTGCCAGCCTTCACCGAGCACCCGGGGCCACAGCGCCTCGGCGACCACTACCCGGTCGCCGTCGCCGCTCTTGCGCGCGATCACGTATTCCGTCTCGGGGTGGACGGCGATCGCGGTGTTGGACACGAGCGTCCACGGCGTCGTCGTCCACACCAGCAGGTCCGCCCCGGTCAGGTGGGCGTTCGCGCCCTCGGGTACCCGGGTCACGGTGAACCGGACGATGACCGAGGGGTCGGTGACGTCACGGTAGACGTCCGGCTGGCCCATCTCGTGGTCGGACAGCGGCGTGCCGCACCGGGGGCAGTACGGGCTGATCCGGAAGTCCCGTACAAGCAGCCCCTTGTCGTAGATCGCCTTGAGCGCCCACCAGACGGACTGCACGTAGCCGGCGTCCATGGTGCGGTAGGCGGTGGACAGGTCGATCCAGTACCCCATCCGCGTGGTCAGCGCGGAGAACGCGTCGACGTGCCGCAGCACCGACTCCCGGCACCGCTCGTTGAACTCGGCGACGCCGTAGGCCTCGATGTCCTTCTTGCCGGAAAGGCCGAGTTCCTTCTCCACGGCGACTTCCACCGGCAGCCCGTGGCAGTCCCAGCCGGCCTTGCGGTTGACGTGGAACCCCTGCATCGTCTTGAACCGGGGAAAGAGGTCCTTGAAGACCCGGGCCTCAATGTGGTGCACGCCCGGCATGCCGTTCGCCGTGGGCGGGCCCTCGTAGAAGGTCCACCTCGGCCCGCCGTCCGTCTGGCGCAGCGACTCCTCGAACACCTCCGCGCGGCGCCACCTGCCCAGCATCTCGTGCTCGATCGCGGGCAGGTCAGGCTGCGCGGGCAGGGCCGGCATCGGGCCGCCCTCCTTGCGCTCCGGGTGTGACACGGTGCGCTCCGGCTGTGAATGTGACATTTCGCCTTTCGCCAGCGTCAGCGGCGGCCGTTCCCCGTCACCGCGCCATCAGGATAGCGAACACGCCTGGTTATCGTCCGGGAACGCCCCGGCGTTCCCCGATGGACGGGCCGTGGCCCCCGGCCCGCGCGGGCCCCGAACTGAGCCGTTGCTGAGGAAACTTTCTGCTCTCACCGAACCGGTTTGCGGGGCGGCCTGCCGCGTCGTATCCTCCGTTGTCTGTCCGAATCTCATGATCGAGGAACCGAAGATGACCGCTGCGCCGCACAGCGCCGCCGATCTGCCGGTGCGGCCCGGCGAGGATCCGTGGTCCGACGCCGAGCTCGCCGAGCTCCGTGTCGAGCTGGAGAAGGAAGCGGCCGCGCTGCGCGCCGAGCTCGGTGAGTCGCAGGCGCAGATCGCCGCCCGCCTTGGTGACGCCGCCACCGAGGCCGGGGACGACGAGGCCGACGCGAGCTCTAAGCTGTTCGAGCGGGAGCATGAGCTCGCGCTGAGCAACAACACGCGCGAGCTGCTCGAGCAGACCGAGCACGCCCTGGCGCGGATCGAGGCCGGAACCTATGGAGTGTGCGAATCGTGCGGCAAGCCGATAGGCAAGGCCCGCCTGCAGGCGTTCCCGCGGGCGACCCTGTGCGTGGCGTGCAAGCAGCGCCAGGAACGCCGCTGAGCCCAGCCGTGCCCTCTGCCGGCCAACACGGGGCCAGTCAACCCGGGGCCAGTCAACCCGGGGCTGGCCAGCAGGACGCCGGCCGGGGCGCGGGCACGCCGCGCAGGCGGCGGATGGCCGTGCTCGCCGCGGTCGCGGCCTTCGTGCTCGCCGCCGACATCACCACCAAGGCCATCGTCGTGGCGCACCTGCGCCCCGACCAGCCGGTCCACCTCCTCGGCAACGTGCTGACGCTGTGGCTGACGCGCAACCCGGGCGCGGCGTTCAGCGTCGGCACTGGCGAGACGATCGTCTTCACCGTGATCGCGTTCGGCGTCGTCGTGTATATCGCGCGGACCGCGCGCAGGCTGTACTCCGTCGGCTGGGCGATCGCGCTCGGCCTGCTGCTCGGCGGCGCGATGGGGAACCTGGGCGACCGGATCTTCCGGGCACCGGGGCTGTTCCGCGGTTACGTCGTCGACTGGATCGGCGTGGTGCCCAGGTATTACCCGATATTCAACCTGGCCGACTCGGCGATCGTCTGCGGCGGCATCCTGACGGTTATCCTCGCCCTGCGCGGCTACCACCTGGACGGCACCCGCAGCGTCGGGCAGCCTGGGGTCGGCCCGGACGACGAGCCGCGGGAGCCGTCGGAGCCGTCGGAGCCGACGGGGCCGTGAGCGCGACCGGCCGGCTCGTCTATGTCCCCGAGGGCCTGGACGGCGAGCGGCTCGACGCGGCCCTCGCCCGGATGTTCGGCTTCTCCCGGGCCGGCGCCGCCGAGCTCATCGCGGCCGGCGACGTGCTCGTCGACGGCAGGCCCGCGGTCAAGTCCGACCGGGTCATGGCCGGGGCCGAGCTGGCGGTGACGCTGCCGCCGCCACCGGGCGCCGGCGCGGCCGTCATCGCGGAGCCGGTCCCCGGCATGGGCATCTTGTACGAGGACGACGACATCGTTGTCGTCGACAAGCCGCGCGGCGTGGCCGCGCACCCGACCCCCGGCTGGACCGGGCCGACGGTGATCGGCGGGCTGCTCGGCGCCGGGCACCGCGTGTCCACCAGCGGCGCGGCCGAGCGGCAGGGCATCGTGCACCGGCTCGACGCGAACACCACCGGCGTGATGGTCGTGGCGAAGAGCGAGCCGGCCTACAGCGCCCTCAAGCAGGCGTTCCGCGACCGGACCGTGTCGAAGACTTACCACGCGCTGATCCAGGGTCATCCCGACCCGCTGCGCGGCACGGTCGACGCGCCGATCGGCCGGCATCCGTCGGGCGACGGCCGCTTCGCGGTTGTCGCGGATGGCCGCCCTTCGGTCACGCACTATGACACCATGGAGGCGTTCCGCGCTGCGTCGCTCCTGCGCGTCGGCCTGGAGACGGGCCGCACCCACCAGATCCGGGTGCACATGGCCGCGCTGCGCCATCCGTGCTGCGGTGACCTGCTCTACGGGGCAGACCCGGTACTGGCGGCCCACCTTGGCCTGACGAGGCAGTGGCTGCACGCGGTACGCCTGTCCTTCGAGCACCCGTCCACCGGGCGCGAGGTGGTCTTCGAGTCGCCGTACCCGGACGACCTCGCGCATGCCCTCGATGTGCTGGCCGCAGAAAGCTAACTCCCGGAAGGTGGCATGAACGTGCGGATCCAACCCCCGCTGCGTCATTCGCTCGCCGCGTGCCTGTACGTGGCCGCGGTGCTGCTGGCGGCCGGCTGCTCGGCGGCGCCGCCCGGCGCCACGCGCACCTCGCCCGCCGTCGGCCCGGTGCAGCGGCACCCTGGCATCACCGACTTCCCGCCGTTCCCGGTGCCCGACACGTACAACGGCCTCGGCAACAGCGTGTACACGATGGTGCAGAAGGCGAAGAGCGGCACCGCCCCCGGTGGCTTCCACGTCACGGTTAAGCCCTCCATGGTGTTCTGGCTGAACTGCATCGGCAAGGGCACCGCCCAGCTGTCGAGCCCCGGCATCAGCCTCAGCTGGAGCGTCCCCTGCGGCGACGGAGGCACCCCGGCGGGCATCACCTTCACCCCGAAGGGCTCCGCCGTGGGACACGTGGCCTTCGTCCTGGTTACCGCCTCCCGCACGTCCAAGTGGGAGATCCGCATCGACGACGTCGCGCCCAGAGGCGTTCACCCGCCTCCGGACCGCATCCCGACCAGGACGACCACGACCGGCTGAGCACCGCGCCCGCTGCCGGTTTCCCGGTTCCTGCCTCCCCGGCGCGGGGCCAGCACCCGCGGCTCGTGAACCGCTAAAGTAGCTAAAACCGAAATCACCCCGGTTATTGGCATCGAGGCGTACGTGGCGCCTGAAAGCTAACTCCCGGAGGGGTCGCGTGAACGTGCGGATTCAACTCCTGCTCCGTCATTCGCTCGCCGCGTGCCTGTGCCTGGCCGCGGTGCCGCTGGCGGTCGGCTGCTCGGCGGCGCCGCCCGGCGCGAGGTACAACTCGCCCGCCGTCGGCCCGGTGCCGACGCACTATACGGCGACGGCGGCGCCGACTAACTTCGCGTCGTTCCCGGTGCCGGAGACGTACAACGGCCTCGGCAACAACGTGTACACGCAGGTGCAGAAGCCGCAGACCGGCACCGACCCCGGCGGGTTCCACGTCAAGGTCAGGGCCGACATGGTGTTCTGGCTGAACTGCATGGGCCGGGGCACCGCGCAGCTTTCCAGCCCGGGCATCGGCCTCAAGTGGAGCGTCACCTGCGATGACGGGATCAGCCCGAAGGGCATCAACTTCCGCGCGAAGGCCTCCGCGGTGGGGCACGTGGCCTTCGTCCTGGTCACGGCCACCCGCGGGTCCAAGTGGGAGATCCGCATCGACGAACTCGCGCCCAAGGGCGTCCACGTGGCCCCTGACCGCATCCCGGCCCGGACGACCACGACCGCCTGAGCGCGACTGCCTGAGCACGGGCCCTGAGCACGGGCCGGTGCCCGCTTTCCCTTTGCCGGCTCCCCGGCGCGGAACCAATACCCCCGGCTGCCCGGAGCGACAAACCCGTGACTCTCTCAGGCGTGTCGGAGAGCGGTAGGCGGAACGTGCGGGGAACAGGGGCGGGAGGTGTCCCCGCGCCCTCGTCTGGCCCAAAGAACGGGGCCAGAAGGGGCGCGGCTGACACCCCAGCCGCCCCCGTCCCCCTCCCGTGCAGGCCGGAAGCTAACGGGCCGGGTGTTGCTCGCCGGGCACGCGCTGGAGTTCGGGGGCTAGCAGGGAGGGCAATTCGGCCAGGGACGTGATGCGCCAATCTGCTAGTCCGGCGACGAGGGAGTCGTTTGCCCATAGGTGCCCCCACGGACCGCGGCGGATGTGCGCCGTGCGCAGCCCGGCAGCCTTGGCAGGAGCTAGGTCGTTGTCGCGATGGTCACCGACGTAGACGATTTCCCCAGGGCTGCCTGGGGCGGCGTCCACGACACGGGCGAAGAAAGCAGGGTCGGGCTTGGCGACTCCCCACTCGGAGGACGTAGCGATGAAGTCCGCGGGCAGGCGCAGCTCGCGGAAGATGCGGCCGGCCTTGGCGGTCTGGTTCCCGGCGATGCCGACCCACAGGCCCATCTCGCGCAGCGCAGCCAAAGTAGGCCGGACGTCGGGGTACAAGTCGGCCTCTCCGTAGTCCTCTCCGGCGCCGGCCTGCTCCCTGAGCTCGCGCTCGGCGGCCACATCGAAGCCCGGACGGAAGTACTGGAACGTGTCCGCGTTGTCCCGCCCGGCCGCGGTCACGGCGCCCAGGACGGCGGAGAAAGTGTGCCGCGGCACGCCGATCCAGTCTGCCCACGCACCGAACTCGCGGCTGTCGTCGAGCAGCGTCTCACCGACATCGAAGACAACGGAGACCACTGACACGGCGCGCTCCTTTCCTGGCACCTGCTGACAGGCTAGGCCGAGCGCTCTGGCCGCGCGCCAGCGTTTACGTTGTCCCCGGCGCGGTACCAACACCCGCGGCCCGGCAACCGCTAATGTAGCTAAAACACCGGCGCAGCCACCCGCCCGCTCACCCCCGGCACCCACGGGAACGGCGGCGCGGAGCGTGCCCGGTGCTTTCGGAACACCGACAACTGAAGGCACCTGCAGGAGGCGATGATCGCGCATGGCTGAGACCCCCTACGCCCACCTGCACGTGCACACCGAGTACTCGATGCTTGACGGCGCCGCCCGGCTCAAGGAGCTGTTCAAGGAGGTCACGGCGCAGGGCATGACGCACGTGGCGATGACCGACCACGGCAACATGTTCGGCGCGGCCGAGTTCCACCGGCAGGCCAAGGAGGCCGGGGTCACCCCGGTCATCGGCATCGAGGCGTACGTGGCGCCCGAGCACCGGGGTAACAAGAACCGCGTCCTGTGGGGCCAGCCGCACCAGAAGCAAGACGACGTCTCCGCGTCCGGCTCCTACCTGCACAAAACGATCTGGGCCAGGAACAACGAGGGCCTGCATAACCTCTTCAAGCTCACTAGCCGCTCCTACGCCGAGGGCTGGCTGACCAAGTGGGCCCGGATGGACAAGGAGATCATCGCCGAGCACTCAGCCGGCCTGATGGCCTCCACCGGCTGCCCGAGCGGGGAACTGCAGACGCGGCTGCGCCTGGGCCAGGAGGCGGAGGCGCTCCGGGCCGCCGCCGAGTACCAGGACATCTTCGGCAAGGAGAACTACTTCCTCGAGCTGATGGACCACGGCCTGGACATCGAGCGCCGGGTCCGGACGGGCCTGCTTGAGATCGGCAAGAAGCTCGGCATCCCGCCGCTGGTCACCAACGACTCCCACTACAGCAAGGAGTCTGACGCCCAGGCGCAGGAGCTCCTGCTGTGCATCCAGACCGGCAAGACCCTCGCCGACGAGGACCGGTTCAAGTTCGACGGCACCGGCTACTACATCAAGTCGCCGGCTGAGATGTACGCGGTCCGCACCGACGACATCTGGCGCGAGGGCTGCCGCAACTCCCAGCTGCTTGTCGCCGACCGGGTCGACACGGCCGGCATGTTCGAGTTCGTCAACCTGATGCCCCGCTTCCCGATCCCTGAGGGCTTCGAGTCCGAGGACGCGCTGTTCGCCGACGAGGTCTGGAAGGGCATGGCGAAGCGGTACCCGGACGGGATCGACGACACCCGCCGCAAGCAGGCCGAGTACGAGATCTCGATCATCTGTCAGATGGGCTTTCCCGCCTACTTCCTGGTGGTCGCCGACTTCATCAACTGGGCGAAGAGCAACGGCGTGGCGGTCGGCCCGGGCCGCGGCTCCGCGGCGGGCAGCATCGTCGCCTATGCGATGGGCATCACCGACCTCGACCCGCTGGTGCACGGCCTGATCTTCGAGCGGTTCCTGAACCCGGAGCGGATCTCGATGCCGGACATCGACATCGACTTCGACGAGCGCGGCCGCGCCGATGTCATCCGCTACGTCACGCAGAAGTTTGGCTCGGACAAGGTCGCCCAGATCATCACCTACGGGACGATCAAGGCGAAGGCCGCCATCAAGGACTCCACCCGGGTCCTCGGCTTCCCCTACGCCCTCGGCGACCGCATCACCAAGGCGTTCCCCCCGGCAGTGATGGGCAAGGACATCCCGCTCAAGGGCATCTTCGACGAGGAGTACCCCCGCTACGGTGAGGCGGGCGACCTCCGCAACCTGTACAACACCGAGGCCGAGGTCAAGCAGATCATCGACACGGCCCAGGGCATCGAGGGCCTGATCCGCCAGCCCGGCGTGCACGCCGCCGGCGTGATCATGTCCGCCGAGCCGCTCACCGACCACATCCCGGTGTGGACGCGGCACCAGGACGGCGCGGTCATCACGCAGTTCGACTACCCGACCTGCGAGGACCTCGGGCTGCTCAAGATGGACTTCCTCGGCCTGCGCAACCTGACGATCATGGCCGACGCGGTGAAGGCCATCGAGGCGAACCGGGGCATCAAGATCGACCTGCTCAGCCTCACGCTGGACGACAAGCCCACCTACGACCTGCTGACCCGCGGCGACACGCTCGGCGTGTTCCAGTTCGACTCCAGCGGCTACCGGACCCTGCTGCGCCAGATGAAGCCGGACAACTTCGAGGACATCTCGGCGCTCGGCGCCCTGTACCGGCCGGGCCCGATGGGCGTCAACAGCCATACCAACTACGCGCTGCGCAAGAACAAGCAGCAGGACATCACCCCGATCCACCCCGAGCTCGAAGAGCCGCTCAAGGAGATCCTCGAGCCCACCTACGGCTTGATCGTCTACCAGGAGCAGGTGCAGCGCGCCGCGCAGATCCTGGCCGGCTACACCCTGGGACAGGCCGACCTGCTGCGCCGGGCCATGGGCAAGAAGAAGAAGGAGATCCTGGACAAGGAGTTCAAGCCGTTCCACGCGGGCTGCAAGGAGCGGGGCTACTCCGACAAGGCCATCCAGGCGGTGTGGGACGTCCTCGTCCCGTTCGCCGGCTACGCCTTCAACAAGGCGCACTCCGCCGCCTACGGCCTGGTGTCCTACTGGACCGCCTACCTCAAGGCGAACTACCCCGCCGAGTACATGGCCGCCGTGCTCACCTCCGTCGGCGACGACAAGGACAAGTCCGCGCTGTACCTGTCGGAGAGCCGGCGCATGGGCGTCAAGGTGCTGCCGCCGGACGTCAACGCGTCGGTCGCCACGTTCACCGCCGTCGGCGAGGACGTGCGGTTCGGCCTGGCCGCGATCCGCAACGTCGGCGTGAACGTCGTCGACGCGATCGTCGCGACCCGCAAGTCCAAGGGCGAGTTCACCTCGTTCGCGGACTTCCTGCGCAAGGTCCCCGCCGTCGTGTGCAACAAGCGCGTCATCGAGTCGCTGATCAAGGCGGGCGCGTTCGACTCCTTCAGCCACCCGCGCAAGGGCCTGGCGCTCATCCACGAGCAGGCGGTCGACTCGGTCATCGACATCAAGCGCAACGAGGCGATCGGCCAGGACTCCCTGTTCGGCGGCGACGTGGAGGCCGAGGCCGCCTTCGAGGTGGCGATACCGGACGCCGAGTGGGACAAGAAGACCCGGCTGAACTTCGAGCGGGAGATGCTCGGCCTGTACGTCTCCGACCACCCGCTGCTCGGCATCGAGCATGTCATCGCGAAGGACACCGACATCTCCGTCGCCGAGCTGATGGGCGCCGCGGAGGAGGACGAGGACGACGGGGACGAGGACCGCCCGGCCGCTCCGGTGGCCGCGGTGCCGCAGCGTGGCCGGGGTGACGGCCAGATCGTCAAGATCGGCGGCATCCTGTCCGGCGTCACCCGCAAGGTCACCAAGAAGGGCGACGCGTGGGCCGCCGCCACCCTCGAGGACCTCGGCGGCGCGATCGAGGTGCTGTTCTTCCCCAACAGCTACCAGCTCTACGCGACCGCGATCGCCGACGACGCGATCGTGATCGTCAAAGGCAAGGTCGACCGCCGCGAGGACGTGCCCAAGCTCATCGCGATGGACATGACCATCCCCGACCTGGCCACCGCCGCCGACGGTACCGCCCCTTTCGTCCTGTCCCTCGCGGAGAACCGCTGCACCGTACCGGTCGTCGAGCAGCTCCGTGAGGTCCTGCGCACCCACCCGGGCACCACGGAGGTGCACCTCCGCCTGCGCAGCAGCCAGAAGACCAGGGTGCTCCGCCTCGACGACAAGCTCCGCGTCACCGCCAGCCCCGCCCTCCACGCCGACCTCAAGCAGCTCCTCGGCCCTTCCTGCATTGCCAGCTGACCCAAGGATCATCCAGAACGCAGGCGTGCTCCGCCCGTCCCGCTACCCCACCAGTCACCATCTGCAACATCATTAGCCTGTCCCAACACAGCCCTGTGGCGTGGCCGAACCCTCCCGCACTCAGCGAAATCCAGTTGCGAGCTCAGCCCCGCCCTGGCATCGTGCCGGCATGCTCGTGCGACGGGAACTGGCGGGGGACGAGGTGTCGATCCGCGCGGTCACGGCCGCGGCGTTCGCCAGGCCGGGGGAGGACGTCCCGGTGGAAGCGCCCCTGGTCGACTGGCTGCGCGCCAGCCCTGCGTGGATCCCCGAGCTCTCACTCGTCGCCGTCGACCCGGACGGCGACCTCGCCGGGCACGTGCTGTGCACCAGGGGAACCGTCGCCACGTCCGCGGTGCTCGCCCTCGGGCCGCTGTCGGTGCGCCCGGACCGCCAGCGCAGCGGCGTCGGCCAGGCGCTGATGCACGCGGTGCTCGGCGCCGCCGACGCCCTCGGCGAGCCCATGGTCGTGCTGCTCGGCTCGACCAGCTATTACCCGAGGTTCGGCTTCTGCCTGGCGAGTGATTACGGCATCACGCCGCAGCGCCCCGAGTGGGCAGAGCACTTCCAGGTTCGCACCCTCACCGTTTACGACCCGGCGCTCCGCGGCGAGTTCGCCTACCCCGAGCCGTTCGACCGCATGTAACCGCGCCGCCGTTCGCTCGCCGACACTCAGCCGGCCGACAGGTTCGCGTGAACCCGTCGCGGTCTTCCGCCACCACACGGTGGCCGCCGCTAAGCCCTCCAGGAACCCGCCTGGCCGACGTCAGCGCAGTCGCGTCGCTCCTGGCCGAGGCGCGAGCTGACGGCCTAGCGCGGCCCGCCGAACCGGTCGGGAGAACGCGATGGCTACGAGGGCCGGGTGAGCTCGTTGAACAGCGCCCGGTAGCGCTGCATCATCAGCCGCAGCTGCTCGGTGTCCGGTGCGCCCGGCGCCATCGCGGTAGGCGTCCGCCCGTCCGCCGCCGCCGCCGGCGAGCCGTCCGCCGGGCCGCGCTCCCACGCCGTGCGCAGCTGCCGCTGGCGCTGGCGGACCGCGTCCACCAGCGCCTCCGCCGTCTGCCCGACGAGGTCGTCGGCGGCACTGACCGCCGCCTGCGGGTCGTCGACGAAATCGCCCTGTGCCCGCTGCCACCGGGCGCGCAGCTCCGCCGTGCCGCTCAATAGCGGGGCGGCGAAGTCCGGCTCCGTCACGGGCGCCGCCTGGGCGGCCGGCCCGTCCTCGCCCGTCGTCCTGGGCGACGGGAAAGGCGCCTGCCTCGGCTGGAAGGTAGGCACCGGCGTCGTCACCGGCGCGGGCGCCTCGAAGTCAGGCGCTGGCGTCGCGCCAGGAGCAGAGGTCTCCAGGGCAGGCGGCGTCACCTCGGCAGCGGACGCATCGGAAGCGGGCTCTGGTCCTGTCTCCTCCGCGAGACCGGGCTCGTTAACGACCTCGGAAGGTACCACCGTGACGGGCGCCGGGTCGGCGCCGGAAGCGGTGCCGGCCGCCGGGGCGGCGAAGGCGTACCGGGCGGCGCCGGGCGCCTGGCCGCCGCCCCGCGGGGCGGTCTCGTCCGGGTCTTCTGCCGAGGTCGGCTGCGCTGCCGAGGTCGGCTGCTCGTCGTCATCGTCCGGTTGGCCGCCACCGGGTGAAAAGTTCCGCAGCAGGCTCATCGCCCTGTCCTCTCTCACTGCACGGGCATGTCATTTCTCATCGCGCGGTACGTGCCGCGCCTGCCTCATCGGGCTGGCCCGCCGCTGTGGCCGCGCTGGCCATCACGGCCGGGTGGCCGTCAGGACCGGGCGACTGGCACGTCGTCGGCGTCTTCCTGGCGCCTGGTCTTCGGGTGCCGCCCCTGGGTGACCTGCTGCCACGGCCGCTGGCCGGGCACCTTGGCCGTCGCCGGCGCGAGCTCCGGCGGAGTCTGGCCACGATCCTGCCCGGCGGCGCCGGCCGGTCCGAGCAGGTCGAAGAAGAGGACCCGGTAGCTGATCAGCGCCCGCCGCAGTGCCTCGGTGCTGGCCTGGCCGGCCCGCGCGGCGGTGGTGCGCGCCTGCCGGTAGCCGTCGAGATAACGCCCGTGGTAGACGGAGAGATCCGTCAGGAGCTGCTCATGGTCGCTGACCTCGTACCCGCGGTCGGCCGTGACGGCGGCGATCATCGCCGCCGCCGCGCGCACCGACTGCGCCGGGTTGTCGACGAACTGCTCCTGAGCGATATCCCACTGCCCGGTGTAGGCGGCTCGCCGCTCGTCGCTGAGCGACTTGATGCCCAGCCCGTCGACGCGCTGGCGGCGCTTAGCGAACTCCGCCTGAGCCTTGCGCGGGCCGATCTCGCCGGCCAGCCGGTCGTACTCCGCGCCGTGGACGGACCGCTCGGTTGTCCTGCGGCCGATCCGCATGCTCACGACGGCCGCCACCACGGCCAGGAGCACCAAGACGACAACGATCACGATAATGGTGCCAGCAGACATTGTGTCCTCCGGTACGTCGGCTTGCCGCTGTCGACTGCCCGCAGGGTCGGCTCTCAAACGGGCCACGGCGAGGACTTGCGCGGCGTGTACGGTCCGGTTCCCGCGTACGATCACGGGAGGAGGCGAGAGGTGATGTCGGGGATGGCTATGGTGCCAGAGCGGCCTGAGGTGCCGGGTTTGCCCGTCCCGCCCGATGCCCGCCCGACCGCCCGCTCGTCCGTCATCTGGTCCGTGGCGCTGCTCGCCGGCAGCGCGGCGCTCGGCCTGCTCGGCGGCCTGATCTGGGGCGAGGTCGCCCCCCGGGTGCTGCTTCAGGAGGTCAGCGCGGGCACCGCGGAGATAGTCAATACGGAGACCCGCGCTTTCTTCGGGGCGGACGCCTGGTTCAGCGCGATCGCCGTGGTCGCCGGCCTGCTCACCGGGCTGCTCGGCTACCGGCTTGCCGTCGCCCCGCGCGACGGGGCGGCCCGGGCCTCGGTCGCGCTGGCGCTTATCCTCGGGGCGGTGGCCGGCGGGTTGACCATGATGTGGGCCGGCGGGCAGGTCGGCCTGTCCGCCTTTAACCGGGAGATCGGGTCGAGCCCGGCAGGCACGCTGTTTCCCGCCTCGCTCGCCCTCGGGGCGAAAAGCGCCCTGGCCCTGTGGCCGCTGCTCACCGCCCTCGTGCTGCTGATCGCCGAGTGGGGCACCCGCCCCGCCCCGAATAGCCCCGCCCCCGAGGCCCCGCCCCCGGATAGCCCTGCTCCCGAATAGCGCCGCGGCCCGCGAGCGGCGGCCGGCGGCGGCACCGGGCCGGCCGTGTATCTGCGCCAGGCCTGGCCGCCTCATCCCAGTGAGCGGCAATCCCGCCGCGGATACCCGGGACAGGGAAAGACTCCAGTGAACGCAAACGACGCACAGCTCATCGAGGTCCTGACCGCACAGCACGGCAGCACGATCCAGGACAACGCCCCCAACGCCCCGGCGCCCGGGCAGGCCGCCACGGCGACCTTCGACGTCGTCATCGAAGGCAACGCGGGCAACGTGATCGGTAACTCCGCCGCGCCGTACACGCTGACCGTCACGGCGATGGACCTGACGGCCATGACGGCCGCCGCGAACCTCAACCCGGTGATCCCGGCCCAGTCCTTCACTGTGCCGCTGTGGAACAAGAACGGGCCGGACGACTACGACACCCAGCAGAGCTTCACGGTCAACGTGCCCAACCCCAACCCGTACGCCGGCCACGTCCTGCAGTACGTGGCGTCGCTGGTGAGCGTGAACGACCAGGTCGTGTCGATCCTGCAGAGCGAGCCGTTCACCCTGGTGTGACGTGCCCGTCCCCTCCAGGCAACGCCTGAAGTGCCACGGGAGCGCGGCCGCCGCCCGGCATCGCCGCTCCCGTGCGCGCAAATGCATTGACGAAGCGTCACGAATGCGCCAATCATTGCTCGTGGACGGGAGTAACGGGGAGCTGCTTAAGGCCGCGGCCGCCGGAGACCAGGGCGCGTGGGATGCCCTGGTGCAGCGGCACACCAGCCTGCTGTGGTCCATCGCGCGCTCCCACCGGCTTAGTACCGCCGACGCCGCCGACGTGGTGCAGACAACGTGGCTGCGACTGGTCGAGCACATGGACAAGATCGCGGACCCGGAGCGGGTCTCTGGCTGGCTCGCGACGACGGCCCGCCGTGAGTGCATCCACCTGATGCGGCGCACCGACCGGCACGCCGAGTCGTCCGCCGAACTGCCAGATATCCCCGACGACGGCCCGGCACCCGACGCGGCGCTGCTGCGGGACGAGCGCGCCGCCGAGCTGTGGCGGGCACTGGCCCGGCTCGACGAGCCCTGCCAGCGACTGCTCCGCGTCCTGATGGCGGACCCGCCACCCGCGTACGTCGATGTCGCCGCCGCGCTCGGCATGAAGGTCGGCAGCATCGGCCCGACCAAGGGGCGATGCCTCGACAAGCTGCGCGCACTTATGTAAAGCACCGAACAGACGGCGGATACCGCGTGAGCAGGGTATCCGCCTGAACAGGACCGGAGACCACCGTGACCGATCAGCAGCCCAGTGACGGCCAGCGGCCCGACGCGGCCGACGACCAGCTCCTCGCGGACCTGCGCCGGGTCGCGGCCGAGGCCGACCCGGTGCCCGAGGCGCTGATCACGACCGCGCGCGCCGCGTTCGGCCTGCGCGAGATCGACGCCCGCGTCGCCGAGCTGGTCCGCGACTCCGCCGTAGGCGCGTCCGCCACCGCCGTCAGGGGCCTAGGCGCGCGGATGCTGTCCTTCGAGGCCGCCGACACCGTGATCGAGTGCGAGGTCACCGCGCGCGGCGCTCGCCGTGACGTTATCGGCCAGCTCGTCGGCGCCGTCACGGCGCTCCTGCAGGTCCAGGTGGCGGGCGCCAGGGCGGTCGACGTGCCGGTGGACGACCACGGACGGTTCTCGGTCGGCGACCTGCCGGCCGGGCCGTTCCGGCTCCGCTGCTCGCTGGCCGACGGGAGCACGTTGCTGACCAGCTGGACCGCGGTCTAGGGAACCGAGGTCCAGGAACAGAAGGGGGAACCGCCGTGCCGCAGCACGCCGGGACCGAGACGCAGACCGCCGCCGAGGCGGCGGGGGCGGCACTCGACCTGGTGCCCGCCGACCCGGCCCGCGCGGCCGCCCAGGCGGCGCGGGCGGTTGAACTCGCGCGCCGCCACGGTGACCGAGGCGCGCAGTCGACGGCGCACCGTGCGCTCGGCCTGGCGGCACACGAGCTCGGTGACCTCAACGGCGCGCTGACCGCGCTGCACGCGGCCGTCCGCGTCGCGACCGCGGCCGGACTGCCCCAGGTTGCCGCGCGGGCCAGGATGAGCCGGGCCTTCGTGCTGCTGTCGCAGGGCAGGACTGGCGCGGCACTGCGGGACGCCGAAGCGGCGGTCGGGACCATGCGCGGTCTGGACCGCGCGCGGGCGCTCGCACAGCGCGGCCTCGTCCTGCAGCGCTCCGGCCATCTCGACGACGCGCTCGCGGTCTACGCGACCGCGCTTCCCGCGCTGCGGCGCCATCACGACCGGCTCTGGGAGGCCCGGCTGCGGAACAACCGGGCCATACTGCACGCCTACCGGGGAGACCCGCGCCGGGCCAAGGCCGACAACACCAGGGCCGACGAGCTCTTCGCGGTCCTTGACCTGCCATGGTCGCGGGCGAGCGCGCGGTGGAACCTCGGCATCATCGAGGGGAAGCGCGGCGACATCCCCGCGTCGCTCGCCGCGTTCGACAGCGCCATCGAGGCGTTCCGCAAGGCCGACCGGCCCATTGCGTCGCTGCTGACGGAAAAGGGCGGGGTGCTGCTGTCCGCCGGCCTCGCCGACGAGGCACTGCAGTCGATAGCCCCGGCGGTCGCGGAGCTGTCGCAGGGCGGGCAGGCGGCGGATCTCGCGGAAGTCCAGCTGCTGCTCGCCCGGGCACAGCTGTCCGCGGGAGAGCCGGGCCCGGCGGGCGCCAGCGCCGCCGCCGCGCGGCGCGGCTTCACCCGCCAGCACCGCCCCAGCTGGGCGGCGGCGGCGCTGTACGTGGAGGTGCACGCCGCCTGGGCGGGCGGCGAGCGCTCGCCGAGGCTGCTGCGGCTGGCGCGGGAGGCGGCGCGGCGGCTGGAAGCCACCGGATGGGGAACCGAGGCACTTGACATCCGCCTGCTGATCGCGCGGATCGCCACCGACCTGGGGCGCCTCGACCTCGCCACGGCTGAGCTGCGGGCGGCGGCCCGGGCCAGGCGGGCCGCCCAGCTCGAGCGGCGCGCGCGCGCCTGGCATGCCCTGGCCCTGCTGCGCGTGCAGAGCGGTGACCGGCGCGGCGCCTATGCGGCGGTCTCGGCCGGGCTCGCGGCGGCCGACCAGCAGCGGGCGATGCTCGGCGCCACCGAGCTCCGGGTGCTCGTCGCCGGCCAGGTAGCGGAACTCGCGGCGCTCGGCGTGGCGCTGGCCGTCGAGGAAGGCGACGCCGAGCGGGTGCTCTGCTCCGCGGAACGGTACCGCGCCGCGGCACTACGGATCCGGCCGGTGCTTCCGCCAGCGGACGAGAGACTGGCGGAACTGCGGACCGCGCTCCGCCTCGCGGCGGACGAGGCGGAGAATGCCAGGCTCAGCGGCGCGCCCGTCCAGGCGCTCAGCCGCCGCCAGCACGCCCTCGAGGAGCAGCTGCGGCAGCGCCTGCGGCACGCACCGGGGGAGCAGGCACCAGGGGAGCAGGCCGAGGCGGGCGGGCACCCGGGTCGGGACCCGGACGCCGCGACCGTAACGCGCCTCACCACTGCCCTCGCCGGCCGCGTGCTCGTTGAGTACGTCGAGAGCGACGGCGACCTGTACGCGGTGATCATCGGGGCCGGGCGCCCGGCGCTGCGGGCGCTTGGCCCGGCGAACCCGGTCGCCGCGGAACTCGATGCGCTGCGATTCGCCTGGCGCCGCCTGCTGACCGGCCACGGGTCCGCCGCCTCGCTGCGCGCCGCCGCCGACCTGACCGCGCACGCGGCCGGCCGGCTCGATGACGCGCTGCTCGCACCGCTCGCCCCGCTGCCCGGCGGGTGCCCGCTTGTCCTGGTGCCGCCGGGCAGCCTGAGGTCGCTGCCCTGGCCGATGCTGCCGGGCTGCGCCGGCCGCCCGGTGACGGTCGCGCCGTCGGCCGCGAGCTGGCTGGCGGCGAGGACGCGGGTGGCACCGGGGCAGGCGACACCGGGGCGGGCGACACGGGGGCAGGCGGAGGCCTTGCCGCGGGAGCCCGCGCCGCGCGCGGGACGGCGCGTCGTCCTGGTGGCGGGCCCCGGCCTGGAGGGTGCCGCCGACGAGATCGAGGCACTGTCGGCGGTCTATCCCGGCGCGCAGGTGCTCACCGGGCGCGAGGCGACGGTGAGCGCGGCGCTGCGGGCGCTGGACGGGGCGGACGTCGCCCACGTGGCCGCGCACGGCAGCTTCCGCGCGGACAACCCGCTGTTCTCCTCGCTGCTGCTCGCCGACGGGCCGCTGACCGTGTATGACCTGGAGCGCCTGGGCAGCGCGCCGCGGACCATCATGCTGGCCGCCTGCGACTCGGCGCTGTCCACGGCCGGGCCGGGTGATGAGATGACCGGGCTCGCCGCGGCACTGCTCGCGGTCGGCGCCAGCGCCGTGATCGCCCCGCTGCTGCCGCTGCCCGATGGGGTCAGCGCGCGGCTAGCGCACGGCTGGCACCGGCGGGTCGGCGAGGGCGCCACGCCGGCGGCGGCCCTGGCGGAGGTGACGGCGGCGGCCGCCGCGGACGGCCCGCTGGCGCGGCTGGCCGCGGCGACCCTGGTCTGCCTCGGGTACGGCGGGTAACGCCGTCACGCGGGGTAGATCACGCCGGGCACCGGGATGTAGGTGTACACCCCGGTGATGCCCCGCAGCGTGGTCACGGGCAGCCAATGCGCCTGGGTGAGCACCGAGTGCGCCGCCTGGCGCGCGGTTCCGCCCGACGTCAGCAGCATGTTCGCGATCGCGGCCGCGACCTGCGGCGCCGCGAACGATGTGCCGCTCCAGGTCGCCCAGCCGTCCATCGACCGGGCCGGCGGCGTGTCATTCGGCAGCAGCCAGTTCGCCCGCAGGTAGGTGCTGTAAACGGTCACACCCGGCGCGTAGAGGTCGACCCAGGAGCCGTAGTTGCTGAAGCCCGCCACCTGCGGCGGGCTCTGGGTCGTGTCGAGGGCCCCGACCGCCACCACGGTCTTGCACGCCGCCGGCCAGAACAGCTCGGACGACTGGTTGTTGCCCGCCGCCGCGACCACCACCACGGTGTCGGGGAGCGCGGCGATGGCGGCGCTCGTGGCTGGCGGCGGGGTGTCCCCGTAGGTGTAACCGCCAAGCGAGAGATTGATGACCGGCGCACTGTTCGCCAGCCCGGCAATCGCGTGCGCCAGGGTGGTGTCATCGGTGACCCCGTCCGGGGTGAGCACCTGGACCTGGTTGATGCTCACCTGCGGGGCCACTTGCATGATGATGCCGTCGATGAACGTGCCGTGCCCGGCCTCCTGCGCGAGGTACTGGCCGTCCATGATGGTCTCGGGCGAGCCGGGGCCAGGCTGGTAGCCGACCCGCGGCTCAAGGCCGCGGTGCGGCAGGGTCTGGATCTGCGTGTCGTAGCCGGTGTCGAGGACGGCGATCTGTGGCGCCCCCGCCGTCGGCTCACCGAACTTCTTCTCGTCGATCGGGTCCTGGCTGGTCGGCTCACCGTAGGGGCCGCCGGTGTAGCCGGCTGGTTCCCCGCAGAAGACATGGTTCGGGCTGACGTTGGCCGCGGGCGCGTCCCATTCGCCGTAAGGACGTTCCCGCAACCGCGCGACGAGCCCGGGGATGTACACCTCCGGGGGCATGGTGAACACGTCGATGGGAATTCCAGCCTCATGGAGACTGCCGCTGAGCTCGTCGTCGCGCTGTCCGCCGTAGCGGTTCACCAGCTCGCTTTCCACCGGTGACGTCTGCATGATCCCGGTCTCGACCAGGATCTGGAGCGGGCGGTACAGGAATCCGGGGCCCTCGAGCACGCCGGGCTGCCCGATTGCGCCCTCGCCGCCGCTCGCGGTCCGCTCGCACACCGCCGCGTGCCGTGCGCGCCGCCACAGCGCCATGCGTTCTTCCGAGTGCAGGTCGTCTGGTCCGCTCGGCATGATCATCGGCCCCCTGAGGTAGATGCGGTCCTACCATCACAGAGGAGCCCGAACACGACCGCAATACATATGCTGGGCTATCGATGCGGAAAGTGATCCAGAACGTGCGCGGGTCGCCGCCACCGGGGCACGGTCTCTCCCCGGCCGGCTACCGGGGACGCGAGGGGCTCGCCGTCGGCGCCGCGCTGGCCGTGGTTGGCGACGGAACCGGCGTGGGCGCCTCCGTCTTCGCGGGCGACGGGACCGCCGCGGTGACGCCCGGCGCGACCGCGGCCAGCGAGTCGCACCCGGCCGGGCCGGCCGGGCTCGGCTCCGGCGTGGCCTTACCGCCCGTCGGCGCCGGCACCGGCGTGGCCCGGCAGGGAGCCGAGGTCGGCACCGCCGTCGGCGCGGCCCCGGCCGGGCTGGCCACCGGGGCCGAGGCCCGCCGCCCGCTGCCCGCCGCCGTCGGCGCGACGGTGCCCGCGGTCGCCGTTACCGCACCGCTGGGCGTTCCGCTCGCCGCGAGCGCGGTCGGCTGGCTTGGCCCGGTGCTCGCGGAGCTTGCCGGGGCGGACGCCGCAGAACCGGAGCCGGACGCCGACGCCGAGCACCCCGCCAGGGCCAGGCCCGCGGCGATCCCGAGCGTCCAGCCCGCTGCCGCCCGCGCCGACTTGTTGTGTGACCGCACCTGCATGCTCCTCGAGGTAGTTCCGGTAAAGACACGAACACCGGGAAATACGCCGGGGCGCGGCGAAAGTTGTGCCCGGCGGGCAGCAACCTTTCTCCCCGTCCGTCCGTATATGGACAAGCGGGGCAGGTCAGGTGCCCGGCGTCGCCCGGTAGCAGTGCGACCGGGCGATGGCGGCCGCCCGCGATCCGCGAGACCCGGGCGGCCAGCGGAAAGGACGGAATGACAGGGGCAGACGAGGACTTCGCCGAATTCGCGCGGGCGAGCTACGGGGGGCTGCGGCATGCCGCGTACCTGCTCACCGGTGACCGGCACGTCGCGGAGGACGCCGCACAGACGGCGCTGGTCCGCACCTACGCCGCCTGGTCCAGGGTCCGCCGCGACGACGCCTACGCCTACGCGCGCAAGGTCCTGGTCAACCATGTCACCGACCGCTGGCGCCGCCGGCTCCGTGAGTACCCGGCCGGCGAGCTCCCCGACCGCCGGCACAGCCCCGACCCGGCCGATGAGGTGGCGCTCCGCCAGTGGCTGACCGGGGCACTCGCCACGCTCACCGTGAAGGAGCGCGCCGTGATCGTCATGCGCTACCTCTTCGACCTGCCAGAGGCGGCGGTCGCCAGGGACCTGGGCATCACCGTCGGCACCGTCAAGTCCACCAGCTCCCGCGCGCTGGCCAAGCTCCGCGTCCGCGCGGGCGACGAGGCAGTGTCGCAGCCGGTGGGGCCGTTGCCGATCGGAGGGGAGCGGCCGTGACCGGGCTGGACACCGAGATCCTGCGCGAGGCGCTGCGCGCGGGAAACGATCCCGGCGGCGCGGTCGACGTCATGCTGATCATGGACCGCGGCCGGCGGCTGCGCAGGCGCCGCCGGGTCGCCGCCGTCGCGGGGACCCTGTGCGCGCTCGCCCTGCTCACGGGCACGGGGACGGGGCTCGCTGACCTGGCGACCTCGCCGCCGGCGCCCGCCGCGCCGGTGAGCCCCGTCCGGCCCGCACCGCACGGCCCGCGGGTCCTCGTCACGACCGCCACCGACAAGCCGGCCACGCCAGTCCCCATCGCGACTGCCACCGCCAAGCCGGCCACGCCAGTCCCCATCGCGACCGCCACCCCGACCCCGACTGTGACGCCGTCCGCTGCCGGAGCGACAGGAAAGGTCCCCGCCGCCTCGCCCACCACCGCCCCCTCGGGCCAGCTCGCCACCGCCCCCTCGGATCAGCCCACCGCCACCGTCTCGGGCCAGCCAGCCACGGGCCAACCCACCCCGGCCGGCAATCAGCCCACTCCCCGGGCGTCGCCGTCGCGCTAACCCGGGCCACACGGGAATGAATCAGCCGGCCGCCCCCCTTGCCGTCGTCATAGCCCTAACCGGGACGCCGGGATCTAGCGGGAAACACAGGGGACCTTGCGGGCAACACGGTTCGCGTGATGTTAATGACATGTCCGGGTCGCGAGCTAGCGCGCCCGCGCGGTAGGCAAAGGAGCGGCACACCGTGCATCGCAGCGAACATGGCTTCCTGACCACCCACACCGGCAGCCTGATCCGGCCGGGTGCCCTTGTCGATGAGCCGGCACCGGATGCGGACGCGGACACGCGCGCCGCCTATGAGCGCGAGCTGGCGGCGGCGGTCGCCGGCGTGGTCGCCAGGCAGGCGGACACCGGGATCAGCGTCGTGAACGACGGCGAGTTCGGCAAGTCGAGCTGGGCGGCGTACGCGATCGGCCGGGTGTCCGGCTTCGAGGTCCGCCCGGACCAGCTGGTCCCGCTGCACTGGCTGGGCCGGGACCGGGAGCGGTTCAGGGACTTCTTCACCGACAACCCGGAGATGCCGTTCGCGCTCACGGGCGCGCCCGCGCAGGCGTGCGTCGGGCCGGTCAAGTACACCGGCGGCGACGCGATCGCCCGCGACCTGGCCAACCTCAAGGCCGCGCTGGCCGGGCGGGAGGGCCAGGAGGCATTCTTCACCAGCGTCGCGCCAGCCAGCATGGCGTACAACGGGGTGAACGAGTACTACGCGACCGAGGAAGAGTACGTCTACGCCCTCGCCGAGGCGCTGCGCCAGGAGTACCTCGCCATCCACCAGGCCGGGTTCATCCTCCAGGTGGACGACGCCGTGCTCGCCAACATGTACGACCACCTCGCCGAGCAGGGCGAAGGCGCCTACCGGCGCTGGGCGCAGCTGCGGGTGGACGCGCTGAACCACGCGCTCGCCGGGATCCCCGCGGACCGGGTCCGCTATCACGTCTGCTTTGGCAGCTGGCACGTCCCGCACGTCGCGGACGCGCCGCTGGAAGCCCTCGTTGACCTGATCTTGCAGGTGAACGCCGGCGCGTACTCCATCGAGGCGGCGAACCCGCGGCACGAGTGGGAGTGGGAGGTCTGGGAGCGGACGCGGTTCCCCGACGGGAAGATCCTCATCCCCGGGGTCATCACCCACCACACGACCACGGTTGAGCACCCGCGCCTGGTCGCCCAGCGGCTTGAGCGCTTCGCCAGGATCCTCGGCCGCGAGAACGTCATCGGCGGCGCGGACTGCGGCTTCGCCCAGACGTCGCACATCAGGCGCACTCACCCCGAGGTCGTGTGGGCCAAGTTCGCCGCCCTCGTCGAAGGCGCCAAGATCGCATCCGACCGCGTCTGGGGCTGAAAAGGCGCCGGGCGGCAGGATAACAGCAAGAAGCGCCGTCGGTGCCCGTCGTCGGCGGCGGGCGTCCAGCATGCGGACGGATCTGCGAGCCGCCGGCGACGTTCGTAGACTAGGCAGGTGACTTCGGACAGCGGGGCAAGCCCCGTCACTACCCTCATTGACCTGCGCGGGCGCGACGCGTCCACCCTCACCCGGCGGGAACTTGACGGCGTGCTGCCGCGCGCCGCGCTCGACGTCGACCGTGCCGTGGACCTGGTCAAGCCCATCACCGAGGACGTGCGCGTCCGCGGCGGCGCGGCGGTCCGGGAGTACACGCTCCGTTTCGACGGCGTCCACCTCGAGCACACCCGGGTGTCCGAAGAAGCCATCAGCCATGCCCTCGCCACCCTCGACCCCGGGGTCCGCGACGCGCTCGAGGAGGCCGCGAGGCGCGCCCGCGTGGTCCACGAGGCGCAGCTGCCGGACCGCAAGGACAGCGTGCCCGCCGAGGGGCTGACCGTCTCAACTAGGTTCATCCCCGTCGAGCGGGCCGGCGTCTACGTCCCCGGTGGCCTGGTCGCCTACCCGTCGTCCGTGGTGATGAACGTGGTGCCGGCCCAGGCGGCGGGCGTGGGGTCGATCGCGGTCGCCTCGCCGCCGCAGCGGGAGTTCGGCGGCCTGCCGCACCCGGCGGTCCTCGCCGCCTGCGCGCTGCTCGGCATCACCGAGGTGCACGCGGTCGGCGGCGCGCAGGCCCTGGCCATGTTCGCCTACGGCACGCAGGAGTGCGCCCCGGTCGACGTGATCACCGGCCCGGGCAATGTCTACGTCGCCGCGGCCAAGCGCGTGCTGCAGGGCACCGTCGGGATCGACGGCGAGAACGGCCCGACCGAGATCGGCATCATCGCCGACCACACCGCCGACCCGGTCTACCTCGCCGCCGACCTGATCGGCCAGGCCGAGCACGACGAGCTCGCCGCCTGCCTGCTCATCACGACCGACCCCGGGACCCCGGCCAGGGTCGACGCGGAGCTGGCCCGCCAGGTGCCGCTGACCAGGCACCGCGAGCGCGTCGTCACCGCGCTCGGCAACAACGCCGGCTACGTGCTCGTCGACGACCTTTCCGCCGCCCGCGCGGTGTCCGATGCCTGGGCGCCGGAGCACCTGGAGGTGCAGACCGACGACGCCGCCAAGGTCGCGAGCGCGATCCGCAACGCCGGCGCGATCTTCGTCGGCCCGTACAGCCCGGTCTCCCTGGGCGACTACCTGGCCGGCTCCAACCACGTGCTCCCCACGGGCGGCACCGCCAGGCACACCAGCGGGCTGTCGGTGTACCCGTACCTCAAGGTGGTCAACGTCATCGAGTGCGACCGTGACTCGCTCGCCGCCGTGGCGCCCCGCGTCGACGCACTCGGCGGCGCCGAGGACCTCGCCGCGCACGTGGCCGCGGTCCGCGTCCGCGTGCCCGAGGGAGAAGCGGGCCGGTGACGGCACCCGACGAGATCCGCGGCCTGCTCCGGCCCGACCTGCGGCACCTGCACCCCTACGGCGCCCCGCAGCTTGACGTCCCTGTCCAGCTGAACACCAACGAGAACCCGTACCCGCCGAGCCAGCGCCTGCAGCGGGCGATCGCCGGCGCGGTCGCCGCCGTCGCCGGCACGCTCAACCGCTACCCCGACCGGGACGCCACCGACTTGCGCAAGGACCTCGCCGACTACCTCGGCCACGGCCTTACCGCACGGCAGGTGTGGGCCGCGAACGGCTCCAACGAGGTCATACAGCAGCTGCTCCAGGCGTTCGGCGGCCCGGGCCGTACCGCGCTCGGCTTCGAGCCGTCCTACTCGATGCACCCGCTGATCTCCCAGGTCACCGGCACCGCGTGGACCGAGGGCAGCCGCGACGCGGGCTACGGCCTGTCCACCGCCGCCGCGCAGGTGCGCGACACCAGGCCAGACATCGTGTTCGTCACCTCGCCGAACAACCCGACGGGCACCTCGGTACCACGAGCGCTCGTCGAGGAGGTGTACGACGCGGCGCCCGGCCTGGTCGTCGTCGACGAGGCGTACATCGAGTTCGCCCGTGCGGGCACACCGAGCGCGCTCACCCTGCTGCCCGGCAGGCCGCGGCTCGTGGTGTGCCGCACCATGTCGAAGGCGTTCGCCGCCGCGGGCACCCGGCTCGGCTACCTCGCCGCCGACCCGGCCGTGGTTGACGCCCTGCTCCTGGTGCGGCTGCCTTATCACCTGTCCACGGTCACCCAGGCCGTCGCCCGTGCCGCGCTCGCCCACCGGGACGAGCCGCTCGCGACCGTCGGCGCGCTCCGCCGCGACCGCGACGACCTGGTCGGCTGGCTCAGAGGCCGCGGCCTGACCGTCGCCGACAGCGACGCCAACTTCATCCTGTTCGGCGTCTTCCCCGACCGGGACGCCGTCTGGCAGGGCCTGCTCGACCGCGGCGTCCTCATCCGCAACACCGGCCCCAAGGGCTGGCTCCGCGTCACCGTCGGCACCCCCGCGGAGAATGACGCATTCAAGCAAGCCCTGACGGAGGAATGCTCCCTATGACCTCTTCTCTTCCCGGCCCTCCCGCCCCTCCTGGACGTCCCGGCCTCCCGGGCACTCGCACCGGCCGCGTGGTCCGCGAGACCAAGGAGACGGCGCTGCTCGTGGAGGTCGACCTTGACGGCCCCGGCCCGGTCGCCGTGGAGACCGGCGTCCCCTTCTTCGACCACATGCTCAACCAGCTCGGCAAGCACGGCTGCCTCGGCCTCACCGTCCGCGCCAAGGGCGACACCGAGATCGACGCGCACCACACGGTCGAGGACACCTCGATCGCGCTCGGCCAGGCGCTCAAGGAGGCGCTCGGCGACAAGTCCGGCATCCAGCGGTTCGGCGACGCCCTCGTCCCGTTGGACGAGACCCTGGTCCGCGCCGCCGTCGACCTGTCCGGCCGCCCCTACGTGGTGCACGCCGAGCCAGACGGCATGTCGCCGATGATCGGGACCTACGACACCACGCTCACCAGGCACATCTGGGAGTCCCTGGCGCACTCGGCCGGCATCTGCCTGCACGTCCACGTGCTGCACGGGCGTAACCCGCATCACATCGTCGAGGCGCAGTTCAAGGCCGTGGCCCGCGCCCTGCGCGCGGCCGCGGCGCTCGACCCCAGGTCCCCGGGCGTCCCGTCGACCAAGGGCGTCCTTTGACATCTGCAGCACGCGGAAGGATGCACTGTGAGCGCTGAAGTCGTGGTCCTCGACTACGGGTCTGGGAACCTCCGCTCCGCCGAGCGGGCCCTCGCCCGCGCCGGCGCCACCGTCACGGTGACTCCCGACCTCGACGCCGCGCTCAACTGCGACGGCCTGGTCGTTCCCGGCGTCGGCGCGTTCGCCGCCTGCATGGCCGGCATCCGGCGGATCGGCGGGGAGAAGGTGATCGCGGCGCGGGTCGAGGCGGGCCGCCCCGTCCTCGGCATCTGCGTCGGCATGCAGGTGCTGTTCGCCGCCGGCGTGGAGCACGGCCAGCGCACCGAGGGCTGCGGCGTCTTCCCGGGCACCGTCGAGCGCCTCGACGCCCCGGTGCTGCCGCACATGGGCTGGAACACCGTCGCCCCCCCGGCCGGCTCGGTCCTGTTCAACGGCATCCCGGACGGCACCAGGTTCTACTTCGTGCACTCCTACGCCCTGCGCATGCGCGACGCCGCGCCGCTGCTGGAGGCGGGCGCGAAGATCACGGTCACCGAGCACGGCGAGCCGTTCGCCGCGGCCGTCGAGCAGGGCCTGGTGTCGGCGACCCAGTTCCACCCGGAAAAATCCAGTGACGCCGGCGCGGTCGTCCTGTCCAACTGGCTGGCGACCCTTTGATATCCCTGGAGACACCATGACCTCACTGGTTTTGCTGCCCGCCGTTGACGTCGCCGGAGGACAGGCGGTCCGGCTCGTGCAAGGCGCCGCCGGGTCGGAGACGTCCTACGGCGACCCGCTGGATGCCGCCCTCGCCTGGCAGTCCGCGGGCGCCGAGTGGCTGCACCTGGTCGACCTGGACGCGGCCTTCGGCCGGGGGAGCAACGCCGAACTGCTCGCCCAGGTCACCGGCAAGCTCGACATCAAGGTCGAGATGTCCGGCGGCATCCGCGACGACGCCTCGCTCGAGCGCGCCCTGTCCACGGGCTGCGCCCGGGTCAACATCGGCACCGCCGCCATGGAGAACCCCGGCTGGGTCCACGAGGTTATCGCCAGGCACGGCGACAAGATCGCCATCGGCCTCGACGTGCGCGGCCGAACCCTCGCGGCCCGCGGCTGGACGCGGGAGGGCGGCGACCTCTACGAGGCGCTCAGCCGCCTCGACGCCGCCGGCTGCGCCCGCTACGTGATCACCGACGTGCTCAAGGACGGCATGCTCAAGGGCCCCAACCTGGACTTGTACCGCGACGTGTGCTCACGGACGAAGGCCCCGGTCGTCGCCAGCGGCGGAGTGTCCAGCCTGGACGACCTGCGCGCCCTGGCCGGCCTCACCGCGCTCGGCGTCGAGGGCGCCATCGTCGGCAAGGCGCTGTACGCCGGGGCGTTCACCCTGGAAGAGGCGCTCGCGGCCGTGCGGGGGGCCGCCCAGTGAGCGTCGCCGTCCGCGTCATCCCCTGCCTCGACGTAGACGCCGGCCGGGTGGTCAAGGGGGTGAACTTCGAGAACCTGCGCGACGCCGGCGACCCGGTGGAACTCGCCGCCCGGTACGACGCGGAGGGCGCCGACGAACTGACCTTCCTCGACATCACCGCCTCGAGCGGCGGCCGGCAGACCATGTACGACGTCGTCCGGCGCACCGCCGAGCAGGTGTTCATCCCGCTCACCGTCGGCGGCGGCGTCCGGTCCGTCGGCGATATCGACGCCCTGCTGCGGGCGGGCGCCGACAAGGTGTCGCTGAACACCGCCGCGATCGCCCGCCCCGAGTTGCTCGGCGAGGCCGCCAGGCAGTTCGGCGCCCAGTGCGTGGTGCTGTCGGTGGACGCCAGGCGGGTCAGGCCGGGCACCCCGCCGACCCCGAGCGGCTTGGAGGTCACCACGCACGGCGGCCGGACCGGCACCGGCATCGACGCCGTGGACTGGGCCAGGCGCGGCACCGAACTCGGCGCGGGCGAGATCCTGCTCAACTCGATGGACGCGGACGGCACCGAGGCAGGCTTCGACCTGGAGCTCATCCGCCTGGTCCGGGAGGCGGTCTCGGTCCCGGTCATCGCCAGCGGCGGCGCGGGCGCGGTCGCTCACTTCGCGCCCGCCGTCGAAGCGGGCGCGGACGCGGTGCTCGCCGCCAGCGTCTTCCACTTCGGCACCCTGCGCGTCGGCGAGGTCAAGCGGGCGCTGCGGGATTGCGGCTACCCGGTCAGATAACCACCACTGCAGCACCAGCCCGATCCCTGGTGCCGCCGCTGTTACTCCTAGTCATGCCCCCTGCGGGTGGCCCTACTCACCGCCCGCCGTGCCCGCGGCCACCATCGCCGCCCCGACGATGCCCGCGTCGTTCTGCAGCGCGGCGGGCACGACCTTCGCCCTGATCCCGCTGAGCAGCGGCACCCACTTCTCCGCTTCCTTGCTGATGCCGCCCCCGACGATGATCAGGTCGGGGGACAGCAGCGCCTCCACGTGCTGCAGGTACTCCGACACCCGGTCGGTCCAGTCCTTCCAGTTCCAGTCGTGGGTGACCTTGGCGTGCTCGGAGGCGCGCTTCTCCGCGTCCTTGCCGCGGACCTCGATATGCCCGAACTCGGTGTTCCGCACCAGGATCCCGTCGGTGAACAGCGCGGACCCGACCCCGGTGCCGAAGGTCAGCATCAGCACCGTGCCCTTCACCCCGACCCCGGCGCCGAACGTCATCTCGGCGACCCCGGCCGCGTCCGCGTCGTTGAGCACGGTCACCCCCGTGCCGGTCGCCTTGCCGAACAGCGCGGCGGCGTCCCGGTCGATCCACGTCTTGTCCACGTTCGCCGCGGTGCGGACCGTCCCGCCGACCACCACGCCGGGAAAGGTGGCCCCGATGACGCCCGACCAGCTGAACGACTGCACGAGCTCGCGTACCACCTCGGTGACGGCGTCCGGCGTGGACGGGGACGGGGTGGCGATCTTCTTCCGGTCGGCGAGCAGCTTCCCGGTAGCTAGGTCCACCGGCGCGCCCTTGATCCCCGTACCGCCGATGTCGATACCTAGTGCCTGCATGTCCATCCTTCCCACCAAGGAAGTTCACGGTCTGCCCAGGGTTTTCCCTGAGTCTTCCCTGAACCTGGTTCGCCGCCGGCCCTGCCGGCGGCCAATACGACTATTATCGAAGCTGTCCGAAGAGAAAGGGGCCTCGTTATGAACTGGGCCAAGATCGGCGCTGTTGTGATCGGCGGGATCATCGTCTTCTTCATCCTGGACACCGTGGTCCACATGCTCCTCGGCATCCTCGGCGCGCTGCTGTTCGTGGCGGTCATCGGCGGCGGCGGCTACGTCGCCTACAAGCTGGTCAGCGGTTCCCGGCGGCGCGAGATCCGCCGCGGCCGTTACTAGCCGCGACCCGGGCTTAGCGGCGTCCTGCCGTTAGACGCAGGCGCCGCCGGGCGATGAGCTTTCCCGCCTCCAGCGGGTAAACGTCAGCGCCGCCAGGCGGTGAGCTTTGCAACCGCCTCGTCCGGTCCGTCCAGGGCGACATGCGCCGCCCGGCCCCGGCCCATCGACCACAGGGTCAGCTCGGCCGGGGAGCCGGTGACGGTCACCGACGGCGTCGCGTTCTTCGCGACGATCAGGTCAAGCTTGCCCGGCTGGTCACCGGACGGCGGGGTCTCTCTGGCGAGCACCACGCCGGCTGGCGCCGAGCGGAGGAACAAGCGCATTCCCTTGAGCCGCCGCCACAGCATGTCCGACAGGCCCGGCTCGAGCGGCCGCTCCGTCCAGTCGTCGGCCGCGCGCCGCACGTCCTCATGGTGCACGAAGAACTCCACGCCGTTCGTCGCCTCGTCCGCGCCGGGGATCGCGAACACCGACAACTTCGGGGGCCCGGACCGGAACAGCGTGACGAGTTCGGCGTAGGGGTAGCGGTCAAGGAACTGCCGCTGCACCCGCGCGGTGTGCCCGGCCAGCGGGCCGCCCATCACCCCGGCGGCGGCGTCCGGGCGGCGTTCCCGCAGCACCAGGTGCGCCACCAGGTCACGGGTCTGCCAGCCTGCACAGAGCGTCGGCCCGTCCGGGCCCGTCTCGTCGAGCAGCGCGGCAAGCGCCGCCCGCTCCTGCTGCGCATAAGTCACAAGAGCATCGTAGGCCGGTTCCCGGGCGGACGGGCGACGGCCGAGCGCCCGCCCGAAGCCGGCGGCCAGTCCGGCCCGGCGGCGGACCGGCCCGGGCCGTCTGGCACCGGGAAGAATCCAGCGCCGCTCGCCTCGCTCAGGCTCCCGTCGAGCGAGTCAGGAAGGCCACACCGCCGGGCTGGCTGCCGTCGGCGGCGAGCAGCGCGTCGAGCGTGCTGGTGACCGCGACGACGTAGCCCCTGCTCTGCGGGAACGTCTTGGAGCTCACCATGATCAGGCCGGCGTGGGACCGGCTGGCCGCGCGGTAGCGCGCGTCGATCGGCATGTAGTCCTTGATGTTGGCGGTGACCAGCGCGCGGCCCGCCTCGCTGGCGCCGATGAGGACGTGCTCGTCGGCCAGGCCGGTGAACTCGGGGTCGGCGACGACCGCGCGGACGTCGTGTCCCTTGGCGTTCAGCTGGTCGGCCATGGCCTGCGGGAACATTTCGTCAAGCAGCAGCCGGGACGGCACGGCTCACCCGCCGAGCAGTTCCCGCTCGCGCCGCCACGCCCGCTCGGCGCTCTCCTCGGCGGCGTCCGCGGCGGCGATCTCCGCGTCGATCTCCTCCGGGTAGGCGGCCCAGTAGCCGGTGGCCACGCGGATCATGCGGACGGGCACGCCGGTGTTCTCCGCGAGCATCGCGAGCAGCTCCTGCTCGCCGAGTTCGGGCTCGGCGGCCCGTGCGGACCTGACGGCCCGCACGACCTCCCACACGTCGGGGCCGGCGGCCAGCCCGGCCCGCCGGCCGGTTGGTCCCGGCCGGAACAGCACACCCGGGTGTTCCATCATCCGCAGTCCTTCGTCCACCAGCATGTTGGCGGCCGCCGACAGCGACAGGCCGTGGTTGACGGACACGAAGACCTGCAGCCGGTCGGCCACCATCATGTCGAATCGCACGGGAGTCGGCGCCTTCTTAGCCACGACTACATCGTAGTCATATAGAGTTGGTTTCAGCAGCTGTTCGCCGGCGAGGCCGGCCGCAAACCTGTTGCCGCGGCGGAGCGGGCAGATCATAGGCTGTAAGGGTGGCCCCGGACCGGGGCGGCAAGCCCGATGAGGAGCCCCACCATGACAGAGGCAGTGCGCCCGTCGAACCTGGACCCCAAGATCGCGTCCCGGCTCAAGCGGGACGCCGACGGCCTGGTCCCCGCCGTCGCGCAGCAGTACGACACCGGCGAGGTGCTGATGGTCGGGTGGATGGACGACGAGGCGCTGCACCGCACTCTCACCACGGGCCGGTGCACCTACTGGTCGCGCAGCCGCCAGGAGTACTGGGTCAAGGGCGACACCTCCGGGCACCAGCAGTGGGTCAAGTCGGTGGCGCTCGACTGCGACGGTGACACGGTGCTCGTCAAGGTTGACCAGGTGGGCGCCGCCTGCCACACCGGCGACCGCACCTGCTTCGACGCCGACGTGCTCGACAGCGTGACCGGGATGAGGCCGGAGGCGGCCCGCGCATGAGTGGCGCGCGGCCGGCCGGGCCGGCGGGACATCCGGGCGGGCGGGCGGGACAGACAAGGCGCGAGTACAGCTTCGCCCTGCTGGCCGGGGCCGCCGGGGCCGCGCTCATCCTCCTGGCGCTCAGGCAGCGGTGGGCGCAGGCGGTCTTCACCCCGCCCAAGCCGCTTACCTCGCAGGTGGTCAACGTGTCCGGCACCGACCTCGTGCCGCTGGCCGGCGCGCTCGCCCTCGCTGCCCTGGCGGGCCTGGCCGCGGTCATCGCCACCAGGGGAGCCCTGCGGCGGGCCGCGGGCGTGCTGCTCGCGCTGTTCGGCGCCGGCGCCGGCGCGGCCGTCATGACCTCGGTCACCGCCGCGACCGTCATCAACGTGGCCGCGTCCAAGGTCGCCTCGCCCGGGTCCGCGGCCTTCTCCGGCGCGGCCGGGTCAACCACGAGCGGCTCGACCGGTGGCGGCGCGCTCGTCGTGTCCGGGTCGACCGCGCAGGCGTTCATGACCGGCACGCCCTGGCACGTCGCCGTCCTCGCCGGCGCGCTGCTTGTGTTCATCGCGGGCCTGGGCACGGCGCTGCGCGGCCCCGGCTGGCCGGTGATGTCCGCCAGGTACGACGCCCCGGGAACCCGGGACGCGGCCGACCGGGCGGACGCGCCGGACGTGCGGGGCGCATCGCCGCGCCCGCTCGACGCGGCCACCATGTGGGAGTCGCTGAACGGCGGCGAGGACCCGACCGCGGACGATCCAGCGGAAAACACGCCGCCGCCCGCGCGCCCAGCTCGCTGACCAGGGGAAAGCCGCGCGCCCAGCCCGCGTAAACTCCGGATCGCCGGCCGGGAAGCGGCCACCGGGGCGCGCCGTGCCCCACGTGAACGTAAGACCAATGCATAGCGAAGGCAAACTTCCGGGGGGCCGCCGGGAGGCTGCCCGCGAGGCAGCTAGCATCGGTGACGCAACATTTCCGATTTGAGGAGACGGCGGAACCGCGGTGACTGTGCTCGACGAGATCCTCGAAGGAGTACGTGCTGACCTGGCAGAACGCCAGTCGCGCGTCTCGATTGAGCATCTGAAGGACCAGGCCAGGAAGGCTCCGTCTCCGCTCGACGCGCTGGCCGCGCTCAAGTCCGAGGGCGTCAGCGTCATCGCCGAGGTGAAGCGCGCCAGCCCGTCGCGCGGCTCGATGGCCGCGATCGACGACCCGGCCGCGCTCGCCGGCGACTACGAGGCGGGCGGCGCGCGGGTGATCAGCGTGCTCACCGAGCAGCGGCGGTTCGGCGGGTCCCTGGACGACCTGGCCGCCGTCCGGCGGGCCGTGCAGATCCCGGTGCTCCGCAAGGACTTCGTGGTCAGCTCCTACCAGCTGTGGGAGGCCCGGGCCTACGGCGCGGACCTGGTGCTGCTGATCGTCGCGGCGCTCGAGCAGTCCGCGCTCGTCTCACTGGTGGAGCGGGCGCTGTCCATCGGCCTGCTGCCGCTGGTCGAGGTGCACGCGGACGACGAGGTGGAGCGGGCGGTCGACGCGGGAGCCACGGTCATCGGGGTGAACGCGCGCAACCTGGCCACGCTCGAGGTGGACCGGAGCATCTTCACCCGGCTCGCGCCGCGCATCCCCGAGGGCATCGTGAAGATCGCCGAGTCCGGCGTGCGCGGCCCCCACGACCTGCTCGCGTACGCCGCGGCCGGCGCCGACGCGGTCCTCGTCGGCGAGTCCCTGGTCACCGAGAAGGACCCGCGCGCCGCCGTGGCCGACCTGGTGACCGCCGGGTCCCACCCGGCCCTGCGCGGAGAGCGGCCGTAGGGCGACAGCGCGCAGAGCGGCGCCGTCCGCGCCGCGGCGCTCGCACGGTAGGGTTGCGGCGTGAGTAGCGCACCCGCAGAACCCGACATCAGCCCAGTTCCTGACCGCAGCGGTCACTTCGGCGCGTACGGCGGCCTGTTCGCACCCGAGTCGCTGATGGCGGCCATCGAGCAGCTCGCCAAGGAGTACGAGGCCGCGCGGAACGACCCGGAGTTCACGGCGGAGCTGACGGACCTGCTCAAGAACTACGCCGCGCGGCCCACTCTGCTCAGCGAGGCCAAGCGGTTCGGCCGCGAGTTCGCGGGCGGCGCGCGCGTCCTGCTCAAGCGCGAGGACCTGGCGCACACCGGGTCCCACAAGATCAACAACGTGCTCGGCCAGGTGCTGCTCACCAAGCGGATGGGCAAGACGCGGGTGATCGCCGAGACCGGCGCCGGCCAGCACGGCGTGGCGACCGCGACCGCGTGCGCGCTGCTCGGCCTTGAGTGCGTGGTCTACATGGGCGAGGAAGACACCCGCCGCCAGGCGCTGAACGTGTCGCGGATGCGGATGCTCGGCGCGACCGTCGTGCCGGTCACCGCGGGCACCAGGACCCTCAAGGACGCCATGAACGAGGCGTTCCGCGACTGGGTGACCACCGTGGACAACACCCACTACTGCATCGGCAGCGTGGGCGGCCCGCACCCGTTCCCGATGATGGTGCGCGACTTCCAGCGGGTCATCGGCATCGAGGCGCGCCAGCAGGTGCTCGACCGCGCCGGGCGGCTGCCGGACGCCGTCGTCGCCTGCGTCGGCGGCGGCAGCAACGCGATCGGCATCTTCCACGCGTTCATACCGGACGAGGGCGTCCGGCTCATCGGCTGCGAGGCCGGCGGCGACGGCGACGGCCGCCCCGAGCGGTCGGCGGCCACGCTGACCCTGGGCACCCCGGGCGTGCTGCACGGCATGCGCACCTACGTGCTGCAGGACACGGAGGGCCAGACCCTCGACACGCACTCGATCTCGGCCGGGCTCGACTACCCGGGTGTCGGGCCCGAGCACTCCTGGCTCAAGGACGCGGGCCGCGCCGAGTACCGCAGCGTGAGCGACAGCGAGGCGATGGAGGGGTTCGCGGCCCTCTGCAAGACCGAGGGGATCATCCCCGCCCTTGAGTCCGCGCACGCGGTGGCCGGCGCCATGCGACTCGGCCGCGAGCTCGGCCCGGACGCCCTGATCCTGGTCAACCTGTCCGGCCGCGGCGACAAGGACGTGGCCACCGCGTCCGCCTACTTCGGTGTGTGAGGATTGAGCCTGAGAATGAGTACCGTCGCCGTGGCCTTCGAGAAGGCCGCCGCCGAGAACCGCGCCGCGCTTGTCGGCTACCTGCCGGCCGGCTTCCCCGATAAGCAGACCGCGATCCGGGCCGCCCTGGCCATGGCCGAGGCGGGCGCCGACGTCATCGAGGTCGGCCTGCCCTACTCCGACCCGCTGATGGACGGCCCGGTCATCGCCGACGCCGTCTACCGGGCGCTCAAGGGCGGCACCAAGATCGCGGACGTCTTCGACCTGGTGAGCGCCATCGCCGACGCGGGCACCGCCGCGGTGGTGATGACCTACTGGAACCCGGTCGACCACTACGGCGTGGACGCGTTCGCCCGCGACCTGGCGGGCGCGGGCGGCGCGGGCCTGATCACCCCGGACCTGACCCCTGAGGAGGCGCAGCCCTGGCTCGACGCGTCCGACGCCCGCGACCTGGACCGCGTCTTCCTGGTCGCGCCGTCCTCGCCGCAGACGCGCGTCGCGGCGATCACCGGGCTGTGCCGCGGCTTCGTCTACGCGGTCAGCCTGATGGGCATCACCGGGGCCAGGGACGCGGTGAGCTCGAGCGCGGCCGGCGTCGTCGCGCGCATCCGCGAGCACACGGACCTGCCGGCCGCCGTCGGGCTTGGCGTCTCCACCGGCGCCCAGGCCAGGGAGGTCGCCGGGTTCGCGGACGGCGTGATCGTCGGCTCCGCCTTCGTCCGCCGCCTCGCCCAGGCCGGCACCCCGGCCGAGGCGGTCGCGGCGGTCCGCGATCTCACCGCCGATCTGGCTCAGGGCGTCCGCCGGGGATAACAGCAAGAAGCGTTGGCGCTCGCCAGGCAAGCCGAAGATGGTGGATAGTTCTGCACACTCCGGTGTGCAGAACTATCCACCATCATGTTGGAACCGTTTCGCCGTCTTCCCGATCCGGATAACAGCAAGAAGCGCTTACGCTGCCTCGGGCGTCTGCGCGCCGCTTGCCGTTGCGCCGTGATTCAGCTCACGCCGCACGCGGCGCACGGTGAGAATTTCCCCACATTGGCACCGGCATTTCCGCGGCGCGCGGTTATGCGGCGCTGCCGGGAGTACCCCGGCGACACCGTCGCAAGGCACCGGGCGGCCGCCGCCGCGGCGCCGTCGCGCGGCGCCCGGCAGGCCAGGTAAATTGGCGGTTTCGGCCTGTTTTGGCTGGGTATCGCTTTCCCTACCAGTTCTTCCCTGGGGCTCCGCGCCCGCGGTGCCCGACGACGCAACGGTGCTCGTCGGCGCTGTCATCCACCAAATGGGCACGCGTCACATGCGCATCAAATCCCTACAGAATGCTCACAAGCCGGCTCTGGAAAGGGATTCACCACTCATGTAATGTGGATGTAACTTACTTACACCGCAGCAGGGCCAGCGTCGTCCCCACCGCAGCAAGCGCAGTACAGCGGAGATATGACGACAGGAGTGTTGATGGTGCCTGCCGCAACGGAGGGACCGAGTCCTTCCCGTGTTGCCCTGCGTCCCGGCGACCTGCCGGAACGGCAGGATTTCCGGGGCTCGCTTTACGACCGCCGGTTCGAGCACGACGCCTGCGGCGTCGGCCTCGTCGCCGACCTGCGAGCCAAGGGCGGCCACGGCGTCGTGGCCAATGCCTTGCGCGTTCTTTGCAACCTCGAGCACCGCGGCGCGGCGGGCGCCGACCCGGACACCGGCGACGGCGCCGGCATCGTCACCCAGGTTCCCGACGCGTTCTTCCGCGCGGTCACCGGGTTCGAACTGCCCGAGGCGGGCAGCTACGCGGCCGGCCTGGCGTTCCTGCCGCTTGACGAGGCGGAACGCGCGCGTGCCTGCGCCGAGGTCGCCGTCCTCGCCGCCGACGAGGGGCTGACCGTCCTCGGCTGGCGTGATGTCCCGGTCGATGTCGCCGCCTGCGGCCCGGGCGCGCGCGAGGCGCTGCCGCACCTGGCCCAGCTGTTCGTGGCGGGCACCGCCGGTGAATGCGGCCTGGTGCTCGACCGCCTCGCCTTCTGCCTGCGCAAGCGGGCCGAGCACGAGGCCCGGGTCTACTTCGCGAGCCTGTCCTGCCGGACCATCGTCTACAAGGGCATGCTGTCCGCGCCGCAGGTCGAGCCGTTCTTCCCCGACCTGTCCGACGAGCGGTACGAGAGCAACCTCGCCCTGGTCCACTCCCGGTTCTCCACCAACACGTTCCCGTCCTGGCCGCGGTCGCACCCGTACCGGTACATCGCGCACAACGGCGAGATCAACACCGTGCAGGGCAACAGGAACTGGATGCGCGCCCGCGAGGCGATGCTCGAGTCGCCGCTGATCCCGGCGTCGAAGTCGGGCCGCGGCATCGAGCGGCTGTTCCCGATCATCGACCCGGACGGCTCGGACTCCGGCTCGTTCGACGAGTGCCTCGAACTGCTGCACCTCGGCGGCCGGTCGCTGCCGCACGCGCTGCTCATGATGATCCCCGAGCCGTGGGAGAACCATGAGGAGATGGACGACAAGCGCCGCTCCTTCTACCAGTTCCACGCGGCGCTGATGGAGCCGTGGGACGGGCCCGCGCTGATCGCGTTCACCGACGGCACCGTGATCGGCGCCGTGCTCGACCGTAACGGGCTGCGCCCCGGCCGGTACTGGGTAACCGCCGACGGCCTGGTGGTCTTGGCCAGCGAGGTCGGGGTGCTCGACATCGAGCCCGCCCGCGTGGTGCGCCGGGGGCGCCTCCAGCCGGGCAGGATCTTCCTCGCGGACACGGCCGCGGGCCGGATCGTCGAGGACGAGGAGGTCAAGGCCGAGCTCGCGGTGCAGCACCCCTACCAGGACTGGCTGCACGCAGGCCAGGTGCACCTGGATGACCTGCCCGACCGGGAACGGCACGTCCCCTCCGCGGCGGACCTGCTCACCAGGCAGCGCACCTTCGGCTACACGGAAGAGGAGCTGCGCGTCATCCTCTCCCCGATGGCCCGGGCCGGCGCGGAGCCGATCGGCTCGATGGGCACCGACACCCCCGTCGCCGTGCTCTCGGACCGCCCGCGGCTGGTCTACGACTACTTCACCCAGCTGTTCGCGCAGGTCACCAACCCGCCGCTGGACGCGATCCGCGAGGAGCTCGTCACCTCGCTGAGCACTACGACGGGCCCGGAGCAGAACCTGCTGGAGCCCGGCCCGGCGTCGTGCCGCCAGGTCGTGCTGCCGTTCCCGGTGATCGGCGAGCAGGACCTCGCCAAGCTGGTGCACATCAACGACAACGGGAACATGCCCGGCTTCGCCGCCCACGTCGTCGACGGCCGGTTCGACCCGGCGGCCAGTGCTGCTAACCCGGGCGACGGCCTGCGGACGCGGCTCGCCGAGATCTGCGCCGAGGTGACCACGGCGATATTCAACGGTGCCCGGCTGATCGTGCTCTCCGACCGCGAGTCGTCGTCGGCTGTTCCCAGCCGGCTGGTGCCGATCCCGTCGCTGCTGCTCACCGGCGCGGTCCACCACCATCTCATCAGGGAGAAGACCCGGACCCGGGTCGGCCTGATCGTCGAGTCCGGCGACGCGCGCGAGTGCCATCACATCGCGTTGCTCGTCGGGTTCGGCGCCGCGGCGGTCTGCCCGTACCTGGCGATCGAGACGGTCCGCGACCTGGCCGCCCGCGGTGAGCTCGCCAGTGCCGGCGGCCCTGGTGCGCACGACAAGGCGGTCACCCCGGACAAGGCGGAGCTGAACCTGATCAAGGCACTCAACAAGGGCGTGCTCAAGGTCATGTCCAAGATGGGCGTGTCCACCGTCGCGTCCTACACCGGGGCGCAGATCTTCGAGGCGATCGGCCTTGGCGAGGACGTCATCGGCACCTGCTTCGCCGGCACGGCCTCGCGGCTGTCCGGTGTCGGGTTCGACGTGCTCGCCCAGGAGGCGGCCCGCCGCGCCGCGGTCGCCGGGGTAGGCGCGGGCGGGCCGGGTTTGTCGGCCGGCCTCATCCACCGGCGGCTGGAGACTGGCGGTGAGTACCAGTGGCGCCGTGACGGCGAGCCGCACCTGTTCAACCCGGAGACCGTGTTCAAGCTGCAGCACGCCACGCGCAGCCGCCGCTACGAGATCTTCAAGGAGTACACCGCGCTGGTCGACGACCAGTCGGCGCAGCTCAAGACGCTGCGCGGCCTGCTGCGCATCAAGGGGATCGACGCGGGAGCGGAGAGCGCCGCTTCCTCATCGATCCCGATTGACGAGGTGGAGCCGGTCGCGTCGGTCGTGCGGCGGTTCGCCACCGGGGCGATGTCCTACGGGTCCATCTCCGCCGAGGCGCACGAGACCCTCGCCATCGCGATGAACCGGCTCGGCGGCCGCTCCAACACCGGCGAGGGCGGTGAGGACCCCGAGCGGTTCAGTCCCGACCGCAACGGCGACCTGCGCCGGTCCGCGGTCAAGCAGGTGGCCTCCGGCCGGTTCGGCGTGACGAGCGAGTACCTCGTCAACGCCGACGACCTGCAGATCAAGATGGCGCAGGGCGCCAAGCCAGGCGAGGGCGGCCAGCTGCCAGGGCACAAGGTGTACCCGTGGATCGCCAAGACCCGCTACTCCACGCCCGGCGTCGGCCTGATCTCGCCGCCGCCGCACCACGACATCTATTCGATCGAGGACCTGGC
>Ga0265338_10000987_pt1 | contig 47972 bp, 54 predicted proteins | sample 42126metaG_FD_193579 | JGI IMG/M metagenome (GOLD analysis project Ga0265338, IMG submission 193579) | Rhizosphere microbial communities from Carex aquatilis grown in University of Washington, Seatle, WA, United States - 4-21-26 metaG | ecosystem: Host-associated > Plants > Roots > Rhizosphere...
GGTCAAACTTCTGTGGATGCCTTTTTGGAATATCGCCCGCAATTTATCCCCATTGGCAAAGCAGTCATGGCAATCGCGCTCATCCAATGTGAGCATGAACAGCGTTTATTCAAACGCGATGGGAAAAGTTGGTATGAGTATTTATTTAACCAGCTCAGTGCACAGTTTGAAGATTTTGGCAAAAATCGGTTGAGCATATTGACATTTAACTACGACCGCTCACTTGAGCACTTCCTTTTCACAGCATTAAAAAACTCGTATGGTAAATCAGAGGATGAGTGTTCGGGAAAATTACAAACCATTCCAATTATACATTTGCACGGCGATCTTGGCGCTCTGCCATATACAGGAGCGGTTTTAGCACGGCCTTACAATTCAAATATCTCGCCGGAAGTTCTGAACATAGCCACCAAAAGGATTAAAATTATCCACGAGGGTGTTGAACATGGACAGCAGTTTGAACTGGCTCACAAATTTCTTTTTGAAAGCGAGGTAGTTTGCTTTTTAGGTTTTGGATATCACGCGTTAAACATGGAAAGGCTTGGAATCAAGAACGGCATGAGCGGTAGCCTAAAAGGAAAACAAGTCATTGGAAGTTCGTTTGGTCTTACCAATGCTCAATCCAGTCAAATGTATGGTCGTTACGGTTTTCAATTGAGGCCAGGCCGCTTTGAATATCAAAATTGGAACGTTCTGCAGTTTCTACGGGAGTCTGGAGTACTAAACGACGGTTGATTTTCATTTTATCCGCACTTGATTTTCAATCGCCGGTGGCGCATTTTGCGATCAAAGAAGTTTAACGAAACGAAAGGATTAAAAAATTATGGCACATGAACTACCTCCCCTGCCCTATCCCAAGGACGCCTTGGAACCGCACATCGACGCGTTGACGATGGAGATCCATCACGACCGCCATCACAAGGCTTACGTGGACAATCTCAACAAAGCCATCGCCGGCAACGCCACGCTCGAAGGCAAATCGCTTGATGCGCTCATCGGCGACCTCGCCTCGGTGCCGGACAACATCCGCGGCCCGGTGCGCAACAACGGAGGCGGCCATTGGAACCACTCGTTCTTCTGGAAACTGCTCGCGCCCAAGCCCGGCGGCACCCCCACTGGCAAACTCGGCGAAGCCATTAATGCCACCTTCGGTTCCTTCGCCGATTTTCAGGTCAAGTTTGAAGCCGCGGGCATCGGCCGGTTCGGCAGCGGCTGGGCCTGGCTCGTTTCCCATGGCGGCAAACTGGAAATCGTTTCCACCGCCAACCAGGACAATCCACTCATGGGCAAGGCCGTTGCCGGTTGCGAAGGCAAGCCGTTGCTCGGTGTGGACGTCTGGGAACACGCCTATTATCTCAAATACCAGAACAAACGCGCCGATTATTTGAAGGCAGTCTGGAACGTGATCAACTGGGCCGAAGTCGCGAAAAGCCTGTAAACCAGAAGACTTATTTTGTCCGCCAGCACGCCGGTTTTACGACCGGCGTGTTTTTCTTTTCACCGCTCACGGAAAGCGCCAGAGGACTGGCGCCCGTTCTCCGTAGCATTACTGCGGAGGGTGGACACGCCGGGACGCTTCACGCCAAAGATGGATTCCGGGAAAGTCCGGCTGGTCTTGGAGTGCGGAGGCCTTCCGCTGCTTTTTCACCGCACATCCCACTTCACAAACACGACAATGACACAAAACATTTTTGGTTGAACCTTCAACTTTCCAATTCCAAACAAAAAAGCCCGCTCGGGTGAGCGGGCTTTGAAATATTTTTTGGATCAGGCCTTGGCCGGCGCTTCCTTGGCGGGCTCGGGAGCCTTGGCTTCGGCGCCGGCTTCCGGAGTCTCCTCAACCGGGGCGGGCGGCGTGTAATCCACCCATTCCAAAATTGCCTTCTGGGCGGCATCGCCCTGGCGCTGTTCCATCTTGATGATGCGCGTGTAACCGCCGTGGCGTTCCTTGAAGGCCGGCGCAATCTCCTCGAACAAAATGCGGAGGACGTCCTCTTCCTGCCGCCATTTTTTGCGCTCGTCCTTGGTCAACTGGACCGTCGGACCGTGCGTATGCAACCGGGCGGCCACCAGCCGGCGTGACTGCAACGTGGCGTGCTTCCCGAGGGTGACCATTTTCTCCGCGACGGGCCGCGCGGCCTTGGCCTTCGCGAGCGTCGTGGTCACACGCTTGTGCTTGATGAGGCTGCAAACCAGGTTGGCCAGCATCGCATTGCGATGCTCGAATGTGCGGCCCAGTTTGGCCGTGCGTTTCAAATGTCTCATGACTGATCCTTACTCCGGCTTCGGCTCTTCTTTCGGCGCGTCGAGCAATCCCGGCTCGAAATTCATGCCGAGCGAGAGGCCCAGGGCCGTCAATTTGTCTTTGATTTCGTTCAGCGATTTCTTGCCGAAATTGCGGTATTTGAGCATTTCCTGCTCGGTCTTCATCGCCAGCTGGCCGACGCTGGTAATGTTCGCATTGTTGAGGCAGTTCGCCGCGCGAACGCTCAACTCGATCTCGTTGACGCTCATGTTGAGGAGCTTCTTCATCTTGGACTTCTCCTCGTCCTGCTTGTCGGCGGCTTCCTCGAATTCCACGGCGTTCTTGTCGTAACCGACGAACACGTCGAGATGATGCTGCAAAATCGCCGAGGCCTGCGTGAGCGCGTCGTCGGGCGACAGGCGCCCGTCCGTCCAGACTTCCAGGATCAACCGGTCGTAATCGGTCCGGTTCCCGACACGGGCGGCCTCGATGGCGTAACGCACCCGCGTGACCGGTGAAAACAGCGAGTCAATGGCCACCACGCCGATGGGCTGGCCGGGCTTTTTGTTTTCGTCGCTCGGGCAGAAGCCACGGCCGACTTTGACCTCCAGCTCCATTTCAAATTTCTTCTTCTTGTCCAGCGTGCAGATGATCTGGCCGGGATTGACCAGCTCGATGTTCTGGTTGACCTGGATGTCGGCGGCGGTCACTTCGCCCTCCTTGTTCACGGAAAGCAGGAGCGTCTGCGTATCGCGCGAATGGGCCTTGAATTTGACCTTCTTCAAGTTCAGGACGATGTCGGTGACATCTTCAACCACCCCGTCAATGGTGGCAAACTCGTGCATGGCCCCGTCCACCTTCAGGGAGGTGATGGCCGCGCCTTCGAGCGATGACAGGAGCACCCGGCGGAGCGAATTGCCGACGGTATGGCCGTATCCGGTTTCAAACGGGTCGGCGATGAACTTGGCGTAGGTGGGCGTGGCGCTGGCTTCATCCTTCTGCAAGCGCTTCGGCATTTCAAAACGTCCTAGACGTACTGGCATGATTTCCTTTCAACAATTTTTATCTGACCCCGGGCCGTTATTCCCGGCAGCAACCGAGGTCCGTGTAATTGTTATGGTTTGGTGGTTTGCTTAACGGGAATAAAATTCGACGACGGCCTGTTCGTTGGCAATCGGCTGGATCTCGTCGCGGGTTGGGATGCGCATGACCGTGCCTTTGAACTCCTCTTTGTTCATCGACAGCCAGTCCGGCACCGAACGGCTCGTGGCAATTTCCATGTTCTTCGTGGCCAACTGGCGCGATACGTTGGAATTCTTCACCACGATGGCGTCGTTGACCTTCAGGCTATACGACGGCACGTTCACCTTGCGGCCGTTGACCGTGATATGACCGTGCGAAACCATCTGGCGCGCCGCGGCGCGGGTGTTGGCAAAACCGAGGTGAAAAACGACGTTGTCCAGGCGCGTCTCCAGGATCTGGAGCATCTGCTCGCCGGTGACGCCGCGCCGGCGGAGGGCCTTCTCATAAACGCCGCGAAACTGGCGTTCGAGCAAGCCGTAGTAATAACGCAGCTTTTGTTTTTCGATCAGACCGAGGCCGTAGTCGGTATGCTTGCGCCGCGACTTGGGGCCGTGAACGCCGGGACCGTAGTTGCGGCGCTCCAGATATTTTGACGGACCAAAAATCGGCAAGCCGAACCGGCGGCTGATGCGAACGCGGGGACCTGTATAACGAGCCATGGTTTAGTGGATGGTTGAAAGTTGAGAGTTGAGACTACACGCGACGTTTCTTGCGGGGCCGGCAGCCATTGTGCGGCACGGGAGTGACGTCCTTGATGGCGCTGATTTCCAATCCGATCGCCTGCAAGGCACGGATGGCGGATTCGCGACCGGAGCCGGGCCCCTTGACGCGCACTTCCACTTCCTTCATGCCGTGGGCCATGGCCTGGCGGGCGGCGTCCTGGGCCACCTGTTGCGCCGCGTAAGCGGTGCTTTTGCGCGAACCCTTGAAACCCACCCGGCCGGCCGTGGACCAGCCGATCAGGTTGCCGTGGGCATCTGTGATGCTGACCTGGGTGTTGTTGAACGTGGCCAAAATATTGGCGATGCCGGAAGTAATGTTTTTGGCATGCTTCGCCTTGATGATCTTTTTTGCCGCTGCGTCTTCGCCCAGCAATTCCGCCGCGGTAGGCGCCGCAGGAATGACTGCTGCGTCCGCCGGTTTGGCGGCCGCGGCGGGCGCCCCAGCCGCAGGAGCAGCCGCGGCGACTTCACCGCCGGGCACAGCCTTCTTCGCGGGCTTTTCCCCGGCTGGTTTGGCCACGGCCTCAGCGGCTTCGGGATTACCATCCGGTTTGACTTCGGGATTGGCTTCCTTTTTCTTTGGAGCCGGTTTCTTTTTTTCTTCAGACATACAAATTTTTTAGTGGATGCCGGTCTTGGCGTTGGGATTGCGCTGCACACCGACAGTCTTGCGCGGACCTTTGCGGGTGCGGGCGTTGGTCTGCGTGCGCTGGCCGCGCACCGGCAATCCGCGCATATGCCGGACGCCGCGATAACATTTGATGCCCTGGAGCCGCTTGAGGTTCATGCCAATCTCCCGGCGCAGATCGCCTTCGATGACATATTTGCCTTCCTGGATGGCATGCACAATCTGGGAGAGCTGCTGCTCGGTCAAATCCTTCGCGCGAATGGCCGGGCTGATGTTGGCGCGCTCCAGAATGTCCTTCGCGTTGGACGGGCCAATGCCGTAAATGTAGCGCAAGGCGATGTCAATGCGCTTGTTCGGCGGAACTTCCACACCAATGATGCGTGCCATAATTTAAATCAACCTTGACGTTGTTTGTGCCGTTTGTTCGTGCAAATCACCCGGATGACGCCACGGCGGCGCACAATCTTGCAGTGCTCACACAATTTTTTAACTGACGCGCGAACTTTCATGCTTAAATCGTTTCTCTTTCCAATAAAATCCGCCCCACGGATAAATCGTAAGGCGATAACTGCAATTTCACCGTGTCTCCCGGCGCCGGACCGCCCGCCAGCTGTTTCGCCCGGCCGGCCACAAAGGCCGTCAACCGGTGCCCGTTGGCCAGTTCCACGCAAAACGTGTGGTTGGGCCGGGCTTCAATCACGCGGCCTTCAACCTGGAAGGCTTCTTTTCCGGCCATGTCAAAATCTCCGGTTCACCCTCGGTGATCAGCACCGTATGCTCAAAATGAGCGGATAGTGAACCATCTTGCGTAACCACTGTCCAGCCGTCTTTCAATATTTTTACGCCCGGCTGGCCCGCATTCACCATCGGCTCAATCGCCAGGGTCATCCCCGGCCGGAGCTTCTGGTTGCTCTTCGGATCCACAAAATTCGGCACTTGCGGCTCTTCATGCATCGAGCGTCCCACGCCATGTCCGACAAATTCCCGCACCACGCTGAAACCGTTGTCTTCCACGTATTTCTGGACCGCGCGCGATATGTGCGTCACGCGATTCCCCGGCAACGCCGCGGCAATACCTTCCTGCAGCGCCCGTTCTGTCACATCCATCAGCCGTTGCGCCAGCACCCCGCATCCGCCCACCGCCACCGTCCGGGCCGTGTCGCCCACAAATCCGTTATGAACCACGCCCACGTCGACGCTCACGATGTCGCCAAAACGCAACTCACGGCCGCCCGCCAGTCCGTGGACCACCTCGTCGTTGACCGAGATGCACGTATGGCACGGGTATTTGCGATACCCCAAAAATGCGCTTTTGGCGCCATGCGCCTTGATGCGCGCCGCGGCAAACTCATCCACCTGCCGTGTCGTCAGCCCCGGCTTGATGAACGCCGCAATTTCATCCAACACGCTGCCCGCCAACATGCCAGCCGGACGCATCAGCTCCAGATCGCGTTCACTCTTGAGAATGATCATGGTGCCTCGCCGCGCGGCTAAAACCGTCCGCGCAACCGGCCCTTCTTCAAAAAGCCGTCGTAATGGCGCATCATCAAATGCGATTCCACCTGGCGCATCGTATCCAGCAAAACGCCCACCGTGATCAGGATGCTCGTGCCGCCGAAGAAATTGGACACATTGGGCGGGATGCTCATCCACCGGGACAGGATGATGGGGATGGTGGCAATGACCATCAGGAAAAACGCGCCGGCCAGCGTGATGCGGCTCATGGATTTGTGCAGGTATTCGCTGGTTCCCTGCCCCGGACGCACGCCCGGAATGTAGCCGCCGTTCTTTTTCAAATCGTCGGCAATCTGCAGCTCGTTGAACTGAGTCGCCACCCAGAAATAGGCGAAGAACAAAATCATCAGCGCATAAATGATCAGATACAACGCGGATCCGTAAACCAGCATCCGCGCCAGCCCCAGGAACAGGTCATGCAGAAACGGCTGGGAAATCGCATTGGCCGCCCCTTCAAACAGCCGTTGCGGAAACATGAGGATGGATTGCGCGAAAATAATCGGCATCACGCCGGAGAAGTTTACCCGCAACGGCATGAAAGAGGTCCCGCCGGAATACATCTTGCGTCCGACCGCGCGCTGCGCGTACTGCACCGGGACCTTCCGTTGCGCCTGGGTGATGGCGATGACTCCGCCAATCACCAGCACCATCAAGACCATCAGCATCACCCCGGTGCCGGCGAGGTGATAATTGGCCTCGACATGACCCGGGGGCCAGAACATCTCGTACGCTTCCTTCAAAGCCATGGGCAAACGGGCCACGATGCCGATGGTGATGACCAGCGACACACCGTTGCCGATGCCGCGTTCGGTGATTTGTTCGCCCAGCCACATCAACAGCATGGTGCCGGTCGTCATGATGAGCGTGGCCTGGATGCGATACCACCAGATCTGGTCGTCAGGATAGAGCACCAGCCGGCCGATACCCTGGCCGAAGATTTTTTCGGGATGTTCATAGCCCATGGCGAAAAACCATCCCTGCCCCAGGCACAGCAACACCGTCAAATAGCGGCCGTATTGGATGATCTTGGCCCGGCCATTTTCCTCACGCGCCAGCTTGCTCAAGCTCGGCCAGACGGCCGTAAGCAATTGAATGATGATGGTGGCGCTGATGTAAGGCATGATGCCCAGCGACCCAACGGCGCAATGTTCCAGGGCGCCACCGGCAAAGGTGTTGTACATCCCCAGCACGCCGCCGCCACCCTGCGCATTATGCTGGAAAAAATTTGTCAGCGCGTCGCCATTCAATCCGGGTATCCGGACCCAGGCCGTCAACCGGCAGACCGCCAGCAACGCAAGGGTGAAGATAATCCGGGATTTCAACTCCGGAATTTTGAAGCAGTTGGCGAAGGTGTTGAAAATGGAGCGGAACATGCGTCAAACGCGCGGTCAGGCTTTGGCGGCCGCCGGCTTGGCCGGGGCGGCGGGCTTGGCGCCGATGACCTCGCAGGCGCCGCCTTTGGCTTCAATTTTGGTGCGGGCGGAGGCGCTGAACGCGTGGGCGCTCACCGTCAATTTTTTGGTCAGCTCGCCGTCGCCAAGAATTTTGACGCCGCTGCCGGGTCCATTGGCCAGACCCGCCGCGCGCAAGGCCGTTTCATCCACCCGGGCGCCGTTGTCAAACTGGTTCAACTGGTCAACGTTCACGCCGATATAAATCGTGGCAAACCGCTTGTTGTTGAAGCCGCGCTTGGGGATGCGGCGAATGAGCGGCATCTGGCCGCCTTCGAAGCCGATGCGGATCGAGCTGCCGGAACGCGCCGTCTGGCCCTTGCCGCCACGGCCGCTGGTTTTGCCGTGGCCGCTGGATTCACCCTGGCCAAGGCGCTTGGTGCGATGTTTCGCACCCGGACGAGGTTTTAAATTGTGCAGTCGCATAAAAATCAAGCCGTGGTGGGAGCCGCTCCCGGCACCTTGGGCGCTTCCACCTTTCTAATTTGCAAACCGCGCGCCTTGTAAATGTCCTCCCGCAGCCGCAGGCTCAGCAGCGCCTTGAGCGTCGCCTTGACGACGTTGGCCGCGTTCTTCGAACCGAGCGATTTGCTCAAAACGTCCTTCAGTCCGGCGGCTTCCAATACCGCGCGCACCGTCCGACCGGCGATGATGCCCGTTCCCGGCGAGGCCGGACGGAGCAAAACCTTGGCGCCGCCATAGGCGGAAAAAACCTCGTGCGGAATGGTCACGCCCTTGAGGGACACGGAAACCATTTGATTGCGGGCGAGTTCGCCGCCGCGACGGATCGCATCCGCCACTTCGCCAGCCTTGCCCAGGCCGACCCCGACGCTGCCCCGCTTGTTGCCCACGACCACCAACGCGCTGAAATTGAAACGGCGTCCGCCTTTGACCACCTTGGCGGACCGGTTGATGAACACAACCTTTTCGGTCAATTCCTGCGATTCCTTTCCATCAAACGCCAGCTCCGGCGCTTCGGAAATGGATTTGTTGCGGCGACCGCGACCGCCGCGCGGTTGCTCTTCGACTACTTCCGGTGTTTTGGGAATTTCAGCCACAGTTTTCAGTCTCCATTTTAAAATTTCAAACCTGCCGCCCGTGCCGCCTCAGCCAGGCTCGCCAGTTTGCCGAACACCGGCGCTGACTTGCCGTCCTTGCCCTTGGCCACCGATTGGTGGTACCGGGCGCCGCCACGATCAAAAACCACGGTTTTGATTCCCTTGGCTAGGGCGGCTTCCGCCGCCAGTTTGCCAATGACCTTCGCGCTGGCCACATTGGCCGCCAGTTGTTCCCGGTTCGGAGCCGCCTTGGCGGTCGTTGAAGCCGCCGCCAGGGTCATCCCCGCCCGGTCATCAATGAACTGGACGTGGATGTTTTCGTTGGTGAAACAGACGCTCATGCGCGGACGATCCTTCGTGCCGGTCAACTTGTTGCGTATCCGCCAGTGGCGGAGCTGCTTCAGCTTGTGTTTTTTTTCCGTTCTCATTTCAATGCGTCACGGTTCTGGCCGTGAACAAAATTATTGTACCGTCTTGCCTTCCTTGCGCTGGACGTGTTCGCCGGCATAGCGCACGCCCTTGCCCTTGTATGGCTCCGGCGGATAAAAACCGCGCAACTCGGCGGCCACCTGCCCCACCACCTTCTTGTCCGGGCCTTCGATGGTCAGCTTCGTGTTTTCCTCGACCGTCACCTTGATCTGGTCGGGAATGTTGTAATTGATCGGGTGCGAAAATCCGAGGGCCATGTTCACCACCTTGCCTTGGACCGCGGCCTTGAAGCCGACGCCCTGGATTTCCAGCTTTTTGACAAAACCTTCGGTCACGCCCTTGACCATGTTGTTGACGAGCGCGCGGCTCAGGCCATGCAGCGCCTTGGCCTGGGCGTCATCGCCATCACGGCTGACGACAATGTTGCCGTCCTGCACCTTGAGACTGGTGCGCTTGGGCAGCTCCCAGTCAAGCTTGCCCTTCGGGCCTTCGACAAAAACTTTCTGCCCCTTCACCTCCACCTTCACCTTGGGAGGAATGGCAATCGGTTGTTTTCCAATTCGCGACATAAAATCAAATGGTTACCAGACGTAACAAAGCAATTCACCGCCGAGGTTCTTCTTGCGCGCCTGCGTGCCGGTCATGACGCCTTCCGGCGTGGAAAGCACGGCCACACCCAGACCACCCAGGACCCGGGGAATCTCCGTTGCCCCCACGTAATGGCGCAAACCGGGTTTGCTGATGCGGCGCAGCCCCTCAATCACGCTCTTCTTGCCCTGGTATTTGAGCTGAATTTTAATCTTTTTCAACGGCTTGCCTTCGACCGCCACTTCCGCGACGTAACCTTCGCTCTTCAAAATGTGCGCGAGATTTTCCTTGATGCGCGAATGTGGCATTTCCACCGTGGGCAACAAGGCGCGGCTGGCGTTGCGGATCCGCGTCAACATGTCAGAAATCGGGTCGGTCATATCAAAATCGTAATCGTTTTCGTCGTCCGTTTACCAACTGGCCTTCACCACGCCGGGAATCAACCCGTTCAACGCGGCTTCGCGGAACGTCAGACGCGACGCGGCGAACTTGCGCAGGTAGCCATGACGGCGGCCGCTGGCGGAGCAGCGGTTCACCAGGCGGACGGGGCTGGCGTCGCGCGGCAGCTTGGCCAGGCCGGCGTAATCACGCTTGGCTTTCAATTCGGCGCGGATCGCGGCGTATTTCTTCACCGTTTCCGACTTGCGCTTGTTCCGTTCAATCCATGATTTCTTGGCCATAAAATCTATTTTTCTGCGAGCGGGAAGCCCATGAGTTTCAGGAAATCCAGCGCTTCACCGTCGTTGCGGGCGGTCGTGACTATCGTCACGTCCATGCCCTGTGTCCGCTTGATCTTGTCCAGTTCAATCTCCGGAAAAATCGTCTGGTCCGCCACGCCGAACGTGTAGTTGCCGCGCCCGTCAAACTTGCGCGGCGACAGCCCGCGAAAGTCACGGATGCGCGGCAGCGCGGTAGCAATCAGCCGGTCAAAAAATTCGTACATCGCGTCCCGGCGCAGGGTGACCCGGCAGCCGATGGGCTGGCCTTCGCGCAGCTTGAAATTCGCGATGCTGTGGCGCGACTTGCTGATGACCGGCTTCCGGCCGGTGATCATCGACAGGTCCTTCGCCGCGTCGTCAATGGCGTTCTTTTCCAGCGACGCGCTCACGCCCATGTTCACCACGATCTTCACCATGCGCGGGATCTGGTGCACATTCGCGTACTTGTGCTTCTCCTTGAGGGCGGGCACCACGTCGGAAACGTATTTATTGTAAAGTCTGGCTTTCATCAATCTGGGTCACGGATTTGGCCGTGACTATGTTTTATGTGCTTCGTCGTCGGTCTTGATTATTTCAGGCCTGGGCCGGCTCCGCCGTCCCGCCTCGTTTCGCCACCCGGGCGTCAAACAGTTCTGCCTTCATCACGTTCGAAAGGTGGATGGTGCCTTCGCGCTCGAGAATCGTGCCCTGCGGATGCTGCTGGCTCTTGCGCATGTGGCGCTTGGTCATCTGCAGTCCTTCCACAATGACCCGGCTTTTCTTCGGGGCCACGGCGATGATCTTGCCGCGCTTGCCCTTTTCCTTGCCGGCCAGCACCACCACTTCGTCGCCTTTTTTTATGTGCAATTTCATAGGCCTCTTCAAATCACTTCCGGCGCGAGCGAAATTATCTTCATGAACTTCTTGTCGCGCAGTTCCCGCGCCACCGGTCCAAAAATACGCGTGCCCTTCGGGTTCAATTCCGCGTCAATAATGACCACCGCGTTACTGTCAAAGCGCAGATAGGAACCGTCGTTGCGGCGGATGGGCTGGCGCGTACGGACAATCACCGCATTGTGCACCTCGCCTTTCTTCACCTGGCCGTCGGGGGCGGCAACCTTGATGTGCACCTTGACGACATCGCCGATCCCCGCATACGTCTGGTTGCGGCCAAGGACGCCAATCGTCCAGGCGACTTTTGCGCCTGTGTTGTCCGCAACATCCAAATGGGAACGAATTTGCAACATAAAATCTCTCTATTCGGCCGCCACCGGCTCCATACCCCGACTGCGCTCCACGACTTCCATCAGCCGCCAGCGCTTGATTTTGGACAGCGGACGCGTTTCTTCAATCCGCACCCGGTCGCCCACCTTCGCCTCGCCCTTTTCGTCATGGGCGTAAAACTTGTTGTAGGCGGTCACCACCTTCCGCAGTTTCGCATGCGGGAACCGGCGCTCGACGCGCACGACAATGGTTTTGGCCATCTTGTTGGAGATGACCTCGCCGACGCGTTGTTTGCGATGCCCGCGCGCCGTTTCCGTTGGATTTACAGTGTCAGCCATACTCAATTTCCAGCCGCTTTGTTGCGCAACTGGGAGATGCGCGTTTCGAGCCGCGCGATGTCCCGGCGCAGGGTCCGCAAGCGCGCCGGTTTCTCCAACTGGGCGCTCGCCTGCTGCAGTCGCAGGGTGAACATTTCGTGGCGCAGATCCCGGCTCTTGGCCGACAACTCCACCAACGTCATGTCTTTCATTTCCGTAAATTTCATAACTTCAATTCTCTCTACCGCGTGCCCCGATGCCGCGAAATAAACTTGGTACGGATGGGCAGCTTCGTCGCCGCCAGGCGCAACGACTCGCGCGCCACAATTTCCGTCACCCCGTCCACCTCGAACAGCACGTTCGCCGGACGGATGACCGCCACCCAGGATTCCAGCGGGCCTTTGCCCTTGCCCATGCGGGTTTCCAGCGGCTTCTTCGTAAACGACTTTTGCGGGAAGATACGAATCCACATTTTCCCGTGCCGCTTCATGTTGCGCGCAATCGCCACCCGCGCCGCCTCAATCTGCTTTGTGTCGAGCCAGCACCGTTCCAGGGACATCAATCCGTATTCGCCAAAGGCCACCGTGTTGCCGACATAGGCCATGCCGGCACGGTTGCCGCGATGCATCTTGCGAAATTTGACTCTTGCGGGTTGCAATGGCATAACAAAAATTCTTTAAGCAAATCAATTCGTGGCTGCTTCAACCGGCCCAGTCGGCGCTATCGGCGCTATCGGCGTGGCCACATTGGCGGTCTTGTCCTTCATCGGCTTGTTTTCACCCTTGCAAATCCAGCACTTGACCCCGAGTTTGCCATACATCGTGAGCGCCTCGGCAAAACCGTAATCAATGTTCGCGCGCAATGTGTGCAACGGCACGCGGCCCCAGTGATACATCTCCGTGCGCGCCAGTTCCGCGCCACCCAGGCGCCCGGCGCAACGAATCTTGATTCCTTCCGCCCCGAAATCCTTGGCCGTTTGCACGGCCTTTTTCATCGCCCGGCGGAACGACACCCGGCGTTCGAGCTGCAACGCGACGTTTTCCGCCACGAGCTGCGCATCGGTCTCCGGGGTCTTGACCTCGATGATGTCCACATAGACTTCCTTGCCGGTCATCTTGCTCATCTCTTCCTTGAGCTTGTCAATTTCCGCGCCCTTGCGGCCGATGACCACGCCCGGACGCGCGGTGAGAATGGTGATGCGGCAACGGTTGGCCGCGCGCTCAATCAAAATCCTCGGCACCGAGGCCGATTCGAGCTTCTTCTTGAGCAGCTTGCGGATTTCGCGGTCTTCGCCCAGCAATTTACCGAATTCCTTCTTGTCGGCATACCACTTCGAGCGCCAGTCCTTGTTGACGCCGACACGCAAACCGATTGGATTTGTTTTTTGTCCCATACTATTCGTCCGACAAGGTGATTTTGATGTGGCAACGGCGCTTGAGAATCGGTCCCGCTGAACCGCGCGCCTTGGGGGTGAAACGTTTGATGATCGTCGCCGAACCGGCCACGGCTTCCTTCACGCGCAACGATTCCGGCTTGAGTTTGTTGTTGTTTTCCGCGTTGGCGATGGCCGACCGTAGCGTCTTGGCCACGTAGCGCGCCGACTTGCGGGGCACGACCGCGAGTATCGCCTGGGCCTGCAGCGCCGGCAACCCCTGGATCTGCCGCACCATCTCGCGCATCTTTTGCGGAGACATCGGGACGTTTTTGGCAATTGCGTAAACTTCCATGCTATTTCGCCTCCGCCTTGGCCGTGTGGGCGCCGTGTTTCTTGAATGTGCGCGTCAGCGAGAATTCGCCGAGCTTGTGGCCGACCATGTTTTCCGTAACAAACACCGGGTTGAAAACCTTGCCGTTATGCACGGTGAACGTCAGCCCCACGAAATCCGGGGTAATGGTCGAGCGCCGCGACCAGGTCTTGATCGGCGTCTTCTGATTCGTGCTCTTCGCCTTCTGAATTTTTTCCAGCAGGTGAAAATCGATGAACGGACCTTTTTTAATCGAACGTCCCATAAAATTACTTGGTCTTTATCGGCAACCCATTTCGGCGAACCACGATGAACCGGTTCGAATGTTTGTATTTGGGCCGCGTCTTGCCGCCCTTGGCCACCTTGCCCCACGGCGACATCAACTGCTGCCAGCCGCCGCCGGACTTCGACTTGCCGGCGCCGCCGCCATTCGGATGGTCCACCGGATTGCGCGCCACGCCACGGCTGATGCCGCGGATGCCGCGATGCCGTGAACGTCCGGCCTTGCCCAAAATCACATTTTCATGCTCCGTATTGCCCACCTGGCCGATGGTCGCATAGCACTCCCCGTTGAATTTGCGAATTTCCCCCGACGGCAGACGCAACTGCGCGTAACCCTCGTCGCGCGACATCAACGTCGCCGCGCCACCCGCCGAACGGACCATCTGTCCGCCGTGACCAGGCACGATTTCAATGTTGTGAACCGATGACCCGATGGGGATCGCCTTGAGCGGCAGCGCATTCCCGATTTCAGGCGGAGCGGTCGGACCGCTGGAGATGGCTGTGCCCACCTTGACGCCAACGGGAGCGATGATGTAACGCTTTTCGCCGTCCTTGTATTCCAGCAATGCCAGGCGTGCCGAACGCATCGGATCGTATTCAATCGCCGTGACCGTCGCTTCCACGCCATGTTTCTGGCGTTTGAAATCCACGAGGCGGATCTTCTGTTTATGGCCGCCGCCCAATCCGCGCGTGGTCACGCGACCATAGTGGTTGCGACCACCGGTTTTCTTCCGCGTGATGACCAGCCGCTTTTCCGGCTTCGTCTTCGTAATATCGCTAAAGTCCGCGATCGTAATGTATCGCGTCGATGGCGTTAGCGGTCTAAATGTCTTGACTGGCATAAAAAAATGATTTCAGCAGCAACTCTGGGAGTCGGCAGGCCATCATTCCTGTCCCTGCTGGGAATCAGTTATCGGTCTGCAACTGCTGTCCTTTCATCCGGACTGATCCAGAACCTTCTCCAAGACTGTTTGGACCCTGCTTTTCAGACGAAACGGAGCGCATAAAGTATCAAAGGCAGGTTCCAGTGCAAGAGGTTTTTAAAAGAATTTTGGCCGGGTAAAACAAATCCAAAAACAATATGAATTACCGGGGTTTTAACCGTTTTGAGCAGGAAACGGAGCGCCGGTTTCGGCAGTCGTAAAATTAACTGGCAGCCGGGCCACCCAGCGGTTTCGCGTCCATGTTTTCCATTTGCTCCAACGCCTCGTCGTGACCCAGCGCCAGGGCGGCGGCGATTTGCTTCGGCTCCGCAGTGAAAGAACTCACCGGCAAGGGCCGGAGTGGCCGGAATACCCGGAGCCGGATTCCCGCCGGCGGCTGTTTCATCAGATCGAGGGCGGCATTGTAATTCACATTTTGCCGCGCGGTCCAGACCCGGGCCACCAGAGGCCATTCCGGATAAGCCAGTTTTCCCAACCAGCGCGATACCGGCTTGAGGCGGAAAGCGGGATTGTGCGTGAGCACCACGGTGATGTCCGTCGCGCCATCCTCCATTGCCCGGCGGATGGGAATCGGGTCCGCCACTCCGCCGTCCGCGAAAGGATGGCCATCCACAAAATCAAACCCGCGCGTCGCGAGGGCCATGGATGACGTGGCGCGGAGGGCTGCAAAGACCCGGTCGTCGCAGACATGAAAATAAACCGGCTCACCGGTGTGACAGTCGGTCAGCACGATGAAAAACTTCGTGGGGGCCTTTTGCAGCGCTTCGACGGAGAGTGGAACGCGCTTGCGGATGACATGGTCCACCAGGTAAGCCAGGTCAATGATCGGTTTATGGCGGAGGAAATTGCTTTTACGAACCACGTTGCAGGCCAGTTCGCGCCAGATGGCCAGACCTGGTTCCCACATGTCGGCGACAAAATAAGCCGCCGAGCAGGCGCCGGAAGAAGCCGCATAAACAAAATCGTATTGCCGCCGCCCGCGTTCCTGAAGATAGGCCAGCACCCCCGCCGCCCACGCTCCGCGCATCGCCCCGCCTTCCACAATCAATGCGGTTTTGCCGCGGGCACTGGACCCTGCATTTTCCATCATCGGCGGCGACATGCCATTTCCTTTCAACGGCGGACCCGGTTGTGTCATATGGGTCCCTGGTGGGATTCCGTTAATTGAACATAGCACAGCCCCGGTCAAATCATAGGGAGCTGGGCGAAATTCACAGCGCGCGGCTTGTCCCAAGCCGCAGCATCACCAAATGCAGCAGCCACCCAGGGAAGTTTGTGAATCGTTCTCTGCGTAAATGGCCGCTGCGAGTTGGGACAACTCGCGCTCCGCCACCGTCAATGCCGGAACTGCGATTGTTTGCTGACCTTGGCCAGGCGTTTTTCCCAGTCGCCCTTGTGCGCCAGCGGGTCGGCATCCGTGCCCCAGAGTTTCTTGACCATCTCGCGCTGCGGTACGAACGGACATTTCGCCTTCGGATTTTTGAACTCCTCCATGGCGCGCAAGGCCAGCTGCGCCCCGGTCATCAGCGCCGTCGGCCCGAACCGGCCGTTGAGCACGTGCGCCGCATCGTCGAGCGCGCCCCAGCGTTCCGCATGGGTGCGGCCCCATAACGTCGGCTGCGTGTCCAGCCGCGCAAGGTTCCAGAATGCAATGCGGATCTGCCGCACTGGTTTGGCCTGGTCGCCCATGATCTGCCGGAAAATCGTCTTCAATACGGTGTTGATGACGGAATTTTGAAACTGCGGTTCGTGGAAACGATGTCCGCCGCCCACTTCGGTGAAATCATTAAACCGCACGGTCAAGGCCAGTTCCCGCGCCTCCAATTGTTCGCGCCGCAACTGCCCCACCAACCGGGTCGCCTCGCTCAACGTGAAGGTCAGCGCCGCCGCATAATCCGGTTCATCATATGGCAGCGTGGTGTTGCTGGAAATCGTGGTGCGGTCCTTCACCTCGAGCAACAGCGGCTCGTTCCAAAGGCCGTTGGCAAACAGCCAGAGTTGCTGGCCCCAGATGCCGAACTTCTGTCGCAGCAACGTCGACGGCAGCTTCGCCACGTGACCAAATGTGGTTGCGCCGAGCGCCGCCAGGACGCGTTGCCGGTTCTTGCCGATGCCGGATAATTCGCGCACCGAGCGGTCCTTTAAAAATTCCATTTCCGAACCGGTGGGGATTTCAATGAAACCGGGCTTCGCCGCATCCGTGACCAGCTTGGCCAGCCGCGATGAATTCGCCAGGCCGGCGGACACTGGCAGTTTCACCTCGCGCCAGATCCGTTCACAGATTTCCTTCACATATTTTTCCGGCGTGGTATGGCGCCAGACATGGCGGTCCATGGTGGTGAAATCCAGAAAGCCCTCATCAATCGAGATGGGCACCAGCATGGGCGAATATTCCTCGAGCACCCGGAACATCTCCGCTGAAAGCCGGCGGTATTCGTCGTACTGCGGGCGGCACAGCACGCCGCGCGGACAAAGCTGGGCCGCCTCGAAGCAGGCCATGCCGGTCTTGACGCCGAACTCTTTGGCCGTGCGATTGGCCGCAATGACAATGCCGTCTCCGCGCCGGCCGCCGCCCACCCAGACCGGGCGTCCCTGCAATTTTTTTGTTGAGGGCGATCTCGCAACTGGCGAAGAAGCTCTCGCCATCCACGTGCAGAATGCGATTGGGTGTTTTCGAGTTCACGGGCAGACTTTAATTGGACCCAAATTCAGATCCTGTCAAATCCTCGCAGGCCGGCACGGACAAAGGCTGTCCAACCTTCTTAATTCATCGGCACCAGCCGGAGGGCGACGGGCTGGGTGAAACCGCGCGGGACAAATTGATTCAATTCCGCCGCCGCCAGCCGCTTTTCAAAACGTTGCCGCACCTCGGTCCGGAAAAGAACATCCTCCGAAACGGCCAACTCTCCACCCCGCGAACAATCCACCAATCGCGCCGCCAGATTCACCGTCGCCCCAAAGTAATCCAACCGGTCATTGGCATTGATGGCGAGGCAGGGGCCCACATGCAATCCGGCCTTGAGTACCAATTGGCGACGGTCGGGAGATTGACGGTTGGCTTCCGCGATGCCGGCGAACATTGCTTCCGCCGCCGCAAAGGCATCACTGGGATTGCTGAACACGGCCATGACCGCGTCCCCGATGGTTTTGACAATGCCACCGTGGTTTTTTTGCACCGCGTCGCCCAACACACCGAAATGATCGCGCACATACGCATAGGCGCGCGCGTCGCCGAGATCCTGATACAGGGCCGTCGATCCCCGCAAATCGGTGAACACCACGGACTGCTCGCTCAACGTGATTTGTTCACCCGGGGAAACGGCCTCGGCCGCAAACAAATCACGAAAAACCTGCCAGTTGGTCACGGCGGCTGCCGTCAAAATATCGTCGCTCCAGGCGACACTTTCCAGGACCACCTGCACCGGAAACGGGTTGGGGTTTGAAATGGTCCAGCCATCCCGTATCGCCTCCGGGGCAAAATGAAAGCCGTCCGGACGACATTCAATCTTGCCGCTCCCCTGCCCGGCGACCTCCTCACAGGGCCGGGATTGTTTTACCTGGGGTGAACGCAGTCGCAATCCGGCGCCTTTTGCCGGCCACTTCCAATCGCGGGTCTCACCCGGCTGGAGCAAAAGCTGGATGAGGACATGCGGCTTGCCACCCGGGCCTGCCAGGCAAAAGGTTTGTTCCGGCACCTTCCGCACCGCCGGGTGCACGATGAATTTCAACTCCACCGACCTGTCGAATTCGGCGTCGAACCGGATCTGGCAGACGTCGCAATGCGACTCGCGTTTCAGCCCGGCCAGGCTGGTCGTCAGCGGCGCGCGCGACGAACGGCAGTTGGGACACAATACCTCCCAACGAAATTGCAGCAGCCCGCCCTGCGCACCGGACAACATCACCCGCAACATCTCCCACTGGTCCACCTTCCACTCGCGCGCCAGCGCCCGGGGCCGGATATGCGTCAACTCCACATCCGGCGCCGAACGCAGCCAGTCCACCAGCCGGCCGACCGTGCCGGCATCACGAACCTCCCGACGCAACCGGCCGGCACATTCCTGGAGGACGGCTTCGTTCACGGGTGAGACGGAAAGCCCGGGCAGGGACCGGTGGATTTCACCGTGAAGAAATTTTTTGACGTGCGCCACGACGCCTGCCATGTCGCGCGCGGCCTTGGGCCCAATGATTGTTTTGGCCAGCCAGCGCCCAAGCGCATTGCGCGGCGTCAACCGGCTGTGCACCCGCAGCCGCGTGCCACCGCCGGGCAGTTCCAGAAAATCCACGCCCCCAACCGCGTCCCGCAAGGGGCCGGAAAGGATATCACGGCGAACCAGATAAAACTCCGGCGCCACCCACTCAAACGGCCATTCGCGCCAGCGCAAGCCGACACCCGCGATCCGGGCGGAGGCAAAAACAGCGCCGCCGCCTTCGGCCAGCGGTTCGGTGCGATAATCGACTGCCGGCAGGCCGAGGGCCCGGTTGAGCCAGTCGGTCCGGCTCAACACCGGCCAGACTGCCGTCCGTGGGAACGGCAGGTCGAAAAACGTTTCGGTCACCACGCTGGCAGCCATGGGTCGAAGTCTCGCCAAACAGACCTTATCTGCGCCAACAAAAAAGCGCGGAGTGAAATTCACTCCGCGCCTTGAAATTTAATGAACCCCTACGTCAAAACAATCTTGTCGCCGTCCTTCAACGTCACGATGGCCTTTTTCCAGCCGGGCGCCTGGCCGGCCTGGGTGGTGCGCTGGCGGCGCAGTTTGCCGCGGACGTTCAGCGTATTGACCTTGGTGACCTTAACTTTGAACAGTTCCTGCACGGCCTGGCGGATTTCGGTCTTGTTCGCCCGGCGGTCGGCCACGACGGTATATTGGTTATACTTTTCGCCCTGGCGCGTGCCTTTTTCCGTCAGGCGGACGGTTTTGACGATTTCAAAAGCGTTCATGTTATTCCTTGGTCAGACGGGCTTCGACCTTTTCAAAGGCGCCCTTCGTAAAGAGCAGCTTGTCGGGCCGCAAAATGTCGTACGTGTTCAGTGAATCGCTCGTGGCCAGCGCCACGTCCGGCACGTTGCGCGAGGCGAGCGTGAGGTTCTTGTCCGCCGCCGCCACAATGAGCGTCGTTCCGGTCAATTCCAGCGTGGACATCAGGCCGACAAAATCCTTCGTCTTTGGCGAGCTCAACTTCAAATCGTCCACCACCACCACGTCACCGGCCTTGAGGCGTTCGCTTAACGCCTTGCGCAAGGCAAGGGCGCGGGTGCTTTTGGAGACTTTTTTTGAAAAGTCACGGGGCTTGGGTCCGAAGACCACGCCACCACCCACCCACAACGGCGATTGATGCGAACCGGCGCGGGCGCGGCCGGTGCCCTTCTGCCGCCACGGTTTCTTGTTGCTGCCGGAAACTTCGCCGACGTTTTTGGTGCAGGCGGTGCCGCTCCGTTGGGCCGCTCGATACGCGACCACGACGTCATGCACAGCTTGCGTGCCCTTGCCGTCCTCAATCAGCGGGAACTTCACCTCGAGTTCACCCGACTTTTTACCTTCGATATTTTTAATGGCAATTTTCATGGCCGTTCAAATCACTTTTTGGCTTCCGCGGGTTTGGCTTCGGCCTTTTTCTCGGCGGCGCCCTTCTTCTTCATCGGCGCGAGGCTGACCGGCGGCTTCCAGCCCTTGGGCCGTTTCTTGGATTCACGAATGACAACATAATCGCCTTCCGCCCCGGGGATGGCGCCCTTGATGAGCAACAAATTGTCCGCTTCTCGCACCTGGATGACTTCCAGGTTCTGCGTCGTGCGCGTGTCTTGTCCCATGTGACCGGGCATCTTCATGCCGCGCATGACCGTGCCGGGAAACAGACGCTGGCCGATGGCGCCGCTGCGGCGGTGCCAGCCCTTGGCGCCGTGCGTCGAATCACCACCCGCAAATCGATGCCGTTTGACGACGCCTTCAAAACCGCGGCCCTTCGTGACGCCGATGGCATCCACAAAATCACCGGGCGCGAACAACGCCGGGCCGACGACATCACCGGGCTTCACTTCCTTGGAGAAATTCCGGAATTCCTTGATGCGTTTCACCGCCACGCCGTTTTGTTTCTTGATGTGGCCGAGCAAAGGCTTGGGCAGGCGCTGTTCCTTTTGATCGTCGAAACCGAGTTGAACGGCATTGTAACCGTCCTTGCCGGCCTGGGTCTTGACCTGGAGAACGCGGTTGGGACCGGCGAGCACCACGGTGACGGGGATCAACAGCCCGTTGGCGTTGTAAACGCGCGTGCTGCCGAGTTTTTTTCCTAAAAGTCCGAGTGGCATAATCAATAAATCGTTGAAGGGTTGAAACGCTGAATCGTTACACCGTTAAATCTTGATGGTGATGTCCACGCCCGCCGGGAGATTGAGCTTCTTCAATTCATCCACGGTCTTGGCGGTCGGGTCGAGAATGTCAATCAGCCGCTTGTGCGTGCGCTGTTCGAAGGTTTCCTGCGACTTCTTGTCCGCATGGGGCGATCGTTGGACGGTGAAGCGCTCGATGCGGGTCGGCAGCGGGATGGGGCCGGCGACACGCGCGCCGGTGCGTTTGACGGTATCGGCGATTTCACGCGCCGATTGGTCTATGACACGCTGGTCATAAGCCTTAAGCCGAATGCGAATACGTTGGGCAGCCATACAAAGAACAATTGTCTGTTAATGTTTAACTAAATGATCCCGCCTTCGACTTTGAAAGCGGGCGCGCAATCTATCAGACGACACCGCCAATGCAATAACATTTTTATGATATTTTGGTTCACTCCGGATCACCCTGTCAAACCTGTGATTTGAAAAGCGAATGCGACGGTTGAACCGTCGCATTCGCCGAAAGGTTTGACCGGCCGGACCTAGGTTCTGGCCGCCGGTTTCTTGGCTGCCGCGTCCAGAATCGTGCTAAGCACGCTGTTGGGCACCTGCTCGAACGTCAGCGGTTCCATCGAATAAGAGGCGCGGCCTTTCGACAGCGACCGGATGGCTGTGGCGTAACCGAACATTTCGGCCAGCGGCACCTGCGCATTCACGATGGTCTGCCCCTGCTTGGCCTCAATGCTGACAATCGTTCCGCGGCGGCGGCTGATGTCGCCGATCAGATCGCCCTGATATTCGTCAGGCGTCGTCAACTCGACCTTCATGATGGGTTCGAGCAAAATGGGATGCGCCTTTTTGAAAGCGTCCTTGAGCGCAAAAATACCGGCCATCTTGAACGCCAGTTCGTTTGAATCCACTTCGTGGAACGAGCCGTCCGTGACCTGCACCTTGATATCAATGACCTGGTAACCGGCATAAACACCGCCCTTGATGGCTTCTTCAATGCCGTCAATGACCGCCGGAATGTATTCCTTGGGAATCGTGCCGCCGACAATCTTGTTTTCGACCTCGACGCCCTTGCCTTTTTCGTTCGGCTGGACCATGACGCAGGCGTGACCGTATTGACCGCGACCGCCGGATTGACGGATGAATTTGCCTTCGCCTTCAGCCGGCTTGGTGATGGTTTCGCGATAGGCGATTTGCGGCGCACCGGTATTGCAGTCCACCTTGAATTCGCGCTTGAGCCGGTCGCAAATGATTTCCAGATGCAACTCGCCCATGCCGGCGATGATCAACTGGCCGGTTTCCTCGTTCGTGAAACAGCGGAACGTCGGGTCTTCCTCGGCCAGCCGCTGCAAACCTTCGGACATCTTGTCCCGATCGGCGCGCGTCTTGGGCTCGACGGCCATGCTGATGACCGGCTCGGGAAACGTCGGTGGTTCGAGCGTCACGTCGTAATCTTCATCGCACAACGTGTCACCGGTGGTGATGTTGCGCAGGCCGACGAGCGCGGCGATGTCGCCGGCATAGACCTGGTTGATGTCCTTGCGTTCGCTGCCTTGAATGACCATCAGGCGGCTGACGCGCTCGCGCTTACGCGTGCGAGGATTGTAAATCGTGTCGCCCTTCTTGAGCTGGCCGGAATAAACGCGGAAGAACACCAGTTTGCCCGCATAGACGTCTGTCCACAATTTGAACGCCAGCGAACAAAACTTGTTGTTGTCACTGGTCTCGACGTGAACGGGATTTTCGGTGCCCACCTCGGTGCCTTCCGCACCGGGAACGTCCAGCGGACCGGGCAGATAATCCACCACCGCGTCGATCAACGGTTGCACACCCTTCTTTTTGAAGGCTGAGCCGCACAATACCGGAACCAGTTCAATCTTGCAGGTCAACCGGCGGATCGCCGCCTTGAGCACCGGCGGCGTGATCGGCTTTTCCTCAATGACCAGGCCGGCAATCTCGTCGTCCTTGTTGGAAACGGCGTCGATCAGTTCCGCGAGCGCGGCCTTGGCGCGTTCCTGGTGTTCGGCGGGGATGTCCTTGACCTCGTAATTCAGGCCTTCGTTGACGACGTCGCCCGGACCCCAGACGATGGCCTTCTGGTTGACAACGTCAATGACGCCATCAAAGTGGTCTTCGGCGCCGATCGGCAGGAAAATCGGATACGCGTACGCCCGGAGCTTCGTGCGCATGTCATTCAGCGCATTTTCAAAATTGGCGCCGGTGCGGTCCATTTTGTTGACGAAAGCAATGCGCGGCACCTTGTACTTGGTTGCCTGGCGCCAGACGGTCTCGGATTGCGGCTGCACGCCAGCCACGCCGCAGAACACGGCGACCGCACCATCCAGCACGCGCATGGAGCGTTCGACTTCGGCGGTGAAATCCACGTGACCCGGGGTATCGATGATATTGACGCGATGCGGAATGTCCCTGAACGCCTTGTAAACTGCGTCTTCACCGGCCTTCAACGATTTCTGCGTCCAAAAGCACGTCACCGCCGCGGACGTAATCGTAATGCCGCGCTCGCGTTCCTGCTCCATCCAGTCCGTCACGGTATTACCGTCATCGACGTCGCCGATCTTATGGATCAGGCCGGTGTAAAAGAGGATGCGCTCGGTCGTGGTCGTTTTGCCCGCGTCGATGTGCGCCGCAATCCCGATGTTACGGGTGCGTTCCATGGTGTATTCGCGGGTGGGCGAATTGGCCGATTTCGATTTGTCTTCCACTGCTTGCATGTTAAAGGGTCCTACTATAGCACATAAATAATAAAAATGCCCCGGCGGTGCAACAGTCGGGGCAGATTCAACCGGAATCCTACCAGCGGAAATGAGCAAAGGCCTTGTTGGCCTGGGCCATCTTATGGACCTCGTCGCGCTTGCGAATGGCGTTTCCCTGCCCTTGATAGGCTTCGAGGATTTCCGCCGCCAGCGCATCGCGCATGGGCGTACCCTTGCGGGCGTCCGCAAAATCTACGATCCAGCGCAAGGCCAGCGCCGCCTGCCGGTCCGACGGCACTTCCAACGGCACCTGATATGTGGCGCCGCCGACGCGCCGAGCCTTGGTCTCAATGCGCGGCTTGGCATTGTCCACCGCGCGCTGCAAAATTTCCACCGGATTGCTGGCCGGGTTCTTCTCGGAAATGCTTTCGAAGGCGCCATAGACGATCCGTTGCGCCGTGCTTTTCTTGCCACCATACATGATGGTGTTGACCAGCCGTGAAACCAGAACGCTCTGGAACTTTCCGTCCTTGGCAATCTTCCGTCGGGTAGCTTGTCGTCTGCGTGACATATTTTTTAAATCAGGCTGCAGGTGCGGGTGCGGGTGCGGCCGCCGCGGCCGCCGCGGGCTTGGCGCCCGCCTTCGGGCGTTTGACACCGTACTTCGAACGGCTGACCCGGCGTTTTTCCACTCCGGCGGCATCCAGCCGGCCGCGAACGATGTGGTAGCGCACACCCGGCAAATCTTTCACGCGGCCACCGCGCACCATGACGATGGAATGTTCCTGCAGGTTGTGTCCTTCGTCCGGAATATAGGCGATGACTTCGTAACCATTGGTGAGGCGCACCTTGGCGACCTTGCGCATCGCCGAATTCGGCTTCTTGGGGGTGCGGGTCATGACCTGGATGCATACGCCGCGTCGAAACGGCGAGTTCTCCAAGGCGGGTGACTTGGACTTGTATTGAACCTTGCGGCGACCCTTGCGGATCAATTGATTAATAGTCGGCATTTAATCTCAAAAATGGAACGCGGAATATAGCAAACCAAATCCGGGTTGCAACACTTATTTCAACGAAATTGGCCCGCAACAATTGTTGAAAACAAGGAATCCACACGCAGAAGAAAAAGGAACGGGTCCGGCCCGACCCGCTCATTTTAATCATCTTCCATCGAAACCGGGATCGTCAAACCGGGGACGGGACAAAAACAAAGCGGTCGCCTGACTGCCCCACCCCGGCGGTCCATGGCAGCAGCGCACGGACTTTCACCCGAATAAGGCCGTGAAGGGAACCAGCAGCAGCCAGAAGGCCAGCAAGGAACAGGCATTGCCGATCAAGGCCACAAACCAACAGTCGCTCAACGACGGCAAAGGCAACTGCGACAGGCTGGATGGTCGTCGGCAAATCTGATAGACCAGCCAGCCTTCGGCCCACACCACCAGGGCTTCGGCCAGGGCGATGGTAAAATACCGGAACATCGTATGCAGCACCCAGACCACACCCAGAAATGCCGGGAAGGTCATCAGGTGCGTTCCCAGGACCCAAAGCATGAAATAATGCGGAAGACGGAAGCGACGGAGCAACCACCCCACCACCGCAGCCTCCAGAAAAAGGGAAATCCCGACGTACACGGCAAGCACGCTGTTCTGGACCCGCCCGGGAAAAATGGCCGGACCGGCATGCAGACTGGGGACGAAACAGAAGAAGCAGGCCAGAATTCCAAACCAACGCAGACGATGACTCAAGTTTCGCGGAAATGGTGTCTTCATTTCAACGGGTGGCAGCCATTGTTTATGAACCACGTTTCAATCTCCCAGCTTGTTAAGCCAGGGTGCCCTTGGCAAGCAGTATCTGTGGTCGCAAAATTCTCCACGCACCGGAGCAATCGGACCTGTCCCGCGAAATACCGGGCGGGAATGAAGCTGCAAGCATGGCCGGCAGGACGGCGATCCTGGCCCTCGCCGGGTAAACAAACAGGGCGTCTGAATTTTTCAGACGCCCTTCGTGAAATAATGTCTGGGGCTCAGGCCAGCAGCGGGTTTTCCGCCGGTGCCGGTTCCACCGGAACTTCCGGTTCGGGCACGTCCTCGACTTCTACCAGCATCTTGAGCTGCACCCGACGGTGACGGTCAAAGCCCGTGCCGGCCGGAATGATATGGCCCATGATGACGTTTTCCTTGAAGCCGCGCAGATAATCCACGCGTGACCGGGTAGAGGCCTCGGTCAACACCCGGGTGGTGTCCTGGAACGACGCAGCGCTCAGGAAGCTGTCGGTTTCCAGGGAGGCCTTGGTGATGCCGAGCAACACAGGTGAAGCCTCGGCGGCCTTGCCACCCATCTTGTCCACCCGCTCATTTTCGTCTTCAAAGGCCAGCTTGTCAATCTGCTCGCCCCAAAGGAACTCGGTGTCGCCCGGCTCGGTGATGCGCACCTTGCGGAGCATCTGGCGGACGATGATCTCAATGTGTTTGTCGTTGATAGTCACACCCTGCAGGCGGTAAACCTCCTGCACTTCGCTGACGAGATGTTCCTGCAGTTCCTGCGGTCCGCAGACCTCCAGAATTTCGTGCGGATCCATGGGGCCTTCCGTCAACTGCTGGCCTTTCTTCACCATGTCGCCCTTGAAGACGATGACGTGCTTGCCGATGGGGATGAGGTGTTCCTCCTCCGCCTGGGTCTTCGGATCCTTGATCAAAATGCAGCGCTTGCCGCGCACGCTCGCGCCAAAGTCCGCGATGCCGTCAATCTTGGAAATTTCCGAGGCGTCCTTCGGGCGGCGGGCCTCAAACAATTCAGCCACGCGCGGCAGACCGCCAGTGATGTCCTTGGTCTTGGACGTCTTGCGCGGCGTCTTGGCCATCAAGGTGCCGGCCACAATCTTGCTGCCTTCGGTCACGACGACGTGCGCCCCGGACGGAATCGGATAATTCGCCACCGGTTCGCCCGAGTCATCACTGATGATGATTTGCGGGTGCAGATCTTCCTTGTGCTCGACGAGCACCATGGCTTCCTGGCCGGTGGTCTCGTCCATTTCCTGCTTCATCGTGACGCCTTCGATGATGTCATGGAATTTCACCTTGCCAGCCTTTTCGGAAAGAATCGGGACGTTATACGGATCCCATTGCACGAAGGTTTCGCCCTTCTTGACCTTGGAACCTTCCTTGAACGAAATGACTGCGCCGATGACCACAACATGGTTTTCCAGTTCGCGACCGTCGTCGGCCACGATGGAAACCGAGCCGTTTTTGTTCAGGACAATGTTGTTGCCGTCCTCGAGTTCAACCAGGCGGAGTTCGTTGTAACGAATGGTGCCGTCGTGCTTGGCCTTGATCTGGGGAACCTTGAACACCTGCGCCGCGGTGCCGCCGATGTGGAACGTCCGCATCGTGAGCTGCGTGCCGGGTTCGCCAATGGACTGGGCGGCGATGATCCCGACGGCTTCGCCGAGTTTGACCAGCCCGCCGGTGGCCAGGTTGCGGCCGTAACAATGAATACAGATGCCGTGCTTGCTTTCGCAGGTGAGCACCGAACGGATGCGCACGCGATCAATGCCCGCCAGTTCAATGCGCTTGGCCTTTTCCTCGTCAATTTCCTCGTTTGTATGGATGAGAAATTCCTTCGGGTTCGTCGGATGGACGATGTCGTCGCAGGCGAAACGGCCCACCAGGCGGTCGGCCAGTTTCACCACTTCGTCCTCGCCTTCAAACACGGCGGAGACCCAGATGCCGTTGGTGGTGCCGCAATCCTGTTGCTGGATGATGACGTCCTGGGACACATCCACCAGTTTGCGGGTCATGTAACCGGAGTCGGCCGTCTTGAGGGCCGTATCGGCCAGACCTTTGCGCGCGCCGTGCGTGGAGATGAAGTATTCGAGCACCGACAGACCTTCGCGGAAATTCGCGAGAATCGGTTTTTCGATGATGTCGCCGCTGGGCTTGGCCATGAGGCCACGCAGACCGGCGAGCTGGCGCACCTGCTGCTTGTTGCCGCGCGCGCCGGAATCCACCATGAGATACACCGGGTTGAATTCCTTCTTGCCCTGGTTCTGCTCGAGCGTGCGGAACATGACGCTGGAAATCATGTCGGTGCAATGCGTCCAGATGTCCACAATCTTGTTGTAACGTTCACCCGGCGTGATGACGCCCTTGCGATACTGTTTCTCGACTTCCTTGATCTGTTTTTGCGCGGCGTCAATTTCCTGATCGCGTTCCTTGGGCACAATCATGTCGTCAATGCCGATGGAAACGCCGGACTTGGTGGCCTCGCGGAAACCGAGCTCCTTGAGCTTGTCGAGCATCGTGACGGTCTTTTCGTGACCGGCGAACTTGTAACATTTCCAGATGAGATCGCCCAACTGGCTCTTGCCGGCGGCCTTGTTGTAAAGGCCGAGTTCCGGCGGCCAGATTTCACTGAAGGCCACGCGGCCAACGGTTGTTTCAATCAGTTTTTTGGTCGCATCGCCGTAGACGGTCTTGCGGCCGAGGTCGGGGTTGGAAATCCGGATCCGGTCGTGCGTCTTCAATGCGCCGTCATCGTAGGCGAAAATGACTTCTTCCTTCGTCCCGAACAACGGGAGCTTGTTCACGTCGGACGGCATGGGCACGCGCGGTTCGGCCGTGAGATAATAGCAGCCCAGCGTGATGTCCTGCGTCGGCGTGATGATGGGTTTGCCTGACGACGGGCTGAAGATGTTGTTGGTCGCCATCATCAACAGACGCGCTTCCATCTGCGCCTCGACGGATAGCGGCACGTGCACGGCCATCTGGTCACCGTCGAAGTCGGCGTTGTACGCCGTGCAGACCAGCGGATGAATGCGGATGGCTTCACCTTCGATGAGTTGCGGTTCGAACGCCTGCACTGACAGGCGGTGCAGCGTCGGCGCGCGGTTGAGCAGCACCGGATGGCCCTTGGTCACTTCCTCGAGCACATCCCACACTTCCTTCGTCTGGCGCTCGATCATTTTCTTTGCGCTGCGGACGGTATGCACGTAGCCGAGTTCCTTCAACCGGCGGATGATGAACGGCTCGAACAACACCAGCGCGATCTTCTTGGGCAGACCGCATTGGTTGAGCTTGAGTTCGGGACCGATGACGATGACAGATCGGCCGGAATAATCGACGCGTTTGCCCAGCAGGTTCTGGCGGAAGCGTCCGCCCTTGCCCTTGAGCATGTCGGAGAGCGACTTGAGCGAGCGATTGCCCGCGCCGGTGACGGGACGGCCATGACGGCCGTTGTCAAACAAGGCGTCCACAGCCTCCTGCAACATGCGTTTTTCGTTGCGGATGATGACTTCGGGCGTCTTGAGCTGGAGCAGCGTCTTGAGCCGGTTGTTCCGGTTGATGACGCGGCGATACAAATCATTCAGGTCGGACGTGGCAAACCGGCCGCCTTCGAGCGGCACGAGCGGGCGCAGGTCCGGCGGAATCACCGGCAGCACCGTGAGAATCATCCATTCCGGACGGCTCTTGGAAATTGCCAGTCCCTGGAGCAGCTTGATGCGCTTGGCGAGCTTCTTGCGGATCTGCTTGCTCTTGGTCTCGGTCATGGCCTGCTGCAATTGATCCACGCCCTTGGCCAGATCCACCCGGGCCAGCGCTTCACGCACGGCTTCAGCACCCATTTTGGCAACAAACGCGTCGGCACCGTAGGTTTCGCGGGCTTCGCGGTATTCATGCTCGTTGAGCAATTGATGCGGCTTCAGCGGCGTGTTGCCCGGGTCAATCACCAGGTAATCCTCGTAATAAATCACCCGTTCCAGGTTGCGCGCCGTCACGTCCAGCACCAGGCCGATGCGCGAGGGCATGCACTTGAAGAACCAGATATGACACGTGGGCACGGCCAGTTCGATATGGCCCATGCGTTCGCGGCGCACGCGGGCGAGCGTCACTTCCACCCCGCAACGGTCGCAGACAATGCCGCGGTGCTTGATGCGTTTGTACTTGCCGCAGGAACATTCCCAGTCCTTGACCGGGCCGAAGATGCGTTCGCAGAAAAGGCCGCCCTTTTCCGGTTTGAACGTGCGGTAATTGATGGTCTCGGGATTTTTGACTTCGCCTTTGCTCCAGGAGCGGATGGCATCCGGCGAGGCGACGGTGATCGCGACGTAATCCACCTGGTTGACCTTGTCCAGGCCGAGCAACTCCCGCGCGTTTTCTTTTGAGCTTGTGGTTGAGCTAATCATACAATTTCGATTTGCGATTTTCGCGCCAAATGGTTTAGACCGACGCCAGCGTGGCCGCGGCCGCGGTGGCGGCGTTGTCGGCCGAGGCATGTTCGAGCGGATTGGAATAACCGACCTTCACATCCAGGCCGAGCGACTGCATTTCCTTGACGAGCACGTTGAAGGATTCGGGAATACCCGCCTCCAGGGCGTTGTCGCCCTTGACAATGGCTTCGTAAATCCGCGTGCGCCCCTGCACATCGTCGGATTTGACGGTGAGCAGTTCCTGCAGCGTGTAGGCGGCGCCGTAGGCTTCCATCGCCCACACTTCCATTTCGCCGAAGCGCTGGCCGCCATACTGCGCCTTGCCGCCGAGCGGCTGTTGCGTGACGAGCGAGTACGGCCCGACCGCGCGCGCGTGAATCTTGTCGGCCACCAAATGGCCGAGCTTCATCATGTAAATGTAACCGACGACAATTTCCTGGTCGAAGGCCGCACCCGTGCAGCCATCGTAAAGGATGGTCTTGCCGTGCTCCGGCAATTTAGCGTCCCGCAGGTAGCTGCGGATGTCCTTTTCCTTGATGCCGTCGAAAACCGGCGTGGCAAATTTCAATCCCAGAATCTTCGCCGCCCAGCCCAGATGCGTTTCCAGCACCTGGCCGACGTTCATGCGCGAAGGCACGCCCAGCGGATTCAACACGATTTCAACCGGCGTCCCGTCTTCCAGGAACGGCATGTCTTCTTCCTTCACGATGCGCGCCACGACACCCTTGTTGCCATGGCGTCCGGCCATCTTGTCACCCACCGACAGCTTGCGTTTCGACGCGATGTAAACCTTCACCGATTTGACGATGCCGGCTTCCACGCCTTCGCCCGCCTCGGCGCGCTCGATTTCCTCGTCGTACTGCATCTGCAGATCATCGAACTTCTTTTTGAAGCTGCCGATGATCTCGTTGATCTTGTTGCGGATGGGCGACGGATCAATTTCAATCCGGTCATAAACCGTCGCGAGCTTGCGCAACAGCGTCTTGGTAATCTTCCGGTTGGCCGGGATGATGATTTCGCCCGTCTCGGAATTGACCACGTCGAGCGGGATTTTTTCGCCGAGCAGGATGTTGCTCAGCGCCTCGGTCAATTGGTCGCGCAATTCATCGGTTTTTTTCCGGTGATCGTCCTCCACCTGTTTGGCGTGACGTTTTTCCTCGGTGCTGGTCTTGCCGCTGGGGCTGACGCCACCGCTGCTGCCGCGTTCGCCTTCCTTCTTGGACGAGACCTTCACGTCCATGACGATGCCATAGGTGCCGGAGGGGACCTTGAGCGACGTATCCTTCACGTCGGCGGCCTTTTCACCGAAAATGGCCCGGAGCAGGCGCTCTTCCGGCGCCAGTTCCGTTTCCGATTTCGGCGTGATCTTGCCGACGAGGATGTCACCGGGCTTCACTTCCGCGCCCACGCGGATGACGCCGTCGGGCCCGAGGTTCTTCAACGCTTCATCGCCGAGGTTCGGGATGTCGCGCGTGATTTCTTCCGGCCCCAGCTTGGTGTCGCGGGCGGCCACTTCAAATTCATCGATGTGAATGCTCGTGAAAATGTCTTCCTTGACGATTTTCTCGCTGATGAGGATGGCATCCTCGAAGTTGTAACCATTCCACGGCATGAACGCCACGAGCACGTTACGGCCCAGGGCCAGCTCGCTGTCCTGCGTACAGGGACCGTCGGCAATGACCTGTCCCTTCTTGACGTGGTCGCCCTTGCGCACCAGGGTTTTCTGGTTGATGCACGTGGCGGCGTTGGACCGCATGAATTTGCGAATGGGATAGACCCACACGCCCTTTTCGGGATCGTTTTTGATCTTCTTCTTCGATTCCGGCAACTTGCCGTCCTCGGTTATAATCAGATAATCACCGCTGACGGAAGCCACCTTGCCGGCTTCCTCAGCCACGGCCACGGCGCGGGAATCGCGGGCGACGCGATCTTCCAGTCCGGTGGCCACGAGCGGTGCCTCGGTCACGAGCAGCGGTACCGCCTGGCGTTGCATGTTGGAACCCATCAAGGCGCGGTTCGCATCGTCGTGTTCCAGGAACGGAATCAACGAGGCGGCGATGGACACCAGCTGTTTCGGCGACACATCCATGTAATCCACCCGGGCCGGTTCCACGTCGATAAAGTCCGTCCGGGCGCGGCAAACCACGCGATCGGTCAGGAATTTGCCCTTGTCATCGACCGGTGAATTCGCCTGCGCGATGATGAACTGCTCTTCGCGGTCGGCGGTCAGGTAATCAATTTTTTCGGTCAGCTTGCCGTTCTCCACCTTGCGATACGGCGTTTCGAGAAAACCGAAATCGTTGATGCGCGCAAACGTCGCCAGCGACGCGATGAGGCCGATGTTCGGGCCTTCCGGCGTTTCAATCGGGCAGATGCGCCCGTAATGCGACGGATGCACGTCGCGGACTTCGAAGCCCGCGCGGTCACGGCTCAACCCGCCCGGCCCGAGGGCCGACAGACGGCGTTTGTGCGTCAGTTCGGCCAGCGGATTGATCTGGTCCATGAACTGGCTGAGCTGCGAACGGCCGAAGAAATCGCGGATGACCGCCGAAAGCGCCTTCGGGTTGATGAGCTTCTGCGGCGTCATGGCTTCGACGCTCTGATCGAACAGGGTCATGCGTTCCTTGACCAGGCGTTCGGTGCGGGACAGGCCCACGCGACACTGGTTCGCAAGCAACTCGCCCACCGTACGAATGCGACGGCTGCCGAGATGGTCAATGTCATCGACGCTGCCTTCGCCCTTTTTGAGGCGGAGCAGATATTTCGTCGCGGCCACCAGGTCGTCCTTTTTCAGGATGCGTGATTCTTCCTTGTCCTTGAGACCCAGCTTTTGATTGATCTTGTAACGGCCAACGCGGCCGAGGTCATACCGCTTCGGGTCGAAAAACAAGCGCTTGAGCAAGGCGCGCGCGTTCGCGGCCGTGGGCGGATCTCCGGGACGGAGGCGGCGATAAATATCCTTGAGCGCCTCCTCCTCATTCTTGGCCGGGTCTTTTTTCAGGCATTTGATCATGATGCCTTCATCCGGCGTGGTATTCACGACCTTGATCTTGCTCACCCCGAGCTCGGCAATCTGCTTGACCACCGCCTTGGAAAGCGGCTCAAAAGCGCGGGCAATCACCAGCCCTTTTTCCTCGTCCACCGCGTCCTGGATCAAAACGCAATTGGGCAAGTCCTCGAGCTTCTCAGCTTCCTTGACCGTGAGCTCCTCGATTTCATAAAACAGCTTGAGAATTTCCTCGTCCGTGCCACGAGTCTTCTCGCCGTTGTCCTTGCCCTTGCCAATGCCGCCTTCGACATCGAGAAAACTCAAGGCGCGGAAGAACGTCGTCGTCAAAAATTTCCGGCGGCGTTTCTTGCGGTCGAGATAAACGTACAGCAGGTCGCTGGTGTCGAATTGGGCCTCATACCAGGAACCGCGGTCGGGAATGACGCGGAAACTGTGCAACATTTTCCCGTTGGGGTGCTGCGTGGCCTCGAAGGCGATGCCGGGCGAGCGATGCAACTGGCTCACCACGACGCGTTCGGCGCCGTTGATGACAAACGTGCCCTGGGGCGTCATCAGGGGCAATTCGCCCATGAACACCTTTTCTTCCTTGGCGTGCTTGCCTTCCTCCTTGAGCATGAACGTGACATACAGCGGTGCGCCGTAGGTCAACCCTTCGCGCAGGCATTCCAGCCAGTCCAGCTTCGGTTCGCCGATCTCGTAGGAATCGTAGTCCAGCACGCATTTGCCGTCGTAACTCTCGATGGGAAACACTTCGAGAAAGACCGATTCCAGGCCGACATGTTTCCGCCGCTTTTTGGGTGCGGCATCGGCCTGCAGGAATTCCTTGTACGAATTGGTCTGCAATTCGATCATGTTCGGCGGCACGACAATTTCCTTGATCTTGCCGAAATTGATTCGTTCAGTGACTCGGGATGGCATTTGGACTTTCTGGTTTGGCCGGCGACTGCACCGGCCGGCAATTTTCAATCAACGACACAAGGCAAGGACGCTGCGTTTACAGCGAACTTGCCTGAACTCAGGCCGCACCGGGCGGCCGCTGTTTTCTGCTGCTTGTAACTGATAAAAAAGATAATCAAATTTACTCCCGCCTTTGCGGGAAACGGGGTGGCGGCCCCGATCACGGGACCGCCGCCCCTGAAATCCGCAATTACTTGACCTCCACCTTGGCGCCGGCTTCTTCCAGCTTCTTCTTGGCCGCGTCGGCTTCGGCCTTCGGGGCGCCTTCCAGTACGGGCTTGGGTGCGCCTTCGACCAGCGCCTTGGCTTCCGCCAGGCCGAGGCCCGCTTTTACTTCGCGGACCGCCTTGATCGCGGCAATCTTCTTGTCCGCCGGAGCGGACACCAAAATCACGTCGAACGTGGTCTTCGCTTCCGCGGCCGGAGCCGCTGCGCCACCGGCAGCCGGAGCCGCCGCTGCCACCGGAGCTGCTGCTGACACGCCCCACTTGGTTTCCAGTTGTTTCACCAGGTCGGCGGCTTCGATGACCGTCAACTTGCTCAATTCCTCTACGAGGTTTCCAATATCAGCCATATTACCTTTCTTGTCGTCTCGTCGTCCGCCGCGGCCTGGGCGGGTTTCAGTTCACGGCCCGTGAACCGACGATTTACCTTGTTATTGTTGGTTAATCCCCTCCACCAGCCAGGGCGAAGGGGAAATGATTTTATCCTTTTTCGGACTTCGCCTTGATCACCTGTGCGAGTTGAGACGCAGGAGTGTTCAATAAGATGACCAGTTTGGTCGCCGGCGCGTTCAATAGTCCCAGCAGTTTGGCGCGCAACACGTCCAGACTGGGCAGGTCGGCCAGGGCCACAATCGCCGCCTGTTCCAGGCGCTGATTGTCCAAATAACCGAACTGGACCTTCAATTTGTCGAATTCCGCCCCGAAATTTTTGACCGTCTTCGCCGCCGCCGAAATGTCCTTCTGCCCGGTCACCACCGCCAACTGCCCGGCCAGGGATCCATTCAGGTCCCCCACCCCGGCTTCCTTGGCGGCAATCCGGAAAACCGAGTTCTTGACGATATGAATTTCCGCGCCGATTTTTTTCAGGCGCTGCCGCAATTCAGTCAGGTGGGACACCTTGAGTCCCTTGTAATTCACGACGATGAAGAACGGCGAACCGTTCAGCCGGGTGACGTATTCTTTCGTCAAAATTTGTTTTTCAGCACGCATGATTCAAATGGGTTGAGATTAATGGGTGACGAACTCGCGCACATCCAAACGCACCGGCGGGCTCATGGTCGCCGAAATCGTGCAGGAGTTGATGTAGGTGCCTTTGACGCTGTTCGGACGCGCCTTCGCCACGGCTTCAATCACCGCGCGGGCGTTTTCCTCGATTTGATCGGCCGGGAACGATGCCTTGCCGACGGCCACATGTACATTGCCCGCCTTGTCCACCTTGAACTCCACGCGGCCGGCCTTGACTTCCTTGACCGCCTTGGCGGTGTCATCGGTCACGGTGCCGGTCTTGGGATTGGGCATCAGGCCGCGCGGCCCGAGCACCTTGCCGAGTTTGCGCACTTCCGACATGGCTTCCGGCGTGGCCACGGCCACGTCAAAATCCGACCAGCCACCGTTGCACTTGGCAATCATGTCTTCAAATCCAACATATTCCGCGCCGGCGGCCTTGGCGGCATCCGCCGCCGCGCCGCTTTTGGCGAACACCAGCACCCGGACGGTCTTGCCGCTGCCATGCGGCAACGGCACCGTGCCGCGAACCATCTGGTCCGACTGCTTCGGGTCCACTCCCAGACGGAATGCGAGGTCAATGGTTTCATTGAATTTCGCCTTGGGAAATTTGGCCAGAACGCCGACGGCATCCTTCAACGGGTATGCTTTTTTCCCATCCACCACTTCGAGCGCTTTCTTGTATCGTTTACTTGGCATTTGCTTTGGTGCGGTGCAAACGAATGCCGCCTGACGGCACTCTCCCGCGGTTGTGATTTATCCGACGACTTCAATTCCCATGCTGCGGGCGGTTCCGGCAATGACCCGCACAGCCGCTTCCTCCGAGGACGAATTCAAATCCTTGGCCTTCATCTTCACGATGTCCAGAATCTGCTTGCGCGTGACCTTGCCGACCTTGTCCTTGTTCGGCACCTTCGATCCGGCGGTGATGCCCGCGGCCTTTTTCAACAGGATGGACGCCGGCGGCGACTTGGTGATGAACGTAAATGATTTGTCCTGGTACACGGTGATGACCACGGGGATCACGAGTCCCGCATCCGCCTTGGTCACCGCGTTGAATTCCTTGCAGAAACCCATGATGTTGACGCCGTGCTGGCCGAGCGCCGGCCCGACCGGGGGCGCCGGGTTGGCCTGCCCCGCCGGGATCTGCAACTTGATGATGCCTGTGACTTTCTTTGCCATAAAAATTTTCTTGTGGCGGCGTGTCGTGAGACCGCCGCAAACTATTTTTTTATTCAGCGGCGCTCTCACGAGACGCCGCCACAAACGCTACGCCTTCTCCACCTGCCAGTATTCCAGTTCCACGGGCGTATTCCGCCCAAAAATATTGACCGTCACCTTCAACTTGCCGCGTTCGGGATCGATTTCCTCGATCACGCCGCTGAAGTTCAGGAACGGGCCATTGTTGATCTTGATCGTTTCAGCGACCTCAAAATTAACCTTCGGTTTTTCCGTCTCCTCGGACGCCGAAATCTGCGCCTTGATGGATTCGACTTCCTCGGTGGGTGTGGGCACCGGCGGTTCGCCGCCCACAAAACCGATCACGCCCTGGGTCTCCTTGATGAAATACCAGGGCTTCTCGATGATGCGCTTGTTCTCGTCCAGCAACACCATGTCCACAAAAACGTAACCCGGCCACAGCTTGCGGCTGGACACGGTCTTCTTTTGATTGCGCACCTCGACGACTTTTTCCATCGGGACGAGGACTTCTTTGACAAAGTCCTGCATCTCGTCGGTCTTGACGCGTTTCTCAATGCTATCCTTGACCTTCTGCTCCTGGCCGGAAAGCGTGTGAATGACAAACCATTGGCTGCGCATGATGCTCAAATGACGAAGAACACGAAATACAGGACGCGATCCACCACCTCGGTAAACACGCCCAGCAAGGCAATTGAAACCAGGATGACCAGCGTCGAGCCTCTCAACTCTATCCAGCTCGGCCATGAACATTTTTTCAATTCTTCCCGCGTTTCCTGCACGTAATTGGCCAGCGCGCGGATCTGTCCCTGCCACCAGAGGTAGCCGAAAACAGCGCCAATCACCGCCACCCAGATTATTATCGATGTCCAGTTGTTCACAAAAAAACTTGCTCTTTCCGGCTGGCCGAGCCGAAGCTCGCCGCCACTTCATCCACACCCGCCTTCGCTACCGCTGCCGCGCGGCAATTCCGCTCCGCGGAATTGGCGGAGAGGGAGGGATTCGAACCCCCGTCGGGCGTTAACCCGAAGCGGTTTTCAAGACCGCCGCGATAGACCACTCTGCCACCTCTCCATGAGTGACGAGGGTCGCGTGACAAGTGGCGAGACTCCACTCACCCGTCACTCGTCGCACCCATCACCGATTGGCACGGCAGGAGGGACTTGAACCCCCAACCAACGGTTTTGGAGACCGCTACTCTACCAATTGAGCTACTGCCGTGTCCGCCCAATCTCTTTTGTCTTTCGACAAAAGCGGAGTCGCGGAGGTTCAGCTCCACGCTCCCGGATTTGAATGCCTAGGCAATGATTTCCGTCACGCGTCCGGCCCCAATCGTGCGACCGCCCTCGCGAATCGCAAACCGTTGGCCTTTTTCCATCGCCACCGGCGCAATGACCTTGATCTCCACCGAGACGTTGTCGCCCGGCATCACCATTTCGACACCCTTGTTCAGGGTGACCGTGCCGGTGACGTCGGTGGTCCGGAAATAAAATTGCGGACGATAGTTGGTAAAGAACGGGGTGTGCCGGCCGCCTTCTTCCTTCGACAGTACGTACACTTCCGCCTTGTAATTCGTGTGCGGGGTGATGCTGCCGGGCTTGGCCAGCACCATGCCGCGTTCCACTTCTTCCTTCTTGGTGCCGCGCAGCAGCACGCCGACGTTGTCGCCCGCTGTCGCTTTGTCCAGCAGCTTGCGGAACATTTCAATGTCCGTCGCCACCGTCTTGCGCGTGTCCTTCAGGCCGACGATTTCCACTTCCGCGTTGCGCTCGAGCACGCCGCGTTCGACACGTCCGGTCACGACCGTGCCACGACCTTCAATGTTAAACACGTCTTCCACGCACATCAGAAACGGCTTGTCCACCTCGCGCGTCGGCAACGGAATGAAAGCGTCGATGGCTTCCATCAATTTCTGGATGGCGTCCTCGCCGTCCTTTTCGCCGGCCAGCGCCGCCTTGGCGCTGCCGCGGATGATGGGCGTCTTGTCGCCCGGAAATTCATACTTGGTCAACAGGTCGCGGACTTCCATCTCGACCAAGTCCAGCAATTCCTTGTCGTCCACGAGATCCACCTTATTCAGGAAAACGACGATGGCCGGTACGCCGACCTGGCGGGCCAACAGCACGTGTTCCTTGGTCTGGGGCATCGGGCCTTCCGAGGCGTCCACCACCAGGATGGCGCCGTCCATCTGCGCCGCGCCGGTGATCATGTTCTTGATGAAGTCGGCATGGCCGGGACAATCAATGTGCGCGTAATGCCGCTGGTCGCTCTGATATTCAACGTGCGAGACGGCAATGGTCACCGTCTTGGTTTCGTCACGCACTGTGCCGCCCTTGGTGATATCGGCATAAGAAATCGGTTTGGCCAGCCCCTTGCGCGCCTGGGTCGCGACAATCGCGGCGGTCAGGGTGGATTTGCCATGGTCGATGTGTCCGATGGTGCCGACGTTGACGTGCGGTTTCGTTCGTTGGAATTGCTCTTTAGCCATTGTAATCTCCTGCGTTGATGTCGTTAGTTTTTAGTCAATAAATTGTGGAGCCCATGATCAGGTTTGAACTGATGACCTCGTCCTTACCAAGGACGCGCTCTACCAACTGAGCTACATGGGCGCCTTAAAATCATTAGTCCGTCCCGATACACCAAACGACAAAAAAACCCGTTCCCCTCATTTTTTTCCATTAAAAATCCAAGGGGCAACTGGCTCTTTATGTCTTTTACGGCTCTGCTAGCAACGGCAAACTATAAAACACCCACCCCCCTGTCAACAGCTAATTTAAATATTTATGAGATGGCAAAATCCTCCCTTTTGCCGGATCTTAACGAAGCGCGCCCGGTCTCATGTAGGTTCAATTCAGCCTGCGCTGATTTCCGGCCACAACGGCTCCAGATCCCGATCCTCACGGGCCATGCGTTTGACGGCGCGGGTATTGCCGAGGGTGCAGGCCCTCTCCAGCCATAACCGCGCCGCGTTCAAATTTCCCAACTGGCAATCGTAGCACGCCAGGTTGTAAGCGATGATGGTTTCCCCGGGAAAAGTCCGTTGCGCCTCAATCAGAATCGCCCGGGCCTGGGGAATTCCCCCGCCGTTTTTCCGGCGCGTCGCATAGGCCAGCGAAATCCACGCTCCCGGCTCTTGCGGTTCCAACCGGGTGATCTCCCCGGCAATTTCCGCCGCCGCATCCCAGTTTCCCGACTGGAAGAGGACGTCACATCGGACGGCGAGCACCTCCGGATGAGACCGGAATCGCGGCGCAATTTTATCCAGCTCGACGCCGGCCTCCGCGACATTGCGCAATCCCAACCAGCCGGCGGCGGCGGAGAGATGATGACTGTCCGGTGGTTCGAGCGGCTTCATTTGTTTTCGCGGTTCGGCGTTCGAGCTTCCGTTCCCCTTCAGACTTTCTCAGACAACGTTCGATGTTCTGCGTTCAGCGTTCAATGTTCCTGCCCGGCCGGAACCTCGAAGGAAAGCGTATCCCTCGCCATCTGGGTGCCGAACCGTTTGGTATGCCGGTCGAAAATGATCATGAACGGTATCCTTTGCCGTCGTGGTCAGGGTTTATGATTCGGGCCGTCCGCATTCCGTGCGCAATTTGCCTTTCTCCTTGGAATCTAGCCGTTCCGACGGCCATTGAAAATTGATTCCTGACTTTCACTTCAGCCACAGATGACACAGATACGCTGTCTCCTGGATTCTGGATTCTGGATTCTGGATTCTGGATTCTGTCTCCCGGATTCTGTCCTTCACTAGAGTTGCTTTTGGCACCATTTAGGGTACAACAAGCCCGACATGAGCGAGCCATCGATTCAAGAGCTGTTAACCAAATGGACCGAACTCAAACATCAGCGCGCGCCCGTCCCGCCGCCGGGCGACTACCTGCAGCAGCAGATATCCAGCAAGCTGCAAGTGCTGAATCAACTTTCCGCCCTGGGTCACCAGCAGATTGACGGCGAGCAATCCGATGTCCGCACGACCATCAAAGACCTCGAGGATGTCCTGCAAGCCATGCGCGACTGCGCCCGCTGAAAACATCGGAGATCGAAGTTCGGAGACACGGAATCCATGAAACTTGGACTTTTTCCGCACCCTTCGCCGTTCATTTTGATGGTCGGAGTTCGATGTTCCCCTTCGCTATCTTCAATCCTCCATCCTCCATCTTTCAATTCTCGCCACCTGCCACCTGCCACTCACGGTTCTTCCACGAAGACCGGTGAATAAGTTTTTGCCGGAACGGCTTGACCGCCGGGACCGTCAGAATTAGAACCGCCCTGTTAAAGGAGAATTTTGGCGGCAAGGGAACATGAATGGGACCTCTCGTTTACCGGGAACAGTCACGGGGCTGGTACGCATTAAAAGCCCGCCGGTGGAGAATTGTTCCCCAAGCCGCTTCCCGTGCCCCGCTGCCGGTGTGGAACATCGGGAGCGTCGGACCATTCGCCGCTCTTTGAATGGTGTTCCATTTTAAACTTAAACCCAAGGCAAACCATGTTCACCTCACTTTTCGCACCCGAAGTCCAGGCCGTCCTCGACAAGGCGCAAAAGGCCGCCGGGCAATCCGGCGCCGGCCCGTTTTCATCACCCGCCGACTGGCGGGATGAAGCCATCTATTTTCTGATGGTGGACCGCTTCAACAATCCGGCCGCCCCACCGGTCCATGCGCCCTACGACGATCCAAATTATTACGCGTATCAAGGCGGGAAATTTTCCGGCATCCAACAGCAGCTCGGCTATATCAAGAACCTCGGCGCGGGCGCCATCTGGCTGAGTCCCGTCCTGAAAAATCTCCAGTTCGACGCCGGCAGCTATCACGGATACGGCATTCACGACTTCCTCCGGGCGGACCCGCGATTTGCCACCCAGCCCGCCAACGCCGATGATGAACTGCGCTCGCTCGTGGATGCCGCCCATCAAGCCGGTCTGTACGTCATCTTCGACATCGTCCTCAATCACACCGGCGACGTCTTCGCTTACAATGGCAATTCCTCGGCGCCATACTCGAGCACTCCCCTGCCGGTCCAATGGCGGGATGCTGGCGGCGTGGCCCAGCCGCAGTTTGCCACTGTCGCGGCCATTCCCAACCCGCCGGCCAATGCCGTCGTCTGGCCGTCCGAACTTCAGCAGAACCAATATTTCCGGCGACAGGGACAGCCCGACCCCAACGGCGACGACACCGTCGGCGATTTCGCCTCCTTGAAACAACTGCTCACCGCCGACCCGGACCTCCAGCACTTCCTCATCCGGACCTATCAATATGTCATCGCCCGATACGACATTGACGGCTTCCGGATTGACACCCTCCGCTATCTCAAAGGCGATCTCCCCCGCCTGTTCGGCAACTCCGTCCGGGAATTTGCCCTGGCCATCGGCAAAAAAAACTTCTTCACCTACGGCGAGGTGCTGGATTCAACCGTCGAAACGGACATCGCCCGCTTCATCGGACGCAACACCACCGACCCCAGCGGCCTGGTCGGCGTGGATGCGGCCCTGGACTATCCGCTGTTCAACACCCTCAAGCCCACCGTCAAAAATTTCAGCCCGCCGTCGTCAGTGGTGAACATGTTCGCGCTCCGCAAACAGATTGAACAGAATGTCCTCAGCTCCCACGGCGACGCCACGCGCTATTTCGTCACCTTCCTTGACAACCATGACATGAAGGAACGCATCCGGTTTGTTCAACCGGGCAACGAACACCAGTTCGACGACCAGGTGACGCTGGGCCTGGCCTGCCTCCACGCCCTGCCGGGCATCCCGTGCATTTACTATGGCACCGAACAAGGCCTGCACGGCAGCGGTTCGGATCCCGCCGTGCGCGAGGCCTTGTGGGGCATTGCCCCGACGTTTCCGCAAAACAGCTTTTTCTATGTTCAACTTCAAAAAATCGCTGCCATGCGCAACACCGAACCGGCCCTGCGTTACGGGCGGTTCTATTTCCGTCCCGTGTCCGGCGACAGCAGCAACTTTGGCATTTCCCCGTACCTGGGCGGCGTCCTGGCCTGGTCGCGGATTCTGAACGACCAGGAAGTGGTGGTCATCGCCAACACCAACACCGGCCAGGGTCAAGCGGTGGACGTGATCCTGGAAACGCTGTTGAGTGCGCCCGGCGACCAACTGCGCATCTTATACAGCAACAAGCCAGCCCCGGCCGCCCCGGCCGCCGTCCGGCTGCTCAACCAGGTCACCGTGGCGGAAGTGGACGGAACGACGGGCTACGGCCCGTTGCATGCGACGCGCGTGACGCTGCAACCCATGGAAGTGCAAATCCTGAAACGCTGAGGCCGCCACGTGGCGGAGTTTTACGTGGCTTCCGCGAAACCTGAATCCTGAATACTTGAAACGTAAAACGTAAAACAAAACTTTCCCGATGTGGGGCGCGTCACTCCGTGCACGCCGATTCCTCTTCCAGTCATCTTCCATCCTCCACCTTCCATCATCGCCTTCTGGCTTCTGAATTCTGGCTCCTGAATTCCACTCTTAGCCTTTCCACGCCCACCGCGTGCTCGCGATCTATCGGAGTTCACGCGGGCCTTCCGGCTTGACCCGGCACATGGCTTCGCGGATTCTCCGCGCACCGCCGATCAAACCGCGCGGTGGAACGACGACATGAAATCAATATTTATCCTGACGCTCGCGCTCGGCTTGTTGGCCGGTTGCAGCGCCAAAAACACCCAGTCAACCACCACCACCATGGATACCAATGTCAGCGCCAAACCCGACGCCGGGGCCGCCTTCCTGGCCGAGAACGCGAAGAAGGAAGGGGTCAAAACCACCGCCAGCGGGCTGCAATATCAGGTCATCAATTCCGGCACGGGTGAGACCCCGAAACTCAGCGATACGGTCAAGGTGCATTACCATGGCACATTGATTGACGGGACGGTCTTCGACAGTTCGGTGCAGCGCGGCCAGCCCATCACCTTTCCGGTCGGCGCCGTGATTCCGGGATGGGTTGAGGCGTTGCAACTGATGAAGGTCGGTGACAAATGGCGGTTGTTCATCCCGGCCCGGCTGGCTTACGGTGAACAGAGCCCCAGCCCGGCGATTCCGCCCAACAGTGTGTTGATCTTCGACGTGGAATTGCTCGGCATTGAGAAGTAAGCTGCCCCGTTCGCAGTGTGGAGTTTTAGCCACAGATCGGCACAGACAAACAAAGATGGCTTTTCACGCGAAGACGCAGAGGCGCGAAGACTGTAAACTGGCTGGTGGTTTTCTCTGTCTGTGTGTTCTTTGCGGCTGATTCAAATTTGGAATTTAGCCTTCAATCTTCTTCCCCCCTTCGTCCCGCAACCAACGCAATTTGCCCCTCAAATCCCCCAATGTACCACTAATTTATTACGTTTCCGTCCGTTTCGGTCGAGAGTTCTCCAGTGGATCGATTATATGAATGCCAACGAACCAATGCCCGGGGAAGAATCGGCAAATGCGCACTACCGGATGCTTGTGATTGATGAGGACCATGACCTCCGCCAACTCAGTTTCGATGTGCTGGCCGGCGCCGGTTACTACGTTGAAGCGGTCGAAAATGGGGTTGCCGGCTGGAGGGTGATCCAAGCCGCCCGCTACGACCTGGTCATCACCGACCACAAACTGATCGGAAGGACGGGCATGGAAATGATTGAGAAGATGCGCTCCGCAGCCATGACTACCCCGGTCATTATCGCCGCCAGACATCTGCCCACGCATGAATTTGCCCGCAAGCCGTGGTTGAAGCCCATCGTCCTGTTGCAACGGCCGTTTTCCAATGACGATTTGCTGGGCGCGGTGAAAAAAATTCTGCGCCCGGATGGCCGTAACGTGGCCGCAATCCCTTCCGACCCGGCAAAGCGGGAACCTGCCACGGAACTGGCGGGGAAAACTTGAAGAGGCACAAAGGAACACAGTTCCCTTCCGAAGCTTTGAATAGTAGCTAACGAAGAGGTAAAAGGCTGGGTGATGGAGCGACAATCGTCGGGTGAAGGATTATTTTCCTGAAAAATGGCGAACGGAGGATTTGGCTGGCAATAAAGCTGCTGATTTACGCCACGTTGAGGTATGGATGAACTGATTTCATCGTTGGTTCCGCCAAAACAGCAGGCCCAGGCGCAGCGGCTGCTGGATGACCCCGATTCGAGGAACCTGATTCGCCAGCAATTAAGCCAGTTGGCGGAGGATCACGCTGGTCTGGTGCCGCAAAATTCGTTCAGTTGGATCCTGTGCAAGCTATCCACCTTCGGCGCCGAAGAAACGGACACATTCAGAATCTACCAGGCTTTTTTATCCCAACTGAATCAATTGGGACAGATGTGCCGCCTGTTATCCGGCGAAGGCGCCCAAAGCAAATTTGACCCCCCGGCGGCCGTCGCCAACCGGATTACCATCGGCCTCGGCCTGTTCTACGAACAGGCAGCCCGACTGCATCAGCGTCATGCCGCGCCCTCGCCGCATTTCTATGAACAAATCGCCAGCAGTTGCTTTGCGGCGACCGGCTACAAAACCATCGCCGCCCAGCTGCCCGAGTGGCTCGAATTTCTGCGAACCAATTTTGTGCTGCCCAGACCCTAGTGCCGGGAAGTTCGAATCAACCGCAAAGACTGTTGAGGGTTTCCGCCGATGAACGCAGATTACAAATCAAAACTGAAAACTTGAAACTTTACCTGCCCCGGTTTAACTACAAAGAACACTGATTACTGAAAACTTCCCCATTCTTCCGCCACTTCCCAACTCCCAACTCCCAACTCCTGTCTGCTGTCTCCTAGATTCTGGCTTCTGGCTTCCGCTAATGTCCCTTCCCCCGTTTACGGAGCGGGCTCGGCCAGCAATTTCTTGACGACTTCCTCGACGTATTCGGGTTGCAAGCCGACGGCCCGGACGATGCCTTTACGGTCGATGACGCCGTAAGTGGGATAGTATTTCACCGCCCAGGCCTTCTCGGTTTTCAATTCGGGATCGCGGGCGGCCGGATATTGGAGGCCATGTTGCTGGGCGTTGGCCGCAAATATTTCCTGCCCGCTATCGGACGTGCAGACGCCGATGATGACCAGTCCCTGAGACTTGTATTTTTTCAGGAGTTCATTGTTGTGGGGAATGGCCCTCATGCATGGGCCGCACCAGGTGGCGTAAAGATCCACAACCAAAACTTTGCCCTTGATATCGCCGTCGGTGATGCCGCCATTGATCCAGTTGCTGACGTGAAAGGCGGGCATGCGCTTGCCTTCGAGGGCGGCGTGGGCGGCGCGTTGCTCAGGCTTGTCGTCCCAGGTCCAATCGTCGGGAAATTCGCCGGCGACGGCCGCCAGCGCGCCGGAAGCGAGCAGACCCAGGGCGCAGAAAATAATTTTTGCTTTCATGATCTTCGAGGTGTTAACAAAAGCTGCGCCGGCTGGCAACCCGGAAAGCGGCCAGCGCCGTCCAGAAAAAACGACCAGACTTTAAAAGTTGAGAGTTGAGGGTTTCCGCAGATGACGCAGATGAACGCAGATTTCAAATCAAAACTGAAAACTTGAAACTTTACCTGCCCTGGTTTAACCACAAAGAACACTGACTACTGAAAACTTCCCCATTCTTCCGCCATTTCCCAACGCCTGTCTCCTGGATTCGGTCTCCGGGATTCCACCCTTAGCCTTCCCGGTGAGGAACACGACGAACTATATCTCTTGGTCCCCGAAAGTTTGAAAGAAGCTTGCGGCTGAATCGTCGGGGTCAGCCAGCCGGACCAACCAGTTTCCACGGATTATTTTTCCGGAAGTTTCAGGCCCACATAGGCTCCGGCGCTGAGACCCATCAAGCCGAGCAAGGTTGAGTTGAACTCGGGCATTTGCAGACGCTCGTATGCCGAATCTATAAAAATGATTCCCAGAACCAGGGTCCAGACGAAGATTTGAAAGCGGTGAAAGCTGTATGCGTCGCCGTCGCTCAACAGGTCGTGCAAGAAACCTTTCGATATCACTTCCACAGGTGTGTCCTCCTCTGTGAGTCCCGACTTTTTGTTGTTCCTGTCGGCATCAATCAGCGCCGCCCCCAGCGTCGTGCCGGCGCTGATGCCCATGATTGCGAGGATGGAAGGGGTAATCGTTTCGAGACTGCCAGTTATCAACCAGAGGCCCACATAAGAAGTCAGAACGAGGAAAAACCAAAAGGCCATTTGCGCCCGGCCCAGGCTGTAGGGCCGTTGTTCTCCAACGGGGGGTGGCCGGGGGGTGTTGTCGCGGATGAGATCGGTTTTTCGGGAAAGCTGGACCAGGGCGATGCCGATAATCGCGGCGAACGCCAGCGAAAACAGCACGTCTTTGGGGGAGATGATGGTCAGGTGCAGATTCTTGTGTTTGTAGTCAAACACAGTTTGAAAGCGTTCCTTGCCCCCCAAGCCAACCGTAAAGCTCACGGGATAGCCGTAGCTCTTGGGCTTGCCCAACAGATCGGTCCAGGCATCCTTGTTGGCCTCCGTGAGGGCCAGACGAAAACGCAGGATGCTGCTTTTGATATAAGTCTCCGCCGGATACAATCCATCCAACTGGCGCCCGTTGATGAGGGGAACCAGCTTGGTCGGGTCATTATCAGGACTTTGTTGCGACCACGCGCTCAGATTCGTCACCAAAACGCTGATCGTGTCGCCCAACGCCAGATTGGTCGGCCAGACGTTGATCACCATCGGATCGGCACTGTCGGTTGGCGCTGCGGAGTCGGATGCTGCGGCCCGGGTGCAACTAATCATCAGGATCAAAGCCAGCGCCGACAATTGAATTGAAGATTTCATTTTAAGTCCCTTTCTCCTTCCGGTTGCCGCTTTCCTTGGATACGAAATAGCCATTCTGACATGATATCAATGCCTTTCGCCGCCACGCCGGGTTGGGTTGTTTGGCATTATGGCAACGGGCGAGGCTCAGGGCTGTTCCTTTTTTATTCGTTGCAACAATTCCTCTGTTGGTTCATCCGTGTGATCTTGGGGGACGAGTTGGCCGGCAAAAATGCGGCCGGGAATTCCATCGGCACGAAATTTTCATAATAACCGAGGAACCCATGGTGAAACCGTTTGCACACCTTTGACCGGCCGCTACCCGACGGCAGGCTGATTAAACCTCAATGCGGATTTTCTACCTCATCCGGCGAAAACACGCAAGCCAAATCCCCTGGCAGGGGGCAGGGCTGAAGGCTGGAGTCGAACTCGCGCAGGCGGAAACAAGAGAATGGCTCACGGCTTGCGCAGGATCCGGAAAAGGGTGATGCCCGCAAACAGTCCGAACTGGCCGAGAAGTGCCCCGAGCCAGCCCCAATGAAGCCAGAACAGCGTCAGGAGGGAAATCACAATGGACAAGCCGCACCAGAGCAGTGGGGATTCGTTCTCGAATTCCGCCGCGCGGTAAAAGAATGCCGCACCTACCGCAATCACCAAAATGGCAAAATAGGGCACGGGGTGAATAATA
>Ga0265338_10000988_pt1 | contig 47929 bp, 45 predicted proteins | sample 42126metaG_FD_193579 | JGI IMG/M metagenome (GOLD analysis project Ga0265338, IMG submission 193579) | Rhizosphere microbial communities from Carex aquatilis grown in University of Washington, Seatle, WA, United States - 4-21-26 metaG | ecosystem: Host-associated > Plants > Roots > Rhizosphere...
CAAGGTTGGGGATAAAGTTTATTGAGACATCCTGGAGAAAATTGCCGCCGCCGCTGTTCCAATCAAAGCGCGGCAGCGAATCCAAATGGTCGTTGGCATACAGATTGACCGACACCGCCCATTGCCGAAAGTTGGCAGCGCAGGCGGTGACCCTGGGTTGCGCCCGCGACCCGGCCAGCGCAGGCAGGAACATCGCCGAGAGAACCGCCAGCATGGCGATGACCACCAGCAGTTCGATGAGGGTGAATGCTGGAACGGCATTGAAGCGCCGGGCAGTGCTTGAGGGGCGCCTCAGGAGGTATTTTGTAATGGCCGTCTTCATAGCGAGAGTTGCGTTCAACTATGACTCGTGAGAGCTAACGCATTTCTTTCAAAAAATTTCAACAAATTCAGTTTATATCTTTCTCATTTGTAAGGCATTGCACCGGGACATGTGGTGAGCCGTTCACAAATGGAAGAAAAGGAAGTGGACGTGCCACTTTCGCGAAGCGCCAGCAAGAAAACTAAGGCTATTTCACGGAGATGATTCTTTCCTGTCGGGGAGGGAATAGCGACCCGCCGTTTCAGGCGTGACAGCGGACGGATTCCGCGTGTCCTTTTTCCGGGGCGGCCAGGGCAAAATCGATTTTTGGCAGGCGCGTCAGGGCATAAAGCATGAGGTACGCGATAAAAACAAACAGGGCGAAGAACACCAGGAATGCGGCGGAGGTGGTGTTGATCATCGGACTGCCCATCCAGACGTCCAGGCCGTGATAGATTTTTCCCGGACGCAGCACGTCCCAGCTGTTGAAGCGCAGGAACCGGCCGAGGTAGATGCCGAAGCTGCACAACGCCGCCGCCAGGCCCACAAACAGCCAGCTCGCCACGCGGCCGAACCGCTGCGCCACGACGGATTGCATCAGATAGAGCGAGACAAAACCGAGCACCAGCCCGGTCAGCGCACACAACAGAATCAGGGTGAGGTCGATCCAGAAATGCAGGCGAAAACTCATCCAGAGATGAATCAGGTCGGTAAAGATATACAGTGAGTTGGGAAAAAACAGGAGCCACAAGCCGGCCCAGCCATAGCCCCGCCACGTCGGTTGCGGCTGCGAGCGGAAGGTGTCCCGCGCCAGCAGGGCGAACAGGAGCGGCAGCCAGGCGAGGAAAAGATTCCAGATCAGCAGGCCGTAATGAAAGTTTTTCGTCCAGACGATGCACAGGCTGATCAGGGCCAGGCTCACGGCGGAAGCGAACAGCAGCGCCATCATCGGGGCGATGGTATCGCGTTGAAAGGGCATTCTCAGGTATTTCATAATGACAAAGCGGCATTGGTTAGACCGGGTTTTCCCGGAACTGTTCACCCCTTCCCGTCTGGCACCGGGCCTGCCTCGCGCTTTTGTTTATACCGGGGAAAGAGCTGGGCGCAGGCCAGGCAGAGCATCCCGATGAGCGTTTTGCCCAGGAGCAGGAAGACGGCACAAGCAATCAGCAGTCCGAGCCAGATGCCGAATTGGGTTCCCGGTCGGCGAAGAACCGTCGAGATCCGGTGTTTCTGCCACCGGCGAATAGACCAGACCGGAGTCAGCAACAAAACCAGTCCAAATCCAATTTGCAGTGCCAAAAAAATCCAGACAAACCCCGGTATCGAGCCGCCCGTTTTAATGGCAACCCCGGCTGCCGGCAACCGGGTCAGGTTAAAAAGGATCCCGGCCTCACCGAGGTAAGGCGCATCGGCTGCGTTCGAAAGCAGCCGGGGAACGAGTCGTGTGCCGTTCGGAAGCGGCCACGAGGTGACCAGCATCTCGGCCGCCAACGGATAGGCGTGTTCAAAGTGTCCGTTGACCCGGGCGGCTCCCACCCCAAAGGCGCAAGCCGCACAACCGAAACCTTTGAGGACCGGCCCGGCGTCCACATCGATATACCAATCGTTGTTGGTCAAATCTTTCGAAAATTCCCGGAACCCGGCACAGGTCCCAGCTTCTTGCCAGAAATAATGTGCGTAAAGGTCATACCATTTTTGCGCTTGTTCCGGCCAGATCTCCGGGGAGAAAAGCGAGACGTAAGAATTACCGCAACCGCGGCTCGAGCCAACCGGTTCTCCCAGCGGAGCGATGGCGAAGTAGGGAACCAATCCCCGGGAGTCCAGGGCCTTGTCCTGAAAGCCGCGTATCGCGCGATCGACGAATGCGGAATGATCCGTGCCGAGAACCTTGTCCGCTCGATGAATCATGGCAATCGCCGTCAGTACGTCCCCCGGGTAGCATTCCCCGGGATAATCCTCAAGCAATCCATGCCGGCTGGCGTCAAGTTCTGAGGACAGGCTGTCCACCTGGTCGCGCAACAAGGGCAGAAATTCCTTGTCGCCGGTGAGCCGGGCGCGGCTGGTGAGCGCGGAAATGACCAGCATGCGGTAGAAAACGTTTTCAGTTTTTAAATATTTTTTACCCCAATGAACCTTGACCCAGTTTGCCTGGGTGGGATCGATGACCAGGCGGGTCGCCGTTTCGATGGCGCCGCGGGCGTAAATTCTCGGCGCAATGGCATGGGGAGAATGACCTTTCTCCCATTCATCCTGGAGCGATTCCGTCGCCCAAAGATAGAAGACCGCTCCAAACAGCGGCCATTCCGTTCCTGAAATATTGCTGGTGGAAAGTTCAGCCGCCCGCGTGGAGGCGAGGCGTTTCCCGGCCCATTGCTCGAATTTGGGCGATAGATTCCGGTGAAGCTTCCAGGCCGACCGGGGTATGCCGGCCGCGCGGAGATTCGGATCCGCCAGGTCATGGACGACGATCATCCCGGGCATCAGAAAAAACCACACGGCGATCAGAACCAGAACGGCAGCGTTGGAAAATCGGCAGATGCTGGTCAGAATGGACCCGGTAGCTGACTTAACCGTTGGCATCGGACCTCCGGGAACTGGTATCGGGTGGAACCCGGGAATCTTCTTCTTTTGGAATGCATCGCTGCCAGACCGTCAGAATCATGGCGGCCAGAACCAGCACCGGGACCAGGATGACGAACGCCAGATACACCAGGATGTAGATGACCGCCAGAAATGCAGAAAGGTTCCAACCCAGGACGAGCGAGCCGATCGTGCCGTTCAGGATGCCGGTGAATTCCCGAAACCCGGCGAGATGGACCAGCAGAAACAGCCCGCTGATGGCAACGGCGCGCTGCAATAAATCCCTGGCCGACAGGAATTCAGCCCGTTGACCGGTCACGAGCCGCCTCCAAATATTCTTTATCATGGTCTGGCTCCGTTTTTTACCTTTTGCCAAAGCGGTCCGAGGGTCGCGGCATACAGCAAGGCGGCATCGCCCACCTGATTGCTGGCGCAGTATTTCAACCGTCCATGAGTTCGCGAAGGAAAGGCGGCAAAATCCAGGGTGGCGTCCAATGACGCGAGGAATTTCCCGTCATCAAACGTGCTGGCGCCAATGAAGGCCATGCCACTCGAACCGGCGCTGATTTCAAACCCGGGAATGATCGGGCCGGAATCGATGTCAGCCGTGCCTTTCGACGATTGCGGCCATTCGTGCGCGTAACCAAAGCCCAGTGTGATTTCGCCAAGTTCTTTCCGGGCGCGCTGGTATTGGTCGCGGGCAAAATCCTCGTCCAGCAATTGCAGACTGTGCGTCACCATCCAGATGGACGAACCTTCCGGGCCATCCAGCGGCGTGCCGTCTTCCGTAAAACTGGAGATTAACAGGCCCGATTTGGGATCCTCCAGTTTTTGCCTGGCCATGGCCAACCAGTCATGGATCAGGGCCGAATGATCGCTGCCGTCGAGGTAGTCGGCCATTTTAATGGCATCCAACGCAACGCAGTGATCGAACATCCAGCATTCATCGGGGTAACTTTCCAGCAGCCGCCGCAGGCTTTTCTGGAAACGCCCGACGATGGCATTCACGCGTTCGGTCAAAAGCGGTTTGTACTCCGGTTTCTCCTCGACCACCCGCCGCGCGGCGAGCATCAGGGCAATTTCACCGTCCAGAAAGAGGCTGTGGGCCGGCTGGACGAGATAATGCCGTTCCTTGGCATACGGCATCAGGAAGAAATACATCCCTTCCTGTTGTTCCAGCCGCAGGGTTTCGTCAATGATCCGGTCCATCGTTTGAAGATAAAGCGGTTTGGACGCCGGATCGCGCAGGGCCATGTTGGCGAGCGACCAGACCAGGTAGCTTCGCCCCATGAAATCCCATTCCGCATTGCTGACCCGCATCTTATTCAGTTCCTGCTCGCGCAGCACCGGTTCGGTCCAGAGTTGCAGGTGCCGTGCCGCCAGCGCGCGGGCCACGGGCGAAATTCCCTCATCCCGGCGAAATTCAGCGGCGGGACGGATAAAAATGAAATGCAGGCACGGCAACCAGACGATCGTTGCCACCGTCAAGGCGGTCAATCCGGCCAGGATCCTTTTGATTCGCGCCTTCATGAGAATGTTATTCTGTGCCGTGCCTTGAAAATTGTCCCGAAAAAACCGCCGCCGAAACATTCGCCCGGCTGCTTATCGCGATCCTGAACCGGGCGCCTCGCCCGGCGTTTTCAGGCAATCACTCCAATGGGCCAGGAATAACTTCTTCTCTTTTGGCAAAAAACTGTCCGAAGTGCCGATAATGGGTCGCAGCGCGGTGGTCATTTGCACCGCCACCAGCAGGAAGATGACCGCCCAGATGCGGAAACCGGCCAGGGACCTGGCCTGCGAGTGGGAAAATCCAGCTCCCAAAAATCGCAGCCCGAACAGCGTCGCGATGAACCAGAAAGCCAGCAGCAGCGCACCCATCCAGGGGAGCGATTCGGTCGATTGCGAAAAAATCCACGCCACGGGGGCGAAGCCGACCAGCAGGATGGTCATCAACATGAGCAGCCCCGCGAGGAAGCCGGACACCTCGACCAGCCGCGCCTGCGAACCGCCCAGGCAGGTGAAAATGTAAAGGCTCGGCAGGCAGATCAATGCCGAGATCATCAATCCCACCGTGATCTTGACCGGCGCGGCCCAGAGTTGCGTGCCGCAGGAAAACGTGCCGGCCACCACGCCATAGATCAGGCTGCACGCGACCGAGACAAAAATCATCGCCGCAATCAGCCGCCCCGCGCCGGGCTGGCGCAACTGGAACATCATGCGCCGCGGGTGCCGCAGAATGGCTTCAATGGCGACGATGACGTTGGGGATGGCGGCGCGTTCGGCCGGATCATCGCCCAGGGGCCGGGAACCGTCGGCCGGCATCACGGGCGGAATCGGAGGCGGGATTTGGGGTGGGACGGGTGGGATGGGATTTTGATGGTTCATAATTTGATGGTGTTTGGTTCAGTTGAATTGCTGGAAAACCTGCAGCAGCGAGCGGAAGACGCTTTCGTAAAAATTTCCGTGCAGGGCCGTCGCGCGATAAAACTCCACCGGCAGCGATGGCGACCCGATGAACGGGCGCAAAATCCAGGAAAGCTGGCTGCCGAGAAACAGGTTGCCCGCCAGCCACGTGAACAACACCCGTCGCGCGACGGTCCGGCTGCCACCCAACCGCGCCAGCAATTGATACAAACGCACGTTGCCCGTGACACCGGCGAAGGCAATGACGATGACATGGGTGAGCAGGATCCCATTGTAAGCCGTCCCGGAAACCGCCGCCGGCGACATCGGCGGCGCATTCCAAACCGCGAACGCCAGCAACGGACTGAACGCACCGAGGATCGCCGCCGTGATGGTGAAACTCATCAGAATGGCCGAACCGGATTGGCGGAAGGGAATGTTCAGGCCCAGCAGCGGCGCGAGCATGGCATTGAGCAGCGCGTTGCCGGCGGTGGTGAGCAGGATGATCAACGGGAACTTGATGGCCACGTAAAGCGCCTGTTGCGGGTCGCGCCACCAGCCCATCGCCGCGCCGTAAAGTCCCGCGCCGAGGATGACGACGGCCAGGTGCAGCGCGAGCCGCCGCAGGTTCCACCGGTCGAGCCAGCCCAGGATGGGTTCCAGTTCGCCCCGGAGCAGCACGCTGATCGGCCCGGCCGGCCGATGGAGGCTTTGACTGGTTGCCAAGTAACTCATACCACGTTATGCCAGCTACCTTGTTATACAATGTAGTTAACCGGAAGTCAAGCGCCGGCTTTTGGGGGCGATGCGGGGGTTCCGGTTTTCAACCCGGTTTGCCGGGGATTCGGCCAACCCGGGCCAGCCGGCGGCGATGAGGGGTGCGGACATCAGCGCCAGCGCCGCCGCAAACAGGGGCCAGTTGAATTTTTCAGGCAAAACCATGCGAACGGCTTCGAAGCCACCGTGGGCGGCAGCGAGGGTGTCCGCCATGAACGCATATAGCGCGAGGCCCATGCCGGTCAGACTTAAAACCCAGACCGGCCGGCCGGACGGACGGGCGTCCGGCGTACTTTCAAACCGGCTGGCCCCGGTGCCCCATAAAATCATCAGCAACGAAATCAAAACCGGCGCCAGCACCGGTCCCCACCAGGGCAGCGGCAAGAGGAACAGGACGTCCCAATCCAGCAGCGAATGCGGCCAGCCGCAAATGATTTTCAGGAAGACGTAGTAAAAAATGTCCCAGGTGCCGAAAGCAATGGCCGCATAGCCCAGCCGCGCCCGCCAGGTCCGGCCCGCGAGGATTCCGACCGTGAGCAACATGACCAGCGTGGCGAACTCGCGCGGGAGTTCCACGGAGGCAAATCCGCCGAGCACGGGGAACGGCTCCGGTTGATAGGGTTCGATGCGACCCATCATGGAGCGCAGGTAAACCACCACAGCCGCCTCCACCCACGCCATGGCCAGAGCATAAATCACGACGATCCCCCAGCGGTCCCAGGCAGATGTACCGGTCGGAATTTTCATTGGGCCGGCTCCAGTTGGGCGGTTGCAGGTTTGGCCCACCGGGCCGGAACGCGCGCCGGCCTTGGACCTTTCCGCAACGCGCGAATGAAGCGGGTCAACTGCCGCGCCACCTCCGCATAGTATTCACCGCGGGAACCGCCAATGGCCTTCAAAGCCGGGGCATGGTTTATCCAGAGCATGGTTCCGGCCGCGTAGCCGAAAAGCAGAAATTGAATCCGCCACCCGGCTCCCCGCCATCCTGGCTTCGGGCAACCCGCATCCGTCAGCCGGTCGCGCTGGAACGCCACGTGCCCCGCTTCGTCGCGCAATATTAATTCGCACATGGCCGCCAACGGCCCGTCGGGGGAATGGTTCCGCAACAGGCGATAGTAGGCCGTGCTGACCAGCTCGGTAAGCGTGAGGACCTGCAGTTCAAATCGCACGCCCAGCACCCGCCGGCAAAGACAAAACGCGGTGAAACTCCAGTGCGACGTGATGATGCGCCCGCCCAATCTCCGCACCGCGCACCCCAGCAGCCGCGCATGCTCGGCCTCCTCCGCAAACCACAGGTCCACGATTGCCTGCCATTCGGGAGTCCGCCCGCGAAACCGGTCGGCGTCGTGGGCGATGAGCGAGGCGGGCCCGCCGCCGTCCCCCAGGCGGAATTGTTCGACCGACCGCCGCACCGACGCAAGCATGGCCGGGGGCAAGGTGACCGGTGCCGCCCAATCCGGTTCCGGCCGGTTTTGCCGATTCCGGTTGAAGTGATGGATCCATTTGGCGTGGTTCATAACTGACCTCGGGGCTGGTCCGATCCGTTGCTGGTACGCGCCGCCACCCAATCCAGCAGTAGAAACGTGCTGGCGAGAAACGGGAAAACGCCGCAAAACGTGTCGCTCACCGAGTGCGACCGCCGGTCGACGGCCCAGAACACTTGGGCGCAGAATGTCAGTGCGGCCAGGACCAGCACGGCGCCCGGCAATGAAATGGGGAGGTAGAACCAGCCCAGACGTTTGAACCATGGAGTTTTCATTTTTCCCTTTCGTTTGTGGTTTAGCGGCAAGCGGCTCGTAAAAGTTCTCCCGGGCCCATCGCCAGGCAGGAAATGGCATTTTCGACGGCAACGATGACGGAGTCCGGAGTCGAAGTGCCGGCCGTGATTCCCACGATGTCGTCCGCGCAAAGCCATTCCCGGTGCAGATCTTCCAACGTCTGGACGTGGTGAACCCGCGAACAAAAGCGGGAACAGGTTTTTACCAGTTCCCGGGTGTTGTTGCTCTGCGCGCCGCCGATGACGATGACCACGTCACATTTCTGGGCGAGTTCAATGGCCGCATTCTGCCGCTGCTTGGTCGGCTGGCAGACGGTGTCAATCAAACACACCTCCGACCGCGGAAAGCGCTCCCGCATCAGTTTTACCAGCAGACGGACCTTTTCCACCGGCTGGGTGGTTTGCGCCACCACGCCGAAACGGGACCGCTCCCGCAAGCCGGCCACGTCCTCCTCGCCCAGCACCACGTCAAACGCGTCGAGATCCCCCGTCAGGCCGCGGACTTCAACATGATCGCGCTTGCCGATGATGACCGGGTGATAACCTTCGCGCACCAGTTTTGCCAGGCTGCGATGGGCCACCTGCACGAGCGGACAGGTGGCTTCGATCACCTGCAGGCCGCGCCCGCGGGCTTCGTGGATGGCGCGTTCCGAAGCGCCGTGGGCCGTGACCATCACCGTCCGGGTGTTTACCGCCGCCGGTTGTTGTTCAATGCGAATGCCCTGCGCGCGCAATTCCGCCAGCACGGTCTCGTTGTGGACGAGGTCGCCCAGGATGGTGAGCGGGCTGTGTTTCGCGGCCTCCTGCGCCAGCGCGATGGCGTCCTTCACCCCGAAACACATGCCCAAATGTTCTGCCCGAATGATGTTCATATTAACTTTGTATCACAAAGTAAAAGACCACGGCGATTCCGGTTCGTTCAAACATTTTTTATTTGGCTTTGTTTTGCCGGACGATTTGCTCCAGCAGGTTGATATAATCAGCAAAGGCCTTGCGGCCGGCGGGGGTGAGCGAGCAGGTGGTGAGGGGGCGGTGGTTTTGGTACGATTTGGCCACGGTCAGGTAGCCTTCCTGCTGCAAGGCGCGGATATGGGTGGTGAGGTTGCCGTCGGTCATGGCCAGCGCGTCGCGCAATTCGGTGAACGACAGTTCCGGCGCGGCGGCCAGCATGGACATGATGGCCAGCCGGCCCTTCTCGTGAATCACGCGGTCGAGCTGTAGAAGCAGTTCCGGGTTCACGCCGCATTCTTTCCCTTCTCGGTGAAGTAGAGATAGACGCCGCAGATCAGATGAAGTCCACCGAACATAATCCCCATGAAAAAGCCGCGTCCATCAAAAAGAGGATCCAGCGGGCTGGCCTGTCCGCCCGCGATTCCGTCGCGGGTCGTCAGTAACAGAGCCAACGCGGAGCCCATGCCTGCGAGAATGAACAGCCAACCCAGCAACCGGATGCCGCGCGGCATGAAGAAGCCGGCCGCGTGCAGCGCACAACCATAGGCAATACACCAGATGAGAGAAATGACCCCGGCCCCGCTCTGGCCGGCGCCGTTGGCCAGAATAGCCAGCATGCCGACAAACAAGCCCACGGTCAACGCCGGCACCATGGCCTGTGCCACCCGGCGAGTTGGCGGCGACCAGAACGGCTCCGAATCCTTCAATGCCTGGCGACGCACGAGCAGGAAGGAGCCGGTCAGAGCGACGGCGGCCACAACCGCCCAGGCCAGAACGAAAGCGCGCGATGATTCGATGTTTGAAATGCAGCTCAGGACAGTGCCCGAGATCCCCAGCGCGCCGTTGAAAATCATGATTGGCGCGAGCGCCCGCCGGTAAACGGCGGAACGCTCCATCAGGGTGCGGATGGTTTGCAGGTGTTCGGCGGCCCAGTCGGATTCCATGTCAATATACTTTGCACTACAAAGTCAGGAGTGGCAAGGGCAAACTATTTACTGCCTTGCTTTCCCGGCGCATTCGGCTGAAGCTCTCCAGGTTATGCCGCCGCCCCGAAAGACCTCCTCTCGCCAGCGCGTGCTCGCGCAATGGCGCGGGGTGGATCTCGCGCCGCTCGAAGCCGCGCAGCTGGCGCGCGCGCGGACCGTCGGCGCCGTGCTGCCGCAGGTGACGAAGGGTTTGCGCATGGACCAGCGCCGGGCCGAGGCGGAAGTCATCCGGGTCTGGAATTCGCTGATTGATCCGAACGTCGTCACGCACGCGCAGCCGGCGGGGATCCGGAACGGCACGTTGTTCGTGAGCGTGGACAACAGCGTATGGCTTTCGGAAATTGTCCGTTACCGCCGCCGCGAAATCCTCGACCGGTTGCAATACAGTTTCGGGCGGGATTTGATCCAGCGCATTTCGTTCCGCGTCGGTTGACCGGGTTACGTCATCAATTCCATCTGCCGCGGGGTGAGCAGCCACACCAGTTTCGCGCACCGGCCATAAAGCAAGTATTCCGCCTCCAACTTGCACAAACCGCCCTTTTTGAAATCAATCTCCAGGCTGGTATTGCCGGCAGCCAGCAGCGCAACGAGTTTGCCCAGGTAGGGTTCGTGGCCAACCAGCAGGACACTCTTCGGTTCGGGACGGAACTGGTTCAATTGTTGAATCAGCAGCCGCGGGTTGCCGGCGGGGGTCAGGTCGTCCGAGAGGGCCAGTTGCTTCCGCAACTTGAGGCTTTTGGCGATAATCGCGGCGGTCTGCTTGGCCCGCAAAAACGGGCTGGAGAGGATCAAATCAAAGGACAATCCCAATTTCTCCATCGCCCGGGCGGCCTCGCGCAGGCGGTCTTCGCCCTTGGCGGTGAGGGGACGCTCGGAATCCGGTTCATAACCGGCCGCTCCCGGTTCAGCGGCGATGCCGTGGCGAAGCAGGTAAACGTTCATGATGTTTTTGTCTTTCGCTTGGCGGTGGATTGCCTGAGTCCGGGCGGCGGCCAGAAACGGCGCAACCGGCCGGCCGCATTAAGATAGACCTGAATCAGCATCTGGCGCCAGCGCACCAGCTCTTTTTTCAACCGGCGGGCGGACGCGATGTTCACTTCCTGTTTCCGCGCGAATTTGTCCAGGGCCGCCAGCAATACGTCCATGTCCTGGATGTCTCCCATCATGCACTGGTAGCCGCGCATGGCGCGGCGATGGTCCCCGGTGACGGCGGGCAGCAGGGGGGACAGCGCCTCGACCATGTAACGGAAGTGTTTGAACGCAATGCGCGTGCGGTGAATGGTTTGGGTGTCCCCGGCCCGCACCTGCCGGCAACGTTGCGCCACCCGGGCAAACGCCCGGGTCATGGCGCGCCGGACGATCACGAAGGCCTGTTCCCGCGTGATTTGTTTGTGCCGGCGCCGGATCTCCTTTTCCAATGCCGCCAGCCGCCGGCCCAGGCGTTTCGCTTTGATGCGTTTGACGGCTTTGCGCGTGGTCCGGGTGAACCGGGCCTTGCGGGCCTGCAACCAGTCATAAAACGGGTAGGCGTCCGGAAAGGTGCCGGCCATGCGCCCCACGTAGATCAACTGGACCTGCGTGTCGCGGAGCCGGGCAAAGGTGTTGAGGTGACGTTTAAGCGCGCGGCGGGCCGGCCGGAGGTCGTGCTCGGGAATGAATGCGCCGAGCAACGCGAGGGTGGCGAGGAGCCGGCGGGTTTCCACGCGCGAGGCATGCACCGCGTCTTCCGAGAATTGTTTCTGACAACGCTTCAGCCGTTTGCGATAACGCCGCCATTGGGTGTGCAACGAGTCGGCGAGGTGCCGGAGCACATCAGCGGTCGGCTCCCCGGCGGTGCCGGCCCGGCCCGGCCGGGGACGACCGCGATGGATTAAGTGTTCCGACGCGAGATGGCTCATGTCATTGTCTGCCAGGATTCAAACATCCACAGGATGGGTCTGTTCCTGCCGGCGGAAGGTTACAATTTTGTGACAAATCCTGCCAAGCGCGCAAATGCACGGTTGCCGACCGACTTTTTCCCCGTTTACCCTGTTTTTTTCGCTTGGGCACTTCCAAGCTGGCCGCGTAGTCTAAACCCGTTCATGCAACCGGTCCGTCGCGCAGTCATTGATGTGGGCACCAACTCGATCAAGTTGTTGGTTGCCGACGTGTCCGGCCGCGACGTGCGCCCCATCCACGAGGAGAGCCGCCAGACCCGGCTGGGCCGGGGCTTTTACGAAACCCACCGGCTCCAGCCCGACACCATCGCCCACACCGCCGAGGCGGTCTGGGAATTCGCCAACACCGCGCGCGAAAAAAATTCCGATTCCATCCGGGTCATTGCCACCAGCGCCGCGCGCGACGCGGTGAATCCGGGCGACCTCACCTCGGCCATCGAACGCGTGTCCGATCTCAAGGTGGAAATCATCTCCGGCGAGCGGGAGGCCGGGTGGGCGTTCAAGGGCGTGACGACCGACTCGGAACTGGCGCGGGCGCCGCTGCTGTTGCTGGATGTGGGCGGCGGCAGCACGGAATTCATTCTCGGCCAGGGCGAACATAAGCATTTCGCGCGCAGCTTTCCGCTGGGCACCGTGCGGCTCATGGAAAAATTCCCGCACAGCGACCCGCCCACGCGCGGGGAATACACCGCCTGCCGCGGCTGGCTGAAGCATTTCCTGAAAAACGAAGTCCGGCCCCAGCTGGATCCCGCCTTGCAGCATGAGGCGCGTTCCTCCCCCGGGGAGATCCAGCTGGTCGGCACCGGCGGCACGACCAGCATCCTCGGGCGGATGGAAAACCAGCTGGATCGCTTTGACCGTGACCGCATCGAAGCCACCCGGCTGGGCTTCAAACAGGTCGTCGCGCATCGGAAGCACCTTTGGCGTCTGCCGCTGGCGGAACGGAAGGAAATCCCCGGCCTGCCGAAGTTGCGCGCGGACGTGATTCTCACCGGCGTCCTGATTTTTGAAATGGTCATGGAGGAATTTGGCTTCGAGCAACTGCGCATCAGCACCCGCGGCCTCCGCTTTGCCGCCGTGATGGACTAATGTCATTTACGATTGATGATTTGCGATTTACGATTTGAATCGTGCTCCGGCATGAAACAATCATCAATCATCAATCATAAATGAAATGCCTGATTGTCGGCTGCGGTTACGTCGGTCTGCCCCTCGGCGCGGAACTGGTCCGGCTCGGCCATGAGGTTTCCGGCCTGCGCCGGAACCCGGCGGCGGAAAATGAATTGCAGGCCGCCGGCATCCAACCGGTGTGGGGGGACGTGACCCAACCGGAATCGCTGGCGAAGCTGCCGCGGGAATTCGACTGGGTCGTGAATTGCGTGGCGGCCGGCGGTGCCGCGGAAAATTACCGGCAGGTTTATCTCTCGGGCACGCGCAACCTGGTCGAATGGCTGGGGCCCAACCCGCCGAAGAAATTCGTCTATACCAGCAGCACGAGCGTTTACGGCCAGACCGACGGCTCGCCGGTCAAGGAATCCAGCCCCACTGAACCGCTGGCGGAGACGGCAAAGGTCCTCCTGGAAACGGAAAAGGTTTTGCTGGCGGCGGCCCAGGAGAAAAAATTCCCGGCGGTGATTTTGCGGGTGGCCGGCATCTACGGGCCGGACCGGGGCCATGCGTTCAAGCAATATCTGAAGAACGAGGCGCGGATTGAAGGCGACGGCTCGCGCTATCTGAACATGATCCACCGCGACGATTTGATCGGCTGCATCATTGCGGCCTTGAAGAGCGGGCGGGCCGGCGAAACTTACAACGCCGTGGACGACGAGCCGGTGACCCAGATGAACTTTTTCCAGTGGCTGGCGGGGACCGTCGGCAAATATCCGCCGCCATCCGAGCCCGAAAATCCCTTGGAAAACCGCAAGCGCGGCGTGACGAACAAGCGCGTGTCCAATCGCCGGTTGAAAATGGAACTGGGCTGCCAGTTCAAGTATCCGAACTTCCGCAAAGGTTACAGCGCGGAGATTTTAAGGCTCGAACGCGCCGGCGAACTGAACATTGCGCCGGATGAGCGGTGATTTCAGAACGCGTGGTTACGGGATCGCCGTGCGGTAGAACCGCACAGGTTCGTTGGCGATGGGCAGGAAAGTTTCAAAGTAATTGCTGGAGCTGGCGGCGTTCGTAGAGAAGGGCAGCCATTGGACGAGATTGGTGGACGTCAACACCCGGCAAGTCTGGCCGTTGGTGTCGGCGACAATACAGTCCATCGTTCCGTTGGTAACCGCTTCCAGGCTCAACGCATTCCAATGATAGGCCTTGAAATTGAAGCCGAACTGGTCCGGGCCGACGGTGACCGGTTGACTGGCGGGGATGAAGAGGTAATTCGGACTGGTTGGGGTGATGGTGTAAGGGCCCGCGGCGAAGACGGAGGCCCCATAACTTCCCAGATTGGTGGTTGTCAAATTGGCAGCGCCAATGACGATGGTGACTTCATCTTTCAACGTATGTCCCGAGACCTGTCCGCCAATGAAGAACGGCGGGGAGGATTCGAAGGCGCCGATATCGGCAGCAGCGCCATAGGGCCGGGCATGGCCGCGCTGGTCGGTGGCCGGGGCGGTGGCCGTGTTTCCGCCGTCGATGGCCGGGCTGCCGGCCAGCAAAGGAATGGTTGGTGTAGGTCCGCCATAGTTACCGAGCGCGCCGAGGATGGGGTCGGTATTGTTGAGACTGCCGGGCGCAGAAAATCCGGCGCTGGCATCCGAACTGAGATTGTACCCCGAATCGAGCAGCGTCCCGAAACAATTGCTGCCGGAGGTGCTGTTGGCCAGGATGGTGCCAGCAAGTGTAATTGTACCATTGGTGGAGAACAACCCTCCGCCAAGTGCTGCTCCCGTACCTGACGTACCACCAACCCTCTGTTGAGCTGAGTTGCCGGAGATGGTTACGCAATTCAGGTTCATGGACCCGGCAAAATTACAAAGGCCACCGCCCAAGCCGCTACCTTGACCGGATGTGGTGCCGGGCCAAAATCCCAACTCACCGGATTGCGCTGTGTTGTCATAGATTGTGCAATTCACTGCCTGCAAGGTGCCTGAATTGTAAATCGCTCCACCAAGACCTGTGCCGGGGTATCCAGATTGAGTGGCGATTCCCCCAACGGCGAAATTGCCCGAGAGCGTGCAATTAGTGATGTTGATTGAGCCGGCCGCAATGTACAATGCCCCTCCGTAAGCATTGGCCGCAGTTACGGGTGTTGCTGGAAAGGCGGTCATTCCACGCCCCCCCAGTACTGTGTTTGAGGCGAACAGACTTTCGCCAAGCCATAAAGAGCCCCCATTTTGGTAAATCGCACCTCCGCACGTAGTGTTGATGGTAGCTGGAACAGTGCTGTTGCTAGACATGATGCAATGGACCAGCGAAACCTGACTGGTTGCGATGCAAATGCCCCCTCCGCATGCGGTACCTCCTTGATTGGCGCCCACAACGGTAAAGCGCAGACCCTGGCCAGCCACGGCGCTGTTGCCAGAGAACTGGCAATTCACGAACTGGATCACGCTGCCCTGGGCATAAATGCCTCCACCTTGAGCGTTGCCTCCGGTCGATATCACATTACCTACAGTAGTGAGGGCACCTGTTCCGCCCAGGGAAAAATTCATTGCAAAGGTGCAGTTCGTTGCGTTCAGATAACCATTATTCATGAAGATGGCTCCGCCCGAACCGGTGCCTCCGGTTCCATTGAGACCAAACGTGCTGCCAGCACCGCCCGTTCCACCCTGGGCATCGTTGCGCAGGAAGGCACAGGAGGTTGCGGCAATCGTGCCACCGTTGTTGTAAATCGCGCCTCCTTCCCCGGGTCCGCCTTGCGCTCCCGTTCCATCCACGCCGTTCGTGCCGCGCGCCAATCCATCCGCCAGAGCAAGATTCTGAAGCGCCAGCGTCGTGCCTGGCTGGACGTTAAACAATTGCGAGAGGTTTCCGCCGCTGATCGTCACGCCATGGCCGGAAGCATTCAGATTTGAATCGTTCGTGATGACCAGAGGACTGGAGAGAGCAATGGTGCCATCACAATTAAAGGTCACGGTGCCCCCGCCAACGAGGGCGGTGCGCAGGGCCGCTTCCGTCGCAGTGTTGACAACTCCGCTGCAGAACGCGATCCGTGGCAGGCAGAGCAATGTGAAAATCAACCCCCAAAAACAACGACACCTAGAAGTTTTCATAACCCGTATCGATTTAGATTAAAACAACTTAAACTGAAGTTACACCTGCCCCAAAAGACCGGCAAGTGAAATTTACCCTTACCCGGCAGTTCACGGGATCGCCGTGCGGTAGAACCGCACGGGTTCGTTGGCGATGGGCAGGAAAGTTTCAATGTAATTGCTGGAGCTGGCGGCGTTCGTGGAGAAGGGCAGCCATTGGAGGCGATTGGTGGACGTCAGCACCCGGCAAGTCTGGCCGTTGGTGTCAGCGACAATGCAGTCCATGGTTCCGTTGGTAACCGCTTCCAGGCTCAACGCATTCCAATGATAGGCCTTGAAATTGAAGCCGAACTGGTCCGGGCCGACGGTGACCGGTTGACTGGCGGGGATGAAGAGGTAGTTCGGACTGGTTGGGGTGATGGTATAAGAACCCGCGGCGAAGACGGAGGCCCCGTAACTTCCCAGATTGGTGGTCGTTAAATTGGCAGAGCCAATGACGATGGTGACTTCGTCTTTCAACGTATGTCCCGAGACCTGTCCGCCAATGAAGAACGGCGGGGAGGATTCGAAGGCGCCGATATCGGCAGCGGCGCCGTAGGGTCGGGCATGACCGCGCTGGTCAGTGGCCGGGGCGGTGGCAGTATTCCCGCCGTCGATGGTCGGGCTGCCGGCCAGCAAAGGAATGGTCGGTGTGGGTCCGCCATAGTTACCGAGCGGGCCGAGTATAGGGTCGGTGTTGTTGAGGCTGCCGGACGCTGAAAATCCCGCGCTGGCATCCGAACTGACGTTGTGGCCGCCGTCCATCAGCACGCCGAAACAATTGCTGCCGGAGGTACTGTTGGCCACGATGGTGTTGTACAGGTTCACCGTCCCACTTGAGTTGTAAATGCTGCCGCCGTGACCGGTTCCGTTCGGACTGCCGGTTCCACCCACGGCAGCATTCAGGGCGAAGGTGTTATTGACCGAAACGACCGAGCCCCCGTCATTGTAAACGGCACCACCATAAGCATCGGCTGCTGCAAAACTGGATGGATAATCGCCTCCCACGGCGAGATTCCCCTCCAGTGTGTTGTTGGTGGACTGGCAGAAACCCACATTGTAAATGGCGCCGCCGTACCCGGGTGTAGCAAGCACGGGCAGAGAGCCGGGAATTCCCAAAGCCCGGTTGGTGGAAAATGTGCAACCTAAAATTGACACCGCATTGCTGTTGTAAATGGCCCCGCCTTTGCTTGTCCCGTTTTGAATTCCAAAAGAACCGGGAGATGTGCCCCCCCGCACTGTATTTCCGAAAAAATAACTCTGGTTGATGCTTGATGGCCCGGCGCAAAAAACCGCTCCGCCATTTCCATCCGAACCGTTGGCTATGCCCCAATCCCCGCCGATAGCCTGATTGTAACCGAAGTGACAGTTGGATGCCTGGAAGGATCCAATACTAAAGACGGCGCCACCCTGTCCAGGTGCCGAATGACTTCCTCCTACTCCGCCATGCCCCCCGGCAACCGTATTGGAGGTGAAACTGGTTCCGGCCACCACCAAATAACCTCCCGAATTAAAACAGGCTCCGCCTTGTCCCGGCCTTCCTGAAGTTTCGCGATAATAGACCAAAGACGCCAAAGCTTGGTTTCCCGTGAAAGAGCCATTTAGATTGGTCACTATTCCTCCCCATTCACATACCGCCCCACCGTAGGCGCCGCCGGATAGTTCGTTCGCAGACAATCCATCAGAAACAGCATCGGCACCAATCGTCTGGTTGGTTCTAAACTGGCAATTTACTAATTGCACCAAACTAGTGGCGCAATAAACGGCCCCGCCGAAACCGCTCCCGGCATTGCCACCGTTTATGACTTGGACAGGAACACTCGTCCCTGCACCACCCCTGGCTTGATTGCCGACGAAATCGCAGCCAAGAACTGAAAGACTTCCATTGTTGACACTGATTGCTCCACCCAACCCGTCTCCACCATTGCCATCGTTGCCAAAAAACGGTGCATCCGGCAAACCACAATTGCCTCCCTGCGCCACGTTTGACGAGAACAGACAGTTGGAGGCAATCAATGTGCCGCCGTTCAACAGCACGCCACCACCCTGGCCGCTGCCGCCAACGGTTCCGGGGATGGCGTTCGTGCCAAGCGCAAGACCATTGGCAATGGTGAGGTTAAAAAGTGACAGCGTGCTCGCGCCATTGACCGTGAACACCCGCACCGTGTTGCTGCCGCTGATGGTGATGGCGTGGCCTGCCGCATTTAAAATCGTACTGCTGGCGATGGCAACTGTGCCAGTCAAGGCAATGGTGCCATCACAGTTAAAGGTCACCGTGCCACCACCTGTGAGGGCGGTGCGCAGGGCGGCTTCCGTTGCGCTGTTGACGACTCCGCCGGAAAAGGCTGGCAAATGAAATTTCATTTCGACCTGGGCGGGTTTACTCATTAACGTTTTGCCGATGGCCGCCGAAGCCCAATTGACTCCCATGATGACGCAGTATCGCCGCATCAAAGGCGAACTGCCCAAGGACGCGCTGCTGCTTTTCCGGCTCGGCGATTTCTACGAGATGTTCTTCGAGGATGCCCAGACCGGGGCGCAAATCCTCAATCTCGCTCTCACCGCCCGCAATGGCATTCCTATGTGCGGCCTGCCGCACCATGCGTCCCATGCCTACATCGGCCGGTTGCTCAAGGCCGGTCGGAAGGTCGCCATTTGCGACCAGCTCGAGGACGCCCGGCCCGGCAAACTCGTCAAACGCGAGGTCACCCAGATCCTCTCGCCCGGCACGCACTTCGATGAACGGATGCTCGTGGCCGAACGGAATAATTTCCTGGCTGCGGTTTATCCGAGCGGCCGAAGCTTCGGCCTGGCACTGGTGGACCTGACCACCGGCGATTTCCTGACCACGGAACTGGAAAACGATTCGGCGTTGCTGACTGAACTGGAACGGTTGCGTCCGGCCGAAATCATTTATCCCGGCGAAGTCGCGGCCTTGCGGGATCTGCTCCGGGGCGCGTTCAAGATCCTCAACGGTTACGATGACTGGACGTTTGCGCCGGAAACCGCGCTTTACACCGTGCGCGACCATTTCAAAGTCGCGTCCCTAGATGGTTTCGGCTTGAAGGACCGCACGGCGGCGATTGGCGCGGCCGGCGCGGTGTTACATTACCTCACGCAACATTTGCGCCGCGATGTGAAGCATCTCACGCGGCTGTCCTTTTATCGCCGCAACGATTATCTCGCGCTGGATTTCACCACGCTGCGCCACCTGGAAATCCTGGAACCGCTCCACCACGACGCCCCGCGCCAGGCCTCGCTCTATGGCGCGGTCAATCGCACCGCCACGCCGATGGGCGCGCGGATGCTGCGCAACTGGCTGTCGCAACCGCTGGCTGCGGTGGAACCGGTTCGCCGCCGGCAGGAAACGGTGCAGACGTTCATCGACCATTCCTCCGGTCTGGACGGTTTCCGGGTGCAGCTGGCCCAGGTGCGCGACCTGGAACGCACCCTTGGCCGCTTGAGCACGGGCAGCGGCAACGCGCGTGACCTCGTCGCCCTGCGCCTGGCGCTGGAACAAATCCCGGCGGTGAAGAAGATCCTGTCAACGCTCGTAGCAGCCGACGTAAGGAGGCTCACTTCTCCCAAAAACAGTCAGAGCCTCCTTACGTCGGCTGCTACGGATGAATCGAAGGACGCAGCGCAGCACAAGCCTGACCTGATTGACGAATTAAGTTCCCAACTCACCGAATTGCCCGACCTCGTGGAATTGATTTCCCGCGCCATCGTGGACGACCCGCCGCTGGCCTTGAAGGAAGGCGGCATGATTCGCGACGGCTTCGACGCGGCGCTCGACGAGCTCCGCGGCGCCACGCGCGGCGGCAAGGATTGGATTGCGAAGCTGCAGGCGGACGAAATCGAGCGCACTGGCATCACCTCGCTCAAGGTGCGTTTCAATTCCGTGTTCGGCTACTACATCGAGGTCACGAAGTCGAATCTCGACAAGGTGCCGCAACATTACATCCGCAAGCAGACCATTGCCAACGGCGAACGTTACATCACGCCCGAATTGAAGGAAATGGAAGGCAAAATCCTCGGCGCGGAGGAACGCAGCGTAAAACTCGAATACGAACTGTTCCAGCGCGTGCGTGAGGAGGTCCTCGGCCGCCTGTCGCAAATTCAGCAAACTGCTGCTGCGCTGGCGCAGCTCGACGTGCTGGCGGCCTTCGCGGAGACGGCGCGGCTGCACAACTATTGCCGGCCGGAGGTAAGGGATGAAGGCGTGTTGCAAATCCGCGACGGACGGCATCCGGTTTTGGAACAAAGTTTGCAGGATGAACGGTTTGTCCCGAATGATGCGGGGCTTTCAGGTAGGGCGGGCACTCCGCTGCCCGCCGCCGAACCACGGCGCGCAGAGGACTGCGCGCCCTACCTGGAAAAAATTGATACGCTTCCCCAGATCGGGCTCATCACCGGGCCCAACATGGCCGGCAAGAGCACCTACATCCGGCAGGTGGCGCTCATCACGCTCCTCGCCCACACCGGTTCATTTGTCCCCGCCGCCGGGGCGCGGATCGACCTGGTGGACCGTATTTTTACCCGCATCGGCGCGAGCGACGATCTCACGCGCGGGCAGTCCACCTTCATGGTGGAAATGACCGAGACGGCGAACATCCTGAACAACGCCACGCCGCGCAGCCTCATCGTGCTGGATGAAATCGGGCGCGGCACGAGCACCTTCGACGGCCTGAGCCTGGCGTGGAGCATCGTCGAACACCTGCATAACCAGGTCGGGGCGAAGACGTTGTTCGCCACGCACTATCACGAACTGACCGAGCTGGCCCTGCGCCTGCCGCGATTGAAAAATTTCAACGTGGCGGTGCGCGAATGGCGCGACCAGATTGTCTTCCTGCGCAAGATCGTGGAAGGCGGCACGGACAAGAGCTACGGCATCCACGTGGCGCGGCTGGCCGGCGTGCCGCAGGAGGTGTTGGCGCGCGCCAAAGAAATCCTCGTCAACCTGGAGGAATCCGAGCTGACACCCGAAGGCACGGTGCGCCAGTCGCCGCGTCGGCAGCAGGACCGCGACAAGCTCAAACAGCTTGCGCCGCCGCCACAGATGGATTTGTTCGGTGGCGGATGACTAAGTCCGGTCGCCCGAGCGCCGCAACCGGGCAAAACACCTCGGTTGGCAATGAAACCCCGGTTCTTCAAGTCATCGTCTGATTTCCGAAACTGGCTCGCGCGGAACGGTCAAACCGCCACTGAACTCCTGGCCGGATTTTACAAACGCGCTTCCGGCAAAGGAGGAATCACCTATCCGGAAGCCCTGGATGAAGCATTGTGTTTCGGATGGATTGATGGCATCCGGAAGAGCCTAGGCGCTGACAGTTACACCATCCGGTTTACCCCGCGAAAATCAAAAAGCATCTGGAGTCTCGTCAATATCAAACGGGCGGGCCAGCTGACCCGGTCCGGGCGGATGCGGCCGCCGGGGCTTAAGGCCCTGCAGGAGAGCGATCGGAAAAAATCCGGAATTTATGCTTACGAACAAAAGCGATCCGGACTCGATGCGCCGGCCAAAAAAAGTTCCAGGCGAACCGGCAGGCGTGGAGTTTTTTCCAGGCCCAGGCACCCTGGTACCGGCGCACGGCCAGTTGGTGGCTGATGGGCGCGAAAAAGGAGGAAACCCGCGGTCGACGATTGGCCCCCTCATCGCTGATTCTGAAAACCATCGGAGATTGGCGATACTGACGCCCAAAAGCCGGAGCAAGTCCGGTTGAGTCAATCCAGGTGCGAAAAAGAGCGTCCCCAGCGAGGCTGCCAATAGTGCGTCCGGTCGAAAGACAAAACCACCGCGGTCGCCCGGCCTACGATGCTCTTCCGTTCTACCTCGCCGAAGTAACGCGAATCGAAACTGTTGTCGCGGTTGTCGCCCATCATGAAATAATGTCCAGCAGAAACCTGCAGGGGGCCGAAGGTTCGTTTGGCGGGAACGCCGACGATGGCCATGACGGCGTGCGTGCGGGCTGGCAATTGTTCGGTGGCAAAAATGCTGTGCTGTTGGTCTGCCTCGGGCAGTTGGCCGGAGATTTCGTCGCTGAGCGGAGCGTAATGGACGGGCTGGCCGTTGATGATCAGCTGGTCGTTCTGCATCTCGACCTGATCGCCCGGCAGGCCAATGACTCGCTTGACCAGGCGGGTACCGTCTTTCGGCGAATAGAAGACCACGATATCGCCGCGCTGTGGGTTGCCCCACTCGGCGATGTGCCGGGTGGTGAATGGCACTTTGAGATCATACGCGAGCTTGTTCACGAAAATGCGGTCGCCTTCGAGGATGGTGGGCCGCATCGAGCCGCTGGGCACATCATTCCAATCGGCGAGCGAGGACCGGATGGAAAAGAGGACCAGCGCCAGGATGAGCAACGGACGGATCTCCTCGCGCCACCATTTGCGGGCGCGTCCCCAGGGCATTTTTGCATTCATGGTGGATTTGACCAGAGTCGGCTCCGACGGTTCAAAAAGATGGCAATCAGTTAAGCCAGCCATCGCTGTAGCCAAGGATTCGTTCAGGTGTTGCAGAAAAAGGCTGGTTGGGTAGAATATATCCTGTTAAGACGTCGGGAGTTGAAACTTGGGAGGCTGTCAGCCTGCCTTTTACCGGACGAACATGAAAACGACCATTCTAATCATCGGTTTATCGGTGGCCCTGATGGGACCGGCTCTGGGCCAAACCAACCCGTCGGTATCATCCGCGGAGGAAACCAACCAGCTTCCAGCAGATACGCTGGTTACGAAATTGGGGACGGTTTATGACAAGTTCCACATCGAAAGAGTCGATCCGTCGGGATTGACGATCAGCTATATCCCTGAAGGGGGCGGGATCGGGATTGAAAAAGTCCCGTTCATTTTACTTCCTGAAGCCTGGCAAAAGCGTTACGGATACGATCCCGAGAAGGCGGCCAAATTCGACGCGGAACACATGCGTGCCCTGGGGCAGATTCGGGAGCAGATGATCGCGGAAGACAACGCTTACCGGCAAAAGCGGGCGGAACAGGAGGCGGCCGAGGAAGCCGCCGCCGAGCAGGCCAAAAAGGATGCCGAAGCCGTCCAAAAGGCCGCTGAAATTGCGGCGACGCTGGGCACCAATTCACCGGCCATGGATACCAACCAGTTGGCAGGAACGAACCAGCCGGCGGGAACGAATCAGGCGCCCCTGCAGCCATCTGGCGGGTACTGAATTTTTTTCAAAGCGCGCAGCCATTTTTCTTCCGCCTGTTTGTCGCAGGCAATTTCATTCCCGTATCACCAACGGACCAGTTGAAGCAGCCCGCTCGGTTGCCATCAATTCGCAGATCCGTCTGGCGGATTGTTAATAAGTTCCTTTTGCCGTGACCCGGTTGACCCGGTATAAAATCCGTATTCAGAAGATTTATGAAACCGATTAGATTAGCCGCAGGGACCTGTATGGTGTTGGCCAGCATGGTTGTTTCAATCCACGCTCAGGTGGTGGTTTTCGATTCGTTCGGGCCGGGAAACACTTATAATTCGGGAATCGACTGGGCCGTCGGTGGTGCTGCCACTTCCGGTGGATACCGGGGACAGGCCGAGGTTTTTATACCAGGTATTTCGGGTTATCTGAGCACCATTCAGCTGGCCACGATCCGTTTAAGCGGGTCGGGGTTCTCAAATTTTTTCATTGCCCAGGACGATGGCAGCGGGATCCCCGGCGTCATTCTGGAGACCTATTCCAGCGTCCTGAATGCCAATGGATTGTTGACCCTCAATTCCGCCGCCCAACCGCTGTTGCAAGCCGGGACGAAATACTGGCTTTGTGACGAGCCAACCGCCAGCAATTCATTCAATGGCTGGTATCAAAACAATCAGGGTTATGCCAGTGGTTTTGCGTTTGAGCGTTCGCAATGGGGCTGGTCGTCAGTCACAGGCCCGCCCAACAGCGGTGTTTTCCGGGTCAGTGTCATTCCCGTTCCCGAGCCATCAATAACGGGACTGGCTGCCTTGGGTGCCGGCTGCATTCTCTTTCTGCGGTTTAGGAAACCCGCCGTGATGGAAGGATCGCCAGAATGACCGATATAAACCATTGACACTTTTGGTCATCAGACCGGCCTGTTTTCCCGCCCGGGGTTTATTCTTCCCAAACCGTCACCCCGGCGGTCGGTACGTTCGCTGAACCAATCAGAATCTTCGCCTGCTTCGGGATGGGCGCCCGTTGTGGCTTCTCGGTGAAGTTGGTCGCCACCCAGAATCCATCGCGCCAGTCCACCAGAAAACCGTCGGCTAGGTTTTCCACGGCGATGCCCGCTCGCTGGAAATCTTCGCGGATGAGCTGGGCTTCGAGCCCGCCGTTCTGTGAGTCCACGCCAAGGTAGGTTACGGTGCCTTTGCCCAGCTTGCGGGTCACGGCGGCCACGCCGCCGGCATAATATTGATCCGTATAGCGTGCCAGGGCAGTCGTGCCGGGCCCGGGTTCGAGAACTTCGGCCCAACTCACCCAGTCGTAGGTGGTCTTGCCGGCCTTCACTTTGCCGGTATTCGGCGCGGGCAACGTGTCATAAAATTTTATCTTCGCGCCGATGAGGTCAAGAATAGGCGCCGCCCAGGGGCCTTCCCAAAGATGACCGTTGCGATCCTTCTGCCCGGTGCGGCAGGTGAGAATCAGATGTCCGCCGTTTTCCGCATAGCGCGTGAACCGTTCAACCGTGTTGGAGTCGAGAAGCTGCATGGCCGGCACCACCAGGAACGGATACTGATTGAAATCCTTGTCCTCGGTGATGACGTCCACCGGGCAGCCGAGGCGTTTGAGTGCCCGGTACTGCTTCAGGATGTGTTCCATCGTGTCCCAGCGGACGTTTTGCTTGTGGTCGTCAATGCTCCAGCGGCTTTCGACATTGTAGAGCAGGGCGGTGCGGCGCGTGGCGTAGGCGGCCGGCTCCTTGGCGTCGGGCCTGAGATTTTTCCGGAGCAACGCCATTTCCCGCGCGGCTTGTGAATATTGCTCGCCCCCGGTGGTCGGCGTGACGCCGTCGGTGCCCACCAGCCCGTAATGATATTGTTCGGGACCGACCAGCGGTTCGCGGTAGCGATAGGTGCAAACGATTTTCGCGTCGGCGGCAAAGGCGCGCATGATCCACAGATGAATCGCGCCGGGATACGGTTGCGGGTTCACATCGCCCCAATTCACCTGGCCGGGCTGAAGTTCCATCAGGCCTTCGTAGCCGTTGATGCTGCGGTGAAAGTCGTGGGAGAAGGACATCGCCGCGGCGCCGCCCAGCCGGAAGCCCAGCGGACCCTCGTTCAAATTGCCGTGCACTGGATAATGCGTCCAGGTGATGATTTCAAAATCCTTGCCGCTGAGCGCCGGGTTCACCGCGCCGAACAGGTGCATGAAATTGCTCGTGATCCACTGGCGATGGCCGCAGTACTTCCGCAGGATGCCCGTTTGGAAACGAAGATAATCGGCCGCCGAATCGGCAAACCACCGTCGGGCGTCGAGCAACGCATGTTCGTTGACCTGGGCGACCAGCTCTTCCTTGTTCGGGAGGCGGATCTGGTCGAAGTTCTGGTAATGCTGTGACCAGAAGGAGGTACCCCATGCCTCGTTGAGATTTTCGATGGTGCCGTATTTGTCCTTCAGCCAGACGCGGAACTTCGCCTGGCAGGAGTCGCAATAGCAGGGTTCCTTGCCGTAATGGCTGAGTTCGTTGTCGAGCTGCCAGCCCCAGACCCGCGGGTCGTTGCCGTAACGTTTGCCCAGTTCCTCCACGATCTTGCCGACATATTCCCGGTAGGCATCCACGTTCCAGCAGGCCTGCTGCCGCGTGCCGTGCAGCATCCGGCGGCCGCTCGCATCCACCATCAACACCTCGGGATGCTCCTGGGTCAACCAGACCGGCGGCGTGGGACTGGGCGTGCACAGGACGACCTTCAGCCCCTGATCCGCGCAGAGCTGGAGGTTGCGGTCGAGCCAGTCGAAATCAAAATGGCCCTCCACCGGTTCCATGAAGGCCCACGCAAACTCGCCCATATGGACGAAATCCAGGTCCATTTTTTTGATGTTCGCGATGTCGCGCGCCCATTGGTTCGAAGGCCAGGCTTCCGGGTAATAATAGACGCCGATGGGCATGAGATCAGCTACGGGAAATGACGGGCTGTCAGCGGCGAAAAGCCGGGTGGCGGATAAAATTCCAAGGGCGGCAACCAGGATCGGAGTTTTCATGGGTCGGATGATTGGTTCCTTGTAACTGGAAGCGTTTATTTTGGACAGGACAAAGATGCAATTTGCACGATGCGCCGTTTTTTTCGTACACCCGACGCGTTTTATTTTGATTTTGGTGAACAAGATTCGTTCTGACAGTTGAACAGGCAAGATGGCAGTTGTTTCTGATGATTATATGAAAACGAATACATTACGCATCTGGACAGTCGTTTGCGCGTCGGCCCTGACGATGACAGCAGCACTTAAATCGTTGGCGGATGACACGGCTGCGGCCGTAAGACCGCACAAATCCTACACGGGCACGGTTGTGTCCGTGGATACGAAGGAACACACGCTGGGCTTGAAAGGGACGTTTTTGAGCAAGACGTTCAATCTAGGCGACAACTGCGCCTATACGCTGGTGGACAAGCCCACGGGCGAGATCGGTGATTTGCGCCCGGGCCAGCGGGTCATGGTCGTTTACCAGGAATCGCACGGCGTGCTGGTAGCCGACCGGGTCAACCAGCAACCCCTGCAGTACGAGGGCACGGTCAAGGCCTATGACCCGATTCAACGCACGATGACCTTGCACGGACGCGGCCTGGACAAGACGTTCCAGATTGCCGCCGGCTGCAAGGTGATGCTGCGGGATTACAAATCAGGCGCGCTGACGGACATTCAGACCGGCAATTATGTCACGGTCACGTACGAGGCCCCGGGCGACAAGGCGACCGCCTGGAAAATTGCCCAGACGAGCGAGACCTTCAGCGGCTCGCTGACGGCGATTGATCTCGATACGAAAACCGTCAAGGCCAAGGCACTGTTTGACACGAAAAAATTCACCCTGGGAGACAACTGCGCCATTATGGCCAACGGCAAAATCAACGGACAATTGTCCGACCTGAAGCCGAACGACAAGCTGGTCTTCAACTACGACGAGATCAACGGGGTGAACGTGGCGAACCGGATTGCGCCGGCCGGAACCGCGCAGCAATCGGAAACGACCGCCGCCCAGTCTCTGGACCAGTAATTCTGTTATCTCCGCGATCCAATCAGGCACGTTCCCGCCAGGGAACGCGCCTTTTGCCTGGGGACGGACCTACTCGGTCAATTTATGTTTGGGAACCGAGCAGGTCGGTTCTACGCCGACGGCGCCAATCGTGTACGTGCCGCCAACGGGACAGGTCGGCCATTGCCCGTTCTTTAGATAGTGGGTGAGGTCGCTTTGGGTCGGCGTGTCCGTGGACTTCTTGCTGTTTTCCAAAGCCCATTCCTGTTTGGCTGCGTCAATCTGGCGAAGATTGTTGATACACGCGTTGGCTTGTGCCGTCTGGCGTGCCTTGACGAAGTTGGGAATGGCAATGGCTGGCAACAAGGTCAAGGACAACACAATCCCGAGATAACCCATGACCAGACCGGCGATGGCCAGGCCCTGGCCGGCGAGTGTTCCGGCCGAACGATTGATTTTGGAAAGGGCCAGATGGCCGCAAATGACCGCCGGAATGGCGAATAACAGGCCGACACAGACCACCAAGAGAACAAAGCCAAGTATGCCGAGCACCAGGCTCCAGATGGCCAGGGCCGAAGTTTTAGGTTGGGGCGCGTTGCCGGGAAGGGGAGGAGGTGTGGTTTCGTTCATAGCGATTTGATGTTTGCCGCTTTGAACGCCTGCGGCGGTCCAAAAGTGGTTGGCCGGCGCGAAAAGTCAAATCCTTAATTTTCCCGGCAACAAAAGCCTGTGCCGTCCGGCCGCTTGTGCTAAAACATTTCGCGCATATGGCAATCACCGTCATTCCTGAGCGGCTGCAAAAATTTGAAATCCCCGGACGCCTTAACTTTGCCAACGGCAACGGCAGCCTGCCCAAAATCAATATCATCACCGGCCGCTGCACGGCGGAAATATATCTGCATGGCGCGCATGTCACCGGTTTCCAGAAAAAAGGCGAGCCACCGTTGTTGTTCCTGAGCCGCCTCAGCCAGTTCGCCGCCCGCCAGCCGATTCGCGGCGGGGTGCCCGTTTGTTTTCCCTGGTTCGGCCCGCGTACCGGCGAGGTGACCCACGGATTCGCGCGGATCACGGAATGGGAGCTGGTGGAAACCGTCGCCCGGCCCGACGACGGCGTGACGGTCCGCTTCCGTCTGCCCGCCACTGCCACCCTGGCCGGCGGGCCGGCCTTTCGCGCAGAACTGGTCGTTGCGATCACTGATCAACTGTCGATGGAATTGTTGACCACCAACGTTTCGGCGGACCGGAATTTTGAATTCGAGGATTGTCTGCACACGTATTTTGCCGTGGGCGACATCGCCGACGTTTCCATCACCGGCCTGAAAGACGCGCATTATTTGGACAAGACGGACCAGGGCGCGCGGAAGCTGGAATCCGCTGACGCTATCCGCATTGCCGCCGAGACCAACCGCGTTTATCCGGACGCCCCCGGCACGGTGGAGATTCGGGATGCGAAGTTCCGCCGCGCAATCCGGGCGGAAAAAAGCGGCTCGGCGTCCACGGTGGTCTGGAATCCATGGACGACGCAGCGCATGCCGGACTTTGACCCGGCGGAACACCGGCAGATGGTCTGTGTTGAATCCGGCAACGTGGGGCAGAACAAAATTACGCTGCCGCCGGGCCAAACGAGGGCCTTGAAAGTGATTTTGAGCAGCCGGCCCCTTTAATCGGATGATTTCCGTCGTTGACCATCAGCCCGCCGGCGCCGGGGGGAACCTGGTAAAGCAGGTCGAGGAAATCTTTTCTCCGACGGGTTTGCTGTCCCGGGCCAGCAACTTCGAGTTCCGCCCACAGCAGCAGCAAATGGCCGTGGCCGTGGCGCACGCCCTGCAAAACCGCGAACACCTCGCTGTCGAAGCCGGAACCGGCGTCGGCAAATCACTGGCCTATCTGATTCCGGCAATCCTGTTCGCGGTGGCGCAGCGCAAGAAGGCCATTGTTTCCACGCACACCATCAACCTGCAGGAACAACTCACCGAGAAGGACCTGCCGATGTTGGCCCAGGTCCTGCCGGAGAAATTCAGCTTCTCCATGCTCAAGGGCCGGGCCAATTACCTCTGCACCCGCCGGCTCCACAAGGCCATGCAACAAAGTGGCAACCTGTTTACCTCGTCCGAGGCGGAGGAGCTCCAGCGCATCACTGAATGGGCGAAGGAAACCAGCGACGGCAGTCTCTCGGACTTTGATGTTGAACCGGACCCGAAGGTCTGGGCGCAGGTTTGTTCCGAGCGCGGCCTGTGTTCGCCGAAAATCTGCGGTTTCCCGTCCGATTTCGCGAAGGACCACGGCGTCTGCTTTTTTCAGCGGGCGCGGAACAAGTTCCTGTCCTCGGACGTGCTGGTGTTGAACCACACGCTATTCTTCACGCTGCTGGGCGGCATCGAGGAGGAGGTGGAAGGCGGCATCCTGTTCAAAAACGACTTCGTCATTTTCGACGAGGCGCACCAGATGGAACAGGTGGCGTCGCGGCACATCGGCCTGAGCGTCTCCAGCGGCCAGGTCCATTACGCGTTGAACCGGTTGTGGAACCCGCGCACGGAAAAGGGCCTGCTCGCCACATTGCGCAAAGGCAATGCGGTGAAGCTGGTGGCCGATATTCTGACGGCAGCCGATAAGTTTTTTGAGAATGTCGAAGCCGCCTGCGAAGAAATCCAGCAAAACGCCAAACGCGACAGTTTCGGGGGCGCGGAAGGCGGCCGCCGCCGGGCTTGGACCGAGCTCCGCATCCGCCGCGCTGAACTGGTCAAGGACAACGTCACCCTGCCTATTCAACGCCTGCGCGAGGCCATGAGCGAACTGATCAAGTTGAGCGAGGACAAGGACATCGGGCAGGAACTGGTCGAGAGCAACCGGCGCCTGGCCGAATTGCGGGACGAGGTGAAGGCGTTTCTCGAACAAGGCGCGCCGGACCACGTTTACTGGGTGGAGCGCACCGGCAAGGCGCACAAAAACCTGGCGTTGAACGCCGCGCCGGTTGACGTCGCGGAATTCCTGCGCCGCCGCCTGTTCGAAAGCGACACCAGCATCATCATGACCAGTGCCACGCTGGCCGTTTCGGCCAGGGGCGAGGGTCGAGAGTCGAAGGTCGAGAGCCAGCGAAAGCCCTCGTCCCTCGTCGCTCGCCCCTCGTCGTCGCCGCTCAATTATTTTTCGAAACGCGTTGGAGCTGAAGCGGCGACCCTGCTCCAGGTCGGCACACCGTTCGACTACGAGCGGCAGATGAAACTGTTCGTGGCCAGCAAAATGCCGGACCCGCGCGAAGCCGGTTACGCCGACGCGCTCGAGCATTGGGTTGCGCATTTTGTGAAGCAGACCCACGGCAAGGCCTTCGTATTGTTCACCAGCTACAAACTCATGCAGGAAGTGGCCGAACGGATGGAACCGTTTTTCAATAAACTGGGGGTCGCCTGCCTGGTACAGGGCAAAGGCACGCCGCGCTCGACCATGCTGGAGAAATTCAAGGATGACGTGGACTCGGTGCTGTTCGGCACGGACAGTTTCTGGCAGGGCGTGGACGTGCCGGGCGAAGCGTTGAGCAACGTCATCATCACCCGGCTGCCGTTCGCCGTGCCGGACCACCCGCTCATCGAGGCACGCATCGAGGCCATTGAGGCACATGGCGGAAATTCGTTCAGCGAGTTTTCCCTGCCGGAGGCCATCTTGAAATTCCGCCAGGGCGTGGGCCGGTTGATCCGCACGAAAACCGACACCGGCATCATTGTGGTGCTCGACAATCGCGTGTTGAAAGCAATACGGCCAGGCCTTTCTCGACGCCCTGCCAAAATGTCCGGTGGAGATTGTCTGAGTCATGGATTTTCATGATTGCCTGAAAATTGCCGGCGGCGTTGGCGCGCTGGTGCTGTTCATTCCCATGGCCGTCCGGATCCTCAAAGACGCCGGCGCCGGCCAGAGTTTTGCCACCTGGCTGCTCTGGGCGATGCTGGACTCGATCCTGACCATCAGCCTTTTCCTGCAGCACGGGAATTTTCTTCTGCCATTTGGTTTTGCCGCCGGCGGCATCGCCCTGACGATCTTATTGCTGGTCAAGGGTCATTTCGCCTGGGGCCGCCTGGACAGTGTGATTTTGATGCTCGTGCTGGGTTGTCTGGTGGGTTGGAGAATGGGGGGCGCCCGGATGGCCACCGTCGCCGCTACGCTGGGGATTTGCGTGGCGGGAATCCCCGGCCTGGTTGAGTTGTGGCGGAATCCGCAGCGGAAAGTGGGAAATGTCTGGGGCTGGTATGTGTTGGCCAATGGATTGTCCTTCCTGGGTGGAACGGCCATGACTCTGGAGGAACGCTTTGCCCCAGGGGTGTTTGCGGGTTATGCCCTGCTGATGTTCGCAGCCAGCCGGAAACCAGGCGCCACTCCACCAATACGGCCTGCCTGACACCAAAACGTCACTTGCCAATTTACCCAGCCGGGTTACTTTCCTTTGTTAGTCGTTAGTTTCAACGGTGGGCGTTGGGTGCACGTGTGTGATCCAACGCCCGCTTTGCTTTTTCAGCCGGCCCTCGACACCCGCGCGCCCGGCCGTTAAGCTGCCGGCGCATGACGCGCACGGAAAAACTCCTGGCCGAACTCATCGCCCTGCCCAGCGTGAACCCCGCCTTCCTGCCGCCGCGTCATCCCTTCGCCGGGGAAAAACGGGTGGCCGATTTCCTGGCTGCGACCGCGGCGCGCGCCGGACTGGACGTTGAATTTCAAAAGGTCCTGCCCGGCCGTTCCAATGTCATCGCCCGCCTCCGGCCGCGTCACCGGGTGCGCCGGACCATCCTGCTCGCGCCCCACCTCGATACCGTCGGCGCGGATGGGACGAGGTTTATTCCGCAACGCCAAAACGGCCGGCTCCATGGTCGCGGCGCGTGTGACACCAAGGGGTCGGTCGCCGCCATGCTCGCCGCGTTGGGCGAACTCGCCGGGGCCAAATCACGGCCGCTGGAAACCGAAATTGTCTTTGCCGGATTGATTGACGAGGAACACGCCCAGGCCGGTTCGCGGGCCCTGGCGGCAAGTGGATTCAAGGCCGACCTGGCCATTGTCGGCGAACCGACGCGATTGCAGGTCGTGACGGCGCACAAAGGCAGTTTATGGCTGCAACTGGAGACGCACGGCAAGGCGGCGCATGGCGCGACGCCGCAACTCGGCCGGAACGCCGTTCGCGAAATGGCGCGCGTCGTCGAAGCACTGGAAACCGGTTATGCCCGCCGGTTGCGCCAGCGGAAACACCCGCTGCTGGGCACGGGCACGGTCAATGTCGGTACCATCGCCGGCGGCACCCAGCCGAACATCGTGCCCGACCGGTGTGTCATCACGATTGACCGGCGCACCTTGCCGGGGGAAACGGAAGCCGGCGTCCGGCAAGAAATCGCCGCCGGGCTGCGCGCCCAAAAATTGTCGGCGAAAATATCCAGCACCAAGCTGGCGCCGGCCTTGCCGCTGGAGACGGATTCCCGGTTGCCGCTGGTCCGGCAGTTGTTGCGGAGTGTCGATCAGACCAAACCGGTGGGCGTGGACTTTTTTTGCGACGCGGCGGTGTTGTCCCGCGGCGGCATTCCGAGCGTGGTTTTCGGTCCCGGGGACATTGCGCAGGCGCACACGGCGGACGAATGGATTTCGCTGGCGTCGCTGGAGCGCGGGAAAAACCTGCTGCTCAATTTTCTAAAATCCCTGCCGTAAAAGCGTGAAATCGTTGAACGGTTTGATCGTTGAACCGGTCTCCGATTCAACCGTTCAACGGTTTAACAATTCAACGACAATGGAAAATGCCTTTTCTCCGCTGATGTCCTGCGGCAATCTTTCCGCCCATGTCCGCCCAACCAACTGAAACCGCCCCGGCCCCCGCAACGTCGCATCACGCGGCGTTTTTCCGGCAGAGCGGCTGGCTGATGATTGCGAACGTGGGGAGCGGCGTAATGATGTACGCCGTGCATTTCCTGGCCAAAAGCAAAAACATTTCGGCGGCGGAATACGGCGCGTTTGGCGTGATGTTGTCCGTGGCGATGTGTGTGCCCAACCTGCCTTTGCAGATGGTTTTTGCGCAACAAACAGCCCGGGCGCTGGCCACCCGCCGCGAACACGAACTGGCGGGCATGATCCGGCTGGCGTGGCTGGGGACGTTCGGTCTGGGCTTGTTGCTGGCCGCCGGCGTGTGGCTCTGGCAGGCGGATATTCTGGCGGGCTGGAAACTGGCCAGCCCGGCCGGTTTGTGGATTACCGTTTTAGTGGTGCTGTTTTCCCTCTGGATGCCGATGTTTTGGGGCGTGTTGCAGGGGCAACAGGATTTCTTCTCGCTGGGCTGGTCGAATCTTTTCAACGGAGCCGTACGTATCAGCGTGGCCGCCGGCTTGGTGCTTCTGGCCGGTTGCGGCGCAACCGGGATGATGGTGGGCGTCTGCCTGGGACTGGCCGCGGGCACCGGCATCGGCATCTGGCAGACCCGATCGCTCTGGCGGGCGCCCGCACAACCGTTTAATCGGCGCGAACTGCTGGCGCAAATTGTCCCGTTGATGCTGGGCTTCGGCGCGGTCCAATTCCTGTTCACCGCGGACACGATGTTCGTGAAAGCATACTTCTCCAGCGACGAAACCGGGTTTTACTTCAGCGCGGGAACAATGTCGCGCGCGCTCATGTGGCTGGTGGTGCCGCTGGCGACGGTCATGTTTCCGAAAATTGTTCATAGCGTGGCGCGGTCGGAAAAAAGCAACCTGCTGGGCATCGTGTTGCTCGGTACGGCCATTCTGTCGGCGGGCGGCGCGCTGGTCTTGACCGTGCTGGGACCGTTAATTCTTCGCCTGGTGTACACGGTGGATTATGTGCAGGTGGCCGCGAGCGTGTTGCCGTGGTATGCGTGGGCGATGGTTCCGCTGTCGCTGGCCTTTGCGCTGGTCAACAACCTGCTCGCCCGGTCGCAATTCCGCATTGTGCCGGTGCTGTTGGTCCTGGCAGTGGCCTATGCTTTTGCGCTGACGCAATTTCACGGCAGCCTCGTGACGGTGCTGAAAACGCTCGGCATTTTCAACCTCCTCCTCCTGGGTGTGTGCGCGTGGTTCACGTGGGGCGTTAAAGAAAAGGCGATGATCGAAAATGGAGGATAGCAGGTGGCCAATCCGGCCAGCGCCATTTTCCATCCTCTATCTTCCATCCTCGCTTTTCGCAGCAACCGGGCCGGGCAGCGGCTTGGGCGCGCGCAATTTCCGGTAAATCCAGCCTTCCACCGGGCTCAAGGGACGAAGCAACCGGTAAATCCACGGCCAGTAAATCAAACGGATGCGGATGACGGACAGCAGCATCGTCAGCGAAGACCGGAACAAAGACGCCGTGACTTTGGACCCGGCTTTGTCCGTCCATTCCGTCGGCACTTCGCGGATGCGGTAACCGGCGCGTTTGATGGCGACGAGCAGGTTGATGTCGAAGGCCATGTCGGCAATGAAGAGGTGGGGGTGGATTTTTTCCACGACCTCCCGTTTCATCACCTTGGCGCCGCATTGCGTGTCATGAATGTTCAACCGGAAGAACAGTTGTACGATGGCATGGAACACCCGGCTGGCAAAACGGCGGTTGCCCGTCTGCGCCTGATGAATCACCGAATCCGGCAGCCAGCGGGAACCCACGACGCAGTCGGCATCGCCCATGCCCCGGACCAGGTCCAGAAATGCTTTGGGCGTGGTCGCCCCGTCGGCGTCCACATACCCGATCAAATCGCCGAAGGCGGCGAGCTTGAAGCCTTCGATGAGGGCGCCGCCCTTGTGGATCGGCTCCTTGAATTCCAGGGCGCGGATCATCAGGAATTCCATGGCAACCCTCCGGACGACTCCGATGGTGTCGTCGGTGCAGCCGTTGAGCACGACTACAATCTGGAATTTTCCTGAGTAGTTTTCCCCGAAAAACCGGGCATAATCCCGCAGCACCGGTTCGATGCGGCGTTCCTCGTTGTAGGCCGGAATGAGGAGCAACAGGCTGGGATCAGGCACGCCCCACCAATAGCAGAAATCGCCTGAGAATCAATCTTTGGAAAAACATACCTGAAGATTCATCAGCCAAAACCGCTGAATGGTTTGTACCATTTGTAGCTGATCACTTTTATCCGGACGTCCGACTTGTCGTAAATCAAAATATAAGTCATCAGATCGCTCAGATTGTCGCAGGGAACGACAATTTTGACCGCATGCCGGCCGGTATCATCCTCGAAGAAGTTAATGGATCCACCAAATCCAGCACCATATCCGGTGAGGTCCTTGACTTCCCGGCCACGTCCGATTTCCAGCTGCTTGATGAATTTTTTATAGTCCTCGGTTACTGCCTGGTCGAGTGGTGCATGCCCGGGAGGTGGTGCCTTACTGTCAGAAAGCCCTGCTGGCCGGGATCCTTCGTCAGCGGGATTCCAGCGGGCCCAACCCTTCAAGGGATCCTCCGCCGGCGGCAGTTCTTTTAAGTGATGCAAATCAGACGGTAAAAAAAGCGTATCGGCTATAAGCGAAAACGGGAAATCAACAATGCTTACGGGCGGATCATGCCAATATTTCGGCTGGACGATATCGTGGCCATCTTGACGAACACCGCCATATACCCAATTTGAATTCGAATTGAACGTGCGACTGGCCAGGCTGCCGCAACCGGAACAGCAAACCAGAACGGTAACGACAAAAACTGCCGCAACGCTCGTTTTCATTAGTCCTGGTCGGCAGCAGTTTTCAGTCCAGCACGAAACATTTCTTGCGGCTTGCATTCGCAATGATTATTCAGTTTGCATGGATTCGAGGGAAGCCCTTATTGCTCTGAACCTCATCGAACACGTGGGGCCGGTGCGCGCGCGGCTGTTGCTGGAACATTTCGGCGACGCGCCTAAAATCCTCCAGGCCCCGCAGGCCGAACTGCTTCGCGTCCGAAATGTCGGCGAGGAGACGGCCGCGGCGATTGCCGGTTGGGAGAAAACCATCGACCTTGCCGGGGAAGTGAAACGCATCCAGGAATTCGGCTGCCGCGTTTTGATTCCCGGCGACGGGGAATATCCCGAACTGCTCCGGCAGATTTATGATCCGCCGCTCGTGCTTTATATCAAGGGCGCGTTGACGCCGAAGGACAAGAACGCGGTGGCCATGGTCGGCTCGCGGATGACGACGCATTACGGCCTCGAGACGGCGCGCAAGCTGGCGTATCAACTGGCTTACGTGGGCGTGACGGTGGTGAGCGGCGGCGCGCGCGGCATCGACACGGCGGCGCACCAGGGCGCGCTGGCGGCGAAAGGCCGGACCGTCTGCGTGCTCGGCACGGGCATCAACCTCGTGTTCCCGCCGGAAAACCGGGAATTGTTCGAACGCATCGCCGGATCCGGCGCGGTCATCACCCAGTTTCCCTTCAACCGCAACGGCGACCGCCAATCCTTCGCCATCCGCAACCGCATCGCCGCCGGCATGACCCTCGGCACGGTGGTCGTGGAGGCGGACCTGCATAGCGGTGCGCTTATCACGTCGAATTTTGCGACGGAATATGGCCGGCAGGTTTTTGCCGTGCCGGGGCGGGTGGATTCGCCGCGCAGCAAAGGCTGTCACGACCTGATCAAAAAGGGCGCCAAGCTGTGCGAGGACGCGGAGGACATATTGAGCGAGTTCGAATATCTGTTCCCGGCCAGCAACCGGCCGCCGTCTCCGGGGGCGACCGGGGTGCTGCCGGCGCTGGAGTTATCCGACCAGGAGCGGTGCGTTTACGATGCGCTGACGGACGGGGAATCGAGCATTGACGAGGTCATCCGGCGCAGCAGCCTGCCCAGCTCGGCGGTTTCGGTGGCGTTGCTGGCCCTGGAAATGAAGCGGGTGGTGAAGCAATTACCGGGGAAACTCTTTGTAAGAAATAATTAAGCAATCATCCACGCACTTTGCGGATTGAACCGTCGCACAACCGGAACGATAATCCGCCCGGCAAATGGATTCGCTTGAAAAAAGTTACCAACTGTTGGGCCTGGAACCCGGCGCATCACCCGAACAGGTCAGACAGGCGTATCGCGATCTGGTGAAGGTCTGGCATCCGGACCGTTTCTCCCATGACGCACGGTTACGGCAGATCGCGCAGGAAAAGCTGAAAGAAATCAACGGCGCCTATGAACTCCTGAAGGCCAATTTTTTTGAAGCCGGCATCTCCGCTTCGGCCAGTGCGAATTCCGAAGCCGGCTCCCCGGCGGCTGAACCCGCGGAAACAATACCTCGAGGTGCGGGGATCCGCAGTGTCGGATGGTTGGTTTTGATTTGCCTGATCTGCGTCTCGATCGGCGGGGCGGTTTTCTTTTTTTGGAAGAAAGGCACCGGGAATGCAACTGCCACTTCGCCTTCAAGCCATGCGCTTGCTTTCGACGGGAACCACGGCCACGTGGATTTCGCCACGACCGGTTCCCTGACCGGCACTTTTACCGTGGAATGTTGGGCGCTGACCCGACGGCGGGAAGCGGTCGAGGTTCTGGTTAATTCCCGCGGCCCGCAGGAGTATGGCTTCGACATGAAGTTCGCCGGGGACCGGATCCATGGCGATATCGGCGACGGTTCGCGCTGGCTCACTACGACCGCCGATGCGCCCTTCAATCATTTGCCGGATACATGGTATCATGTCGCTTATGTCGTCACCCCGGGTCACTACCTGATTTACCTCAACGGAGAGCTTTCCGTTTCCAAGGATGATTTGCCCGGCCAACCCGTCCTGTACGACGCCGGCCACCCGTTGAGGATCGCCATGTTGAATCCGCAGGGCGAACCGCTGGACGGACTCATCAGTGAAATGAGAATCTGGCAAACCGCCCGTAGCGCGGAGCAAATCCAGACCAACCGGTATCGCTCGTTGACCGGGACCGAGGCCGGATTGCAGGGGTACTGGCGTTTCAAGGAGGGAGCCGGAACGACGGTAACGGACCGCAGCGGGCATGGGTTCACCGGAACACTCGCTGACCATGTGATGTGGGTCACCAATGCTCCGCCTTTGCTTTTCCCGTGAGGCAAACCGGGAACCGCCAAAAATCACAGCTTGCGCCGGCGGACGCGATGAATTAGAAGTCGTCAAGCAAGGGATAAAACTATGGCGTAAAACTATGGCGATGTACACCATCATTGGAGCCGATCAAAAGCAATACGGCTCGATCACGGACGAAAGCGTGCGCCGGTGGATTGCGGAAGCGCGGCTCAGCGCACAATCCCTGATGAAAGCGGAGGGGGAGACGGAATTTCGCCCGCTGGAGACGTTTCCCGAATTTGCCGAAGCGCTGGCAGCCAAAGCCGCAGTCGGTCTCACGCCGCCGCCTTTGCCCGCCACCGCCATTGCTACCGGTGCTACACCAGCCAAAACCAGTGGCGTGGCCGTTGCCTCTCTCGTGCTTGGCATTTTGAGCATCATCACGTGCGGCGTCACGCTGCTGATTTCCGCGCCTCTCGGACTGGTCCTGGGACTGGTGGCCATGAACAAGATCGGAAAAAGCCAGGGGCAACTGGGTGGTCGCGGCCTCGCGCTGGCGGGGCTCATCACCAGTTGTACCGCCCTGCTGCTGCTGCCGGTTTTTGTGGCCATGCTGTTGCCGGCGCTGATGCAGGCCAAACAGAAGGCGCTGTCCCTCCATTGCATGACCAACGTCAAGGAACTTTCCCTGGCCATGCGCCTTTATGCCGGAGACAATCAAAATCACTATCCCGCCGGCACCAACTGGTGCACTGCCATCCAATCCGAAGTTGGCGCGACCAACGTCTTTCATTGTCCGGCGGATTTTTCGGACGGTCGTTGCAGCTACGCTTTCAATGTTCAGTTGGCCGGGACGGAGACGGGCAAGGCGGACCCGAATACCGTGATGATTTTCGAGACGGACGGCGGCTGGAACGTTTCCGGCGGCCGGGAGCTGCTGCTGGCCAAACCCCGGCACCGCCAAATGGTCGTGGTGGGGTTTGCCGATGGCCATGTCGAACAGGTGTCGGAATCACGACTGTCACAATTGCGCTGGAATCCCTGAACCAATCCATCCCCAAACACTATGGCAACTTATACCATCATCGGCGGCGATCAAAAAACGTACAGCTCCGTTTCGGCGGAGGATGTCTGCCGCTGGATTGCCGACGGCCGGCTCAATGCCCAGTCCCTGGCCCGGGGGGACAACGACACCGACTGGCGCGCGCTTTCGGAGTTCCCTGAATTTGCCGGTGCACTGGCCTCCGTTCTGGCTGCCAGCGCCGCTCCGCCGCCGCCTTTGACCGGGCTTGCGGCCGGTACGAATGCCGGGCGCGACACCGCCTTAAAACTGGTCAAGGGCCCCGTTATTGGACTGCAAGTGACCGCCATTACCGGACTGGTCCTGGTGGCGTTGGATTTGGTGATTAATATTCTGGCGCTGGGTGGAATGCATATCGGCATGCAGCAATTCAACGACCCGCAGATGCAGAAACTTCTGAGCTCGCTGGGCGGCGGCCTGGGACTCGTCCAGAACATCATTGGCGCGGTCGTGGGCGTTATCGTGCTCCTGGGCGCATCCAAGATGAAGAAGCTGCAGAATTATTCGTTTGCGATGACCGCCAGCATTGTGGCCATGCTTCCGTGCATTTCGCCTTGCTGCATTTTCGGGTTGCCCTTTGGCATCTGGGCCCTGGTGGTCCTGAACAAGCCGGAAGTAAAGTCGCAATTCGGTTGATGGATCATGACCAGTCGCACCGTCCGCCCTTTGAACCGCGCCCGGATTGCGAGCTGCGTTCTGGTCAATCTCTGCGCCACCCCGGGACTGGGTTCGCTGCTGGCGCGGCGGGTTTGGGCCGGCACCGGCCAGTTGTTGCTGGCTCTGGTGGGTTTTACTTTGATCGTCGGCTGGATGTTTGATTTGTTTCACCGCGTTTACCTGCAGCAACTGGGTGACCCGGTTCCCCCCGATACCTCCGGCTGGATGGGAAGGTGGGGACTGATTTATTTCGGCGCCGGCTGGCTGTGGTCGCTGGTCACGAGTGTGAGCCTGCTGCGCCAGGCAAAAGCGGATGAAACGGCCGGACAAAAGGCCGAGCCGCCGCGGCTGGCGGATTTGCCCGGCCAGCCACCGAAGCTTTCGTAAACAAAACTGGAAAGGCCCGTTATGTATAAAATTGTCGGAGTCAACGGCCAGCAATACGGCCCGGTCAGCGCGGAGGAAATCCGGCGCTGGATCGCGGAAAACCGGGTCAACGCCCAAACCCTGGCCCGCGTGGAAGGTTCCCCGCACTGGAAACCGCTGGGCGAACTTCCGGAATTCGCCGCCGAACTGAAGGCGATGCCCCCTCAAATTGTCCCGTTGCCGCCCGCCGTTCTGACGCGGGCCGCCAACAAAATTCCGGCGGGCGTTTGTGGCATCCTGCTCGGGGCGTTCGGCATCCATAAATTCATCCTCGGCTACACCGGGGCCGGCCTGATCCTGCTGCTGGTCACCGTCCTGAGCTGCGGCCTGCTGGCCGGGGTCACCCACCTCATCGGCCTCATCGAGGGCATCATCTACCTGTGCCGGTCCGACGAGGAATTCGTGCGCACCTATGTGGATGGACGAAAGGAGTGGTTCTAAGCCATGCCGAAATTGACCGTGGCGGAAATCAAGACCGCGTTGGGCACCGTGCCGGAATGGAAACTCACCGGCGAGGTGATTGCCCGGACGTATCAGTTCAAGGATTTCCCCGCGGCAATGAAGTTCGTCGATGCCGCGGCCGAACTCGCCGAGCAAGCCGGGCATCACCCGGACATTGACATTCGCTGGAACAAAGTGACGCTGGCGCTGACGACACACGATGCCGGTGGTTTGACGGAAAAGGATTTTGACCTGGCGCGAAAGTTCGACGCGCTGTCACGGCGCTGAATTCACCGGCGGAGCGGAAGGTTCGAGTGGTGTCGTGGCGGGACAGGTGGGCGCCAGCTCATCCGGTGGCGCGTGGGGATGAGGCACTCGCCCGATCCAGATTCCGCTGACGCCGTATTCCCATTCCAATTGCGGGATGTTCGGCGGAGCGATCCGGCCGCCGCGGATGACGAGGCGATCTTCCGGCCGCATTTTTTCCACCCACGGTTCGTAGGCCTTGGCGTCGCCAAAATTCCATATGATGCTGTGATACACATCGAAATCAGCCTTGGGCATGAAAGCGGGTTCATAGCCCAGGATGTATCGCCAGTCGCCCTGGGGATTCCGGAAAAAGGTTTGATAGAAAATCGACATCTCGCCCGAGTAGAGGACCCCGCCTTTTTCCGGCATCCAGCCTTTGAGTTCGGGATGTTTCACCGGGTCCAGATATTGCAGGGTCAGATTGGAAGTCCAGCGGCTGCCGCCGTCATGGGTGATGGCCAGAAATACCGCCGCCGCCAGTCCGCCGGCCAACGCCAGGCGTTTGAAGGAGTCCGCCGCGAACCGCGCCTGCAGGAGCAGCTGCAGGTCGCCGGCCATCAACACCATCAGGGCTGGCCAGCCCCAATCTTCCATAAATCGTGACGCCTTGAAACCGAGCACCCAGGCCAGGCAGGCGAGCCAGAATGCCGGATTGGCCGTCAGCGGCCGCGCCTTTAAACCGGCCAGTTGACGCAGAATCAACAAGCCGCCGAGGAGGATCAGGGCCGGAATTTCACCCGATGACGGCTGAAATTCGGTGACCAGCGTGCGCTGGGTGGCATGCATGCCAAAGGCGCGGACGGCCATGACGACCGCCTGATAAAGGGACGCCAGCGGATGGCCGGTGAAGGCAGCGCCCAGGAATGCCCCCGCACCCCAGCCTGCACCCAGCAGGCAGCCCCACCGGAATTGTCCCGCCAAAAAAAAGGCCGCCACCGGCAAGGACCAGAGATACCACACGCCATGCACAAACGTGCAGACGGCGACCAGTGCCGCCATCCATAGCGCCGTCCACCATTTGGGTGGAGAGGAATCATGGGTCTGCCAGGCAAACAGAATGGTCAGCAGTCCGGCGATGGTCAGCAGGAACGGGCGGCCCAGTGAAAATCGCATCCAGAGATCCGACCCGAGCACCGTGGCCAGCAACACAATCAGCCAGGCTTCCGGCCGTTTCAACCACGGCAACGCCGACCAGTTGACCAGTGCGAACAGCGCCACGATGGCGAACAGGACCAGTGCTTCGGCGCTGCAATGGCTGCCGAGATAAATCTGCCGCAACAGCAGGTGCCAGCCGTAGTTGGTGTCGATCTGGAAGGCTGGGCTCACCACCAGGATTTCCGGCCACGGCTTGCCACTCACCGCCTTGGCCGCATGCCGGAGCGCGTCGTCTCCCGGCAAAAATCCGTATTCGATGATGCGCAGCGGGATGACGAGGATGACGAGGATGACCACAGCCCAGACCGCCAGCGGCACATAGCGCCGCAGCGCATCCAGCGGTGATGCGTTGGCCGGGGCGTTGGCTTCAGTCATGCGGGGCGGCGCAATGGCGAAGATCAAAACACCACCGGCACGCCCTCGTCAAGCATTCGCAGTTTGGCCGTGAGGTTTTCCTTGATGGCAATCTCAACCAGCCATCGCGGCGGCTCGTTAAGGTCCTCGAACCCCAGTTTGAACGTCCCGTAATGCATCGGCACCAGCCAGCGCGAACCAAGTTCCTTAAACGCCTTTATCGCCTCGTCGGGCCCCATATGGACGCGGCGGAAGGATTCCGGATGATAGGCCCCGATCGGCAGCAGCGCGATTTCCGGCGCGAGCCGTTTGCCGATTTCCTTGAAGCCGTCGAAATACGCGCTGTCGCCCGCGTGATAAATTTTGCGGCCCTGGTGTTCCAGGACAAAACCGCCGTAGCCGCGATGATGGTCCGCCAGCGTGCGCGCCCCCCAATGCTGGCTGGGAGTGAACGTCACCTTCCAGTCCCGCTGCGAAAAACTTTCCCACCAGTCGAGTTCGATGATGCGCGCGAAACCCAGATCACGCGCCAGGTCGCCGACCCCGCGCGGCATCACGCCAATTTTCGGCGGCGGCAGCCGGCGCAACGTCGGCTTGTGAAAATGGTCGAAGTGTGCGTGGGTGAGCAGCACCAGATCAATCCGCGGCAGGTCCTCGATTTTCAGGCCGGAACGCTTGATGCGCTTCAACAAAAACAGCCAGTTCGCGAAGTTGGGATCAATCAAAACATTGAGGTTCGTGAACTGGACCAGAAACGACGCGTGGCCGATCCAGGTGATCGCCACCTGGCCATGGATCAGCTTTGGGAAAACCGGCCGCCGCGGCTGGCCGACCCGCGGCGTGAGCAGCGCCTTCCACACCAGCTCGCGGAAAAACGTGCGGGGATTGAAATGCTTCGCCGGGGTCAAATCCTTGAACGACCGTGGCAACCGCCGCCGGAGTACGGGTTTGTGGGCAACCGGTTTCGTCATACGACTGCTGAACTTAACCCCGGAGTGCGCCGGACGAAAGGGAAAATGGGTGGTGGTAAGTTTGGACTGCAGCGTCGGCTGTCTCAGCCGTCCGTGCGCTGAGGACAGCGCACACGACATCCAACCAACCCGTCATCGGAAAATACCGCGACATCGGCGCCCCCGGCAGTTAAAATCGGGGCATGAAGAAAACGGTGAAACAACTCGACACGTTCCTGCGCCGGCAGCCGAAACTCGGCCGGGGTGTCTATCTGGCGAAGACCGCCGTCGTGCTCGGCGATGTGACCCTGGGCGCGCATGCCAGCGTCTGGCATGGCGCGGTGCTGCGCGGCGACATCAACCGGATTGTCGTCGGCCATCACACCAACATCCAGGACAACGCCGTACTGCACCTTGCGGACGACTTCGCCTGCGTCGTCGGCAACTGGGTCACTGTCGGCCACAGCGCCATTGTTCATGCCTGCCAGGTTGGGGACGAAGTGCTGGTGGGCATGGGGGCGGTGATTTTGGACGGTGCGGTCATCGGCAAACAATCGCTCATCGGCGCGAAGGCGCTGGTGACACAAGGAATGAAAATTCCCCCCGGCTCGCTCGTGCTCGGCGCCCCGGCCCGGGTCGTGCGCAAATTGACGAAGAAGGAACGGGCCGGGCTGAAATGGTGGGCAGAAAAATACGTGGACAACGGCGCCTACTGCCTGAAACACAAAATCAACGTGGGCGCGCCGCTGCCGACGTGATTTAATCAAGCGAAGATTCGGAGAACCAATCCCAAAGGAATTGCGTCAATCAGCCCGGGCTTGGACGTATCGGCTGACTACCCAGGCGAACAAACCAAACAAATTAAAACTCCAACCGGGTTTCGTTAATTGTGCGATACAGGGATGCAACCCTTCCAGGGTAGGAATGTGTTTTGGACGCAAACCCAACGTAGCTTCTTCGTCGCAACCTTGGGCTGATGGCTGGAATCCCGTTGGGATACTTACCGCCGCAGCATTCCCGGCAGGCCGCCGCCCATCTTCGCCATCATTTTCGAGAACTTGCCCATCTTCTTCATCATCTGCTGCATCTGGCTGAACTTGTTCAGCATCGTGTTAATTTCGGTCACACTCACGCCGCTGCCCTTGGCGATGCGCACGCGGCGCTTGGCGTTGAGGATGGCCGGGTTCTGGCGTTCCTTGGGCGTCATGCCGCAAATCATCGCCTCCATGTGCTTGAATTCCTTTTCCTGCTTGGACAGGTCGCCCTGCTGTTTCAACATTTCCGCGCCGCCCGGCAACATGCCAACGATGCTTTCCAGCGAGCCCATCTTTTTCATCTGGCGCAATTGCTCGAGAAAATCCTCCAGCGTGAACTGCCCCTTGCGCATTTTTTCTTCCATGCGCTTCGCGGCATCCACGTCCACCGCCTCGGCGGCCTTTTCAACGAGGCTGACGACGTCGCCCATGCCCAGGATCCGTGACGCCATGCGTTCGGGATGAAAGGCCTCGAACTCATCCAGTTTTTCGCCCACGCCGGCGAACTTGATGGGTTTTCCGGTGACGGCCTTCAGGCTCAGGGCCGCGCCGCCGCGCGCGTCGCCGTCGAGCTTGGTGAGGATGGAACCGGTGATTTGCAGCGCCTGGTCGAAGTGGGTGGCCACATTGACGGCTTCCTGGCCGGTAGCGGCGTCGAGCACGAGCAAGACTTCCTGCGGCTTCACGAGATCGCGCAGGTGCACCAATTCCTGCACGAGCGGCTCGTCAATCTGCAACCGCCCGGCGGTGTCGAAAATCAAAACGTTGCGGCTGTTGGCTTTGGCGAAGTCGAGGGCCTCGCGCGCGATTTTCAAAACATCGGTTTCGCCGCGCTTCACGAAGACGGGGATTTCCAGCTGCTTGCCGAGCGTGTCGAGCTGGTCCATGGCCGCCGGACGGTAAACATCGGCCGCCACCAGCAGCGGCTGGCGTCCCTGTTTCTGGAGCAGCCGGGCGAGCTTGCCGCTGGAGGTCGTCTTGCCGGAGCCGTGCAGACCCACCATCAGGATGCTGCTGGGACTGCCGCTGAGATCCAGGCCGGCGTTTTGCGAGCCGAGCAGATCCACGAGTTCGTCGTGGATGATTTTGATGATCTGTTGGCCGGGCTGGACGCTTTGGACGACTTCGGCGCCGATGGACTTGGTTTTGACGCGTTCGATGAAATCGCGGGCGACCTTGAAATTCACGTCGGCCTCCAGCAAGGCCATGCGGACTTCGCGCAGGGAATCGCTGACGTTGGCCTCGGAAATTTTTCCGAGCCCGCGCAGGTTGCGGAAGGCGTTCTGGAGCTTGCCGCTTAAAGAATCGAACATCGGTGGTAAGCTATCGCAGGTGCGTATGGATTGACAAGGCTGCGCCGGTTTGGCTTAATCTGCGTTCCCTGCGTGGTAGGTTACCCAAGTGGCCAACGGGGGCAGACTGTAAATCTGCTGGCTATGCCTTCGATGGTTCGAATCCATCACCTACCACCACCTTCCCCTCCGGCCCGGTTTTCATCTTTTTCACTTTCGGCTTGAGAGGGCTATGGCCGATTTGAAGCATTCCAACGAAGATTCACGCTGAGACCGGCCAGATAAAAAAAGAGAGGCCGGACACTACTCCGGCCTCAATGAGAACTAAGCACTGAAATTAACTGCCATAAGCATACCAGAGACGCCGTCCCCAGCGAGTCACCATTTCTGGGTACAAGCCCATGAAAAACAAAGGGAAATCGATGAAATCTGGTCAACCGCGGAGGAATTTGGTCACGGCTTCGGTCCGGGTGCGGACCTGGAGCTTTTCGTAAATGCGCCGGATGTAGGTATGCACGGTTTCATAGCTGATGCCGAGTTTTTCGGCGATTTCCTTGTAAATCAACCCCTGGCTCAGCAGGTCGAGCACCTGTTGTTCGCGTTCAGAGAGGTGTTCCGTGGACTGGTTTGCGGCCGTGGTTTTCTGGAAGGATTGCACGACCTTGCGCGCAATGTGCATGGTCATCGGCGAACCGCCGCTCTGCACTGCCTGGATGGCTTCGAGCAATTCTTTGCTGGAGGTGCGTTTGAGCAGGTAACCGCCCGCACCGGCGGCCAGCGCATTGAAAATGTTTTCCGTGTCCTCGTACACCGTGAGCATGATGACCTGGGTTTCCGGCAGTAGCGGCTTTAATTGCCGCACACATTCGACGCCGTTCATGCCGGGCAGGTTGATGTCCATGAGCACGACGTTGGGGCGGGCCTGCGGGAGGTCCTTCAGCGCGTCCTCGGCGTTGGCGTATTGACTCAGGCAGCGGAACCCTTCCGACCGGTCCAGCAGCCGGGCCAGCGTTCCGCGCAGCTTGTCATTGTCTTCGACGATGGAAACCGTAATGGGCATGGGCAATTTCAGGTGGCTTTTCCCAGCGGAACGGTCAGCTGCACCCGCGTCCCGTTCGGGACGCCGGGAGTGATGGAAAATTCCCCGTGAATATCTTTCATCCGTTTACGCATATTGCGCAGTCCGTTCCGGGTCTGGTCCGTCCGGGTATCCAGGCCGCGGCCGTTGTCCTCAATGCTCAACGTAAAATGGTCCGGCTGCAACCGGAATCGGATCCAGGCTTCGGATGCCTGCGCGTGTTTGACCACGTTGTTGACGGATTCCTTGAGGGCGAGGAAAACGTTGTGGCGGACTTCCGGTGGAATGGGGATGGCCGGCAGTTGGGCCGGCACCTCGGCGCGATACCGCACGCCGGCCAGCGCGAGGTATTCCTGCGCGTATTTACAGGCATAGTTGACCAGGCCTTCCAGCGTGTCGTTGGAAGGATTGACGGCCCAGACAATTTCGTCGAGGGAACGGGTCGTTTCGCGCGCGGTCTGGGAGATCTGCTGGGCGTGGGATTCGACCTCCGCCGGCAGATGTTTGTCGGTTTCCGCCATTTCACCCAACAGCGCCACCTGCGTGAGGTTTGCCCCGAGTTGATCGTGCAGGTCGCGGGCGATGCGGGAGCGTTCCTGTTCCAGCGCCTCCTGTTGTTTGTGCAACTGCAGCTCGCGCCGCAGTTTTTGGGTGGAAAAATAACGTACTACGGCGACGACAATTCCCCCCAGGCACAGGATCACGGCGAGGCTGAACCACCAGGTCTGCCAGAATTGAGGCTGCACCTTCACGGCCAGCGTGCCGCCGGTTTCATTCCAAACACCGTCTTCATTGCCGGCGATGACGTGAAAACGGTAATTTCCCGGTGGCATATTGGGATAATAAGCCACGCGAGTATCGCCGGCTTCCGTCCAGGCGGTTTCGTGGCCCTCCAGACGATATTTGTAGCGCACCTCTCCGGGAGCGGAGAAATTCAAGCCCGTATAGTGAATTTCCAATTGTTCGTGACCGGGTGGAACCGTGACCGATGGCTGCCAGACCGAGCTGAAACGATTGGTTTTTTGTTCCTGTCCGTCAATGCGCACGGATTCGATCATGACCAGCGGCGGTTGTTGGTTGGTTTTGATGTCCGCGAGGTGACGCTTGA
>Ga0265338_10000989_pt1 | contig 47912 bp, 25 predicted proteins | sample 42126metaG_FD_193579 | JGI IMG/M metagenome (GOLD analysis project Ga0265338, IMG submission 193579) | Rhizosphere microbial communities from Carex aquatilis grown in University of Washington, Seatle, WA, United States - 4-21-26 metaG | ecosystem: Host-associated > Plants > Roots > Rhizosphere...
GAAAAGTTTCCGGTAATGACCTTTAAGAGTACATCGTTCAAGAAAGTGTCGGACAACAAATACCAACTTACCGGTATGTTGACAATTAAAGATGTAACGAAAAAAGTTGTTTTTGATGTTACCTATGGTGGAACGGTTAAAGATGCTTATGGCAATGTTAAAGCCGGTTTCAAAACTGCTCTTACCATCAACCGTCAAGAATACGGTTTGAAATGGACTGGAAAAACCGAAGCAGGCGAATTAGTTGTTGCCGATAATGTAGAGATGCAGCTTAAACTTGAATTTACACAAGCTAAATAAACCAAATTACCTGAGGTTTTCTATTGTAGAAGGCCTCAGGTAATTTTTTAAAACTAATGCCATGGAACGTACTTTACATTCAAGTTCAGGACAAAACGGAAATGACCGGATGCCTGTTTTATTTGTCGGACATGGCAGCCCTATGTATGCCATTGAACAAAATGAGTTTACTCAAAGTTGGCAAAAACTAGGTAAAACAATTCCTAAACCTAAAGCGATTATTTGTATTTCGGCTCATTGGGAAACAAATGGTACCATGGTCACGGCTCTACCTAAACCACCAATAATTCACGATTTTGGAGGATTTCCCCGCGAGTTGTATACCATTGAATATCCGGCAGACGGAAATCTATCGTTGGCTCACGACATTCAAAAATCAACTCGGTCGGCTTTGATAGGACTTGATGATAAATGGGGGTACGATCATGGATGCTGGTGTGTTATAAGGCATATGTATCCCAACGCTGATATTCCGGTTATCCAACTCAGTTTAGATTATAATAAGCCGGCTCAATATCATTATGAATTGGCTAAAGAATTGGTCGATTATCGTAATAATGGTGTTTTGATTATTGGAAGTGGAAACCTTGTTCATAATCTTAGAGCAATTGCATGGGACAAAGCTAACAATCCTGAATATGGCTTTGATTGGGCATTACAAGCTAACGAAATATTCAAAAAACTGATTATCGACGATAATCATAAAGCTCTTATTAATTACTCCACATTAGGAAAAGAAGTAATGATGGCTGTACCTTCGCCCGATCATTTTTTACCATTGCTCTACTCGTTGGCGTTAAAAGATTCCGACGATTCAATAACCTTCTTTAACGATAAGGCGGTTATGGGTTCGTTGTCGATGACATCGGTGAAAATAGGCTAGTGTTTCAATTATATATTGTATATTAGTTTCGAATTAAGTTTAAACTATAACGATATGTTTACAATCGATCCTATACTTTCATTTCTCTCGTTTCAAGAGACATATGCAATTGTCGGAGTTTCGAAAAATAAAAAGAAGTTCGGTAGGATGGTATACGACGAGCTTAAAAAGAAAGGTTATAACGTGTTGGCAGTAAATCCAAACACTTTTACTATTGATAACGATAGGGTTTATGGTACATTAGGTCAATTGCCGAAAGATGTAAAGCGAGTTATTATTCTTACTCCGAAGTCGCAATCGGCCGACATTATACAACAAGCCTTTGATTTGAATATGACACACATCTGGCTTCAACAAATGTGTGATACACCAAAAGCATTAGGTTTGGGTAAAAGTGGAATGGCTCAGTTTATTTATGGAAATTGTATCTTGATGGTAGCCGAACCGGTAAAAGGAATGCATGCTTTTCATCGTTCAATAAAACGGGTGTTCGGTGCATTTCCCCGATTAAAAAATTAATTCTTCACTCATCTATGGCAAAAGCCTTTTTTGTTTTTTTGTGTTTATTAATTGGGTCGCTTCATTGTTTTTCGCAATTACAGGTGCGTGGTACCGTTTACGAAAGCGAAATGGGCGATAAGCTTGATAGCGTCGTTGTTAAGGTTGATGGAATGGATATTTGCTCAACAACCGATACCGGAGGACATTATAAAATTACCGTTCCTAATGGTAAAGCATTCTTACTCTTTTCGAAAAACGGTTACGATGGCTTATATGAAAAGGTACGAAACAGTTATGAAATCAATGTGGTGATGGCACAGCTCTTTTCAGAAGCTACAAATGTAAATGTTGGTTATGGAACACAACGTACCACCGAAATTACAGGAGCAGTGGCAAGTTTAGGTTCAAGTGCCGCCCGACCACGATCGTATGTTTCGTCAACAAAACAATTAAAGAAAAAGAAGCATCAGTAAAGACGCAACATTTTGCGTTCAAGGTTTCACAACCACCTTCCCATCGTTTGGGTTAGAATGCCTCTATCTCTATAATTAACAGAACCTCACAACATAAAAAACGCCCCGATTCAAAACCGGAGCGTTAATCTTGTAATCAAGCCATTTTACAAATGAAACATATGTCCCATTCTGGTAACCTTGGTTTGAATATAAAATTCGTTATGATGATTTGATGGAATAACAATAGGAACGTTTTCGATTATTTCCAAACCGTATCCTTCAAGACCTGCTCGTTTACGAGGATTGTTTGTCATCAATCGCATTTTCTTAACACCCACAGAACGTAATATTTGAGCACCAACACCATATTCGCGTTCGTCTTCGGCAAATCCAAGTTTGAGGTTTGCATCAACAGTATCGAATCCTTGTTCTTGAAGTTTATATGCTTGCAGTTTATTAAAAAGACCGATACCTCGTCCTTCTTGATTCATATAGACAATAACACCTTTACCTTCTTTTTCAATTTCTTCCATAGCTTTATGGAGTTGTGGTCCGCAGTCGCAACGCATTGAACCGAAAATATCGCCGGTAGCACACGACGAATGGACACGTACCAAAATGGCTTCGTCGGGTTTCCAACTTCCTTTAATTAAAGCAACGTGCTCAAGACCATTCGATAACTGGCGGAAAGGGATAATATCAAAATCGCCGAAATCTGTTGGAAGTTTCACTCTTTCGCCCATTTCAATAAGGCTTTCCGTTTGAATGCGTGAAGCTATAAGATCGACAATTGAGATAATTTTTAAATCGAAACGTTCGGCAATTTCCAATAATTGGGGAAGACGTGCCATTGTGCCATCTTCGTTCATTATTTCTACTAATACTCCGCCCGGTTTAAGACCTGCCATTCTTGTCAAATCAACAACAGCCTCGGTATGTCCGGCACGTATTAAAACGCCTTTATTCCTTGCACGTAATGGGAAGATATGTCCCGGACGACCCAGGTCGCCTGGTTTTGTTTTCGCATTTACTAATGCTTGTATGGTTTTTGAGCGGTCGGATGCCGAAATGCCGGTTGTACATCCATGCCCATTAAGATCGACAGATACCGTGAATGGTGTTTCGTGTAACGATGTGTTATTATTAACCATTAGCTCTAATTGCAATTCTTCGCAACGGTCTTCGGTTAGGGGGGCACAAATTAAACCACGACCATGAGTAGCCATGAAATTTACAATTTCGGGAGTGATTTTTTCGGCTGCACAAACAAAATCGCCTTCGTTTTCGCGGTCTTCGTTGTCGACAACTATAATCACTTTCCCAGCACGAAGATCTTCGAGTGCTTGTTCTATTGTATTAAGTTTTATTGCTTTAGACTCAGTAGAATCCATATGTTTTTTTATTTGCCGGCTGTTGCCAATTATTTATCAGGTTTGACGGAAAGCTATTGTTTTTCTTTCAATGCTTTCAGTTCGCTTTCTAATTCCTTCAAGCGTGCTTCCATGCTTTTTAGGTTTTTAAAGAGAACGTACGATTCTTTATATCTACGTGCATTATAAGCAGGTGAACCCATTACCATTTCGCCATCAGGAACACTTGTCATAACTCCCGATTTCGCAGCAATGCGAACATTATCGCCAATTCTGATATGTCCGTTAATACCGGTGTGTCCGCCAATCATGACGTTTTTACCAATTTTAGTTGAACCGGCAATACCTGTTTGCCCCACAATGACGGTATCTTCGCCTATTTCGCAATTATGTGCTATTTCGGTTAGATTATCGATTTTAGCACCACGGCGTATAAAGGTTGAACCCATTGTTGCCCTATCGACTGTTGCATTTGATCCTATTTCAACATCATTTTCGATGACAACATTTCCGGTTTGTGGAATTTTTGCATATCCGCCTTCTTTTAGCGGTGCAAATCCAAAGCCGTCGGTTCCAATAACTGCTCCGGCAAGGAAAACACAATCGTTTCCTATATTGCAATCATCAAGAAAAACACAACCGGAATGAACCAGCGTGTTGGTGCCTAAAATGCAATTATCGTGAATGGTTACGTTATGGAAAATTGTTGAGTTATCGCCTATTACGACATTTTCGCCTACAAAAACGAATTCGCCGATATATACATTTTTACCAATTTTAGCCGATCTTGATACTTTAGCTGTTTTCGATACTTTACGCTTTTTGATTACTCCTTTTTGGAACATTGTCAAAAGCTTTGCAAATGCCGAATACGAATCTTCAACTCTAATCAATGTGCAGGAAATAGGTTTTTCTGCTACAAAGGTTTTATTAACTAAAAGTACTGATGCTTTGGATGTGTAGGCATACGAGGTGTATTTGGGGTTTGCCAAAAACGACAATGCTCCTTGTTTACCTTCTTCTATTTTAGCTAAAGTTGAAACCGTTACATCTGCGTTTCCTTCTATCGCCCCATTCAAAAGTTGTGCGATTTGCTTTGCTGTGAACTCCATTTGATGTTTTGTTAAGCCCTTATTATTTTGGCAAATATATGAATTAATTCTTAAAGTATATACCCTCTTAATCGGTGAATGTAGTAATTTTAACGGTAAATTGATAAAAAAGTTCAATTGTCGTTTATTCAATGGCACTACTAAAACGAGCAAAGACCCCTAAGGGAAGCTTCTTTTTAAACGAATCTTGTAAATACAATTCCCCATATTCCTTGCGTGCTTTGAAATCTTTAAAGATATCGACAATGAGGTTTTCCAATATTAAACTCGAAAAACTTAATGAATAGGAATTAAGTATGAGGAAGTAATTTTTTTTATCAAGGATCTGTGCAACTTCTTTTAATAGTTGATTTATATCGCGTTCCAGTTTCCAATTTTCGCCTTTTGCTCCTACACCAAATGCAGGAGGATCGAGTATTATTCCATTATAGGTATTGCCCCGCGATATTTCCTTTTGTACAAACTTGCGGGCATCTTCTACGATCCAACGGATATCTGTTTTGTTCGATAATGCCAGATTCTCGTTTGCCCAGGTTACCACTTGTTTTACCGAATCGACATGTGTTACTTTTGCCCCGCTTGCCCGTGCTGCTACCGACGAAATGCCTGTATAAGCAAAAAGATTAAGAAATTTCGGTTCGGCAACTCCAATCGTTTTGCAATTATGGGCTATATAGTCCCAGTTTACCGCTTGTTCGGGAAATACTCCAACATGTTTAAACCCGGTAAGACGTAATTTAAAGGTAAGCGAAAGCGGTTGATATGAAATATTCCATTCATCGGGCATCGATCCGTATTTCTCCCAATCGCCCGAATTGTTCGATTTGAAATTGAATTTCACCGTTGCTCGTTTCTCCCATTCTTTATAAGAGAGAGTTCTGTCCCATATAGCTTGTGGCTCCGGGCGGATTGTTATGTATTTTCCAAAACGTTCTAGCTTTTCGAATTCGCCTGAATCAATCAATTCATAATCGACAAAGTGTTGGGGGGAGAGATATAACATTTTAGTTTTTAGTTTTTAATTATTAGTTTTTAGTTATTTAATTAGTTCCATTCGTGTTAGTTTTCAATGATGATTTAACGATTGGAATTATTAGTTTTTAGTTTTTAATTATTAGTTTTTAGTTATTTAATTAGTTCCATTCGTGTTAGTTTTCAATGATGATTTAACGATTGGAATTTTTAGTTTTTAATTATTAGTTTTTAGTTATTTAATTAGTTCCATTCGTGTTAGTTTTCAATGATGATTTAACGATTGGAGTTTTTAGTTTTTAATTTTTAGTTATTTAGTTTTATTCGAATTTGATTGCAGCAGCAGGGCTGATGCCGGTTATTATATAAGAAGGTAATAATAGCATAGCGACGGTGGCAATAAGTGTTCCAATATTAACCAGTAGAACCTGCATTATTTGTAAATTAATAGGAACATAACTGATGAAGTAAGACTCGGCATTCAAGGGCATTATTCTAAAATAGTATTGAACGACACAGATTCCTATTCCTAATATATTACCCCAAAATAAACCCCATCCAACAACAAAGGCAGCATTATAAAGGAATATTTTTCGAATGCTCACATTCTTAGCTCCTAGTGATTTAAGAATGCCTATCATATTTGTCTTTTCAAGAATTATGACTAATAAACCCGAAATCATATTCATTCCTGCAACTAAGATCATCAGAATTAATATCACCCAAACGTTCATATCGAGCAACGAGAGCCAATCGAAAATTTGGGGATTAAGTTCAACAATCGATTGCAATCGTAATTTTGAACCGTCGGGTTGAAAGCCATAGCCTATTTCGTCTTGAACTTTTTCGGTCATAGCTTGCAGGTTGTCGAAATCGTGTATCGAAATTTCATAACCACCAATTTGCGTGCTGTTCCAATTATTTAATTTCTGAACATGGGCAATGTCTGCCAGAATCATCTTTTTGTCAAATTCCTCAAGGTTTGTACAATATATGCCCGATACTTTAAATACGCGATACCGAATGTTTTCTGATGTCGATTTGGGAATAAACGATGTGGTGAATGTCTGTCCTACTTTAAGATTTAACAGATTGGCAAAATATTTTGATATAACAACCTTGGTTGTCGCACTATCGTCTTTTACCTTAAAGACGGAACCTTCGATCAAGTGTTCTTGAAAGAACGACCAATCAAAATCAGACCCGACACCTTTAATTACAACGCCTTGAACTTTATCTTTTGTTTTAATTATTCCCGATTTAATGGCAAAAACCTGAGTGTGTTTAACTCCCGCAAGTTTTTTAATGCTCGGAATGCACGAAATAGCTTTATTGATGGGCGACATTTCGTACGATGAATTAATTTCGTAATTCACTATTTGTAAATGTGCTCCAAAGCCAATTACCTTATTTCGGATGGTCGATTTGAATCCGGTAACGATAGCTACCGATAGAATCATCATGGCCACACTTATTGCAATTGCAATCTTAGCAATTTTTATAATTGGTTTTGATATATTTGCATGGTTGTTGCCCGACAGTATTTTACGAGCAATAAATAGTTCTAGGTTCAAATCATTACTTTTTAGTAGATTTGGTACAAATATAAAACAAAAAAATGAAGCACAGGTTCGGTCTCTGGTTTTTGAGTATTTTGTTGTTTTCTAATTTATGTGCTCAAACAATCACACCCGGAGCTAATAGAATGGAAAAGTATCTGCCGTTGCTTCGCGATAGAACCATTGCTGTTGTTGCCAATCATACCTCTGTTGTCAATAAAAAGAATATTGTCGATTCATTACTTCAGCTGGGAATAAAGATAAAAGTAATCTTCAGTCCTGAACATGGTTTTAGAGGCGTAGCCGATGCTGGCGAAGTTGTTAATAATTCGATCGATTCGGTCAGTAAATTGCCGGTCATTTCTTTATTTGGCAATTACAACAAACCTAAGAAAGAAGATTTAACGGGAGTTGATGTTATTGTGTTTGATATTCAAGATGTAGGTGTAAGGTTTTATACATACATATCGACCATGCATTATGTAATGGAAGCTTGTGCCGAACAAAATATTCCGTTTATCGTTTTAGACCGACCTAATCCGAATGGTTATTATATCGACGGACCTGTTTTAAAACCCCAGTATAAATCGTTTGTCGGCATGGATCAAGTACCTATTGTATATGGAATGACTATTGGCGAATATGCTAAGATGGTGAATGGTGAAGGTTGGCTTGCAGCGGGCAAACGTTGTGGATTGACGGTTATTGAATGTCTTGGCTATACCCATGCATCACGCGTTGATATTCCGATCAAACCCTCGCCTAATCTGCCTAATGCTTTGTCAATACAATTGTATCCAACGCTTTGTCTTTTCGAAGGTACCGTGGTTAGTGTGGGGAGGGGAACCGATTATCCGTTTCAAGTTATTGGACATCCGGGTATGATTGCTAAAGGATTTACCTTTAAGCCACGCAGTATTCCGGGAATTTGTAAAACGCCAATGTTTCAAGACCAACTATGCAATGGCATAGATTTTCGTTCTAAACGAGCATCACCGGCATTTGAAGATGGGAAAATTAATCTCGCAATTATTTCGTATGCATATAAAAACACAATACTTAAAGAGAAACAGCAATTCTTTAATTCTTTCTTCACCCGTCTAAGCGGAACAGACGAATTGAAACAACAATTGATCGATAATGTGCCCGAAACTCAAATTAGAGCTAGTTGGCAAAAAGATCTTGATAATTTTAAGACAATAAGAAGCAAATATTTGCTCTATAAAGATTTTTAGGAATGAATGCAGATATACTCATAAAAAACGCATTAATCGTTACCATCGATAACACAGATCGCATTATTGAAAATGGTTCGATAATTATTGCAGAAGGAAAAATTGTTGCCTTGGGTGACGATTCTATTGAAACGGGTTATTCTTGTACCAAAACCATCGATGCCTGTGGAAACATTGTGATGCCGGGTCTTATTAATGCACATACCCATATTCCAATGACCATGTTTCGGGGAATGGCAGATGATATGCCTTTACAGAAATGGTTAAACGAGTATATTTTCCCTGCCGAAGCTAAATTTCTAACAGCTGCTAATGTTACCATTGGAGCAGAACTTGCTATTTACGAAATGATTCGATTTGGCACCAGCTGTTTTGCTGATATGTATTACTTCGAAGAAGAGATTGCCCAGCTCTGCAAAAAAATCGGAATCCGTTGTTTATTAAGCGAGGGGATATTAGATTTTCCCGTTCCCAACAATCCAACACCCCAACATGCTTTAGATTTTACCGAACGTCAAATTCTGAAATATAAAGACAGCCGGTTGATAAACTTTGCTGTTGGACCACACAGTCCTTACACCTGTTCCGAAGAATGGTTGAAAAAAGGAAGAGCGTTGGCAAATAAATACGATGTACCATATCATATCCATCTTTCCGAAACATCTTACGAATATGAACAATGTATAGAACATAACGGGGTCACTCCTTTGCAAAATCTCGACCGCATGGGTTGTCTTGAAGGAAAAACCATTGCAGCACATTGTGTCTTTTTTAGCGAAGAAGATGTGGCATTGATGGTTCGTAAACAGGTTTCGGTGGTAAATAATCCACAAAGCAATTTAAAATTGGTGAGTGGGGTGGCACCGGTGCCGTTTATGCAAAAATCGGGTGGAAATGTTGCCCTTGGAACTGATGGTGCCGTGAGCAACAATTCGCTCAATATGTTTACCGAAATGAAAGTTGCAGCGTTGATTCACAAACTTAATCATCACGACCCTACGGCAGGAAATGCTCGCGATATTGTGAAAATGGCAACCATTAACGGAGCTAAAGCACTTTCGTTGGACGATATCACCGGTTCTGTTGAGGTAGGTAAGTGTGCCGATTTAATTATTATCGATATTAATCAGGCTCATGCACAACCATTATATAATGTATATTCTCAAATTGTATATAGTCTTTGCGGACACGATGTAGACACCGTAATGGTTGATGGGATAGTTCTTTTGGAACATAAGAAATTATTATGTGGAAATCTTCAGGGTGCAATTGACCGGATGAAACTTTTATCGAACGAAATAAAAAGAGATTTTAAGTTTTAGTTTTTAGTTAAATAGTAGTTCCCCTGTTCGGACAAGTTAAAACATTTCCACCGTCTTTACTTTTACAAACAAAATCAAATAGTATTAGCTCGTCCTTAACAAATTTCCAAGGACTAAGCTTTACTATGTATTGTTATAGCATGTTTATCGTTCATTCACCATGAACATATTTACAGAATTTACGTTTATTGAGTATCAATTGTACCTTTTATTTATTAAATTTGTTAAAAATGTGATTATGCATCTTAGATTGAATGTCGATTATAAGGAACTAGAATCAATGCTAAAGCAATTGCCGGTATCTGATTTAAAAAGATTGAATACTGCAATAAACCATGAAATTGATTCAAAGAAGCTATCTCAACGATCAAATATACAAACGTTGATTTTAAAGGCTCCAACCTGGACAGATTCTGAGTATTCGGATTATTTAGCTATAAGAAAGCATAGCAATAATTCAAGATTACTATGATACTTTTGGATTCTTCTGTTCTCATTGAATTGTTCCGTACCAAGAATAAGGAAAATACTCTTTTTTATAAATTAGCTTCTATAGAAAATGATTTTGCTATATCTATTATTACCCATTATGAAATATTTAGCGGTAGTAATGATAAACAGAATTCCTTTTGGAAGGAGTTTTTAGATTCGATTACCATTTTGGACTTTGATAAAGTTAAGTCTGTGCTATCGGGAAATCTTCAGGATGCAATTGAACGGATGAAACTTTTATCGAACGAAATAAAAAGAGATTTTAAGTTTTTGAAAGAGAATTAGTCTAAGCTAATGGTAATTTAAAAACTTGAACGATTAATTTATTTCTTATGAAAATCGCAATTATAGGAACAGGAAGTGTTGGACAGACCTTTGCTGTAGCATTAACAACATTAGGACATCAGGTTATTATAGGAACTCGTAATGTTGAAGAAAAGCTGTCGGTTTCTGCTAAAGACGGCTTTGGAAATCCATCATTTAGTGAATGGTATGCATCGAACAAAGCTGTTAAACTCGGAACGTTTGCAGAGGCGGCTGTGTTTGGTGATATTATAGTAAATGCAACACAAGGAAGCCATTCGTTAAACGCATTACAATTGGCAGGATCGGAACATATAAAAGGCAAAATAGTAATCGATATTGCTAATCCTTTAGATTTTAGTAAAGGTATGCCACCAAGTTTAATCCCTGAACTCTCTAATACCCATTCATTGGGAGAAGAAATACAAAACAAATTTCCTGAATCGTTTGTTGTGAAAACACTAAATACGATGTGGAATGGTCTGATGGTAAATCCGAATCTAATAGCAGGAGGCGATCATACGGTGTTTATCTGTGGTAACAATGAAGAAACAAAGACTACGGTAAAATTCCTTTTGCATGAGTTTGGATGGCGTGAAACAGCAATTCTCGATCTTGGTGATATCAGTGCATCAAGAGGTATGGAAGCTATTTTACCAATCTGGTTACGTATTTGGACTACAACTCAAAATGGAGCATTCAATTTCAAGATAGTTAATTAATAATGGTAAATTATGAATGGTGAATGGCTGTTCTATCTCGCAAATTGTTTCGTAGAGGGCAAAATAATTCACCATTCATAATTATGAATTCATTTCCCTTTGTGTAACTTTCTGTCTTAGTGCCTTAGTGGCAAAAAACAATTAAGGTACAACGCACAATCAGAGTCACCGTATAACTAAAAACTAAAACAACGTTATCTTTATTAAATGTTCAATTTTTAAAATTGCGATGACTTAGTAGCTCAAGCAATAAAAACGACTCCAAACCTTATTATCTTATATAAATTTAGTTGTCGATATTTATAGACGTTGTATTGCAAAATTTGGGTTGAATAAAATGGTATCTCCCCTCAATAAGTTATTGATAACTATGAAGGACGTAATTGTTCCTAATTGATAATATTATAATATTATATCGAACATTTTAATTCGGAACAAAAACAGTTATTGTTTTTATCGTACCCTCGTGTTGTTCTTTAACGAAATAAATACCTTGAGCAACGGTATAGATTGTTTGTGATCCGGAAATTTCGTTCGATTCAATGTTCCGTCCAAAAACATCGGTAATAGTTATTTTATCTTCTTTTTGATTTCTTGAAACGACAATCGTATTCCGTTTTGTAGAGACCGTAATTTCAGTTTCAACACGAGTAATTTCCGTTGTTGTTTCTGCTTTTAATTGAATCGCAAATCGAGTTTCATTATCAGTGCTATCCGAAGTAAAACGATATGTCGATATCGTTGTTAGATCTTGTTTTTTGTCTGCTTTTTTATCTATTAATAGTATTGACATTCCTTCCAAGCCTAGAATTTCATTTTGGGAAATTGAAAAACTTCCCGCTTTTGCTGTTTTAAATCCGAGTGGAATTATAGTATCGTTTCCTATTTTTTTAACTGCATTTATTACCAGTTTATGAGTATCTGCAGTTGTATATAATTCAGGAATATCATTATTATTGTTAAACATTTTTTCCGAATCATAAGTATCGTATGAATTTAGTGCATTCGAGTTGAAAATGAGAATCGTTTCATCACTATTTGTTTCATTCGCTACCTTAAGACGTATGATTTTATTCTCAACATCATCTTTTAATCGATTTGAAAAGCTGTTGCTCCTCATTTGATTGTTTAATTGAATCGAACCACTGTCTCCATCGGCAATAACACGAACCCATAATGCTTGCATTGGAGCTATACTGTTTGATACAGCTCCCGTTCCATTGTTATTTGTACCGATATGCGAAGAATCGTTATAGGTATCAAATACCATTGAAGTACCATCATTGGTTCTATACCATATTGTTGATTCGATGTTTGTTTTGACTACTGCATCCCAATTCAAATATGAGGGATAGGGATTTGCAATCAGGTTAAAACCACGTTTATCGTCTGTAGTACCGGTACGCGTTAGTTTTATTGTTTTATTTCCGCTATTCAATGTGCCTGTAAATGATATTGTAGCTGTGTTGCCGAGACGAGTACAATAACCTGTTCCAACAGTTAGCGAACTTGTAGTATCGCTTATTTGTGTCCAGGCATGTTTTGTTTCATCGTATCGATAGAGGGTATTTGAACCGGCCGCAGCAATCATACCACTTGTTGCAGCATCTACGGGACTTCCAATATACCAAGATCTCCCATTGGGTATAGTGTTGCCCGATCCGGTGATATATTGTTGTACCGATGATGTACCTTCAACGTTAACCATTCCATTATCGACAAGGCTTGCAGTTCCGGTTGCATCACTTTGTAAGAAAAGATTTCCATACACATGTAAAAGCTTTCCTATGTTAATGGTCAGTCTTGCACCGGCACTTATTGTTAGATCGGTTATTTGTTCATCTTGATCTATTATTAGCTCTCCCGATTGAACTATTACATTATTATGTATTGCCGGCAATTGGGCATTCGACCAATGAGCGACATTACTCCAATTGTCTGCTGCGTTCCAAATCTTATCTAACGATTGGAGATGAATGGTAAAGCGATTCGTATCATTACAAATTCCGGAAGTGAAAGAATACGTTGTTATAGCTCGTAAATCAATGTTTTTATGAAGTACTTTATCTTCTAATATAATAGGAACCCCTACTAATCCATTTATCTGATTTACTTGTATCGAAAATGTCCCTGATTGTGCCGTTAAAAAACCAAGATTAATACTAGGATTTGTAGCAACATCGGTAAGTCCATTTATCACAACCATTTCGTTTCCGGCATAGGTGTATATTTCGGGAATGTTTACATTGTTTGCAAACATTTTTTGTGAATCATATCCATCAAAACCATTACTGGCATTGGGATTAAATAAGATTATTGTTTCATCGGAATTTATTCCATTTGAAACATTTAGTCGTAGATTGTTTGAAACAGCTTTACTCGTCTGTGCAAACAAAAGGATGATAAAAACTACTAGAAAACCAGACGAAATTTTTACTACCATTATATGCTATTTTAGATTGAGAATACTTTTTTCCGATTTCTTTATAATCTCTTTTAAACGTCGATTTGGACGTTATTAGAATAACCTTCTTACAGTACGTTGTATAATGCTAACGCGTTGATATTAATTGTTATATTGTCTAATTATCAGCATGTAAGACAAAATATCTACGTACACTCGAGCTTTTTAATAGAAAATTACGAATGAAATATATGATGTTTAAGAATTACACTGAATTCATGGAAAAGAGAAGTTAAACGAAAAATTTCTTGTAAGGTTTCATAGGTAATCCTATCTAAAGGGTAGCGTTTGCATCAAAGCTGTAACGTTTTGCAGATCAAAATACTCAATACTAAGTTATTAAATAGTGATAGTAAAGACTTAAAAAACATTTAACATCAATTTCAAGATTATTAAACTAAAGACTTAAAAACGTAAACAACAAAAACGATTTAGAATTTTACATAAAACCACATAAGATATGAAGAATCATTACAAAAAACTAGGACATCTGTTATCGCTGAAATCGAAGTTTCTTCTGATTTCTCTTTTAACAGTAGCAATTAATGTAAGTGCAGCTCCAGGAGCGGTAACATATAGTAATCTTACAACAGCTTATGATGGTACGTCTCACACGATAAATGTGACAGCCACCGGTGGATCTATTTATTATGTAGATTTTTTCACTGATCCGGTCAGTAGTGCAGGATATATTGCAGGAAGCAATCAAGTGCAGGCAATTCCTGCGAGTACAAATGCAGGAACATATACTTATTATGCTCGTAGACGAAATTCAACACTTGCCTCCGATACAAGTGCTCGATATACTGTTGTTTTAAAAATAAATCCTAAAGTTTTATCTATTGGAGCTCCAAGTATTGCAACACGACAATATGATGGAACAACTACAGCCGGCACCGTTACAGTAGGATCACTAAGTGGTTTAGTGGATTCCGAAACGTTAGCTGTTTCTGCTGTTTCAGCAAATTATTCTTCTATTGATGCAAGTACCTATACCGGTAATGTTATTAGCTATACCTTATCAAATGGAACAAACGGTGGACTTGCTGCTAACTATAGTTTAGCTAATGGAACTGCCAATGGTATTATTTCTCCTAAAGTTTTATCTTACCCTAGTATTGCAATTCAAGATAAAGTTTACGATGGTACTACAGCTATTGGTGCTCTATCGCTCGGTTCATTAAACGGTTTGGTTGGTTCTGAAAATTTTACAACAATAAATGTTTCTTCTACTTCTTTTCCTTCGGCTAATGTCGGTTCACAAAATTCAACAATAAGTTTTACATTCTCAGGTGGACAGAATTCAGCAATAGAATCAAATTATACTTTTCCTTCAGTTATTCTTTCCGGAAATATTATTGCTAAAGCTTTAACAATTGGAACTCCTTCCATAACAAAAAATTACGATGGTACTACAAATGCCGGTACAGTAACCTGCGGTTCGTTATCCGGATATATTTCCGGTGAAAGCGGCTTAACCGTTTCCGGAACTGCTACAAGTTATTCAAACAAAAACACAGCAAATAATTTTAGTGTAAACGTATCTTATATACTAAGCTCTGGTGGGAATGCATTAGCAGGAAACTATAGCTTGGCAAATACAAATGGAGCTACTGCTTCAATTACAACAAAAGCTTTATCTATTTCGGCTCCTAGTTTAGCCGACAAAACATATAACGGAACAAACGCAGCAGGAATCTTAACTGTTGGAACAGTATCAGGATTAGTAGGAACTGAAACCTTAAGTTCTATTACTGGTATTGCCGCTGCATATTCTTCGAAAAATGTTGGCACATATACTAATGTAGCTATAACATATACTTTATCGGTTGGTGGTACAAATGGTGGACTTGGACAAAACTATACTTTAGCACCAGGAACAGCAACAGGAATTATAACTCCAAAAGCTCTTTCTATTACTGCTGCAAGTTTAGCTTCGAAAGTTTACGACGGAACAGCAACTGCTGCTTCATTAACCATTGGAACCCTAAGTGGATTTGTTGGTTCAGAAACAGTAACTGCTTCGGGTGCTGCTGCCGATTATAGTTCAGCGAATGTTGGTTCTTATTCAGGAACAACCATTAGTTATACTTTAAGCGATGGAACAAATGCTGGTTTAGCTTCGAACTACAGTTTAGCAAATGCAACTGCTACAGGAGTTATTACAACAAAAGCACTTTCAGTTAATGCTCCAAGTATAGCATCAAAAACATACGATGCAACAGCAACTGCTGGTTCGGTTACCGTAGGTGACCTTTCTGGATTTGTAGGAACTGAAACCGTAACAGCCTCTGGCTCGGCAGCAAATTATAGTTCAAAGAATGTAGATACTTATACGAATGTATCGGTAAGCTATACTTTAGCTAATGGAACAAATGGTGGACTTGCTACTAACTATAGTTTAGCTAATGGTTCGGCAAGTGGAATTGTTACTGCAAAATCGTTAACGGTTAGCGCAAGCGGATCGAACAAAACCTATGATGGATCTGCAAATGCGACTGTAACACTCAGTAGCAATAAAATCTCTGGTGATGTTGTTACACTTTCAAATACTTCTGCAACATTCTCAGATAAAAATGTTGGTACTGCAAAAACAATTTCTGTTTCAAGTATAAGTATTTCGGGAACCGATGCTGGAAATTATTCTTTATCGAATACGACTGCAACAACAACTGCCGATATTACAACTGCTACCTTAACTGTAACTGCAACGGGAACAAACAAAACATATAATGGTAATACCGATGCAACGGTAACATTGGCTAATGATAAAATTGGAGCTGATCTTATTACTACTGCATTTACTTCTGCAAGCTATGCAACAAAAAATGTAGGTGATGGAAGAACGATTATCGTTTCAGGTATAAGTATTACCGGTGATGATGCTTCAAACTATACCTTAGCAAGTACTTCGGCAACAACAACGGCAAACGTTTATAAAGTTGCTCTTACCGTAACTGCTTCAGGAATTAATAAAACATATAATGGAAATACAACAGCTACGGTTAGTTTACAAACAACCAAAGTTTTGGCTGATGATCTTACTCCATCTTATACAACTGCAACATTTGCAAATAAAAATGCTGGTATAGAAAAAACAGTTTCAGTATCAGGTATCAGTATTTCTGGTAACGATGCAGCAAACTACAGCTTAGGAAATACCATAGCAAGTACAATAGCAGATATAACAACTGCTGGTTTAACGGTAAGTGCTTCGGCTTCTAATAAAACATACGATGGTTTAACCAACGCAACGGTTTCATTATCGAGCAATAAAATATCGGATGATGTAGTGAGCTTAGCAAACAGCGCAGCAACATTCTCTGATAAAAATGTTGGAACTGATAAAACAGTTTCTGTTTCTGGGATAAGTATTTCTGGTACCGATGCAGCAAACTATAGCTTATCAAATACTACAGCTAGTACAACAGCAAGTATTACAAGAGCTACTTTAACGGTATCAGCATCGGGTAGAGATAAAACCTATGATGGAAATACTTCAGCTTCGGTTAATCTCCATAGCAATGCTATTGGCGACGATGATATTACTCCTGCATATACAGCCGCAAACTTTGCAAGCAAAAATAGTGGAGAAGGTATTGCTATTTCTATAACTGGAATTAGTTTCAGTGGTAATGATTCTGCAAACTATCATTTAGGAAATACAACAACTGCAACAGCAGCTACTATTAATCAATATTCTCTTTATGTTTCAGCTTCGGTTACGGATAAAGTATATGATGGAAATACAACAGCTACTGCTACAATAAACAGCAATATACTTGATGGTGATAATGTAACATTTGCCTTTACATCAGCAAATTTCAGCTCTAAAGATGTTACCGATGGTACGCTTGTTGAAATTGATGGAATAAGTATGAATGGTCCAGATGCTGCAAACTATAGTTTAGAAAATACAACAGACGATGAAATCGCTGCTATAACTCCTGCAACCTTAACAGTAACGATAAGTGCTTTAGATAAAACATATAATGGTAATAGTCTAGCAACGATATCTTTAAGTAGCAATAAAATTACAACTGATAATGTTGATATCTCTTATGAAGCCACTACCTTTGATAATTCTAATGCTGGTAATGGAAAAACAGTTACCTTATCTGGTATTTCAATTTCGGGTACTGATGCTTTAGACTATACATTAAGCAACACTTCAGCGACAGCAACTGCAAGTATTAATAAAAAAGCTATTCCTGTATCAGCTACGGGATCATCTAAAATTTATGATGGTACAATAAATGCTAATGCTGTTGTTAGTTATCATACATCAGGTTTCATTGGTAATCCAGATGTAACATTCTCGGGAACTGCAACTTTTATTGATAAAAATGTTGGCGATGGAAAATTAGTTTCTATTTCAAATATTACCCTTAGTGGTACTGATGCTGGCAACTATTCACTTTCGAATAATGCTACTTCAACATCTGCAAGTATAACAGCAAAAAGTATCATTGCAACGATTAATCCTTATACAAAAGTGTATGATGGAACAACAAACGCTTCTATAACATTCAATAATCCTGATGTTCTTTCAGGTGATGATGTAAGCCTTTCAGCTAGCAATGTTCATTATTTAGATAAATTAGTCCATGCTAATGGATTAGTTGCAGACTTCTCTGTAAACAAAACGGGTCTCGATAAAGACAATTATTCTGTTTATGTCGATTTAAATGGAGTTTCGCACAATATGAATAATGGTTCAATTACTGCAAGAGACTTACATGTTACAGCTCACGGCATTTCTAAAAATTATGATGGCTCAACTGCAGCAACGGTAACGTTATCTTGCGATTCCATTTCTGGTGATCATGTTTCCTTAGCTTATACATCAGCTACGTTTGATAATGCAAATACAGGAAACAATAAAACAGTATCTGTATCAGGAATTAGTTTCTCAGGTGTAGATGCTGGAAACTATTCATTAGTTAATACGACAGCTACAACAACTGCAACTATCAATACCAAAACTTTAACGATTACTGCAAGCGGTTCAAATAAAACATACGATGGTACTACATCTGCAACCGTAACCTTAAGTAGTAATAAAGTTGGTGGTGATAATATTACATTATCATACAGTTCTGCAAGTTTTGATACGAAGAATGTAGGTACAGAAAAAACAATATCTGTTTCTGGCATTACTATCTCAGGACCCGATGCGGCAAAATATACCTATAATACTACTGCTACTGCTACTGCCAATGTAACAGCAAGAGCAATTACAGTAACAGCACAAACTAATACAAAAACATACGATGGTTCAACATCATCGGCTAGCAATCCACAAATTACTTCAGGAGCTTTACAAACAGGCGATGCTTTAGGCTTCATCGAAAGTTATGCTTCGAAGAATGTAGGTTCTGGTACTACTCTTACAGCTTCGGGTATTGTTAATGATGGTAATGATGGTGCAAACTATTCATATACTTTTATACCAGCAATGGGAACAATCAATACAAGAACGTTATCAATTGCTGGAACAACAGTAACCAAAGTTTACGACAATACAACTGCTGGTGGTACAGTAACACCTGGAACACTAAGCAACTTAGTAGAAGGTGAAACGTTAAATATAACAGGAACAGCAGGAGTATACAGTGGTAAAAACGCCTTAGGTTCATATACCGGTATAGCAGTTTCGTATAGTTTAACAAATAGCGAAACGGGAATAGCTGCAAACTATACCTTAGCATCAGGAACAGCAACGGGATCAATTACTCCTATTGCATTAACAATCTCTGCTCCTAGTATTGCTTCGAAAGTATATAATGGTTCAACTGCTCCGGGAGTGTTAACGATTGGAACACTTTCAGGATTATTCAATACACAAAAGATTTCGGTAACAGCTGTTGCAAATAATTATGCATCGGCAAATGTTGGAACATACACAGAGGTTCCCGTTACCTATACACTTCACGATAGTATCAATGGTGGTTTAGCAACAAACTATACCTTAGCTGCTGGTACTGCAACGGGAGTTGTAACGAAAAAAGCATTATCTATTTCATCTCCATCTATTGCAGATAAAGTATACGATGGCTCAACGACTGCAGGAACATTAACGATCGGAAGCCTTAGTGGTTTTGTAGGTTCGGAAACAGTTACTGCTGCTGGAACAGCTGCTGCATATTCATCGGCAAATGTTGGAATGTATAGTGGAAACACTATTTCATATTCATTAAGTGATGGTACAAATGGTGGATTAGCTGCAAACTACAGTTTAGCCTCTGGTTCAGCAATTGGAACGATCACTAAAAAAGCATTAGCAATAACTGCTCCTTCTATCGCTTCAAAAGTTTACGATGCAACTACAAATGCTGCATCGGTAACGGTTGGTGACTTAAGCGGATTTATTGGTGAAGAATCAGTATCTGCAACAGCATCTGCTGCAAGTTATGCTTCGGCAAATGTAGGTTCATATGCAAATACTACGGTAAGCTATAGCTTACATGATGGATCAGGTTTAGCATCGAACTATAGTTTAGCTTCGGGTTCTGCCACAGCAACGATTACAACAAAAGCATTATCTATAACAGATCCAAGTATTGCTTCTAAAGTATACGATGGTACAGCAACTGCTGGAACATTAACGGTAGGAACAGTTTCAGGCTTTATCGGTTCTGAAACAGTTACTGCAACAGGATCTGCTGCAAATTATAACGCTGCAAATGTTGGAACATACGAAGTAGCGGTTACCTATACCTTACATAATGGAACAAACGCTGGCTTAGCAGCAAACTATAGCTTAGCTTCAGGTTCTGCTTCAGGAACGGTAACAACAAAAGCATTATCTATTTCAGCACCAAGTATAGCATCGAAAGTATACAATACTACTTCTACGGCAGGTGCTGTTACGGTTGGGACATTATCTGGATTAGTATCGGGTGAATCTCTTTCTGCTTCAGCTGTCGCTGCTAATTATTCATCAGCAAATGTTGGTACATATTCAAATGTTGGGGTAACATATACCTTATCTAATACTGAAACAGGATTAGCATCAAACTATACTTTAGCCGATGGTTCTGCAACGGGAACAATTACAAAGAAAGCTTTAACAATCTCTGCTCCAAGTATCGCTTCAAAAGCATATGATGGAACAAATACTGCTGGTTCTGTAACTCCAGGAACAATATCTGGATACGAAGGTGGTGAACATCTTACTGTTTCTGCTACTGCAGCAGCATATAGTTCTGCTAATGCAGGAACCTATACCGATGTTGCAATTAGCTATACCTTATATGATGTAGCAGGATTGCCTCCTATGTTTGGACCAGCTATGCCTCCAACCTTTATTCCGATGATGATATTCCCAGGAATTCCTGGTACATTAGCTTCGAACTATAGTTTGGCTGATGGATCTGCAACGGGTATTATTACTGGAGCAAGTTTAACGGTAAATGCTACAGCTTCTGATAAAACATACGATGGTACAACAACAGCTACCGTTTCATTATCAACAAATAAATTAGATGGAGATGATATAACTGCAGCATATACGACAGCAAACTTCTCTGATAAAAACGCAGGTGAAGGAAAAGATGTCTTGGTAGAAGGAATTACGATAAGTGGTGCAAATGCAGCAAACTATGTATTAGCAAATACTACTGCTTCTACAACAGCTACAATCAATCAAGCTCCTTTAACTATTTCTGCAGATGCTTACAGCAAAAGCTATGATGGTTCTACTACTACTTATAATATCGACCTTTATGCAGACAATGTAAATGGTGATGATATTAATCTCTATTTTGATATAGCTAACTATAATGATAAGAATGTTGGCACTGCAAAACCAATTACGGTTAGTGATCTTGGTTTCTGGGGAGATGATCAAAACAATTATTATTTAGTTTCAAATACAGCATATACAAGTGCAGACATTTTAGCTACAAGTCTGGAAGCATTTGCTTGGACTGATGGTAAAACTTATGATGGAAATACTTCAATAGAAGTTAACCTTTATGATTATGGTTTTGACGATGATCATTCATTACAATATACCTCAGCAAATTTTGATACTAAAAACGTTGGTGATTCTAAATTAGTTACTGCAACTGGTATTTCAATAACAGGATCAGATGCTCCTAATTATTATTTAGTTTCAACTGAAGCAAATACTACTTCAAGTATCTATCAAGCTGAATTACATATCTCAGCTTCAGCTTCTGATAAAACATACGATGCAACAAATGTTGCAACCGTAACATTATCTTCCGATAAAGTAAATGGTGATAACGTAATTTTAGCAAATCAAATTGCAACCTTCTCCGATAAAAATGTAGGAGATGGAAAAACAGTTTTCGTGAATGGTATATCAATCTCGGGTGATGATGCAACAAACTATTCTAACAATGAATTTACCTCTACCACTGCTTCTATTACGGCAAAAACACTTTCTGTAACAGCATCGGGTATTGATAAAATCTATGATGGTTCAACAACGGGATCGGTTACCTTATCTGACAACAGAATTGATGGTGACTCATTTACACCTACTTATACAACGGCAACTTTTGCCGATAAGAATGCAGCAAACGGCATCGCAATCTCTGTAAGTGGCATAAGCTTAACTGGCGATGATGCATTGAACTATTCGGCTAATGCAACAACAACTGCTTCTGCTTCTATTACAGCTAAAGCATTATCAATTACAGATCCTTCAATCACGGCTAAAACCTATGATGGTTCTGCAGCTTCTGCAAATGTAACAGTAGGTACTCTATCGGGATATGTTGGTAGTGAAACACTTTCGGCAACTGCTTCGGGTGCTAATTATTCATCTGCAAACGTAGGTAGCTATCCTACAACCTCTGTTTCATATACTTTACATAATGGAACAAACGGTGGACTTGCTACAAACTACAGTTTAGCTAATGGATCTGCAACTGCTGTGGTAAACAAAAGAGTATTATCTATAACAGGTACTACCATTGCCGACAAAACCTTTAACAGAACAACAACTCCGGGCATTGTTCATCCAGGTATCTTAGGAAACCTTGTTTCTGGTGAAGCATTACATGTTTCTGGAATTGCCGATAACTATGTTGACGATAACGTAAGTATCTACACAAATGTAAACATTAACTATACCTTAGCCGATAGCACTGGATTAGCAAACAACTATAGCTTAGCAGCAACAACTGCCGATGCTCATATTGTTCCTGCTCCTTTAAGCTATCCTTCTTTAGCAATCACTGCAAGAGACTATGACGCAACAACTGCCGTAGGAACAATCGTAAGAGGTTCACTTTCTGGATTAGTAAATGCTGAGTCATTCTCAACCATAAATGTAACTGCAACTCCTTATTCTTCGGCTGATGCAGGTTCACATAACACAACGTTAAGCTTTACATTCTCTGGACCAATTGGAAACGCAGCTACATCAAACTATAGCTTCCCATCGGTTGTTGTTTCAGGAACAGTAAATCCTAAAGCACTCTCTATAACAGCTCCAAGTATTGCGTCTAAAGCTTACGATGGAACGGTAACTGCTGGAACATTAACAATTGGAACTGTATCTGGCTTTATAGGAACTGAAACCGTAACAGCTACAGGATCTGCTGCCGATTATAGTTCAGCAAATGTTGGAAGTTATGCAGGCACAAATGTTTCTTACAGCTTACAAAACGGAACACATGGTGGAAAAGCAGCAAACTACAGTTTAGCTTCTGGTTCTGCAACCGGAGTTGTTACGAAAAAAGCTTTAACAATCACAGCTCCAAGTATTGCTTCAAAAGTATACGATGGTTCTGCAATAGCAGGAACAGTGACTGTAGGAACTTTATCGGGTATTGTTTCTCCAGAAACAGTATCGGTAACAGGAACGGCTGCCGATTATACTTCTAAAAATGTTTCTAGTTATCCTAATACTGTTATAAGTTATTCCCTTGCCGATGGCTCAGGATTAGCTTCTAACTATAGTTTAGTAAACGGAACAGCTACTGGAACAATCACTGCAAAAAGCTTAACAGTATCAGCAGTAGCATTCGACAAAACATACGATGCAAGTTCTACGGCTAACATAACATTAAGTAGTGATAAACTAGTAAGTGATAATATTACCTTAGCTAATACTTCTGCTACTTTTAATGATAAAACAGTTGCTCATGGAAAAACAGTATCGGTATCGGGAATTTCAATTTCTGGTGACGATGCTACCAATTATTCATTAGCAAATACGACAACGACAGCAACTGCTACGATTAATCCTACTTATATAACAGTAACAGCAAGTGCATCTGATAAAACATACGATGGTACAAATACTGCTACAGTTACTTTAAACTCGAATAAATATGAAATGGATGTAGTTACACTAGCAAATACTGCTGCTACTTTTGATACGAAGAATGTTGGTATTGAAAAAGCAATCAGTGTAACTGGAATTTCAATATCTGGTACAGATGCTGCTAACTATACCTTATATAGTACAACAGCTTCGACTATTGCTTCTATTTCTGCAGCAAGTTTAACCGTTACTGCTTCGGGACAAGATAAAGCATACGATGGCAATAATTCAGCTACCGTAACTTTCTCAAGCAATAAAGTAACAAACGATGATGTAACGATCTCAAATACCTTAACAACATTTGATTCTAAAAATGTAGGAACAGATAAAGATATCATTGCAGATAATATCAGCATTAGTGGAAACGATGCATCAAACTATACTTTAGCAAATACATTTACTCATGCAATTGCAGCTATAACTCCAAAGAGTTTAACCGTAAGAGCAAATGCAGATGATAAAATATATGATGCTACAACGATTGCAATTGTAAGTCTTTCTTCTAATAGTATTGGCGACGATGCTATCTCATTAACAAACGAATCAGCAACATTTGATTCTAAGAATGTAGGGACAGAAAAAGATATAACCGTAACAGGAATAAGCCTTAGTGGTGAAGATGCAGTGAACTATACCTTAGCAAACACTACAGCAATGACAGCTGCTGCTATAACTCCAGCAACAATTTCGGTTTGGGTTACTGCTTCCGACAAAGTATACGATGGTACAAACACAGCAACTGCAACCTTAAATAACAATGCAATTGATGGTGATAATATCTTTATCAACTATTTCGGTTCACAATTTATGGATAAGAATGTTGGAGAAGATAAAGATGTAGTAGCTTATGGTTTCCAAATTATGGGAGATGATGCAGCTAACTATGACTTAGAAAGTGATTACGCTTTTACATCTGCAAGTATTACTCCTGCAACTTTAACGTTTACGTTTGCAAATGTGACCAAACCATTCGACAACAGTGACTATTCACCATTCCATGGTCAATTTACTTCAAATGCTATAGAAGGAGATAATCTTCTTTTAATACCAGGATGGGTAACTTTCGATCAAAGAAATGTAGGAACAGGTATTGATGCAGCAATTGATGGCTTTGAAATATATGGTGATGATGCTAATAACTATTATGCACCAGATCAACAATATTTCACAACAGGTGATATCACTCCACTTCCAATTGCAGTATTTGCAACAATGGATGACAAAAGCTATGATGGATCTAAATCCGCATCAGTTATGCTTCAAAGTGATGATTGGTACTCTTATTTAGAAGATGTAACATTTAATTATGAGACTGCACAATATGATACTAAAAATGTTGGTGAAGATAAAGTAGTAACTGTTTCTGGTATTTCATTATCGGGAATTGGAGCAACAAATTATAGCTTAAAAAATACTGATACAACTTTATCAGTAGCCATTTTTGCTCTTCCTTTAGATGTAACTGCTAATGGTAATGATAAAACATACGATGGCACAAACAGTGCAACAGTTGGAATAAGTTCAAATGCAATTAATGGTGATGATGTAACATTTGCATACACATCGGCACTATTTGCTAATAAAATGATTGGACAAGGAAAAGAAATCGATGTTACTGAAATACGATTACTTGGTTCTGATGCTTCAAACTATAGCTTAAATAATACAACTGCTACAACTTCGGCTGCAATTACAGCAGCAAGCTTAACCGTTTCTGCAACTGTTGCCGATAAAACCTACGATGCAAACAATACTGCTACCGTAACATTATCGAGCAACAAGGTTGAAGGTGATGCAATAGCAATTTCTAAAACCGCAGCAACATTCGATACTAAAAATGTTGGTACTGCTAAAACCGTTTCGGTATCAGGAATAAGTATTATAGGTGAAGATGCTTCTAATTATTCATTAGCAAACACTACTACCACTACTACAGCTGCAATTTCTAAAGCTCCTTTAGCTGTAACAGCAACTGCAAGTGATAAAGAATACGATGGAACCAACCTTGCTATTGCTACCTTAAGCAATAACAAATTGGCCGATGATGTTATTACAACCGCATACACTACAGCAACCTTCGATAACAAAGAAGTAGGAACTGGTAAAACAGTAACTGTTTCTGGAATCTCAATTGGAGGAACAGATGCTGGAAACTATACGGCTAATACTTCTACCACAGCAACTGCATCTATCGGTATTCGTACTTTAACGATCACTGCTCAAACAGAAACTAAAACATACGATGGTACTACAACATCTACAATAACTCCTGTTCTTACGTCAGGTGTTCTTGAAGAAGGTGATGTATTAGCATTTACTCAATCATTTGCTACAAGCAATGCTGACTCAGTTATTACCATAACTCCTTCAGGTATTGTAAACGATGGCAATGATGGAAACAACTATACTTACAATTTTGTAAGTACAACAGGTAAAATAAGACCACGTAGCTTATCTATAGCAGGAACATCAGTATCGAAAGTATTCGATAACACAACAACTGCTGGTTTAGTAACTCCAGGAACGGTAAGTAATATCGTTTCTCCAGAAACTTTAGTTATTACCGGAACTGCAAGTTCATATGGATCGGGAAATAAAAACGCTGGTGCTATCTATAATGGTATTACTGTAAATTATGCATTAGCTAATGGAACAGGTTTAGCTTCTAACTATCGTTTAGCTTCAAGCACGGTATCAGGAACTATTACTCCAAAACCATTATCTATTACTGCAGCAACAATAGCTTCTAAAGTATATGATGGAACAACAACTCCTGCAACATTAACGATAGGCACCGTTAGCGGATTTATCTCTGGTCAATCATTTGATGTGGCTGGAACGGCTGCAAATTATTCAACTGCAAATGTTGGAACAACGCCAGTAAGTATTTCTTATGCACTTGGTGGACATCCACAAGGTGGTGCTGTTGTTGGAAACTATAGTTTAGCAAATACAACTGCTAATGCTACGGTAACTGCAAAAGCATTGACTATTGCTTCGGCTGCTGCAACATCTAAACAATATGATGGATCAATCTCGGCAGTACTTACTGGAACATTACAAGGAATTGTAGGTTTAGACAATGTAACAGCATCGTTAACCGGAACCTTTGCAACAAATACAGTGGCAAATGCAAAATCGGTTACATCTACTGCAACATTAGCAGGTACTGCAAGTGCAAACTATAGCTTAACACAACCAACAGGCTTAACTGCAAATATTACAGCGAAAGTTTTAACAATTGCAAATGCCTCTGTAAGCAATAAAGGATATGATGGAACAAATACAGCTTCAGTAAGTGGTACATTATTGGGTGTTATTGGAAGTGATAATGTTACATTATCATTATCGGGAACATTCAACAACAAAAATGTAGCTACTGCAAAAGCGGTAACATCTACATCTACAATCGCTGGTAGTGAAAGTGCTAATTATACATTAACACAACCTTCGGGCTTAACTGCCGATATTACTCCAAAAGTAATTACCGTAGCAAGTCCAATGGTATCTTCTAAAATATATGATGGTTCAACAACTGCAACATTATCGGGTTCATTAACCGGAGTTGTTGGTGGCGATGTTGCAACCCTATCTGCTTCTGGAAGCTTTAACAATAAAAATGTAGGAACTGTAAAAGCAGTAACATCAACATCTACGATTATTGGAACTGATGCAGGAAACTATAGCTTAACACAACCTTCAGGTTTATCGGCCGATATCACGGTGAAAGCATTAACAATTGCTGGAACTACCATTGCCGATAAACAATACGATGGCACACAAGTAGCAGGAACAGTAATCCCAGGAACATTGGGAGGTTTAGTATCAGGCGAAACATTGCAAGTATCGGGTGTATCGAGCGATTATATTGATGACAACATCAGTACTTATATTGACAACAGCATTAGCTACACTTTAGCTGATGGATCTGGATTAGCAAGTAACTATAGCTTAGCAAATGGAACTGCTTCTGGTAAAATTGTACCAAAAGTATTAACCTTCCCAAGTATAGCATTTGCCGATAAAGTTTATGATGGAACTACAACAGCTGCAACCTTAACCACAGGAACCGTAAATGGATTAGTAGCTGGTGAATCATTTATCATTACGCCATCTGCTTCTGCTTACTCAAGCAAAGATGCTGGTGTACGTACTTCAACAGTAAGCTTTACCTTAACTGGTCCAGTAAGCAATGCAACACTCGACAATTATGTTTGTCCTTCGGTTGTTGTGAATGCAACGATTCTGCCAAAAGCATTATCTATATCTGCTCCAAGTATAGCTTCTAAAGTTTATGATGGAACAACAAATGCTGCAGCGGTAACGGTTGGAACAGTATCAGGCTTTATTAATACAGAAACGGTAACAGCTACAGGAACTGCTGCTGCTTACCAAGCTGCTGATGTTAACACTTACAATGTAGCTGTTTCTTATACCTTAGCTAATGGAACAAATGGTGGTTTGGCAACAAACTATAGTTTAGCTTCGGGTTCTGCTAATGCTACGGTAACTGCAAAAGCACTTACAATTGCTGGAACAACTGCAACGAAAGTATACGATGCTACGTTATCTGCTGGAACTCCATCTATAGGAACACTAACGGGATTAGTACAAGCTGGTGATGTTACTACAACAATTGCAAGTATTGCAAATTATACAAGCAAGAATGTAACAGGATCTTCTCCTCAAACAGTAGCGGTAACCTACACATTACATTCAGGAAATGTAAGTGCAGTAAACTATACGTTGGCAAATGGAAATGCATTAGCAGCAATAACTCCTGCTAATCTTACTATCACGGCAAACAATAGTACTAAATACACGGGCAACGCTACCCTATTCACAGGTACTGAATTTACAACATCAACTTTACTTTCGGGAGATGCAGTTAGTTCAGTAACTTTAACAAGTGCAGGTGCTGGATCTGATGCTGTAGCTAATATTTACAGTATTACACCAAGTAATGCAGTTGGAACAGGAGTATCGAACTATACTATTCAATACATAAATGGAACTTTAGATGTTCAAGAATCACAAGCTACGGTAACTGGTGGTGGATCGGTAAACTGGTCGACATGGCATCCTAATTCAGATATCATCATCGTACAAGATGGTGAACTGATCATTGATGCTCCAGCAGTAGTAAATCTTGCAGATATCACTATCAAATCGGGAGGTAAATTAACTTTAGCTCCAGGAGTAACCTTAGTTGTAACGGGCGATTTCAATATCGAAAGTGATGCAACAAGAACGGGAACTTTTGTAGACGAAGGTGGAACACTATCAATTGGTGGAAGTATTCATGTACAACAATATCTAACGGGAGCCGGTGGTTCTACACCAAACGGAAGACATTGGTATGTAACAAGTCCTTTAATTAATGGAACAAGTGCTGCATTCAATGTAGCAGATGGTAACAAACTATGGTACTATAATGAATCGGCATTTGCATATTCTCCAATTACAAATAACACAACTGCTTTATCACCATTCGAAGGTTTAGTTACAAGAATGGGTGCTAATTCTGATGCAGACTTTGTTGGAAATAACAGCAATACCTTTAACACTGGTGATTTAACGATTGCAAACTTAAGTCGTACTGGTACAAGCAATGCAGAACGTGGTTATCATTTAATTGGAAACCCTTATCCTTCATATATCGATTGGGATAATGTTACTAAAACAAATGTATTACCTACAATCTGGTACAGAACAGCAAATAATGCAGGTACAATGTTGTTTGACACATACAATGCCTTAAGTGGTGTAGGAACAAGCTTAAACGGACAAGAAGTAACCGGCTTTATTCCTCCAATGCAAGCAGTTTGGGTACGAGTAAGTACCGATGGAACAGAAGGAGCATTACAATTCAATAATGCCGATAGAAGTCATCAAGTAGATGCTGCTCATAATAACTTAAAAGCAGACGTTATTAAAGACTTAGTTTCATTAACGGTATCGAACGGTACAGAAGCTGACGAAGCGATTGTAGTATTCAATCAATCGGCATCAAACAGTTTAGATGGATATGATTCACCAAAAATGTTTGTAGAAAACAAATCAGTTCCACAAATCTATACTGCAGCTAGTGGTGAGAATTTAGTAATCAATGGTCTATCAGACATTGCTTCTAACCCATCGATAGCCGTTGGATTTAAAACAAACACTGCAGGAATGTATACAATCTCGTTGAAAGACATTAAAGGCTTAGATGGTGTTCATGTAACGCTTAATGATGCCCTTACTGGTAAATCACAAGATTTAACTACAAATTCTACCTATTCGTTTGTTTCTGATTCTACAAACAATCTGAATCGTTTCTCTCTTAGCTTGAAATCAGATCTTACCTATCAATCAATAAGTAAAAACGAAATCACAATCTATACAACTCAAAATAGTATAGTCGTGAAAAATTCGAATGCTGTAAATGGTACGGTAGATGTTATTGATTTAATCGGTCATGTTATAGCTACTGCAGCATTGCAAGGTCAAACAACAATAGTAGATGCTCCGGAAGTTTCGGGAACATATCTTGTGAGAGTTACAACCAATAGTTCAACAGTTACCAAAAGAATAATTATTATAAAAGAATAAAACCTTAAACGTTAAATCAAAATCATATGGAAACAAACGAAAAAGAACATGTCGGTGCAAAACAGAAATATTCTGCACCGACAATTAAATCAATTAGAATTGATAATCAAATATCAATGGTGATGATGTCTCCACCGGTAGAACCGGGTGCCGTTCTACAACAAACGAAAGAAAACCCTTTCAAAATAACGAAAGCGTAATAAAAAAAGAGGCTGATTTCACTATGAATTCAGCCTCTTTTTTTATGCGATTACATAAACGGTTATTCCATTGTCATAACAATTTCTGGAATTAACAATAACAGTACCCTCTATTGTTAATTTTGAAAGAACAACATCATGCAACCGAATTAATTTATTCAGTTGTTTGGCTGGTCTTATTTTTTGTTGTTTACATTCATTTTAATGTTGTTTACCATTAGTTATAGCAGCATGATTTATTATATACTATATTTGCAGGCGATTTAATATTTAGTTTACATTGTAAACTAAATTCGTCCTTTAGGAAATAATGATATTCGGTCAAAATAATATAGTAAAACAGCAAATGACAGCCTCAACAAATATATCGATCAAAAATAGTTTCGTAGTCATTTTTGCAATGAACTTGGTGTTATTAAGCTTTTGTTCTATTGCTCAAACAAAATCGACTACAGATAGCGTTCAACCATTAAACTTAGACCAGTGCATTGTTTACGCATTGAAAAATCAACCGAATGTATTGCGTTCCGATTTAGATATTGATATAGCCAAAAAGAATAACGAAATAAAACTTTCGGCATGGTTACCTCAAGCAAATCTAAATGCCAATTATGTTCATTATAATCAATTGCCAACAACATTAATCACTAATTCAGCAAATCCAAACGGTCCCCTTTTAAAGCAAAATACCGGAATAGCAAATACCTTCATTCCTCAATTAACAATAACCGAAACAATTTTTAGTCCTGATGTAGCTTATGCCGCTAGTAGTGCCCGGTTACTGGTTCAACAAGCACAACTATCGAACGACAGTACAAAAATTAACCTCGTTGCAAATGTGAGTAAATCGTTTTACAATGTATTATTCACTCTTGAGCAAATTACCATTTTAAAAGAAGATACGCTTCGATTAGCACGAAATGTGGGCGATGCATACCATCAATATATAGGTGGTATTGTCGATAAAACAGATTATAAAGAAGCATTTATCTCGCTCAATAATTCGAAAGCTGCTTTACGACAAGCAAAAGAAAATGTAGTACCACAATATGCTACCTTAAAACAATTAATAGGTTTTCCCCCGGAGAAAAACTTTAGTATTTCGTTCGATACCTTACAAATGATTCGCGATATAGCTTTCGATACCACACAAGTCCTAAAGTTCGAAAATCGAATTGAATTCAAACAAATAGAAACGGCGAAAGCATTACAAAAGAAAAATGTGGAATACAATAAATCGAAGTTTTTACCAACCTTGTCGGCATTCTATAATTATAACTACGAATACGAGAATCCATCGTCATCACGTTTGTTTTCTCAAGCGTATCCCTATTCTTATTGTGGGGCAACGCTTAGTCTTCCATTATTTACCGGAATGCAACGATTAGGAAATATACAAAAAGCAAAATTGCAACAACAACAACTCAATTTGTCCGAAACCGGATTGCAATTGAGCATCTACTCACAATATACCGCAGCTTTGGCTCAATATAAGAGTAATCTCTATAATTTAAATATATTAAACGATAATGTAGCTATGGCTAAAGAAGTTTATAACGTGGTAACATTGCAATATAAACAAGGCGTAATTCCTTATTTAAATGTGATTACTGCCGAATCGAATGTTATGTCGTCTGAGATCAACTATTATAATGCATTATTCCAAGTATTATCGAGCAAGGTTGATTTAGAAAAAGCAATGGGTAATACACTAACAAAAAAATAACGAAAAAGAATCGCTTCAATGAAAAAAGTATCTGTAGTATTAGTAATGAGTTGCCTATTCTTAGCAGCTTGTTTTCATAAACAAATGCCACCAACACCTCCGGTACCGGTGAACCTTTGTAACGTAAAATCTCAATCGGTGTTATATTACGATAAGTTTCCGGCAAATATAGCTGCGTTAAGTCAGGTCGATTTACGTCCGCAAGTGCAAGGCTATATCACGGGTATTTTCTTTACTGAGGGCGACCATGTTCATAAAGGTCAGAAACTGTACGAAATAGATCGTCAATTATTTCAAGAAAGTTACGATCAAGCAAAAGCAAATGTTGAAGTTGCAGAAGGGAACTTAAAACAAGCTCAACAAGACGCCGATCGTTATACCTATCTTAATACTTACGAAGCTGTTGCCAAACAAACATTGGATCATGCAGTGATTTCGTTACAAAACGCAAAGAACATGGTTAAATCGGCTCAGCAATCGTTAAAAATGGCTCAAACGAATTTGAACTATTCTATTATCACCGCTCCTTTTGATGGAACAATAGGCTTTAGTCAGGTAAAATTAGGGAATATGGTTACAGCAGGTCAAACGATATTAAATACAATTTCGACCGACGATCCGATGGGAGTTGATTTCTTGATTTCGGAAAAACAATTAACCCATTTCGAAGATCTGAAGAATGGAAAACAAGCCGATCTTGATTCTTTATTCACCATAATCTTACCTAATGAAGTAGCATATCCACACATTGGAAAGCTATCGGTAATTGATAGAGCTGTTGATCCGCAAACTGGAACGATACGCGTAAGGGTTGTATTTCCAAATCCCGATCATACCTTAAGACCCGGTACAAGCTGTACCTTAAAAGTGCATAATCAAGAAAAGAGTCCTAAATTAGTAATACCAAACCGTGCTGTTGTTGAATTGATGGGCGAATATTTTGTGTATGTGTTAAAAGATACCATTGCAAAGAATCTCGACGATACCAATAAAACGCATCCTGCATTGATGGCTGTACAAAAGAAGATACAATTAGGACAAGTAATCGCTCCCAATATCATCGTTAAACAAGGACTTGAGGTAAACGAAAAGATTGTGGTCGATGGAGTACAATCGCTTCATACCGGTTCAATTGTTGATACGGCATTTAAACCGAAATTTGTGAGTCCTCTACCAAAACATTAAGATTTTGAACGCTTCCATTTCATGTACCTTATTTCGAAATAGATTATGATTGCAAATACCTTTATAAAAAGACCGATTACCGCAATCGTTGTATCGCTTGTATTGGCATTCATTGGGGTGATATGTATCATTAACCTTTCTGTAAACCAATATCCTAACATTACACCACCGGTTGTTCAAGTTGCTGCTCAATATACAGGAGCCGATGCTCAAACGGTAGAACAAACCGTGGCTACTCCCATAGAAGAACAGGTTAATGGTACGCATGGCATGGAATATATGCAAAGCAATAGTACCAATAATGGATTGATGACCATCAACACAACCTTCAAAATAGGTACTGATGTTGATGTAGCAACCCTTGATGTTCAAAACCGCGTAAGTATAGCTCAACCCCTCCTTCCAACAGCTGTAAGCCGGTTAGGAATAACGGTACGTGCTGTAAATCCAAGTGCATTGATGTTGGTTGCGTTATATTCGCCAAAAAACTCACACAACATTACCTTTCTCGATAATTACACCAATATCTTTATCATGGATGCTTTGCTCCGTGTGCCGGGCGTTGGTGCTATAACATCGCTTGCCGATAATTTCAGTATGCGTGTTTGGGTTAACCCCGATAAGATGGCTGCTTATTCTTTAACTGCTAGCGATGTTATTGCTGCATTGAACGAACAAAACCTACAGGTAGCAGCCGGATCAACAGGAGTACCACCACAACAAAAAACACAAAGTTTTGAGTTGAGTGTAATGGTTAATGGTAGGTTGAGCAAAGTTTCCGACTTCGAAAAGATAATTGTAAAGACTATGCCAGGCACCGGCGAGATGGTTTATTTGAAAGATATCGCAAGAATAGAATTGGGCAAGTTCACTTATTCGAGTAATTCATATGTCGACAATAAACGAGCTTCAATTCTGCAATTATATCAAACTCCCGGAAGCAATGCTTTAGAAACAGCAAATGGCATAACCAAAGCATTGCAGGATCTAAAGAAATCGTTCCCTACCGATGTCGATTACAAAATACCTTTCGAAACGGTAACGGTTGTAAAAGTATCGATGCAGGAAGTTGTAGAAACATTGCTTATCGCTCTTTTACTTGTGGCATTTGTTGTTTATTTATTCCTTCAAAATTGGAGAGCAACGCTTATCCCTATTCTTGCAATTCCCGTTTCTATTCTTGGCACCTTTGCCTTTTTTATTCCGCTCGGTTTTACTATCAACACCCTTACCATGTTTGGTTTTGTGCTGGCAATTGGGATTGTGGTAGACGATGCTATTATTGTGGTAGAAGCTGTGCAACATTATATCGACGAGAAGAAGATGTCGGTTAAAGATGCAACCTATGCAGCAATGCAAGATATTTCGGCTCCGGTAATTGCAATTGCTTTGATCTTAGCTTCGGTGTTTGTACCGGTTGGTTTTATTCCCGGAATTGTAGGTCGTTTATATCAACAATTTGCTATCACTATTGCCGTATCTATTCTATTATCGGCATTTATTGCTTTATCGTTAACGCCTGCTCTTTGTATCCTTTTATTAAAACCATATCATATCGATGCTAAAGCAAAAGGAGTAAGTAAATTGTTTTTCCGTTTTAACACTTGGTTCGAATCAATAACAAAGAACTATTCGAATGGTGTGCATAATGGCATCAAGAAATCGAGATATGTTATTGTTTTATTAGTATGTATTGGCATTGCAACCTTCTATTTATTTCAACAAAAACCTACGGGATTCATTCCAAGCGAAGACGATGGTTTGGTATATGTTACCTACGAATTGCCCGAAGCATCAGCAACAACACAATCGGTTGATGTGATGAATAAGCTGATGAAAGTTATTTCAACCACTCCGGGTATTGAACATTATGCCGCTTTAGCAGGATTTAATGTTATTAATGGAAGTACAAAATCGAATAGTGGAACAATCTATTGTCAGCTTAAACCATGGGAGAAACGTAAAAAGGCAAGCGAACAAATCCCAAATCTGCTTGATATCATGCGAGCTCGTATTGCGAAAGCTAATATAAAAAATGCTAATATTGTTGTTATTCCTCCAGCTCCGATTCCCGGCATTGGACAAACTGCCGGTTTCAGTTTCCAAATAGAACAACGTAACACCAACGACGATGTTCATGCATTTGAGAAAGTGGTAAATAAATTTGTTGTCGAAGCAAATAAGAATCCCGCAATATCGCATGCTTTCAGTTATTATTCGGCACATACACCAAGTTGTAATTTGACGGTTAATAGAGAGAAATGCAAAAAGATGGGAGTTAACATTTCCGATGTCTTTACCGCTATCCAAACCTTTATGGGAAGTATTTATGTTAATGATATCACCTTATACAACCGTACTTTCCACGTTGTTGTTCAAGCTGACACTACCTATAGAAAAATGATTACCAGCATGGATAAGTATTATGTTCGTAATCAAATGGGAACAATGTTGCCCTTAAGTTCGCTCATCAGTTATAGTCCTACAGAAACTGCTCCTTTGCAATCACACTTCAACATATTCCGCTCGGCAGAAGTAGATGGAGGTTCGGCCGATGGCTACAGTAGTGGACAAGCTATTGACGCTTTGAAAGAAGTAGCTGCCAAAGTATTGCCACAAGGATATGGTTACGATTTTTCAGGATTGAGCTACGAAGAAATACAAGCCGGATCGCAAACTATTTATATCTTCCTATTTTCGCTCTTGTTTGTATTCTTGTTTCTTGCTGCCTTATACGAAAGCTGGTCGGTACCCTTATCGGTGTTGTTGGCGGTGCCAATTGGAGCATTCGGAGCAATTATCACCCTTGTTTGTATTCCTAGCTTAACGAATAACGTTTATGCTCAGATTGGTTTAATCACCTTAATTGGTCTTGCGGCTAAAAATGCCATTCTTATTGTTGAATATGCCAAAGTAAGAGTCGATGCAGGCGAAGATTTGATACAATCGACCTTAACTGCAGTGAGTTTACGCTTACGTCCTATTATAATGACATCAATGGCATTTATTCTGGGAGTTTTGCCTTTGGTAATGGCAACCGGAGCTGGAGCAGTAGCACGTCGTACTATTGGATTTACCGTTTTAGGCGGAATGATAGCTGCATCGTCGTTAGCTATCTTTATCGTTCCGGTATTATTTGTTGTAATAATCAAAATTGCATATGGAAAGAAACAACTTGACGATCTCAAACAACAACACGATAGGTCGATTACAGAAGCTTAAAGATAATTATGAATTGTGAATTATGAATTAAGGAAACATACTAAACTAATGAGAGTCAAGACCCCAAACCCCTAAAGGGGCTTTAATGCGTACTTTACAATTGAAATGGTTAGTTAAACAGTAGGGAAAAAAGACGCTAAAACAAAGAGTCAATGTCTCAATTATGATAACGCGTTAAAGCCCCTTTTAGGGGTTTGGGGTTCTATCTTCAATGTTAAAAGTCTGTTTCTTTAACTAAACAACATTAATTAAAAATTAAGAATTAAAAATGAGGCAGTGTAAAACATGATTTCTGATACTTTTATACGAAGACCGGTCACGTCAATTGTAATATCGCTTGTAATAGTGATATTGGGAGCTATCTGTATTTATGTGCTTCCGGTAAACCAATATCCCAATATAACACCACCTGCCGTATCGGTATCGGCAAGCTATACGGGTGCCGATGCTGTAACGGTAGAACAAACCGTTGCCACTCCACTGGAAGAAGCCATCAATGGAGTTCATGGCATGGAATATCTAACGAGTAATAGCACCAGTACCGGTTCGATGTCTATCAATGCAACCTTTAAAGTTGGTACCAACATAAATATTGCCACGCTTGATGTACAAAATAGAGTTGGGATAGCTAAACCGTTATTGCCATCGTCGGTAAGTAGATTGGGGATAACTGTACGAGCAAGGAATGTGAGTTCGTTAATGAATGTAACGCTTTTTTCGCCCAAAGGATCGCACAATATTACCTTTCTCGATAATTATGCCAATATCTATCTGGTTGATGCTTTATTGCGAGTACCGGGCGTTGGCGATGTGTCGAGTCGTGGCGATAACTTTAGCATGCGAATCTGGTTGAATCCCGATAAAATGGCCTCATATTCATTAACACCTCAAGATGTTATAGCTGCTCTAAATGAACAAAATGTTCAAGTAGCAGCCGGATCGGTTGGTGCACCACCACAATATACATCGCAAACGAACGAATTAAATATACTTGTCAATGGACGTCTTAATAAAGCATCCGATTTCGAAAAAGTAATTGTTAAAACGCTACCGTCATCAGGCGAAATGGTCTATTTAAAAGATGTCGGAAGGGTAGAGTTGGGCAAATTCACCTATTCGAGTAATGCTTATGTTGATGGAAAACGAGCGTCTTATTTGATGGTATATCCGCTTCCAACAGCAAATGCGCTTGATGTAGCAAACGGAGTCGTTGAAACGCTCGATAAGCTCAAAAAGACATTCCCCGAAGATGTTGATTATAAAATTCCTTTCGAAGCTGTTACCATTGTTAAAGTTTCGATGAGAGAAGTATTTTATACACTCATAATAGCTTTGTGTCTGGTTGCATTTGTGGTTTTCCTTTTTCTACAAAACTGGAGAACAACAATTATCCCTTTACTTGCAATTCCGGTTTCGATTCTCGGAACATTTATCTTTTTTGTTCCTCTTGGTTTTACCATCAATACTCTAACTATGTTTGGTTTTGTATTGGCAATAGGTATTGTGGTTGACGATGCAATTATTGTGGTTGAAGCAGTACAACATTATATTGATGTTCAGAAATTATCGCCTATTGAGGCAACCAAACATGCAATGAAAGATATTACAGCTCCTGTTATTGCCGTTGCTTTAATATTGGCATCGGTATTTGTTCCGGTAGCATTTATTCCCGGAATTGTTGGTCGCCTATATCAACAGTTTGCAATTACAATAGCTGTTTCAATATTGATATCGGCATTTATAGCATTATCGTTAACTCCGGCACTTTGTACATTGTTACTGAAACCACATCATATCGATAAAAAATCGAAAGGATTAAATAAGCTCTTCTTTAAGTTCAATACCTGGTTCAACCGATTTACGGTTCGTTATTCAGCTGGGGTTAAAAAAGGTATTTATTCATCGAAATATGTTATTATCCTTTTAGTATGTATTTGTGTGGCTACCTATTTCTTATTCCGATTAAAACCATCCGGCTTTATTCCTAATGAAGATTTAGGACGCGTTTATGTTACCTACGAAATGCCCGAATCGTCTTCAACAACACAATCGGTTGAGCTCATTAATAAACTCATGGCTGTTGTAGCTAAAACACCGGGGGTTGCTCATTACTCAGCTGTATCGGGAATGAATGTTATGAATGGAGCAATGAAATCGAATAGTGGTACAATATTCGTTCAGCTTAAACCGTGGGACGATCGCAAAAACCCGAAAGAACAAGTTCCTGCACTTATAGAAGAAATGTTAAGACGCATAAACGATGCAAATCTTAAGAATGCAAAAATTGTTGTTATGCAACCGGCTCCTATACCTGGTATAGGACAATCGGCAGGCTTTAGTTTTCAAATACAACAACGTAACACAAACGACGATGTTCATGCCTTTGAAAAAGTTGTTAAACGTTTCATTGCCGAAGCAAATAAGAATCCTGCCATTATGCGAGCCGTGAGTTATTATTCGGCACATACGCCTAGTTATAATTTATCGGTCGATCGAGAAAAATGTAAGAAGATGGGTGTTAACGTTACCGATGTCTTTTCTACCATTCAATCGTATTTAGGAAGTTCGTTCGTTAATGACTTTACGCTTTATAACAGAACATTCCACGTGGTGATTCAAGCTGATACCGTATTTCGAAGAGTTATTGGCGATTTGGATAAATATTATATTCGCAATCAAAAAGGCGAAATGTTGCCTATTCGTTCGCTCATTCATTATAATCCAATTGAAGCTGCACCGGTGGTATCGCATTTTAATATATTCCGTTCGGCTCAGGTTGATGGCGGTTCAGGTTTCGGTTATAGTACAGGGCAAACAATTGAGGCGTTAAAACAAATTGCTGCAAAAGTGTTACCACAGGGTTATGGTTACGAATTTTCAGGATTGAGCTACGAAGAAATAGTAGCCGGAGGTCAAACGATGTATATCTTTATGCTATCGCTCGTTTTTGTATTCTTGTTTCTTGCTGCATTATACGAAAGCTGGTCGGTTCCCTTTTCTGTTATGTTATCGGTTCCAATCGGTGCATTTGGAGCCATTTTAACGTTAACCTTTATTCCGGCTCTGAGCAATAACGTTTATGCTCAAATTGGATTGATTACCTTAATCGGTCTTGCGGCTAAAAATGCTATCCTTATTGTTGAATATGCGAAAGTGCGTGTTGATAGTGGCGAAGATGTAATCAATTCAACCATCGATGCCGTTCGTCTTCGTTTACGACCTATCATCATGACATCCTTAGCCTTTATCTTTGGTGTTTTGCCCCTTGCTCTTGCAACAGGTGCCGGAGCTGTTGCCCGAAAAACCATTGGCTTTACCGTGTTGGGAGGAATGATTGCTGCCTCATCATTAGCAATATTTATCGTTCCTGTTTTATTTGTGGTGATTGTGAAAATTGCGTATGGTAAAAAACAATTGGAATACTTAAAACAGCATCGTGCCGAATTGCTTGTTGATGTGCCAAAGGTTGACGATGAGGAAGAAGATACTATTCAAGAATAATAGTCTTCATTATTATTGTTTTGTTGGCGGGGATTTGTAGTCTATGAATAGTAGTAAGCAAGCAAAGAAGAATATATTAGTTGCTCATCGTTTGATTCTAAAGATTTGAAGATATTGTACTAATAACTAATAATTAAAAACTAAAAACTAAAAACTAAAACAACGTTATCTTAATTAGATGTTCAATAGTATCTTGTAAACTATAATTCTCATTTTAGTTATATAGTAGTATGACTATAAGTCCGTGCTCAATGTCATAAAGTTAAGGAATATAGCCTTGAAATGATAATTTATTTTGTGACGTGAACACCCCAAACCCCTAAAAGGGGCTTTAACAGCCTGACTGTTAGGCTAGGTTGTTTCTTTTTTTGCAGGTCATTATATCTCTTATTATTCAATGATAAAGGAATTAATAGTGAGATATCTTAAATCTTTTAGAGAGCTTATTAAAGCCCCTTTTAGGGGTTTGGGGTGCTTTTTGCACTATCAATAAATGATGTTTCTTAACTTAATTACATTAAGTCCGTGCAAGCAAAAACACAAAGGTCTTTCACAAAGTCGCTCAAAGGGTTTTTAGTTATATAGTAGTATGACTATAAGTCCGTGCTAGCAATAGCGTTTTTTTATTATCTCCACTTTGGTTCGAAAGGAAGTCTTTCACCATCTGCCGTTGTATGTTCCTCGAGCGAATTTTCTTTCGATTGGACTACCATATATATCATTTTCTCGTCAGAAGCATTACATATACCTCGTTTACCATTCGGAGCAACACGAATTACACTACCTTCTTTTATGGTAAAACAGTCGTCGTCTACTTGAAAAAATCCGAAACCTTTTAGTACAATATAGGTCTCTTCGTTTTTACGGTGAATATGGAAATAGGGCTGTTCTGAATGTGGAGGAAGCGAATTAAACGAAATTTCGGTACCCGATGCTTTGGTAGCATCTTTTAAGAATACTTTACCTTCTATGAGCTTTTTATTTATAGGATGAATCAGGGAATAATCCATAAGATCGTTTAAATTACCTAAGTCAACAGCACTGTAATTTGTATTTTCCGATAGTTTTTCAATTGTTTTCATATAGTACTATTTAATTGTTGCTTGTGATTAGTCGTTAACCGTATAGTGATATTACAAGCCTCTGTTTCCATTGATATCTTCCAGTGATTGTCAACCATGAAAACAAATTCCATAATAAATACAAACGATTTGAAAGATGAAACGATTACAAAAAATAATAAAAGTAAAGCTGTAAATGATGTAACTATTATCAAAAACTATATAACATCTGGATCAATCAAAGAATCTAATTTCGTGATCGTATCAATAGTCATTCATATTTTAATAAATAGAAATCATGGGGAATAATAAATATTCTAAAACAAAAATGCTTCAATTTGCTTTAATTACAGCCATATCATTAGTCATATACGCGTTTACTAACGGTAAAAATGTCAATGATTCTAAATCTGTTGCAAACGATCAAAATGAAGCAGAATATGCAAACACCAATAAAGAAAAGGATTCAAAATTTCTTGTTGATGTAGCTGAAATTAATCTAAAGGAAATAAAGTTAGGTCAACTGGCTCAGCAAACAAGTATGAATTCTGATGTCAAAGAACTTGGGAAAATGATGGAAACAGCACATAGTAAATGTATGAACACACTAACTATTTTAGCCAAGAAAAAGGCAATTGCAATTCCAACAGTATTAACCGAGAATGGAAATGATGCTTACAAAAAGTTAAGCAAGGTATCAGGAACATCTTTTGACAAAGAGTATTGCGATATGATGATAAACGGACATAAAGCTGCTATAGCTGAATTCGAAAAAGTAATAAAAGAAACGACTGATGCAGATATTAAACAATTTGCTACATCCACGCTTCCTGAATTACAATCACATCTTGAACATGCAACTACCTGCCAAAAGAAATGTGAAAAATGAAATGTCTCGGAATATGTTATTATAATTCGATAGAATAGAAAATGATAAGATCTCGTATTTTGCTACTTTTATAATAACGGCTATAATTTGTTTCTGAAGTACATTACTTATAATGTACTTCAGAAATATTTTCTTTATGAATAGAAAAGAACGATAGCTTACTTGTGTCTAATGCTTAACTCTTCTTTATTATAATTGTTTCAAATGTAATGAAATTGAAAATAATGCAATTTTAAATAAAACGAATGGATAATTTACTAGCTGCTCGATCACAAATGACCATTTCTTTTGTGTTTCACATTGTTTTTGCATGTATTGGAATGACTATGCCCTGGTTAATGTTTGTTGCCGAATTAAAATGGATAAAAACAGGCAAACAAGTTTATCTCGATTTAGCTAAAGCCTGGTCGAAGGGTGTTGCAATTTTCTTTGCGGTAGGTGCGGTATCCGGAACGGTGTTATCGTTTGAACTAGGATTGCTTTGGCCAACATTTATGCTCCATGCCGGTGCTATTATAGGTATGCCTTTCTCATGGGAAGGCACAGCCTTTTTTATAGAAGCTATTGCATTGGGATTTTTCTTATATGGATGGAATCATGTAAATAAATGGATTCATTTGGCATCAGGGCTTGTGGTAGGCATTGCAGGAGTCGTATCGGGTATATTTGTTGTTGCAGCTAATGCATGGATGAATAGTCCCGCTGGTTTTGATTGGGTTAATGGTCATGCCATACATATCGATCCTTTAAAAGCAATGTTCAATAAGGCTTGGGTTCAACAAGCTTTACATATGACAATTGCAGCTTTTGCTTCGACATGTTTTGCGGTGGCTGGCATACACGCACTCATGTTGCTTTACCATAAAGGGAATGTCTTTCATTCAAATGCAATAAAGATTGCTCTTGCATTTGGAGTTGTGGCTGCCTTTCTGCAGCCGATTAGCGGTGATATCTCGGCAAAAAATGTTGCTGAAATCCAACCCACAAAATTAGCTGCAATGGAGTCGTTATTTAAAACCTCAAAACCTGCATCACTTGTCATTGGAGGAATACCTGACGTTACCCATGAAACGGTAAACTATGGCATTCATATTCCAAAATTGCTCAGTTTTCTGGCTCATGGCGACTTTAATGCCGAAGTGCAAGGCTTGGATAAAACGAATAAAGCCGATTGGCCGCCGGTGTTAATTGTTCATATTGCATTTCAAGTAATGGTATTCATGGGTTCCTTGATGATTGGAGCTGGATTCTTATATCTGCTTTTTAGTTTTCAATGGAAAGAAAATCTTAAAAAACGATGGTGGTTAAAACTATTGGTTTGCCTTACACCAGTTGGCTTTATAGCCGTTGAAGCAGGATGGATTGTTACTGAAGTAGGTCGCCAACCTTGGATTATTTATGGTATTATGAAAACCAAAGATGCCGTTACGCCCATGCCGGGTATACAGTATCCATTCTTTCTCATAACGGTAATCTATCTATTATTGACTTTTGTTGTCTTTCTATTGCTGTACCGCCAAATTAAGGCAATTCATACAAATACTCTAAATCTCAACAATCATGACTGATATTGTCGTATTCGTGTTAGCAGTTTCTCTTCTGCTTTATGTACTGCTTGGTGGTGCTGATTTTGGTGCCGGAATTGTAGAAATATTTACCGGTAAAAAAGGAAGTGATGTTATCTCAAAGGCAATTGCTCCTATTTGGGAAGCAAATCATGTTTGGCTGATATTGGTTATTGTTATTCTTTTTAATGGTTTCCCTCAGGTATATAGCAACCTTACTACCTATTTGCATATCCCTCTTTTCATTATACTTATAGGAATTATTTTCAGAGGAACTGCATTTACATTCCGATACTACGATACAAAACAAGATAATATAAGTATCTATTACACGGTATTATTTAGACTATCGAGCCTATTGACTCCCTTTTTCTTTGGAATTGTTTTAGGAGCAATTATTTTAGGAAAAATCCCTAGTACTAGTAATGGAAGCTTTTTCAAACTATTTATTTCACCATGGTTCAACCTTTTTTCCGTATCAACAGGTATTTTTGTAACGTTCTTATTTGCGTGGTTAGCCTCCGTATATCTTACCGGTGAAGCAAAGGATGAAAAAACATTTCAGACTTTTGTAAAAACCTCACGCAACTTTTTTATTGTACTCGTTCTTTCTGGGATAGCAGTTTTTCTAATGGCTGAATTAGATGAATTACACTTTTTCATAAAGTTTATGCACTCAGCAATTTCGCTATCATGTGTAATTGTGGCAACCTTAACAATTCCAATTATCTGGAGAAATATTAAACTTCGAAAAAGGTTTCAAACCAGATTGTGGACAGGGATACAAACTGCATGTATTATACTCGGCTGGTTTGCAATTCAATTTCCGGTAATGTTAGCCTTTGCCGATGGTTCCCAATTCACAATTTCGAATAGTCAGGCTCCAGAACGTACTATAACATTATTGGTATATGCTTTATTCGTAGGCATCGTTATTATATTCCCAGCCTTCATATATCTTTTTAAGGTATTTGCATTTGAAAAGAACGAAGAGGAGAACGCTATCTAAATCACAAAAGATAGGAGGAGGAACGTTTCTTTATTTAAACGAATAATGCTCTAATATAAAGTAAACAGATAGCCTTTAACGACGAACTTTTAACATTGAAAGAAATGAATAAAAATACCTCCGATCAACTTGTTGAGATTTTGGTAGAAGCCGGAATCAAAAGAATCTATGCAGTAACAGGCGATAGTCTCAATCATGTTAATGAAGCTGTGCACCGTAATGACAACATACAATGGATTCATGTTCGCCACGAAGAAACTGCTGCATTCGCAGCCGGAGCAGAGGCACAACTTAATGGTTTGGCTTGTTGTGCCGGTAGTAGTGGACCGGGACATGTTCATCTTATTAATGGATTGTACGATGCACATCGATCATCAGCTTCCGTTTTGGTCATTGCATCAACAATACCGACCAAAGAATTCGGTACCGACTATTTTCAAGAAACCAATACCATAAAACTGTTTGACGATTGCAGTTGCTATAATCAAATGGTTACAACTCCTGCTCAATTGCCACGGATGGTACAGTCAGCCCTTCAGCATGCCATTCATAAAAAAGGTGTTGCTGTTATTGGATTACCAGGTGATATTACAAATCTTCCGGCAATGGCAGCCGAAACAACTACGTTGCTTTTCCAAAACCGCCCAATCGTTAGACCATCGGATGACGAGTTGGTACAATTGGCTGAAATGATAAACTTGTGCAATAAAGTTACAATATATTGTGGTTTAGGAGCTGCTGATGCTCATAATGAAATTATTCAACTTGCTGAAATATTAAAAGCTCCGGTAGCCTATTCTTATAAGGCAAAAATGGCTATTCAATATGAAAATCCTTACGAAGTTGGTCTTACCGGATTACTTGGATTACCTTCGGCCTACCATAGCATGCACGAATGTGAATTGCTACTATTATTAGGTACCGATTTTCCCTATACACCCTTCATGCCCGTTAACAATAAAATTGTTCAAATTGATATAAGGCCTGAAAGCCTTGGACGAAGAGCAAAACTAGATATGGGGCTTTGTGGCGACGTTAGGGATACTTTGCAAGCACTTTCCCCTTTGCTTAAAACGAAAAAAGATACAACCTTTCTTGGCAAGCAGTTGAAGTTTTATCAAAAAGTAAAAGAAAAACTTCAAGTCTATGTTAAAGATAGTGGAACGCTCAATGAAATTCATCCAGAATTTGTAGCCGCTCTTATAAATGAGCTAGCTACCAAAGATGCCATCTTTACCGTTGATACCGGTATGTGTTGTGTATGGGCAGCACGCTATATTGATGGAACGAGAGGTCGCAAAATGCTGGGTTCATTCAATCATGGCTCAATGGCAAATGCAATGCCACAGGCAATAGGTGCTGCATTAGCACGTCCTAACCAACAAATCGTAGCAATTTGCGGTGATGGTGGATTAACGATGATGTTGGGCGATTTGATGACTATTGTGCAATATAAATTAGCGATAAAAATTATTGTGTTTAACAATCGATCATTGGGAATGGTTAAATTGGAAATGGAAGTTGCCGGCATTCCGGATTCAGAAACAGATCTGTTAAACCCTGACTTCGAAAAAGTTGCTGAAGCAATGGGAATACCTGCTATTACCATAAAAAACCCTGATGATGTACAAAGTGGTTTAGCTAAGGCATTTCAAAAAGAAGGTCCCGTATTGGTTTCTATTTGGACAGACCCCAATGCACTTGCTATGCCGCCCAAACTTGAATTAGAACAAATAAAAGGCTATGCATTATATATGGGTAGAATGATGTTAAGCGGTCGTATGGATGAAGTATGGAATATGATTTCTTCAAATTATAAGCATTTGATTGAATTATGGTGAGTTGAAAAGAAAACGTTTTTTTGAGGCTTATGATTTCTATTCATTTCAGCATGTGTATTTCTCATAGAGATAAGTCAAAATTAAAAATGTATCAGGGGAAAGAATGATACTGGAATTGGTCGTATCTGACGTTGAAACCAATATTTTAAGGTATTGGTTATTCCTATTTAGCACTTAAATGCCACTAATGCGCTAAGGGATACTTGAAGTATTTATTCCATTTTACTATTTGATAGCTTACTTAATCATAATTTCAAGAAAAGAAAAACTATTTTATTGTTGTGTTTAACGGCATATTCTATGATTTATTCGAGTAAAAGTAAAGACATATGTTATTACGGCTCTCCCATCACTTAAAGCATAATTAATTGTTATGTAATGCATTATCGGTAGCGTTCATTAAAATTAGGGTCAAAACCTTAAGAGCTTTTGTGATGAACAAAGCGGGTTTTATGATAAAACAAGCTGGTTTTGTCATAAAAGAAGGAGGTTTTATGTAAAACCTTGAGGATGAAAGATAAAAGCTCTTTAAAGCATCATACAAATAAGAGGTTTTGTCACACTTTAAGAAGCTTTTATCTTTTTCCCAAGAGGATTTATAATAAAACCTCGAGGATAAAAGTTAAAAGCTCTTTAGAGCGTCATACAACAAGGAGGTTTTGTCATACAACAAGGAGGTTTTATGATCAAAGCTCTTATGAGCATCATCTACTTTCTTAAAAGCATGGTACAACAAAGAGCTTCAATAATTAAAATAGGAGGTTTTATAATCGACTCTCCAAGAAGCCTGATCCATCCTCTTTATTGCAACATCCATCCTGCAGGATTTATGACCCGCATAAGAGCTTTTATTATTAGAGCTCTTTACACTATGATACTATTTGTGATTTTGTGAATAGTTGTGCCGGAATTCTATTTATTGTTCGAATTATGGTATGAGTGGAACAAATATCTTATTTAGAATTTACAGATTATTTAGGGGCTACTAAAAAACTCAATGTCAATGTGAATCGATTATTTCTATACCTAATCGTAGAAGTAAAGGAATAGAAATGTTTTAAAATATCTATTACAACGCTACTATAAACTATAACCAAATATTATTGCTAGAAAATGAAGTCTA